>Ga0157361_1000065_pt1 | contig 61470 bp, 42 predicted proteins | sample AttlaeALBM2_FD_111481 | JGI IMG/M metagenome (GOLD analysis project Ga0157361, IMG submission 111481) | Fungus gardens microbial communities from leaf cutter ant in Ribeirão Preto, State of São Paulo, Brazil - Atta laevigata ALBM2 | ecosystem: Host-associated > Fungi > Mycelium > Unclassified ...
AACCTGAATGGTGCCCGTCAGGATGAAATACGGGACCGCTCCGTAAAGTCGCTGTCTCATCCCTGATCGCTCGGCACACGCCATCCCTGGCGTGTGACGCTTTACTCCGGGCTCCCGTATTCCACCCTTTATCAGGCTTTGCTGAACGCTGCACCGGCCATCTGGCGGCCCAAAAAACAGGCATCCCCGGACAGGGAAAGTGCTCAAATTACCGTTTCCATTTGTCATCGCAGGGATCAATGCCGTTATTCCTGGCCACTGCCCTCCATCCCTTGCTGCATCGGAGCGTCACCCTTAATTCGCGACACGTTCTGCTTATGACCGCTTATTGCTTTTTGCTGATTTCTTATGCCATTACGCCAGCATATTTCGCTGGCTGAACGTGATAACGCACGGGGAATCGTTCAGATATTCAACGTTTGCCGATAACTTTAAGGTGTTTTTTTAGCGGTGATAATCACTGCCATTAGGTGTCATAGCCAGATAATCACGCGGTATTGCGCGCTTTATCACCTTTTTTAATTTTGGCTTAGCGTGAAATTACTGTTTTTTATCGTTGCTTGCACTTACTCACACTCTGTGTAAATACCCCCATCTTGTATTGACGTTCATTGCAACTGTTGACAAATTGATGCGTCAATAAGATGTAGAGACGGCACTGCCTGGCAGGTTCCACGGCGTCAGCGCAACAACAATAACCGCTCACATTTTGATCACAACCAGATTGACCTGCCCGAACCGCATAAAAAAATCAGAGGTCGGGCGACGCACACAACATCACATCACAATGGAGCAAAACATGATCAACTCCCTGGCTAAATCCAGGATGCTGAAGGTCGGCCTTAGCCTGATTGCTATGACCGTTGCTGCCGGTGTCCAGGCGAAAACCCTCGTTTACTGCTCAGAAGGTTCGCCGGAAGGCTTTAACCCGCAGCTCTTCACCTCTGGTACGACCTACGATGCCAGCTCAGTGCCGATCTACAACCGCCTGGTGGAGTTCAAAACCGGCACCACTGAACTGCAGCCGGGTCTGGCAGAAAAATGGGACATCAGCGAAGACGGAAAAACCTACACTTTCCATCTGCGTAAAGGCGTGAAGTGGCAAACCACCAAAGACTTTAAGCCAACCCGCGAATTCAACGCTGATGACGTCGTGTTCTCCTTCGAGCGTCAGCTCGATAAAAACAACAAGTTCCACGGTGTTTCAGGCGGCAGCTACGAATACTTCGAAGGCATGGATATGCCGAAGCTGATCGGCAAAATCGAAAAGGTTGACGATCACACCGTACGCTTCACGCTGACCCGTTCGGAAGCGCCATTCCTGGCCGACCTCGGTATGGACTTCGCGTCTATTCTGTCGAAAGAGTACGCCGACAACATGCTGAAAGCGGGCACGCCGGAAAAAATGGACCTCAACCCGGTTGGCACCGGTCCGTTCGTACTGCAGCAGTACCAGAAAGATTCACGCATTCTGTACAAAGCTAACCCGGACTTCTGGGGCACCAAGCCGAAAATCGATCGCCTGGTCTTCTCCATCACCCCGGACGCCTCTGTGCGTTACGCCAAACTGCAGAAAGGCGAATGCCAGGTGATGCCGTACCCGAACCCGGCTGACATCGCCAGCATGAAGAAAGATGACAAAATTAACCTGATGGAGCAGCCTGGTCTGAACGTCGGTTACCTGTCATTCAACACCGAGAAAAAACCGCTGGATAACGTCAAAGTGCGTCAGGCACTAACCATGGCGGTAAATAAGCAAGCCATCATTGATGCCGTCTATCAGGGCGCTGGCCAGGCCGCGAAAAACCTGATTCCACCAACGATGTGGAGCTACAACGATGACATCAAAGATTACGCCTACGATCCGGAGAAAGCCAAAGCGCTGCTGAAAGAAGCCGGTATGCCGGATGGCTTCACCATCGATCTGTGGGCAATGCCGGTACAGCGTCCGTACAACCCGAACGCCCGCCGCATGGCGGAGATGGTTCAGGCTGACTGGGCAAAAATCGGCGTCAAAGCCAAAATTGTTACCTACGAATGGGGCGAGTACCTGAAGCGCGCCAAAGCCGGTGAACACCAGACCGTTATGATGGGCTGGACCGGTGACAACGGGGATCCGGATAATTTCTTCGCCACCCTGTTCAGCTGCGCGGCAGCGAAAGACGGTTCCAACTACTCACGCTGGTGCTACAAGCCGTTTGAAGATCTGATCCAGCCAGCACGTGCTGAATCCGATCATAACAAACGTATTGAGCTCTATAAGCAGGCGCAGGTCGTGATGCATGACCAGGCACCGGCACTGATCATCGCGCACTCTACCGTGTACGAGCCAGTGAGCAAGAAAGTGAGTGGCTACGTGGTTGACCCATTAGGTAAACATCACTTCGAAAACGTCGATATCCAGGAATAACCTTTCGGACTATCGCGGTCAGGGCCGGCAGTGCTGGCCCTCGGGCGGCGGCTTCGCTGCCCGGTCTCCGCACTTTATTTCCGGCTAATTTCTTACATACCCTCACTCATTCACGTGCCCTTAAAGGGCCTGCTGTTGGTGCGGCAAGGCGGCCGGTTCGTCAGCTCTCAGACGCTTACTGAAGTTAAGTAACCGGGCTAAACGAACCACGCTAACGCAGAGGCAGCGTGAAGGCTGACGGGTAAATTGAAGCGCTTCTTGCGTCGCGATCGGCTATGCCGGCTGCGTGTTGTGAGCAATGTAGTCCCTGGCGTTAGCGCCACGGGAGAAGACTGAGAACCCGGCTTATGCTGCAATTCATACTCCGACGTCTGGGCCTTGTCATCCCAACGTTCATCGGTATTACGTTATTGACCTTTGCGTTTGTTCACCTGATTCCCGGCGATCCGGTATTGATCATGGCGGGCGAGCGCGGCATTTCACCCGAGCGTCACGCACAGCTGATGGCGCAGTTTGGCCTCGATCAGCCTATGTGGAAACAGTACGTTACCTACATCAACGGTGTACTGCACGGCGACCTCGGTATCTCACTGAAGAGCCGCATCCCGGTCTGGGATGAATTTGTACCGCGCTTCAAAGCGACGCTGGAGCTCGGCATCTGCGCGATGATTTTTGCGATTGCCGTGGGGATTCCGGTCGGCGTGCTGGCCGCGGTTAAACGCGGTTCCATCTTTGATCACACCGCGGTGGGCATCTCCCTGACCGGCTACTCCATGCCGATCTTCTGGTGGGGCATCATGCTCATCATGCTGGTGTCGGTGCAGCTTAACCTCACACCGGTCTCCGGCCGCGTCAGCGACATCATCTTCCTTGACGACAGCCATCCGCTCACCGGCTTTATGCTGATTGATACGCTGCTGTGGGGCGAAGAGGGCGATTTCAAAGATGCCGTGATGCACATGATTCTGCCGGCAATCGTGCTGGGCACTATTCCGCTGGCGGTTATCGTGCGTATGACGCGCTCCTCTATGCTGGAGGTGCTGGGTGAAGATTATATCCGCACCGCGCGAGCCAAAGGCCTGACGCGTATGCGCGTGATCGTGGTGCATGCGCTGCGTAACGCCATGCTGCCGGTGGTCACGGTGATCGGCCTGCAGGTGGGTACGCTGCTGGCGGGCGCCATCCTCACAGAGACCATCTTCTCCTGGCCGGGACTCGGTCGCTGGCTGATTGAAGCGCTACAGCGCCGTGACTATCCGGTGGTGCAGGGCGGCGTACTGCTGGTTGCGATCCTGATCATTCTGGTCAACCTGCTGGTTGATCTGCTGTACGGCGTGGTTAACCCGCGCATCCGACATAAGAAATAAGGGGGAGTCATGTCTGCTGTTGATCCCGCAAGCGTAAGCGCTGCACCGAAGCCGATGACCCCATTACAGGAATTCTGGCACTACTTTAAACGCAACAAAGGCGCGGTTATCGGCCTGGTCTACATCCTGCTGATGCTGCTGATCGCCATCTTTGCCGACGTGCTGGCACCGCATGCGCCTGCTGAGCAGTTCCGCGATGCGCTGCTGCATCCGCCGGTCTGGCAGGAGGGCGGCAGCTGGAAGTTTATTCTTGGCACCGATGACGTGGGCCGCGATGTGCTGTCGCGCCTGATGTTCGGCGCGCGTCTGTCGCTGCTGGTGGGCTGCCTGGTGGTGGTACTGTCGCTGATTCTTGGCGTCATCTTTGGTCTGATGGCCGGCTACCTTGGCGGCGTGGTGGATGCCGTGATCATGCGTCTGGTCGATATCATGCTGGCGCTGCCCAGCCTGCTACTGGCGCTGGTGCTGGTCGCCATCTTTGGTCCGTCGATCGTCAATGCATCGCTGGCTATCACCTTCGTGGCGCTGCCGCACTACATCCGCCTGACGCGCGCTGCGGTGCTGGTGGAAGTGAACCGCGACTATGTTACCGCCTCAAACGTGGCGGGCGCCGGTACGCTGCGTCAGATGTTTGTCAATATTCTGCCTAACTGCCTGGCACCGCTGATCGTGCAGGCGTCATTAGGTTTCTCCAACGCCATCCTCGATATGGCGGCGTTGGGCTTTCTCGGTATGGGGGCGCAGCCGCCGACGCCGGAGTGGGGCACCATGCTCTCCGACGTGTTGCAGTATGCGCAAAGTGCCTGGTGGGTCGTGACCTTCCCCGGACTGGTCATCCTGCTGACGGTTCTGGCATTCAACCTCATGGGCGATGGTTTGCGTGATGCACTCGACCCGAAACTCAAGCAGTAAAGAGGCACCGAGATGGCGTTATTAAATGTAGAAAAACTGTCGGTGCATTTCGGCGACGAAAAGGCACCGTTCCGTGCGGTTGACCGCATCAGCTATCAGGTTGAACAGGGCCAGGTAGTGGGGATTGTAGGTGAGTCCGGATCCGGTAAATCGGTCAGCTCGCTGGCGATCATGGGGCTGATTGACTATCCCGGCCGCGTTAAAGCCGACAAGCTGGAGTTCAACCAGCGCGACCTGCAGCGCATCTCCGAAAAAGAGCGCCGCCAGCTGGTGGGCGCTGAAGTGGCGATGATCTTCCAGGACCCGATGACCAGCCTCAACCCGTGCTATACCGTCGGCTTCCAGATTATGGAAGCGCTGAAGGTGCATCAGGGCGGCAACAAGCGCACCCGCCGCCAGCGGGCTATCGATCTGCTGGAGCAGGTCGGCATTCCCGATCCGGCGTCACGCCTGGATGTCTATCCGCATCAGCTCTCCGGTGGTATGAGCCAGCGCGTCATGATTGCGATGGCGATTGCCTGCAAGCCCAAGCTGCTGATTGCGGATGAACCTACCACGGCACTCGACGTCACCATTCAGGCGCAGATCATTGAGCTGCTGCTGGAGCTGCAAAAGCAGGAGAACATGGCGCTGATCCTGATCACACACGATCTGGCGCTGGTGGCCGAAGCGGCGCAGCACATCATCGTGATGTACGCCGGACAGGTGGTTGAGAGCGGTAAAGCGGTGGATATCTTCAAAGCGCCGCGCCATCCGTATACGCAGGCCCTGCTGCGCGCGCTGCCGGAGTTTGCGGCGGATAAAGCGCGCCTGGCTTCGCTGCCAGGGGTCGTGCCCGGCAAGTACGATCGCCCTAACGGCTGCCTGCTTAATCCGCGCTGTCCGTATGTGACCGATCGCTGCCGTACTGAAGAACCTGAACTGCGCGACATTCCGGGGCGCCAGTCCAAATGCCATTTCCCACTGGATGATGCCGGGAGACCGACTTATGAGTCTTGATAACACGAAGCAGGATTACCTGCTGCAGGCGATTGACCTGAAAAAACACTACCCGGTGAAGAAAGGCCTGTTCGGTCAGGAGCGTCTGGTCAAGGCGCTGGATGGCGTCTCCTTTAACCTGGAACGCGGTAAGACGCTGGCGGTGGTAGGTGAATCCGGATGCGGTAAATCCACGCTCGGGCGTCTGCTGACAATGATTGAAACGCCAACCGAAGGTCAGCTTTACTGGCATGGACAGGATCTGCTGAAGCACGATCCGCAGGCGCAGAAACTGCGTCGCCAGAAAATTCAAATCGTGTTCCAGAACCCCTACGGCTCACTGAATCCGCGTAAGAAAATCAGCCAGATTCTTGAAGAGCCGTTGGTGATCAACACCAGCTTAAGCAAAGCGGAGCGCCGCGAGAAGACGCTGGAGATGATGGCGAAGGTGGGCCTGAAAACCGAGCATTACGACCGCTATCCGCATATGTTCTCTGGCGGTCAGCGCCAGCGTATTGCTATCGCGCGTGGCCTGATGCTGGATCCGGACGTATTAATTGCCGATGAGCCGGTCTCGGCGCTCGACGTTTCAGTGCGTGCTCAGGTGCTCAACCTGATGATGGATTTGCAGCAGGATCTGGGCTTGTCCTATGTGTTCATTTCGCATGATTTATCGGTGGTGGAGCACATCGCGGATGAAGTGATGGTGATGTACCTTGGACGCTTCGTAGAGAAGGGCAGCAAAGAGGCGATCTTCAGCAATCCACGCCATCCGTATACTCAGGCGCTGTTGTCCGCGACGCCGCGCCTCAATCCGGATGAGCGCCGGGAGCGTATCAAGCTGACCGGTGAACTTCCTAGCCCGCTTAATCCACCGCCGGGTTGTGCGTTTAACGCCCGCTGCCGTCGGCGTTTCGGCACCTGCGTGCAGCTGCAGCCGTCGCTCAAACAGTATGGCGATCAGCAAATCGCCTGCTTTGCCGTCGATCAGGATGAAAATCAACCGGTAGAAATACCCTGAATGACCACCAGCGATAACTAAAGGCTCCTGCGGGAGCCTCTTTTTTGACAGCAAAAATAGTTCAGCAAAATTAACCTGCCTGGCATTTACGCTTGTAAGACGCTGAAAAGTATTACCCCGCCGAATCTGTAAATAATTGGTCCTGAATAAGATATAAAGCGTTAAGACAAATTCTGAATTCCTGCCGTACTGCGTGAGCAGTGTCACGCACCGTTAAAATCCAGTTTCACCCTTTAATTATACTATTTTTCAAAAAGTTAGACTAATAGTGGTGCCGTGATTATTTTAGTTAACCGCAATTAATTAATACCGCATAATTAATTTTGCATGTTTCTTGCATTACCACTTTTTCAATCTTGTAGATTAAACACTTTTATTGAATATGCGCTTTTAATAATCAGAATTTTCTCACTGTCTTATAATGTGTGTGTTATATTCGCGGAAAAATTCCCCCCGTTTTAACAGGCTCTGATCATGAAGAATTACGACGATCTGCAGCGTTTTAAAGAGAAAACGCAGACGCTTGATATCGCTTTCAAAGATATGTCTGGTCAAGCGCAGGACGCCGATCACAGCCAGTGGGCGATTATTCGTCAGCTTGCCGCCGATGATGAGCCGGAATTAGGCAGCGGTCAGCGCGTTGATCTGCCGCAGCCGCAGCCGATTCGGGGGGATGAGTTTACCGCCCCTGACGGGCCGACGCTTGCCGCACCGCCCGTCAGCGCACCCGGCGCTGAGCCAGCGCCGCTCAACACATCGCTGTTCCCGCCTGCGTCGCCCGTCAGAGCCGCGGCATCAGTCATGCCACTGGCGCCCAAGGCCACGCACGTTGAGCGCCAGGCGACCAACTCGCTGTTTCCGCCCGCACCGCCAAAACCGGCCTTAGTGAGCCCGCCTGCGGCGGTTTCTGCACCTGCACCGGCTGAACCGGTGTCCGCGCCTGTATTAACTGCGCCAGCCTCAAAGCTGGCACCATCGCCATCGCCATCGCCATCGCCATCGCGCTTCGGTGCGCTGTTCCGCTCGCGTCCGGCGGAGCCGGCAATGCTGAGTAAAGAGACACCTTTAAAACCGTTACTGGAGAAGATTGCGCTATGCCGTTAGTTTGTGTGTGCTCGCCAAAAGGGGGAGTAGGGAAAACCACCATGGCGGCCAACCTGGCATGGAGTCTGGCCCGCGCCGGCAGTAAGGTGCTGGCAATCGATTTCGATGTACAAAACGCACTGCGTCTCCACTTTGGCGTTCCGTTACACGATGGCCGTGGGTTTGTTGCGCGCTCTGCGGAGCAGGCCGACTGGAGCCAGTCCATTCTGACCACGGGCGGTAATATCTTTGTGATGCCGTACGGCGAAGTCACCGAAGAGCAGCGTGAGCGCTTTGAAGAGAACCTGGCCAAAGATCCGCATTTTTTGCCGCGCGGCCTGGATACCGTGCTGAACTATCCCGGACTGGTGATTATTGCCGATTTCCCGCCCGGGCCAGGCCCGGCGCTTAAAGCGATGCAGGCGCTTGCCGATATGCATTTAGTGGTGATGCTGGCGGATACCGCCTCCGTGTCACTGCTGCCGCAAATTGAGAACGATCGTTTGATTGGTAAGCCGCTTAATAATAAACGGGGCCACTATTTTGTCCTTAATCAAAGTGACAACCGCCGTAATATTAGTCGTGAAGTCACTGCGTTTATGCAACAGCGCCTGGGCGATAATTTACTGGGTGTTATTCACCGTGATGAAAGCGTTGCCGAAGCCAATGCTTCTCAACAATCGGTATATGATTTCAGCCCCGCTTCGGCGGCGGCCTTTGATATTGAACTGGTGGCAAAACGCGTGGCAAATATCCTGAGTATTCAGGTCGGTAACGGCGAAGTTCAGGCCCCCATCCGCAGTCAGTATTAACCGCCCGCCAGGCCAGCGCCTGGCACCCATAATAACAACACAGCTTCTTCAGGGTGAATCATGAGTAAACTCGGGTTTTACCTGCTGCTGCTGGTGCTTGCGCCAGTCGCTGCGGTAATCGTCATCACGCCCATGGACAGCCAGAAACAGTATATTTTTGGTTTAATCAGCATCGGGATGGTGTTTTTACTGGGCTTCAGCAAAAGCCGAAAAATAACCCTCGTGATGGTTATTCTCTCCGCGCTGATGTCAACCCGATATATCTGGTGGCGCACCACGGAGACGCTGCACTTTAATTCTGAAATTGAAGCGATTCTTGGTATCGGCTTATATCTGGCCGAGCTGTATGTCTGGCTGATCTTAATTCTTGGCTTTCTGCAAACTACCTGGCCATTAAAGCGTACGATTGAACCGCTGCCGGACGATACCCGCCTGTGGCCGACGGTGGACGTTTACGTGCCCAGCTATAACGAAAGCCTCGACGTCGTGCGCGATACCGTGCTGGCCGCGCAGTGCATCGATTACCCGCGCGACAAGATCAAGGTGTATCTGCTGGATGATGGCAAACGCAGCGAATTCGCGATGTTCGCTGCGGATGTAGGCGTAGGTTACATCACCCGTGACGATAACCGCCACGCCAAAGCCGGTAACCTTAACCACGCGATGAAAATCACTAAAGGTGAGCTGATCTGCGTGTTCGACTGTGATCACGTGGCGACGCGCACCTTCCTGCAGGCGACGGTGGGCGCGTTCCTGAACGATCCTAAACTGGCGCTGTTACAGACGCCGCACTACTTCTATTCGCCCGATCCCTTCGAGCGTAACCTGCGTGCCGCGCGCAGTATCCCGAACGAAGGTTCGCTGTTCTATGGTCCGGTACAGCAGGGTAATGACAACTGGAACGCCACCTTCTTCTGCGGCTCCTGTGCGGTGATTCGCCGCAGCGCGCTGGAAGAGATCGGTGGCTTTGCGGTGGAGACCGTAACGGAAGATGCGCACACCGCGCTGAAAATGCAGCGCCGCGGCTGGGGTTCCGCCTTCCTGGCCATTCCGCTGGCGGCCGGGCTGGCAACGGAACGCCTTGGCCTGCACGTGATTCAGCGTACCCGCTGGGCGCGCGGTATGACGCAGATCTTCCGCGTGGATAACCCGCTGCTGGGCCGTGGCCTGAAGTGGCAGCAGCGCCTGTGCTACCTCAATGCCATGCTGCACTTCCAGTTTGGTCTGCCGCGCGTGGCATTTCTCACCGCGCCGCTGGCGTACCTGCTGTTCAATCTGAATATCATTCACTCATCGGCGTCGCTGATCTTCGCCTATGTGCTGCCGCATCTGGTGATGTCGCTGTACGTCAACTCCCGCATGAACGGTAAATTCCGCTACACCTTCTGGGGCGAAATTTACGAAACCGTCATGTGCTTCCATCTGGTGATCCCTACGCTGCTGACGCTGCTGTCGCCGAAGCATGGCAAATTTAACGTGACCGACAAAGGCGGCCTGCTCGATCAGGGCTTCTTTGACTTCCACATCGTGCGTCCGCACGTGATTGTGGCGGCGCTGCTGTCGATTGGCATCGTGGCGGGCGTGGTACGGGCAGTCGCACATGACTACTTCGGCGTTGATCCCTATGTTATCGCCCTCAACGTGGGCTGGGCCGTGTTCAGCCTGATTATCCTGATGGCGGCAATTGCCGTGGCGCGTGAAACCAAACAGGTACGCAAAACCATCCGTATTGATGTACAGATTCCGGCGGTGATTCACTATGCCAGCGGTATCTCTTCGCGCACGCAAACCAGCGATCTCTCGATGGGCGGCGCGCAGCTGGATGCGCCGGATAACCGCCATGAGCAGGATGAGATTGAAGAGATCGATCTGCTGCTGAAATCCGGTGCGATCACCATTCCGGTAAGCAAAATCTCCGGCGACGAGGAGACCATTCGTCTGCGCTTTGGCGATATGCCGCTGGCGCGTCGCCGTGAGCTGGTGCGTGTGGTGCTGGCGCGCGCCGATGCGTGGATTCAGCCGGAGTATAAGCAGGACAATCCGCTGGTATCGCTGGGCACCATTATCCGTACCGTGTTTGAGCTGTTCTGGCTGACCTGGCGAGATCGCCGTGAGAAGCGTAAGCGTGACAATCAGCCGGCCGTCAATGAGGACAGCGCAGCATGAAGACGTTGACGCAAACGCTGCTGGCAAGCTCGCTGGCGACCGCACTACTGCTGGCGCCTGCCTGGGCCGAAACCCCGGCCGTCACGCAGGACAGCGCTGCGCTGTCTGATGTTCCGCCACCGCAGGGCCTGGATACCCACGCCGATCCGCAGCTGCAACAGGCAGCTGGCGCAACGCCTTACGCCCCAGCCGGCGCCAAACCGGCCCCGGAGAACGCAGCCCCTGTGGAAGCCGCACCGATGCAGGAAGAGGCAGCGCCGGCGGTACCACCAATGGTACTGCCGGAGGTCGCGTCCGTGCCGGTTGCGGAGACCGCGGGCGTCGCGCTGAATCAGCCGGTCAGCAGCACCATTTCCGTGGCGCAAATGGGCCAGAAGCAGGGCATTACCCTCACTGGCGGTCAGTTGCAATCCGGTATCGTGTTCACGCTGCCGGGTGATGAAGTGATCACCAATGCACGCCTTAACCTGTCGCTGCGCGTATCGACTGCCCTGGCCGCACGCAACACCTCGCTGCAACTGATGCTCAACGGACAGCCGCTCGGCACGCTGCCGCTGGGAGCAACCGACAGTGATGTCAGCGACTACCAGCTGGATATTCCCGCAGCGATGGTGGTCTCCGCCAACAATCTCAGTTTTAAAATTAACGATGCCGACAAGCTGCTGTGTGAAAAAGAGAGCGCGGAGCAGTATCAGGTCACGATTCTGCCCAAAACCACGCTGAGCCTTGAGGGGCAGCAGCTGAATATCGGCACCAGCCTGCGCAACTTCCCGCGTCCCTTTATTGATGCCCAGCGCATGTCGCCGGCCAGCGTTACCTTTGGCTTTGCTGCAAATGTGGCACCGGATAGCGTCAGCGCCGCCGCGCTGGTGGCGTCCTGGCTGGGGATCCAGCTGGATTACCGGGGCATCCGTTTCCCGGTGGTGCGCGATGAGCTGCCCGAGCACAACGGCATCCTGATTGGTCATCCGGGCGACAAAATCGGCACCGTAACCCTGCCCGCCAGCGAGGGCGCACTGCTGCAGGTGATCGATAACCCGAACAATCCGGTTTACAAGCTGCTGCTGGTGGTGGGTAACGACGATACCCAGCTGCGCCAGGCGGCGAACCGCCTCACCACGCAGCCGCTGGCGACAGACGACAGTCGCCTGCAGGTGCAGCCGCAGCCTCTTGGCGTGCGTAAACCTTACGATGCGCCGCGCTGGATTAACACCAACCGTCCGGTGCGCCTGAGCGAGCTGCTGCGTAAAGATCAGAGCCTGACCACTACCGGTATCTGGCACGATGCGCTACGCGTTAACTTCCGCGCTGCGCCCGATCTGTTCCTGTGGGATGGCGACACCATTCCGGTCAATCTGCACTATCGCTTTCCGTCGGAAAGCTGGATTGATGAGAACAACTCGCTCCTTAACGTCACGCTTAACGGCATCTTCCTGCGCAACCTGACAGTGAACAAGGTCGGGCTGCTGGAGAGTGCCTGGCACCGGCTGGGCGGCGATGCGCGTCAGGAGCAGTACACGCTGAAGCTGGAGCCGTACCTGATTTATGGCGACAATCAGCTGGCGCTCTACTTCAACATCAAACCCAAAGCGGACGCGCCCTGCGGCGTGCTGCTGAACAACAATATCAAGAGCCGCATTGAAGAGGATTCGTGGATCGATCTGAGCCACACGCGTCACTTCACCATGCTGCCAAACCTGTCGTACTTCGTGGGCGCATCGTTCCCGTTCTCACGGCTGGCGGATTTCTCGCAGACCACGCTGCTGTTGCCGGAGCAACCGGGCAATGCGGAAATTGCCACGCTGCTGGACATGGCCGCCCGCGCAGGCACCGCCACCGGTGTCCCGCTGGTGCAAAATCAGGTGCTGTTTGGCTTGCCGAACGGCGGCACTAATCTGGCACGTCTGCAGCAGAGTGATTTGCTGGCGGTGAGCACCATGCAGAGCACTGCGTTTACACAGCAGATGCTGGCCAATACCGCCTATGAAACCAGCGGCAATACGCTGGGCGTTAAAGAGCCAGGCACCTGGGATAAGCTGCGCGGCTGGCTGACCGGCGACTGGTACCGCCAGCCACTGGATGCCGATCGCTACTTCTCCTCTAACGAAGCGTGGCGCGGGTTTGTCAGCTATCGCTCGCCGTGGAACCCGGATCGCCTGGTGGTGATGACGGTTGCGACCAGCGATCAGCAGCTGCTGCGTCTGCACGATGACCTGAATTCGGCACGCATTAATGCCGGCATCCGCGGCGATACCGCCATCATCACCGATGAAAACGGCATCCGTAGCTTCCGCGTTGGCCCGCAGTTCCCGAGCGGCGAAATGCCGTGGTACATGATGGTGGTGTGGTATGCCAACCAGCACTCGGTGCTGATGGCGCTGGCTGCGCTGCTGCTTTCGGCGCTGGTGGGCGGCGCGACATGGGTAATGCTGAAGCGCCATGCGTGGCGGCGCCTCAACCCCAAAGCTGATAGCAAGTCCGGCAGGAAGTAAGGATAACAACAATGAAAAAACATCTGTTAAGTGCCGGCATCCGTCATGCCCTGATTCTGGGTGGAGCGCTGACGCTCTCGCCGCCGCTGCTGGCGGCGGAGAGTGCCAATCCTGCGCTGCAGGCGCTGTTTGATCAGGCGGCTTACTGGCACCAGAAAGCGCATGACGATTTGGCGAAAGCCTCGCTACAGAAAGTGCTGATGGTTGAGCCGAACAATACGCAGGCGCTCTATCTGCTGGCGCTCTATGCGCAGCAGAGCGGCAGCCCGGCGGAAGCGACGCAGTGGCGCGCACGGCTGAGTGCGGTATCGCCAAACGATCCCCACCTGAGCGAGCTGGATAACGCGCGTCAGCTGCAAAGTATCCCCCAGGCGCAGCTGTCGCTGGCGCGGCAGCAGGCGCGCAGCGGCAACATTGCTGCGGCGCTGCAAACCTGGCGCAATACCTTTAGCGGTAACGAGCCGCCGCCGAGCGTGGCCGCAGAGTACTATCTGACGATGGCCGGCGACCGTACGCTGCTGCCGCAGGCGGTCGAGGCGCTGCGCCAGTTTGCCGCCGATCACCCGCAGGATACCGGCGCAAAGCTGGCGCTGGGCAAAGCGCTGACGTATCAGGAAGCGACGCGCCGCCAGGGGATTGATCTGCTGGCAGGCATGGCGGATGGCAATAAAGAGGCGGACCGTTCGCTGCGCCAGGCGCTGCTGTGGCTGGCTCCGCAGGCGTCCGATGCCTCGCTGTATCAGACCTGGCAGCAGCGCCATCCGCAGGATAACGCGGTGCTGGATTACTACCGGAAAAATGTCGGTGGCGCGGAGAAGGGTGCAGGCTTCACCGCGCTGAACAGCGGTGATGTGAGTAACGCGCAGAGTAATTTTGAGAAAGTGCTGCAGGCTAACCCGCAGGATGCCGATGCGCTGGCGGGCATGGGCTATGTGGCGCAGCGCGCGGGTCGCTATGGCGAAGCGGCAGACTACCTGACGCGCGCCGCGCAGCAGGGCGGCGAACAGAGCGAAACGCGGCAGAAGCAGGCAACAGATGCACGCTTCTACGCGCAGCTGGCGACGGCGCAGCAGGCACTGAAGAGCGGTGACAGCGCCCAGGCCCTGGCGTTAAGCGAGCCGCTGGCACAGGCGGAAGGGGAGAAAGGCGTGGCGGCGAAGCTGTTCCGCGCCGATGTGCAGCGCCGCAGCAATCAGCTTGATCAGGCTGAACAGACCTATCGCGCGATCCTGCAAACGGATGCCGATAACCGCAATGCCAAAGAGGGGCTGTTCTATGTCCTGCGTCAGCAGAATCGCGGCGCAGAGGCGAATACGCTGCTGGCCTCGCTGCCGGACAGCGTGCGTCAGAGCGTGGCACCGCGCGGCAACAGCAGCGATCCGATTCGTGCCCAGGCCAAACGCGAACTGGCCGCAGGCAACAGCAGCGCGGCAATTGCCACGCTCAGCAGCGGCATTCAGCGCTATCCCGGCGACGGCTGGCTGCGTCTCGATCTGGCCCGGCTTTACCGCGCGCAGGGCAATAACCTGATGGCGGCTAACATCATGCAGCCAGCGATGCGCAGCGGCGCCAGCACCAGCGAACTCTATGCCGCCGCGCTGAATGCCAGCGAAAGCGGTGCCTGGCAGCAGGCCAGCCAGCTGCTGACGCGTATTCCCGGCGGCAGCAAAAACAGCGATATGCGGACGCTGGCGCAGCGGGTGAACTTCAACCTGCAGATGGCGACCGCCGATCAATACCTGGCGCAAGGGAACAGCGCCGCCGCTGCTAACACGCTGCGTGCGCTGACGGCTGCGCCGCCCTCCAACCCGGTTGATGCCGGCAATCTGGCGCAGAAGTTGGTCAAAGCAGGCGATCTCACGACGGCGGTATCTATCGTGCGCGGCAATATGCAGCGCGGCGTTCAGGGTAACGCCGGCGATTATGCCGCCCAGGTGGCGGTACTGAATCAGGCCGGGCTGAGTACCGAAGCGCAGAGCTTCCTGAGCAGTCCGGAACTGCAGGCGCGCAGCACGCCCACACAGCTGGCGGGCATCCGTAATGGATACGTGATCAATGAGGTCGATCGCCTGCGCGAGCAGAAACAGTACGCCGCCGCTTACGACAAGCTGGTAGGCGCCTTGCAGCACGACCCGCAGAACCGCGACCTGATGTTTGCCATGGCGCGGCTCTATCAGTCCGGCAAGATGAATAAAGAAGCGGGCGTGGTCTACGACTACCTGATGACGCAGGATACGCCAACCCAGGATGCGCGTACCGGCGCGATCAACGTGGCGCTGGCCAATAACGATGTGAGTAAAGCCAATACGCTGACGCGCGGCCTGAATACCGAACAGTCGCCGGATCGCCTGCTGCTGCTGGCGCGTGTGGCAGAAGCCAACGGTGAGCATGCACAGGCGATGCGCTATCTGCGCAGCGCACGCGGCCAGCTGATTGGTCTGCAGGGCGCCGAAACCGGCAGCGCTCCCACCGTCGGTGGCCTGGCGCTGGCGGATAATCCGTTTATCAACCGCAGCACCTCGCCGGTGTCCGGTTCGCCGTCCAGCTATGGCGCGGTGATGCCGTGGCAAAACGCGCCCGCTGCCAGCAGCAGTGCCGCAGGCGTGACGCTGGCAGGCAACACGCCGGCGGTGCAGCAGAGCCAGACGCTGCGTCAGATTGACGACATGATGGATAACCTGCAGGAAAAAATCGGCACCTGGGTGCAGGGGCAGATGCAGATACGCGGACGCGATGGCGAATCGGGCCTGAGCAAGCTAACCGAAGCCAAAGCGCCGCTGACCTTCTCTACGGTGCCGTTTGGCGAGTCGCGGTTCGACTTTACCATGACGCCGGTTTCACTCACGGCGGGCAGCGCGGGTGGCGATGCGTGGCGCCGCTTTGGCACCAATGCGCTGGTACAGGGCAACGTGGTGGCCACCGGCGCAGCAAAAATCGACGACACGCCCTCTTCCACCACGGATTCGCAATCGGCGACCGGCGTAGAGCTGAATATGGCGCTGAAGGGCGACAGTTATAAGATCGACCTCGGCAGCACGCCGCTGGGGCAGGATCTCAGTACGCTGGTGGGCGGTGTGCAGTGGTCACCGAAGCTGACCGATTTCCTGACGCTGATCCTGACCGGCGAACGTCGCGCAATGACCGATAGCCTGCTGTCGTACGTTGGCGTTGAGGATAAGACCAGCGGTAAGAGGTGGGGCCGCGTGACGAAAAACGGCGGCAACGCCATGCTGAGTTACGATAACGGCGATGCCGGCTTCTATGTGGGCGGCGGCGCGTATAGCTATATTGGGGAGAATATGGCCAGCAACAACAGCGTGCAGGCAACGGCCGGGGCATATGTGCGCCCGTTCCACTATGACGATCGCGAACTTAAGATGGGCATGAGCCTGTCATGGATGGATTTCTCAAAGAACCTCAGCTACTTCAGCTATGGTCAGGGCGGCTATTTCAGTCCGCAAAACTACGCGGCAGTGTCATTCCCCGTCGACTTCAGCCGCAAGTTTGACGACCTGAAGGTAAACATTGGCGGATCGGTTGGCTATCAATCTTACAGTCAGGACAAAAGCGCTTACTTCCCGAACGATGCAGCACTGCAGGCACAGCTGCAAAGTCTGGCCGATCGCGGCTTCGTGAAAAGCGCTTATTACAGCGGCGAGAGCAAAAACGGCATCGGCTATAACCTGCACGCCGGAGCGGATTACAAGATCAATAAAGATGTCACCATCGGCGGGCAGTTAGGCTACGACACCTTTGGCGACTACAACGAGAGCACAGCGAATCTGCACTTCCGTTATCTGTTTGGAGAGAACTAATGAGTGAGCAACTGGCCGCACGCGTCGGCCATCCGCATCAGCCAGGCTGGTTTGATCTGGTCAGCGTGATGATTGAGAGCATGCTGGATAACGCGGGTGAAGAGGCAGAAGGTTTCCTCAACGGCGTGGGCGAATCGCTGGCAGCACGCTATCCTTTGCCGGAGGCGCGCACCGTGCAGGATCTGGAGCGGGAGATCAATCTTCAGCTGGCGCGCTTTAGCTGGGGCTTTGTGCAGTTACAGCCGCTGGAGAACGCGATTCTGCTGCAGCATCACGCGCTGCCGCAGGGTGACAGCAGTGTGGATGCAGAGCGCTGGCAACTGGCACTGAGCGCCGTGCTGGCAGGGCTTTATGCACAGTGGCTGCGCGCGCAGGGTGGCAGTGCGGCGGTGCCGCTGACGCTGGAAAAACTCGACAGCGGTACGCTGTACTTTCGATATCAATAGGATGCGGTGATGAGAGCGATGCGGTTATGGCGTCAATGGATGCTGGGTTTCATGATGATCTGTTTTAGCGCTCACGCGGCTGCGGACGGCTGGAGCACCTATAAAAGCCGCTTTATGAGCAGCGAAGGTCGTATTATTGATACGGCTAATAACAACGTCAGCCATACGGAAGGTCAGGGCTACGGCATGCTGCTGGCGGTAGCGAACAACGATCGGGCCACATTTGATCTGTTGTGGCAGTGGACGCAAACCCATCTGCACAATGCGCAAAACGATCTCTTTTACTGGCGCTATACGCCGGATGCCGCTGACCCGGTAGCGGATAAAAATGACGCCTCCGATGGTGATGTGCTGATCGCCTGGGCACTACAGCGCGCTGCGCAGAAGTGGGGCGGGGATTATCAACAGGCGTCCGATCGTATTCAGCGCGCGGTGGTGAAGCATACGGTTATCAACTATGCCGGGCATAAAGTGATGCTGCCGGGTGTACAGGGGTTCAATAAAACCAGCTATGTGGTGCTCAATCCCTCCTATTTCCTGTTCGCGGCGTGGCGTGAGTTTGCGCAGCACAGCCATCTGCGCGTGTGGAGTGAGTTGATTGATGACGGCATGACGCTGCTGGGCAACATGCAGTTTGGCAAAACCGGACTGCCGCTGGATTGGGTGGCTTTAAATGCGGATGGCTCCATGGCGCCGGCGGTTGGATACTCTAACCGTTTCAGTTACGACGCGATCCGTATCCCGCTGAATATCTGGTGGTACGACCCGCAGAGCCTGCGGCTGGTACCGTTCCAGCGCGTCTGGCAGGGCTATGCGCGCCAGACAACGCCCGCATGGTTTGATGTGCTCGCCAATACATCGGCACCTTATAACCTGGACGGAGGGCTGCTGGCCGTGCGCGATCTGACGCTTAACGAAACCGCCAGTCTGAGCGACCGCCTGGCGCCGGAGCAAAATTACTTCTCCGCCAGTCTGCAACTTCTGACCTGGCTGGCGTACCAGGAGAAACGCTAATCCTCCCTGGCCGCGCAGCGGCTTTATGCTGGCGGCCCGCAGCTATTTGAAGTTGGCGTACGGCTCTAACGGCTGAGGTGGCATGTCCATGTCGCCGTTCCAGCCCGCCATCGAATAACGCAGATAGATCAGGCCATGGCTGGGGGTGTAATCCTTGGCCTGCTGAATATCCATCGACAACCCCACCGACCAGTGTGGTGTGATGCGCCGCTCCACGGTGGCTTGCAGGGTGTAACCAAAACCACGGCCGGAGCTGCTGTCAGAGACAGGATTAGACGCCAGCGTAAAGCCCGGGTTAACCGGATAGCGCTGCTGGCTTTCGGTTTTTGATTGCGACCAGGAGACCGAGCCGCCGACATCAAATGACCAGTTCTCCGTGCGCTGGCGATAGGTCAGCGGCACGGCCAGGGAGAAATATTGCTGGGGACTGTAATAGCCGCCCTGACCAAAGGTGTAATCGCTTAAATCTTTCTGGTAGTGCCACAGCATGCTGTTCAGACCGACAGTGGCGCGGCGATTATCTTCATTGATGAGCTTGTAGTAGTAGCCCGCCATAAGCCGTTCGCGGCTGTTATCCGCCACATTATCACCGCTGATTTGATGCGCGCTGATGTCGGCCCACACGCCGTGCGCGCCGCCGCGATCGAAACTCAGCCCCACGCTGCCGCCGGTGGCCACCACGCCGCCCCAGGTTTTACCGCCCTGTGACGCAGGATCGCGCGCGCCGGCATAAGCCAGCAGCGAGCTGGAGACAGGACGACGCGAGGCCGTAAACGTCACCCCAAGCTCATCGATATCGGTTTTCCAGCTCACGCCACCCACCCAGTTTGTCACGGCAAAACCAAGTGGCGTGGTGCCCAGGTCGCCAGACCAGCGGTCATTGTGCCAGCCCGCGCCAACGGCTGTGCCCGTGTCGCGCTGCGTGAAATCACGGCTGCAGCCGCCTGAGTTGGCATCGTTACAGCTGCCGAACAGCTCGCTATGGCTGCCGTCCGCGGTGGCAAACGTGCCGGCCGAGACCTGTACGCGATCAACACGCACAAAGCCGCGCCCGTCCGCCAGTGGCGTTTCCGCCTGCATCATGGTGGTGTGCGCGGTGAAATCAGAGGTTCCGCCGGTGCCTTTATTACGCGAGTAGTCCTGCTCCAGCGTAAACGTGGTGTCCTGCTGGCGATAGAGATCGGCGGCGTCGCTGCGGATACTGCGCTTCAGCCAGTCATCGTCTGGTTGATTACGTGTCAGGCGCGTGTAGTCGTCGTTATCAGCCGGAAGCGTCGGCGTTATGGCACCGGCGACCATCGCCAGCCGGTAATCCTGCTGCGCCAGCGCCGGCTGCTGCTGTTGCGCCTCCAGCCGTGCGGCGTCGCGATAGACCAGCGCTTTCGCCTGTGAGGGTGTTTCCCGGGCCGCACGGGTTTTCAGCATGTCAAACAGCTGCTGCGCTTTTGCGCTGTCGCCGCTGCGTTGCCAGGCCAGCGCTACGCGCCGCCCGCTGTTAATACTCTGCTGCGCCACGCTGTCCGGCAGCTGTTGTAAAGCGTGTCGGGCTTCGGCACTGCGCTGCAGCGCGATCAACGCGTCGATACGGCCCAGCGCGGCATCACTGTTACTGCCATCCTGCTGCAACACGCGCTGATAACCGGCCAGTGCACTGCGCGCATCGCCACGCTCAAGCGCCCAGTCGGCCAGCGTATTATCCCGGCGGGGGGAGGCCGGCTGCTGTTGCAGCAGGGCGATCGCCGCCGCTTCATTGCCGCGCGCGCGCAGCGCGTCGGCCTGCGCAAATGCCTTATCCTGCGTCAGACGCTGCGCCAGCGCGCGCATGTTGTCATCCCAGCGCGTTTCCGGCAGACGATGCAGCGCGGCCATGGCGCCGTCATCCTGATTGCCGGAGGAGAGCCACAGCGCCGCGGCATAGAGCGCAGCAGGCTGTTGCGGGTGCTGGCGCACCAGGGTCTCTATTACCTGTGCGCCCTGGCTCTCCGCGCCGCTATTGCGCAGCGCCCCGGCCAGACGGTACGAGAGCCAGATGTCATCCGGGTTGCTTTGCAGCGCCTGACGGTATTTCGCCACGGCCTGCTGCCACTGGCCCTGCTGCGCCAGCGCGTCGGCATCGGCCAGCACTTTACCGGTGCGCAGGTCATTCAGCCGGCGTTGTGCGGTGGTATTGCCTCTGTCGAGTTGCAGCGCCTGCTGCCAGTATTGTTCAGCCTGCGCGTCGTTCTTACGCGCCTGCGCCACGTCGCCGAGGCCAATAAGCGCCCAGCTGTCGCGACTATCCAGCGCCTGCGCGCTGCGATATTGCTGCTCCGCCGCGGCTATATCACCCTTTTTCAACGCGGCATCGCCGTTGTTGATCGCCATCCAGTAGCGGTTGGTCTGCAGAAGCGACTGCCATTTACCTATCTGGGTGCTGGCCTGCCCGGCCTGAATGGCTTTCTCCAGCCAGCTGATGGCCGCCGCACGGTTATTGGCGCGCGCCTGCGCCTGGCCCATGGCGCCCATCAGTTCGGCATCCCCGGGATTGGCTTTTAGCGCCGCACTCAGTGCGGCAATGGCTTCAGCCCCGGCGCCGCTGTCCACCAGCGCCAGCCCGCGTATACGCTGCCGGTAAGCGGGATCGGCCAGCAGTTTCTGCTGGCGTGCCAGCTCGTCCGCGCCACGCTGCTGCGCATCACCACTGGTAAACACCTGCAGATATTGCTGCAGGCTGGCAACACTGCGTTCACTGACCGGCTGATTCTGGATCTGCTGTAGCCACAGCTCAGATGCTGCATCCCGTCCGCCGTCGCGATTCGCCAGACGGCGCAGCTGGCCCAGCGCTTCATCAGGTTGATTGTTCTCAAACGCCATGCGTGCCAGCTGTAACTCGACGCCAATATTGCCAGGATAGCGCTGCTCCAGCGCCTGTAGCTGGCGCCAGGCGTTGAGCTGCTGATCGGGCAAGCGCGCGACCAGCCGCCAGTACTCCAGTGCCGTATTGACGTCAGGAAATACGCCCTGAAACAGCGCATCCCAGGCCGCTTTGGCCTCCGGCAGCCGGCCGGCAGTGGCCAGCAGACGCGCCTGCTGCAGCTGCTGGCGGCCCTCATCGGTCGTCAGACGTAAACCGGCTTCCGATTCCCGCGTGGCAGGCGCGTCCGGCGCGGCTTTTTTCAGCGCGTCCAGTAACGTCTGCGCTTTTGCCCGATCGCCCTGGCGCAGCGCCAGACGAATCTGCGCGGCCATCAGCTGCGGGTTATCCGGATCGATCTTCTCCAGCCGGTACAGCGACTGCTGCACCAGATCGTATTTATTGGTCGATTCACCGGTACGAATCTGCGTCAGCAGCCAGTCAACCGGCGCCACCTGCTGGCCGGTTTCCGCCAGGGCGGCTCCGGTGAGTGCGCCGCCGATCAACAGCGCCAGCGGCAACTTATTCATCATCATCCTGCTCGCCAAGGCGACGACGGGTCACCATGCGCATCAGGCGCCACACAAGCAGGGCGAACAGAATCACCACCGCGACGGCGCACACGGCCAGCCACACCGGGTGCGTTGCCATCGCACTCCACAAGCGCTCCCACCATGGCAAGTGCCCGACAAAATAGCTGTCGCCGACGCGCACGCTGGCGACGCCGGATTCGCGTACCACGCTGGCGGAGCCAAATACCGCGGCGCGTTTGCCGCTGTCGAGCAGCGCGTTATTCAGCAGATCCCACCCGCGCGGGCTGTCGGCCAGCAGCGCCACGACGCTGCGCTGATCGTTGAAGGGTGACTGGAAGCCAATGATCGTCCCGATAGGGCCACGTGAGCTGATGCCGGTCTGACTCTCTGGCGCGCGATCGCTGTCGGTCACCGGCACGTTTTGCGCGCTCACCGGCCGTGACGGCATCTTTATCCAGCTGCGGGCGCGATCGACCAGCACAGTGATCGAGGGATTGTCCTGCAGATCCGCCGGCAGCGTGCCGATCAACAGCAGATCGGCATCAGTGCTTTTCGCTTTGCTCCAGTCATCGCTCATCTGCACGCGCAGCGCCGGTAAGCCGGTTTGTGCGCCAATGTTGCCGAGCGTATTCAGCAGCGTACTGACTTCACCGCTTTCCGGCTTCGGCGGCATCAGTACCAGGGTTTGCGCCAAATCGGCATAGCGGCTGTAAGGGAAGCCGGCGCTGGCGAAGGTGCCAAGTGAGGGCATTTCGATGTAGTGACGATAGCCAGAGAAATCGATACTGGAGTTATCGTCAATCACCACATGGTGATCGACCGGCGTAACGGTTTCGCAACGGCCATCGGCGGTGCCGCCTACAAAGGTGTTGGCATAATCAAAGTTGAAGCGCAGCTGGTTTACCGCGCCCAGGCGCAGCGCCGGGATAGTGAGCTGACGATTACTGTCCTGCAGGCCCTGTACCAGCGGCAGGTGGAGCAGCTGCTGACCGGCCGTGTTTTTGCTGGTCAGCGGATAGTCCTGCATGAACTGATTGTTGAGATGCACTGCCAGGCGCGAGCCATCCTGCTGCGTTGGCGAGGTGTAGCGGTACATCAGATTCATATCGATGCCGCGGGCGCGAACCAGGAACAGGTCCGGCGGCAGATTGAGCGTCAGGCTGATGGGGTTAGGCTGCATGCCATCGCCCTGCAGCTGGTTCTGATACTGCGTCAGCTCGGCGAACGTGGTACGGCGATCGGTGCGCACCCAGTTCGGCGCGTCATAAGCCTGACGTGGCGCCTGCAGTTTAACGCTTTCGATGGTTGAGGTATCGCCACGCAGCAGCAGCTCGCCCTGCGCGATGCCCTCAACGGCGGTGAGCAGATCGCTATCGTTACGCCCTAAGATAAGCAGCATTTTCTGATAGGGGTTATCTGGCTGGCTGACCATGCGCACGGTTGGTTTATCTACCGCGGGCAGATCTTTCAGGAAGTCCGGGCGTTGATCGTTAGTGGCAAAGACTACCGCGTGCTGCTGCTGCGGCAGCTGGTTGTAGAGCACCGGGAACGACTGCCCGCGCCACTGCGCTTTGCTACCAAACCACGATGCCAGCAGCGCGGCAGCGCGCTGCTGCTGCAGATCGGGCTGGCTGCTGAACACCATGGGCAGCTGCAGCGGCTGCGTATCGCGCGCGTCAAAAAACGGCTCCGGGAAGTGGGAGAGATCGTTCTTCAGCGGCAGCTTCTGCAGGGTGAGATCGAGCTTGCTCTCTTTGCCGATGTCCATCCAGATGGTGCTGTTGGCCGGGTTTTCACATACGTTGGCATAATGCCCGACCAGCTCCAGACGCACGCGGTTAAAATCGCTGATAAAGCGGGGATCGATAGGTAACTGCGCCTGGTTCTGTTTCCCGAGCTGATCGGCCGCCACGGTAATCAGGCCAACCAGTTCATCATTGAGGTAGACCTTGAGCTGCGACAGCGTGGGAAGCAGGGCTGGTGACGGACGATAGCTGAGCGTCAGCAGCGCCTGCGTGACCACTTCATCACTGCGCACGCTAAACTCGATCTGGCTGGTGGGCTCTGTGCCGCGCAGCTTCATGCTGCCCGGAAGTGGCGCGATCTGATTAAACAGCAGCTGGCTATCACGCAGCGGCGCGCTGGCATCAGCCGGCTGCGCCACCAGCGGCAGCGGCGTCTGTTCCGACGCGCCAGAGGCTGCCGGTGCTGCCATCGGCGGCGCGGCCTGTGCCAGAGAAGCGGTGCCCAGCAGCAGGGCAGTGAACCAGCTCAGTTTTCTCGTCATGGTCATATCATCAATTTAATTGAAAGAGGTTGTGCCTGGCGCAGGCAGCGGTTTAATGCTCTGCGGCAACAGCGTTGCCAGCCAGCTCAGCAGTACGGTCAGCCCGCGGAACAGACGGCGCAACGGCTGTGGGCCGTACTCCGCCAGGCGCAGATAGCCTTTGAAACCCAGCACCATGATGTCAGCCAGGCTCTGCACCGGCTTATCTTCCGGGAAGCCGTCCTGCCACAGCGCCCAGGTATCGGCGCGCGCAAAGGTACACTGGATAAATTCGATGTGCTGGGGCGTGGTGAGCGCATGCAGGCGAATCCCGGCGCGGCGCCCAAATACGCGCTGCACCTGACACGGGAAGCTGAACTCCTGCTGACCGCGCCGCAGCAGCAGCGACACGGCCTCATTTTCGCGCAGCGCATCCGGCTCGCGCAGCTCAACGCCCACGCCGCCGTCGGAGTAGTCACGCAGCGTACACGGCACCATGTGGCCATCCGCCCGGGCTATTGCCGCCGGCATGGCGATCTCTACGCGGTGCGCCTCACGAATCTGCCGCGCTTCCACCGATACCGCGACGGCGCCGCCAAGGATAATCATGTTGTAAATCACCCACACCAGACTGACCCAGATGGTGAGGATTTCGTTGGCCGGCCCATAGGCCATGCGCCAGAACGCCATGCCAATGCCGGCAATGTTGAGCACCACCAGCATCATGTAGGGCTTGGTGATCACCCAGTCGAGATGGCGCTGCTCAACCAGGCCACCTTTCGCGGTGACGTTAAACTTGCCTTTGTGCGGATTGAAGAGCGCCACCGTCGTGGGACGCGCAATGTACCAGGCGAGCACGGTCTCATACACCTCGCTCCAGAACGAGTGACGCCAGCGCCCCTGGATGCGTGAGTTGGTCAGGCTGGTATGCACCATATGCGGCAGCACGTAGATGGCAATCGCCAGCGCCGGTGCGTAGATGATGTAAGCGTGGAACAGCAGAAACGCCAGCGGCGCCAGCAGGAAGATCAGACGCGGGATGCCGGCAAGAAAGTGCAGCATCGCATTGGCGTAGCAGAGCCGCTGTACCAGCTTCAGCCCCTTACCGAATAGTGGGTTATCGAGGCGGAGAATCTGCACCATGCCGCGCGCCCAGCGGATGCGCTGACCGATGTGCGCCGACAGGCTTTCGGTGGCCAGGCCGGCCGCCTGTGGAATGCGGATATAGGCCGAGGTATAACCACGGCGATGCAGGCGCAGCGACGTGTGCGCATCTTCGGTAACGGTCTCAACCGCGATGCCGCCAATCTCATCCAGCGCGCTGCGGCGCAGTACGGCACAGGAGCCGCAGAAGAACGCCGCATCCCAGGTGTCGTTACCGTCCTGCACCAGGCCGTAAAACAGAGAGCCTTCGTTAGGCGTCTGACGGAAGCGGCCCAGGTTGCGTTCGAACGGATCGGGCGAGAAGAAGTGGTGCGGCGTTTGCAGCATCGCCAGCTGGTGATCTTTCAGGAACCAGCCCAGGGTAAGCTGCAGGAACGAGCGCGTAGGCACGTGGTCGCAGTCAAAAATTGCCACGTAATCGCTGCGGCAGGTGGTTTTCAGCGCATGGTTGATGTTGCCGGCTTTGGCATGTTCGTGGGTCGGGCGCACCACATAGTTGATGCCAACGCTGGCGGCGAAGGCGCGAAACTCTTCGCGCGTGCCGTCATCCAGCAGATAGATATTGAGCTTGTCCTGCGGCCAGTCGATGCCCATCGCCGCATACAGCGTTGGTTTCACCACGCTCAGCGGTTCGTTATAGGTTGGCACCAGAATGTCCACGCTCGGCCAGCTGGTGATCTCCGGTGGCATGGAGACGGGCTGGCGGTTGAGCGGCCACAGCGTCTGGAAATAGCCCAGCACCAGCACCGTCCACGCATAGGTCTCCGCGCCGATCAGAAGCAGCCCAAATACCAGACTGAACGGGTCATCCCAGTTGAGCGTTTCCGTGTAGCGCCACCACAGATAGCGGCAGGAGATCGTCAGCGACAGCACAATCAGCATCATGGTCGCCAGGCGGCCAGGCACGCGCCGTACCAGCATGGCCAGACCCCACAGCAGCAGCACAAAAATAAACTGCGTCGAGATGCTGAACGGCTGCGAGATGCATAGCAGCGCCAGCAGACCGGCCACCAGCGCGGTAAGGATAAACAACCCCTGACGCAGGCGCACCGGTAACCGCTGCAGCTGGCGTTCGGCGCGTGCCGGCAGCCCGCTGGCGATCAGCCGTGCCGGTACGTTACCCAGCCACTGATTAAGGCGCTGACGCCAGCGGAACAGCGGGCCAAAAGCGTTGAAGCGTTTGCGTTCGCTGCGCGCGCTGTTATCCAGCGGCAGCGTCACCATCAGCCACAGGCTTTGCACCGCGTAGCGCAGGAAATCAAGCGGGCGCGGGCGCAGCGGGGAGATGTGCGGGTAGTAGCGCTGCCGCTGCTGTAACACCTGCTGCCAGCCCGGCATCTCCAGCCGCAGCAGCGACCAGGCAAGTACACACCAGACCAGGTGGAACGCCAGGGTTAACCGGCCGGCACCGTGCTGCCGCGCCACCTGAGCACGATGTTGCAGCGCCTGCCACACCGGCGGCACCAGCAGCCAGCGCAGCGGATTCACGCTGCACCGCCGGCAACGTTCAGCAGCAGCCAGTTGGCGAGCGTGTTGATCTCCTCGCTTGCCAGCGCATGCGGCCGGTACTCACCCACCGGTTGCTTCATCATCATCGCTTCCGCCAGCGCTTCATCGCGATGAATTACCTGTGGAATCAGGTTATTGAGTGAGCGCAGCCACAGCTGATGCAGATCCTGCTGCAGCTGGCTGTTAGCGTTAAACTGGTTGATCAGGAACAGCGTCTGTGGAAGAAAAGGGTGCTGATGCAGACGCAGCTGGCAGTTGGCATCCAGCGTCAGTACCTGTAGCAGGCGATCGGCCGCCGCATGAAACGGCTGCTGCCAGGGCAGCAGATCCGCAGGCAGGTCGAGAATGATCCAGCGATAGTCGTTTTTCAGGGCCGGAAGCGCCTGCAGTAGCGGCGCAGCACACTCCTCTGGCGCACGGTTTACCATTAAGGTTTGCTGATGGGTCAGGGCGCCAAACGGCAAAAAATCCAGCCCCGGCTGATAGCGCAGCGCGCTGTGGTGCCAGGGTTGCCCGGCGTGCAGTGCCGTCATCCAGCCCGAGGTGTGATTCAGGGGCGTATTAAAGTGGGCCGCGAGCTGATTGGCCGGAGAGAGGTCAATCAGTAGCGCTGACTCCTGTAAGGCATTCAGCGCCCAGCCTAGCGCCGCGCTGAGTGAGGTGGCGCCACAGCCGCCGCGCAAACCCTGTAGGGCGATCACCGGCATTAGCGATTACTCTCCCGTACCGCCGCCATCTCATGCAGCAGCGGCCAGCGCGACAATATCGCCTTCATTCGCTCTTCGCGCGCAATATCAATATAGCGAAATGCCTTGAGGTCAAAGGCCTCGCTGAGTGCCGTGATGTCATCCTGATCTTCACTGGCAGAAGCGATCAGTGAAAAAGCATTTTCAGTTTTCATTACTTGTTTGCCACCAAAAAAAAGGACAACGGAAGAAGAGAGATTATATTATTACCGGGTTTTAAACCGAAGTGATCGATGCGACATAACGGCATTGATATGATTGCCCTGGCGCAGCTTTTTTTATTTCAGCAGTTCCAATCGTCGCCGTCTATATTAAACTAGCCTGGATTGTTCTGATCGCGAATCAAATATGAAAAATCGCTATGCGCTCGGCCTGCAACAGGTTCAGCAGGAATTAATGACACTGCAATCGCCAGGCTTTTACTGGCTCACCAGCCAGCGGCCGGAAGACGCGCGAACGCTGCTGCGTCAGGTGGTTAGCCATCAGGAGTTTGCCACGCTGATTAGCGCGGATGAACCCCCAAAGGCATTGCTGACACCCGATCCGCCCGGCGGACCGGCGCGCATCCCATTATTTTCCCTGCCGGCAAATAAAGCCAGTCTCCTGCATGCAGAGAGCGATTTTGCGCGCGTGCTGAATAATCGCAGCGGCGTAGTGCTGTTTTATAGCCAGGCTGCCCTGTGGGATAAATTATCACCCGGGGAGCTGACGGCGTGGATTAAAGGGCTGCGACGGCTGGTTGTTAAAAAACAAATGACGCTGCTGATGATCACCTCAGGCACGACAATAATTCACCTGCGTAATCATCTGCAACGTTATTTTCGCCAGCTTGATGGTGTCGCCCATTTAGATTTTCAGCAGGATAGCTGGGAATATCGAATTAACTGGTGGTACTCCGCGGATAAATTGCTGGCCGACCGCGCGCTGCGCCTGCGTTGTGTTGATAATCAATTCGTTGCAGAAAAAGATGAGCAGCAGACGATGCCGCTTAGCCTGAACGATGAGAATCAGTTTCTTGCGCAGCAGGGTGTGCTGGAAGGTGCGCCGCCGCTTTCGGCCCAGTGGCAACTGTTTAGCGATAATGAAAGTGTGTTCGCCCGGGCACAGCAGGCAAATGCCGCCACAGTCATCTTTAGCCTGGCCCATAATCAGGATATTCACTCACTGGCAACCCTGGTCCACAGTTTGCGCCGCTCACGCGGCAATGCGCTCAAGATCGTGGTACGTGAGCTGGGTACCAGCCTGCGTTACAACGATGAGCGTCTGCTGCTGGCCTGCGGTGTGAACGCGATTGTGCCGGGTGCGGCAACGCTGTCGCGCTTTCTGACCACGCTGGAGGGCATTCAGGGTCAGCAGTTTACCCGCCACGTGCCCGCCAATCTTCCGGCGCTGGTGCAGGCGTTGCAGCCGCTGCAGCAGAAGGGTTATCTGGCGCTGGATCCCTTCTGTGCGGCGGTACAGCAGTTGATGAACAACACGCTGCTGCCCGAGAATGATAAGGGACTGATGGTCGCCCTGCGCCCGGTGCCGCAACTGAAGCCGGAGCAGATTCTCACCTTGTGTAAACCGCGCCGTTTTGGTGATTTGGTGACGCTGGTGGGCGATCGCCTCTATCTGTTCCTCTCATCATGCCGTTTCAATGACCTGGATATCGCCCTGAAGTCGATTTTCTCGCTGCCGCACGATGAGTTGTTCAGCAATCGCATGGTGTGGTTTGAGGACAACCAGATTCTGTCTGAAGTGCAAAAGGTGCGTCAGCTGACCAGCGTGGCGCAGCGTGAGACAACGGTTACGTCACAGGTGAGTGAACCGGTAGTGACCTCTGCAGCGCAGCCGCGCGCGGCGCAAACGCCGCAGCCTGTCAGCCTTAACCTCAAGGGAGTGCGCTCATGACGCTAATGGATTGGGTGCAGGTGGCGATCCTGCTGTTACTGATTTTGCTGTTTCTGAAATCGCTGTGGCGACGCTGGTTGCCGCGCCGCAGCACCAGTTTGCTGATGCGTCTGCTGCCGACGCGCGCCCTGAAATCGGAAGGGCAGTGGCAACGTCAATCGACCAAAACGGATAAACATGGATAACAAACCTGCGATGTTGCCCGGTGCGTGGTGGCGCGGCCTCGGCGGCTGGAATTTCTATTTTTTACTGAAGTTTGGCCTGCTGTGGTTCGGCTACCTCAATTTTCACGCCCTGAGCAATCTGGTGTTTCTGGCGTGGCTGCTGTTTCCGCTGCCGTCGCAGCGTCTGCACCGCGTGCGCCAGTGGATCTCGCTGCCGGCAGGTATTGCGCTGTTCTGGCACGATACCTGGCTGCCGGGTCTCAACTCGCTGCTGAGCCAGGGTAACCAGCTGGCCGGGTTCTCTCCCGCCTATCTGCTGGATCTGGTGGAGCGCTTTATCAACTGGGAGATGATTGGCGCAGCCTTTGTACTACTGGTGCTCTATCTGTTTGTTGCGCAGTGGATTCGCATCACCGTGCTGGTGACGCTGGCGCTGATCTGGCTAAACGTGCTGACCATTGCCGGCCCGGCAATGAACCTGCTGCCGGAGAAATCGGCAACGCCGGCTGTGGTGCTGAATGATAAACCGGCCGCGAGCAAAGCGCCGGAGGGGCTGGATCAGTCGGCGCCACCGACCAGCGCTAACCTTACCGCCTGGCTTAACCGCTTCTACGACAGCGAGCGGCAGCGTGCGACGCACTTCCCGGATGCGCTGCCCGCCGATTCGCAGCCGTTTGATATTCTGGTGATCAACATCTGCTCGCTCTCCTGGGCGGATATTGACGTGGCGCAGCTGCGTACGCATCCGCTGTGGCAGCATTTCGACATCATGCTGAATAACTACAACTCCGCGACCGGTTACAGCGGGCCGGCGGGGATTCGTCTGCTGCGCGCCAGCTGCGGCCAGACTTCCCACAGTAATCTTTATAAGAGCACCGATCAGCGCTGCTATCTGTTTGATAACCTGGCGAAGCTCGGCTTTAAGCAGCAGCTGATGATGGACCACACCGGCGTGTTCGGTAACTACCTGAAGGAGCTGCGCGAGGACGGTAATCTGCAGGCGCCGCTGATGTCGCAGACCGGCATTGCACCAGAGCTGACCTCGTTTGACGGTTCACCTGTGTTCAACGATGGCCAGCTGATGCAGCGCTGGCTGGATGACAGAACAAAGAGCAGCGACGCACGCAGCGCTACGTTCTATAACCTGATTCCGCTGCACGACGGCACGCGCGAACTGGGCAGCACGCGTACCGCCGACTGGCAGCCGCGCGCTAAAGTACTGTTTGATCAGCTTGATACTTTCCTCACCAATCTGGAGAAATCAGGCCGGCGGGTGATGGTGCTGGTGGTGCCAGAGCACGGCGCGGCGCTGCAGGGCGATAAGATGCAGATGTCCGGCCTGCGTGATATCCCCAGTCCGGGCATTACTCACGTACCGGTAGGCATTAAGTTTGTCGGCATGAAAGCACCGCATCAGGGACAACCGCTGACGATAGATACGCCAACCAGCCTGCTGGCTATCTCCGAAATTGTGTCGCGCGTGGTGGATGGACAGGTATTTAATGCGCCGAATGTGAATATGTCGGTGCTGACGGATAACCTGCCGCAAACGCCAGTGGTATCGGAAAACGATAATGCAGTGGTAATGATGTATCAGGGTAAACCGTGGATCCGCCTGAACGGCGGCGATTGGGTGGCATATCCGCAGTAATCATCCGCCAGGGTCGGCAGCACGACTGCAGCCCTGGCCCCCTGCGGGGCTGCCGCTACCGGGGTTACGTCGCGGTGACCCGCCAGGGCTGACGCTTCACACTTCCCGCCAAAACGCCCATACATCTCGCAAAGGCGTCATCTTCAGCGATTTTCGCCTTTATCCCGACGCAAAAAAAGGCTGACCTGGGATATACTTGCTGCGCACGCAGGCTACTATCACTGCTTATTGCTGCCAGGAGAAGTTTTGTTGCGCGTCAGTCGCTCGCTCACGATAAAGCAGATGGCCACCGTTTCCGCCGTGGCAATGGTCACTATCTGCATCTTTATCGTCATTCAGTTATTCCACTTTGTGCAGCAGCGCAGGATTGATTACGCCCAGCAAATGGAGAACGTGGCGCATACTGTCCGCCAGCCGCTCTCTGAAGCGGTGCTGAAAGCGGATATTCCGCAAGCCGAACGCATTCTCAGTACGCTGAAACCGGCCGGTATCCTGTCGCGCGCTGATGTGGTGCTGCCGAACGCCTTCCAGGCGCTGCACGCCGATTTCGCGCCGGAAAAACCGGTGCCGCGCTTAGTCGCTCGTCTGTTTGAGCTGCCAGTGCAGATCACCCTGCCGCTCTACTCCGTGGAGCGCAGCGGGCTGCCAAAGCCGATTGCTTATCTGGTGCTGCAGGCTGATTCATCGCGCGTCTATCAGTTCCTGCTCAGCACCTTATCCACCATGATCACCACCTACCTGCTGCTGGCGCTGATTCTTTCCGTCGCCATCAGCTGGTGCATCAACCGCCTGATCGTCCATCCGCTGCGTAACATCTCACGTGAGCTGCAGGAGCTGCCGCCGCCGGCGATTCTGACGCATAAACTGGGGCTGCCGCATAATCATCGCGATGATGAAATTGGTATGCTGATCCGCAGCTACAACCGCAATCAGCAGGTGCTGGAGTCCATCCATGATGAGATGAGCCGCCTGACGACCCACGTTGCGGTCACTGACCTGCCCAATCGCGCGCTCTTCCTGGCGCTGCTGGAGCAGCACATCAGCCATCGCCACAGCCACCAGGCGTGGGGGCTGATGGTGATTCGGATCGAAACGCTGCAGGAGGCCAATGGCGTACTGAGCGATGAGCAGCGCGACACGCTGATGCTGACGCTGGTGGAGAAAATCCGCAGTACTATTGATGACCACACGCTACTGGCGCAGACCGGCCCGAGCGATTTTGCCCTGTTGATGAAGCGCGCGCACAATCCGTTCCGCGCGATGCGCCTGGCGCGCAATCTGATGCTGCGCATCAACCAACCGGTCAATCTGCACCAGCTCCAGCTGCGCCCTAACGCCAGCATCGGGCTGGCGCTGCAGGACGGCGACTCCATGTCCGCCAGCGAGCAGCTGGATCGCGCGACCTCTGCGATGATGTCGGCGCGCCATCAGGGTAAAAACCAGATTCTGTTCTTTGATCCCGCCCTGACCGAGCGCGCGCAGAAGCGCCTGACCCAGGAGCATGACATCCTGCAGGGCCTGCAGGATGGGCAGTTCGCGCTCTACCTGCAACCGCAAATCAATATGGCAACCGGCGAGCTGGCGGGCGCCGAAGCGCTGCTGCGCATGCGCATGCCGGACGGCAGCTATGGGTTATCCGAAGAGTTTATTACCAGCGCCGAAGAGATTGGCGTGATATCCGCTATCGGGCGCTGGGTGTTTGAAGAGTCCTGCCGCATCATTGCTGGCTGGCAGCGGCGCGGCATTAACCTTCCGCTAAGCGTTAATATCTCGGCGGTGCAACTGCGCGACGCCAGCATGGTGAGCCACCTGCAGAGCCTGCTGGAGCGCCACCGCATTGCGCCCGGCAACTTCGTGCTGGAGATCACTGAAACCGCGCAGATTGGCGATGCGGAACAGGCGATGGCGCTGTTGCGTTCGCTGCAACAAACCGGCGTCGCGGTGGCGCTGGATGACTTCGGCATGGGCTACTCCAACCTCAACTACCTGCACCAGTTCAAAGCGCTGCCGGTTAATAAGCTGAAGATGGACCGCAGCTTTGTTGCCGCGCTGCCGGATGACGACACCATGGTACGTATCGTGGCGGCCATTGCCGAGATCATTCATCTGGATGTGATTGCTGAAGGCGTAGAGACCGCTGAACAGCGCGACTGGCTGCTGGCGCGCGGAATTACTATAGGGCAGGGCTACTTATACGCAGAAGCGCTGCCGTTACCCGTCTTTAATCACCGCTGGCTGAACAGCTTGTCACCCGCAGAATAGTCACGTTATTTATTGATTTTCCTTACAGAATCCCCTGGCGGTGGGGTGCTGAAGCGTTTCAGTTCATAGTTAGAGTTTTGTAACTTTTGTAAGGAATGTGAGGGTATACTAATCCTGTTAACAGAGTGTTATTTTCCTCGCCATCGGTAAGGTCATACGCTTCCAGGCGGCTTGCCGCATGCGTTTCCAATAACAATGGCGGTGAATGCCGTCTATACCTGGACACCTGTTATGAAACTGTTCAAAAGCCTCTACTTTCAGGTCCTGCTTGCCATCGGCATCGGCGTCCTGTTAGGCCACTACTATCCTGAGTTAGGCGCGCAAATGAAGCCGCTTGGCGATGGCTTCGTTAAGCTGATCAAGATGATCATCGCCCCCGTGATTTTCTGTACGGTGGTGACCGGCATTGCCGGCATGGAGAGCATGAAAGCAGTTGGACGTACCGGCGCGGTTGCGCTGCTCTATTTTGAAATTGTCAGCACCATCGCGCTGATTATCGGCCTGGTGGTGGTTAACGTGGTGCAGCCTGGCGCGGGCATGAACGTTGACCCGGCGACGCTGGATGCCAAAGCGGTGGCGGTTTACGCGCAGCAGGCTGAATCGCAGGGCGTGGTTGCCTTCCTGCTGGATGTGATCCCGAACAGCGTCGTGGGCGCCTTTGCCAGCGGAAATATCCTGCAGGTGCTGCTGTTCGCGATTCTGTTCGGCTTCGCGCTGCACCGTCTCGGCAACGCCGGCACCGTAATGTTTAACGTCATTGAGAGCTTCTCGAAAGTGATCTTCGGCGTCATCAACATGATTATGCGCCTTGCGCCTATCGGCGCCTTCGGGGCCATGGCTTTCACCATCGGTAAGTACGGCGTGGGTTCTTTGGTGCAGCTCGGCCAGTTGATCGTCTGCTTCTATATCACCTGCGTGCTGTTTGTGGTGATTGTGCTGGGCGTGATTGCGCGCTGGGCAGGCTTCAACATCTTTAAATTTATCGGCTACATCAAAGAAGAGCTGCTGATCGTGCTGGGCACCTCCTCTTCTGAATCAGCGCTGCCGCGTATGCTGGATAAGATGGAGAAGCTGGGCTGTAAAAAATCGGTGGTCGGGTTAGTGATCCCTACGGGCTACTCGTTCAACCTTGATGGCACCTCGATCTACCTGACCATGGCGGCCGTGTTTATCGCCCAGGCCACCAACGCGCATATGGACGTGTTCCACCAGATCACGCTGTTAGTGGTACTGCTGCTCTCCTCGAAAGGGGCGGCAGGCGTGACCGGCAGTGGCTTCATTGTGCTGGCAGCCACGCTTTCGGCAGTCGGTCATCTGCCGGTGGCCGGACTGGCGCTGATCCTCGGTATTGACCGCTTTATGTCTGAAGCCCGTGCACTGACTAACCTGGTGGGTAACGGCGTGGCGACGGTGGTGGTAGCGAAATGGGTAGGCCAGCTGGATGAGAAGCAGATGAAAGCGACGCTCTCCTCAGCAAAAAAGGTGAATAACCCGTCACATACCAGCGCATAATCATCTATTTGCGTTAATTTCCCAAGAAATGCCCGCTGTCACTTGCCCTGACAGCGGGCATTTGCATAATAAACCCCATTGATTTTTTTCCCGATTTTTTTCCTCGTTGCGCGACATCCTGACCTTCCTGTGGTCAAAGAGTCTGTCGTTGAATAAACGTGGCGGTAAAATGCCGCACCGGCCACCCGGCAGTGGCCGCTTATGCCGCGCTAACGAGCGTTTATCTGTTTGAACAGGGGTTCACATGCAGGGCACCAGAATTCGGCTTTTAGCTGGCGGATTGATCCTTGCGGCATCCGGCTTCGGCGTGCATGCCGAAACACTTCAGCCCGATCCCGCCTGGCAGGAGGGCAAGCTGGACAACGGTTTCAGCTGGCAGTTACTGACCACGCCACAGCGTCCGAGCGATCGTATTGAGCTGCGTCTGATTGTTAACGCCGGTTCGCTGGTGGAGAGCGCGCAGCAGACAGGCTTCAGCCACTTATTACCGCGTCTGGCGATGGTGCATAACACTGCGCTGGATACCAACCAGCAGCGCGCACTGTGGCAGCAGGCCATGGACCCACAGCGTCCATTGCCGCCCGCCATCTCGTCATACGACTACACCCAATATAACCTGAGCCTGCCGAATAACCGCCCCGAGCTGCTGAAAGAAGCCCTGAGCTGGCTGGCGGCGACGGCGGGTAAAATGACCATTAATGAGCAGGTGGTCTCCACCGCGCTGACGGCCACCGATCCCATCGCCACCTGGCCGCCTGATACGCAGGATGTGTGGTGGCGCTATCGCCTTAAAGGGTCAACCATGCTGGCGCACGATCCGGGTGAACAACCGCGTGCGCCGGTCGATATTGCCCAGCTGAACAGCTTTTATCAGCAGTGGTACACCCCGGATGGTATGACGTTGTACGTTGTGGGCAATGTAGATAGCCGCAGCATGGTGGAGCAAATCAACAAAGCGTTCTCGCCGCTGCAGGGCAAACGCGTAGCGCCGGCACCACTTCCCACGCTCTCGCCGCTGCCGCATCAGCCGGTGAACCTGGTGAATGGCAGCATGGCACAGGATCGTTTATCGCTGGTATGGGATACAGCGTGGCAGCCGATCCGTGATTCGCAAAATCTGCAGCGCTACTGGCAGAGCGATCTGGCACGTGAGGCGCTGTTCTGGCATGTGCAGCGTGCGCTGGCGGACAGCAAAGCGCAGAACGTGCAGGTCGGCTTTGACTGCCGCGTGCTGTACCAGCGCGCGCAGTGCTCCATCAATATGGACAGCCCCAATGCTTCACTGGCGCAGAATATGAATCAGGTAGCGAAAGAGCTGGCGGCCGTGCGTGATAAAGGGCTGCCGCAGGAGGAGTTTGATGCGCTGATGGCGCAGAAGCTGCTGGAGCTGAATAAGCTTTTCGCCACCTATGCCCGTACCGACACCGATATTCTGATGGGCCAACGCTTGCGCTCACAACAGAATGCGGTGGTGGATATTGCGCCGGAGCAGTATCAGAAGCTGCGCCAGACGTTTCTTGGTGAGCTGACGCGCGACCAGCTGAATCAGGAGCTGCGCCAGCAACTGACGCAGGAGCTGACCATGGTGCTGATTCAGCCGCAGGGCGAAGCCGAAACCAATGTGAAGATGCTGCAGGAGAGCTGGGATAAAGTGATGGCCCTGCCGGATGCGCCCGCTGCGTCAGCCACGTCTGAAGAGGCGGTAAAACCCGAGGGCAGCGCCAGTGCAGCCCCGGCTGACGCTGCAGCGCCATCGACCTGAGACGGACAGGCGACCTCTTGCGGGGTCGCCACTGCAGGCAGGCGCGGACCAACGGGGCTATTTGGCACGCAGCCACTCGGTGACCAGCATCGGCCAGCTGGCAAGCGGCAGGTCGGCGACCCCGCGAATGCCAAAGCCATGTCCGCCTTTCTGATAGAAGTGAATTTCTGCCGGCACCTTGTGTTCGCGTAGCGCGCTGAAAAACGCCATGCTGTTGTTCACCGATACCGTGTCATCGTCGGATGCGTGAATCAGTAGCGTCGGCGGCGTTTGCCCATGAACGCGGGTTTCCATTGAGTAGGCATCAATCATTTTCTGATCCGGCCATGCGCCTAACAGGCGGGTGCGCGAGCTCTCGTGTGCCAGCCCGTCACGCATGCTAATCACCGGATAGACCAGCACCATGGCATCCGGACGCGGGGAGAAGTTGTCGGCCTGATCCTGCACCGGATAGATCTTCTCCGCAAAGCGGTTGCCCAGGCTGGCCGCGACGTGGCCGCCCGCCGAGAAGCCCATCATCACGATGTATTTGCCGTTCATGCCGCGCTGCGCACGTTCACGCAGCACGCGCACCGCCCGCTGCGCATCGGCCAGGGGCGCATCCGGCCCTTCATGGTGGCCGTCGTAAGGCAGGCGATAGGTCATCACTGCCAGCGTATAGCCCATTGAGGTGAAAAAGGTCGCCAGCGCGCTGCCTTCACGGTCAATCAGGACGCGCTGATAACCTCCACCGGGCGCAACCAGCAGCGTGATACCGTTCGGGTTTTCCGGATGCCAGAGGGCGATCTCCGGGCAGCGTACGCCGGTGGCGGCACGATCGTAAGGTTCGTACTCTTTGGCGAGATCGACGATTTGCGGCTGAGCGCGCGAATCGCTCGCGCCTGGCGCATCACCGTGCGGCCAGATATTGATAATTTCTGTGTGCATAAACCTGTCCTGAGCAAGGCATATTGTCATTATTTTTTTCGCGGCCGACGTAATAGCGTCCTGCTATTGTTGAGTAAAACATGGTCTTTTTTGTCGCTGCCGTCCAGCCGAAAACCCGCGGCTTTGCCAGATTCAGACTATGCCTGGTGGCCGTTTGTGTTTCCATAACGCGTTGAATATAAAGTGATTAGTTAAGCGTCCCTAAAGCAAGGTTGTCGGCCAGCATGCCGGGCTGAATAGCTGGCGGGCCTAACCGCAACTGACAGGGGAAAATAGGGTGCTAATGCAAACTGGCGGGCGGATTGGGTAAGGGCGGATAATGCAATATTGACGGATGAAAACAGCGGCGCAATGGCGTGCGCCGCTAAAGAGAGAGGCGCTTATAGCGGGGCAGGCATCGCACTGAGTGGAATGATAGCGCCGCGATGCTGAATTACCGTGCTGGCAGTAAGATGGCCGCGCGCCGCCGCCGCTCCGGCGCTACCTCCGGCTAAGCGTACCGCCAGATAGCCGGCGCTGAACGAATCCCCTGCGGCGGTTGTATCAATCACGCTCTCTTTCGCCAGCGCAATCGCCGGCACATCACATAATGGTTCATCTCCCTGCGCAATCAGGCAGGAGTCGGCGCCGCGCTTGATCACAATCTCCTGCACGCCCGCCTCGCGCGTGCGGGCAATAACCGCTTCCAGCGGCTGTTCACCCCACAGCAGATGCTCATCATCCAGCGTCAAAAACGCCATGTCGGTGTGTTGCAGCATGGCCGCATAGGCCTGCTGCGCACTGGCGCGATCGGCCCACAGGCGCGGTCGATAGTTATTGTCGAAAATGACTTTGCCGCCGTTGCGTCGGCAGGCAGCCAGCAGCGTCATCAGCGTTTCCCGGCTGGCGTCCGGCAGAATGGCCAGGCTAATACCACTCAGGTAGAGATAATCGTAGTGCGCCAGCTGCTGGCAAATCGCCTCTGTGTGCGGGCCGTCAAGCCAGAAGCGTGCGGCGGCGTCACTGCGCCAGTACCAGAAGGTGCGCTCGCCGTGCGCGTCAGTTTCAATGAAGTACAGGCCGGGCATTTTATTGTCGAGGCGCTGAATCAGCTGCGTTTGCACCTGCTCCTGCTGCCAGGCGGCGATCATCTGGTCGCTAAAGCTGTCGGTGCCCAGTGCGGTAACATAATCAACGCGCAGCTGCTGGCTATCGGACTGACGTGCCAGATAGACAGCGGTATTGAGCGTGTCGCCGCCAAACCCGCGTTTGATGCTCTCACCTTTTTCGGACAGTTCAATCATGCATTCGCCAATGATAGCGATTTTTTTCTGCGTCATGGTCTTTGGCCTGTAGTGAATTCTGCGTCTTAGTCTCGCGTCTGGTATGGCAGTCGTCAACGTTTTTTAAAACGTCGTTTTAATTTAACTTAAGGTTGAAAGAGGCCATTTAACGGCGATTTAGCGGCCAAAGCGCCGTCTGTTTTGACGATTAAGCCCGCGCCGCGCTGATAGACTCAACGGCTTGTGTGGCTGCTTAGACCAATAAAGTTATCCAGGGGGTAGCCGATACTTGCCGCTGAGATGCTATATGCAGGCACTCACCACCAACCAGGAAAAAACCATGGTGATGAAGAATTTGATTCATCGGCTGCCTTCTTCTCTTGCACTTGAGCAACAACAGGAAACCAGTCTCTTCTGGCAGCAGTGCCAGCGCTTATATACATTTCAGCCTATCTACCAGGTTTCCGGCCGCCTGCTGGCGATCGAACTACTTACTGCGATAACCCATCCGTCCGCAACGGAAAAACGCCTTTCGCCTGAACACTACTTCGATGCGCTCAACATGGCGCAGCGCCTTGATATTGTCCATGAACAGCTGGACTTGCTGCTGCAGTGGTCCCACTTTTTCAAACAGCATCAGCTGGTGGCCTCGGTTAATATTGATGGCCCGACCCTGCTGGAGATCCAGCACCATGCGCCGGTCCGCGCGCTGATCGCCCGGCTGCCTTGGGTCCGCTTTGAACTCACCGAGCACCATGCGCTGCCGCAGGAGGAGATGGTTGCGCAGATGCCGGAACTGGGTCCGCTGTGGCTGGATGACTTTGGTTCCGGTATGGCGAACTTCTCGGCGCTGACCGAGTTGCGCTACGACTACATCAAGCTGTCACGCGAACTCTTTATGCTGCTGCGCGCCTCTGATGAGGGGCGCTCTCTGTTCTCCATGCTGCTGTCGCTGATCAACCGCTACTGTAATGGCGTGATCGTTGAGGGCGTAGAGACAGCAGAGGAGTGGCAGCAGGTGCAGAACTCTCCCGCGATGGCGGCGCAGGGTTACTTCTTCTCTCGTCCGGTGCCGTTCAGCCAACTTGAAAGCCTGGTGCTGGCGCTTCCCTGATGCCGTTCTGCCGCGTCTCGACTATCTTTAATGGGACGTGAAAGGGCATGGAGGAAGAAAAATGTCGCGCGCAGGAAAAGTTGTTAGCTGGATAGTCGGGATTCTCGTCTTCCTGATTGTGGTGATTGTCATCATTATCGCCACCTTTGACTGGAATCGGCTGAAACCTACCATCAACCAGAAAGTCTCGACGGAGCTGAACCGGCCGTTCGCCATTCGCGGCGATCTTGGCGTGGCCTGGGTGCGCAACCGTGAAGAGCCCGGCTGGCGCAGTTGGGTGCCGTGGCCGCAGGTGCATGCCGAGGATGTGATGCTCGGCAATCCGCCTACGGTACCTGAAGTCACCATGGTGCATTTACAGCGCGTGGAAGCCACGCTGGCACCGCTGGCGCTGCTGCATAAAGAGATCTACCTGCCGTGGATTAAGATGCAGCAGCCGGATGCGCGCCTGGTGCAGACCGCCGATAAAAAGAACAACTGGACCTTTGACCTCGCCAGCAGCGACAGCAGTGAGGCCAATGCAGCACCTTCCGCCTGGTCTTTTCGCCTCGACAATATCCTGTTCGATCAGGGCCAGCTGCGCTATCGCGATGCCATTAACAAAGCCGACGTGACGATCAAAATTAATCCACTGGGTAAACCGGTGCCCTATGCACAGGTAGCGGGCGGTGATGAGCGGCAAAAAGGCGCGGGCGACTTCGTATTTGGCTGGCAGGCGAGCGGCACCTACAATAACCAGCAGCTGGATGGCGAAGGTAAAATTGGCGGCATGCTGTCGCTGCGCAGTAAAACCACGCCCTTCCCACTGCAGGCGGATGTACGCAACGGCAGCACGCGCGTGCGCGCCGATGGTACGCTACAGGATCCGCTGAACCTTGGCGGACTGGATGTGCGTCTGCGCTTCTCCGGCGATACGCTGGCTAACCTGTACGGCTTAACCGGCGTTCTGCTGCCTGATACGCCGCCGTATGAGACGGATGGCCATCTGATTGCGCGCTTCAACGAGGCGAAAGGCGCCCTGTTCCGCTACGAAAAATTCAATGGCCATATTGGCGACAGCGACATTCACGGCTCGCTGGTCTATCGCCAGGGCAAACCGCGTCCGTCGCTGACGGGAGAGCTAACCTCTAATCAGCTACGCATGGCGGACTTAGGACCGCTAATTGGCGTCGATTCCGGCAAGGGCAGTGAAAAAACCGCCCAGGCTAAAGCACAGCGCGGCGAGGCCTCAACCCAGCCGGCAGACCGAGTGCTGCCGCATGATAAGTTCGATACCAAAAGCTGGGATGTGATGGATGCCGACGTGAAGTTTAGCGGCAAACGTATTGAGCACAGCAGTAAGCTGCCGCTCAGCGATCTCTATACTCATCTGAAGCTGAAAAACGGCGATCTGCTGCTCGATCCGCTGCGTTTTGGTATGGCGGGTGGCAGCATTAACTCCACCATTCATCTGGAGGGCGATCGCTCGCCCATGCGCGGCCGTGCCGATCTGCACGCACGTAAGCTGCAGCTGCGCCAGCTGTTCCCGGATGTGACCGCCATGCAGCGTAGCCTGGGGCAGCTGAATGGTGATGCCAGCCTGACCGGCAGCGGCAACTCGGTGGCGGATCTGCTGGCGACCAGCGATGGGCAGCTGCGGCTGCTGATGAATGATGGATTAATCAGCCGCAGCCTGATGGAGATTGCCGGCCTGAATGTGGGTAACTATGTGGTCGGTAAGCTGTTTGGCGATGATGAAGTGCGGATTAACTGTGCCGCGACAGATCTCAACGTGCGTCAGGGGCTGGCCACGCCGAAGCTGTTTGTCTTTGACACTGAAAACGCGGTGATCAATGTCACCGGCAGCGCCAACTTTGCGAACGAGCGCCTGGATCTATCGATCAATCCGGAGAGTAAAGGCATCCGCATTATTACGCTGCGGTCGCCGCTTTATGTGCGCGGCACCTTCAAAAATCCGGATGCCGGCGTCAAAGCCGGGCCGCTGATTGCCCGTGGTGCCGCAGCCGTTGCCCTGGGCGCGGTGGTAGCACCGGCGGCCGCGCTGCTGGCGCTGATCTCACCCAGCGACACCGACGATAACCAGTGCAGTAATGTGCTGCAGCAGATGAAAAAGCAGAAGTGATCAGTTACGCCACAGTACCTTGATAATGTGGTAACCAAAGGCGGTTTTCACCGGTCCGTAAGGCTGTAGCAGCGGGCAGGAGAAAACCGCCTTATCAAAGGCCGGTACCATCTGTCCTTTACGAAACTCCCCTAAATCTCCGCCGTTCCGCCCTGATGGACAGGTAGAGTATTTTTTTGCCAGCTGCTGAAAGTTTGCGCCTTTTTCCAGCTGCGCCATCAGAGATGTCGCCTGCTTTTCATCTTTCACGAGGATATGTAAAGCCGCCGCGGTTTTCGCCATGATGCTGTCCTGTTATGTATAATGTGCAGCGCATTATAGCGTAGTGCGCATGGATAGCGTTGTAGGGTCGCCATTGATGGCGGCCTCTGTTCCCGGGTGCGCATCAATGCGCGCCCTGCGTCGTGATGTCCTTCTTTTCTGATTCAACTGAGTGATGACCTTTTATGCGTTTAAACCCCGGCCAACAACGTGCTGTCGAATTTGTCACCGGCCCCTGTCTGGTGCTGGCGGGCGCAGGTTCCGGTAAAACCCGCGTTATCACCAATAAAATTGCCCATCTGATCCGCGAATGCGGCTATCAGGCGCGCCATATTGCAGCGGTGACCTTTACCAACAAAGCGTCGCGCGAGATGAAAGAGCGCGTAGCGCAGACGCTGGGGCGTAAAGAGGCGCGTGGACTGATGATCTCAACCTTCCATACGCTGGGGCTGGAGATCATCAAGCGTGAATATAAAGCGCTGGGGATGAAATCCACCTTCTCTCTGTTTGACGATCAGGACCAGCTGGCGCTGCTGAAAGAGCTGACCAAACAGTGGCTGGAAGAGGACAAGACGCTGCTGCAGCAGCTGATCTCAACCATCTCAAACTGGAAGAACGATCTGGTTGATCCGCAGGGCGCGGCCGGGATCGCCAAATCGCAGCGCGATCAAATTTTCGCTCACTGCTACGGCCTGTATGACCAGCATCTCAAATCCTGTAACGTGCTGGACTTCGATGATTTAATCCTGCTGCCCACGCTGCTGCTGCAGCGAAATCAGGAAGTGCGTGAACGCTGGCAGCAGCGTATTCGCTATCTGCTGGTGGATGAGTATCAGGATACCAATACCAGTCAGTATGAGCTGGTGAAACTGCTGGTAGGGGCGCGGGCACGCTTCACCGTGGTAGGCGATGACGATCAGTCGATCTACTCATGGCGCGGCGCGCGGCCACAAAACCTGGTGCTGCTGAAAGAGGATTTTCCGGCGCTGGAGGTGGTAAAGCTGGAGCAGAACTACCGATCTACGCAGCGCATTCTGAAGTCGGCCAATATTCTCATCGCCAACAACCCGCACGTGTTTGAAAAACGCCTGTTCTCAGAGCTGGGCCAGGGTAGCGAGCTGAAAGTGCTGAGTGCGAACAACGAAGATCACGAAGCCGAGCGCGTGGCTGGCGAGCTGATTGCCCATCACTTCATCAATAAAACGCAGTACAAAGATTACGCGATCCTCTATCGCGGCAACCATCAGTCGCGCGTATTTGAGAAGCTGCTGATGCAGAACCGTATTCCCTACCGCATCTCTGGTGGAACCTCGTTCTTCTCACGGCCTGAGATCAAGGATCTGCTCGCTTACCTGCGCGTGCTTACTAACCAGGAGGATGACAGCGCCTTCCTGCGCATCGTGAATACGCCGCGCCGCGAAATTGGCCCGGCAACGCTGCAAAAATTGGGCGAGTGGGCCAATCTGCGCAATAAGAGTCTGTTCAATGCCAGCTTTGATATGGGCCTGCAGCATACGCTGAGCGGGCGCGGGCTGGAACATTTACAGCGCTTCACGCAGTGGCTGAATGAGATTGTGCAGCTGACGGAGCGCGAGCCGGTGAATGCGGTGCGCGATCTGATTCGCGGCATCGATTATGAGAGCTGGCTGTTTGAGACCTCACCCAGCCCAAAAGCTGCTGAGATGCGTATGAAAAACGTCAATACGCTGTTTCAGTGGATGACGGAGATGCTGGAGGGCGACGAACTGAATGAGCCGATGACGCTGGCGCAGGTGGTCACGCGCTTTACGCTTCGCGACATGATGGAGCGCGGTGAGAGCGATGAAGAGCTGGATCAGGTGCAGCTGATGACGCTGCATGCCTCAAAAGGGCTGGAGTTCCCGTACGTCTATCTGGTGGGGATGGAAGAGGGCCTGCTGCCGCATCAGAGCAGCATTGATGAGAACAACATCGAAGAGGAGCGCCGTCTGGCCTACGTGGGCATTACCCGCGCGCAGAAGGAGCTGACCTTTACGCTGTGTCGCGAGCGACGCCAGTACGGCGAGCTGGTACGCCCGGAGCCCAGCCGTTTTCTGCTGGAGCTGCCGCAGGATGATGTAGTGTGGGAGCGCGAGAAGAGAGTGGTCAGTGCTGAGCAGCGCATGAAAACCGGGCAGACGCGCGTGGCGGGCCTGCGTGCGATGCTGGAGAACGCAAAGAAAGGGTAGGCGGAGTTAACTCCCGTTAACGGCCATTTGACGGGAGCTTTTCAGCATAGCGGGTTCTGTTACGAGATCGTCAGCAGCCAGTGCACATACGACTGATAGTGGCTCTCCTGCTCCAGCAGTTCAGCGCGCAGCGGATGTGCCGCCAGCCAGCCAGCGGGCAGGGTCAGATGCAGTGCATCGTCGTCGGCCTGCAGACGTACTGCGGGCAGGGTGTCATCACGACGGCGGCTGGAGAAGATAATCGCCAGACGTAACAGGCGGCTAAGACGCTCAGCCATACGCGGTGGCACGGCGTTTTGTTGTGTCAGCAGCGCCAGATCAATATTGCCGCTCTGGTTCTGCAGCAGGCAGGCCAGCATTTTTTTCTGAGCGGGCGTGAAACCGGGAAGATCGAGGTGGCGAATCAGGTAGGCGGCGTGCTGTGGTGCCTGACGAAAATCGACGCTGAGGCCTATTTCGTGGAGTGAACAGGCGCTGAGCAGCAGATCGCGACATCGCTGATCCAGCTTCCAGCTGCTGCTTACCTGACGGAAGAAACTCTCCGCCAGCTGACGCACGCGGCTGGCCTGCTCAACGTCAATGGCGAAGCGGCGCTGTACGTTCTGCAGCGTGCGGCTGCGGATATCGCGGTCAATGGGCAGATGCAGCATGCCGTATACCAGACCTTCGCGCAGTGCGCCGCCCGCCAGCGTCATGCTTTCAATGCTCAACTCCTGGAAGATGGCGATCAGAATCGACAGGCCGCTCGGGAACACCAGCGCCCGCTCCAGCGTTAAGCCCTCAATCTCCAGCTCCTCCAGCTTGCCACACTGAATAGCACGCTGTTTCAGCTGCTGCAGCTTGCTCAGGGTGATGCGCTCATCCATGCCCTGCGCCACCATGATCTCCTGTAGCGCCTGTACGGTGCCAGAGGCGCCGACACAGATCTCCCAGCCTTTCTCGCGCAATGCCGCAGCGATTGGACGAATCATCTCGCGAGCGGCCTGTTCCGCCTGAGCAAAGTTCTCTTTTGCCAGGTGGCGATCGCTGAAGAAGCGCTCCAGCCAGGTGACACAGCCCATCGACAGGCTAAACAGCGTGGTGGCATGTGCGCCTTCGCCGGTGACCAGCTCCGTGCTGCCACCGCCAATATCCACCACCAGACGCCGGTCGGAGCCGCCCGTAGTGTGCGCAACGCCCTGATAGATCAGACGAGCTTCCTCTTCACCGCTGATCACATTCACCGGGCAGCCGAGAATCTGTTCTGCGGTCGTGAGAAAATCCTGCGCGTTATGTGCAATGCGCAGCGTGGCGGTCGCCACCACGCGGATCTGTTCAGGCGGAATATCCTGAAGCTGTTCGGAAAAGAGTTTCAGACACTGCCAGCCGCGCTGCATCGCCTCTGAAGAGAGATGACTGGCCTGATCCAGACCGGCAGCGAGGCGCACTTTGCGTTTAATCCGCGCGACGGTCTGAATACTGCCGGATACTTCGCGCACCACCAACATATGAAAGCTGTTAGAACCTAAATCAATCGCAGCATAAAGTGACGATGCGCTTAGCATAAGTGCTTAACCCGAACGTTTACGGTTGTTATTGCGTGGTGCGCCGCCCCGACGGTTACTGTTATTCCCGCCACGACGTGGACCGTTCCCTGAGCGGCTACGCTGCAGGCGCTTCGGTGGCGGCAGCTCGCTCAGCAGCGCGTCGCTGTTGTACTTGCTCACCGGAATCCCGTGCCCGATATACTCTTCGATTGCCGGTAAGTTCAGCGCGTACTCTTCACAGGCCAGGCTGATGGAGTGTCCGCTTGCGCCAGCGCGGCCGGTACGGCCGATACGGTGTACGTAATCTTCGCGGTCGTCTGGCAGATCGTAGTTAAAGACGTGCGTAACGGCCGGAATGTGCAGACCACGCGCGGCAACGTCTGTCGCGACGAGGATATCGACATCACCTTTAGTGAAGTCATCAAGAATACGCAGACGCTTTTTCTGCGGCACGTCGCCCGTCAGCAGACCCACGCGGTGACCATCGGCGGCCAGGTGGCCCCAGATATCTTCACAGCGATGCTTGGTGTTGGCGAAGATGATGGCGCGGTCCGGCCACTCCTCTTCCAGCAGGGTTTGCAGCAGACGCATCTTCTCTTCGTTTGACGGATAGAAAAGCTCTTCTTTAATGCGATGGCCGGTTTTCTGCTCTGGCTCTACTTCGACGTATTCAGCGTTGTTCATGTGCTCAAATGCCAGTTCGCGCACGCGGTAGGAGAGCGTAGCGGAGAACAGCATGCTCAGACGCTGTGTAGCAGGCGGCATGCGGCGGAACAGCCAGCGGATATCTTTAATAAAGCCAAGATCGAACATGCGATCGGCTTCATCCAGGACCACCACCTGGATCGCGCCCAGGTTGATGTGATTTTGTTTGGCATAGTCGATTAAACGACCGGTAGTGCCGACCAGGATGTCCACGCCATCAGCCAGGACTTTGAGTTGTTTATCGTAGCCGTCACCGCCGTATGCCAGGCCCAGTTTCAGGCCCGTCGTCTGTGCCAGGGGTTCAGCATCCGCATGAATCTGTACGGCGAGTTCTCGCGTCGGGGCCATGATCAGCGCACGTGGCTGATTGATTTGGCGGCCTTCAACGGCAGGGTGAGAAAGAAGATAATGAAACGTTGACGTCAGAAACGCCATCGTTTTGCCGGTACCGGTTTGCGCCTGACCCGCGACATCACGCCCTGAAAGCGCAAAAGGCAACGCGAGCGCCTGTATAGGCGTGCAATGATGAAAGCCTTTCTTATCAAGGGCTTCCACTACCTGTGGGTGCAGGGCGAAGTCGGAAAACTTCTGTTCTGTTAAGTGTGTTTTGCTCATAGTGTGGTAGAATATCAGCTTACTATCGCTTTACGAAAGCGTATCCGATGAAATAAAGTCAACCTACGTTGGTATATTTTACGCCAATTCGCCAGGCATAATCTTTGGAGTTAAACATGAGCAGCGATAAAATCGTTCACCTGACCGATGACAGTTTCGACACTGACGTGCTGAAAGCCGACGGTGTTACTCTGGTTGATTTCTGGGCTGAATGGTGTGGTCCTTGCAAAATGATCGCCCCGATTCTCGACGAAGTTGCAGAAGAGTACGAAGGTAAGCTTACCATCGCTAAGTTGAACATTGATGACAACCCAGGTACTGCGCCGAAATACGGCATCCGCGGTATCCCGACCCTGCTGCTGTTTAAGAACGGCGAAGTGGCGGCGACGAAGGTGGGCGCGCTGTCTAAAGGTCAGCTGAAAGAGTTCCTGAACGCTAACCTGGCCTAAGCCCGGCGCGGCGTTTGTTCCGCAGTGGTGAATTTTTTCGCCACTGCTGGACGTCTCCTTTCTGGCGTGTTAAGTTGACCTCACTGCATTACGCACTTACCTTTGTAGTTTGCATCTAAAGATTTCCTTTGTCAGACCCCATTCGCATTAAACGTTTTCGTGGTTTGGCAATCTGACGGCTAGCATATTCGGCATCATCTTTCGACCTTCTCTTCGCTCCTTATCGCCACATCTGACGATACTCGTCGAGCAGAGTTGAAAAAGAGCCATTAACAGGCATGGAATTTTTGCCATACCATTCACGACAAACATTTCGAGAATTACCCCGAGTTAAGAACCCATCACTATGAATCTTACCGAATTAAAGAATACCCCGGTTTCTGAGCTGATTACTCTCGGCGAAAATATGGGGCTGGAAAACCTGGCGCGTATGCGCAAACAGGATATTATTTTCGCCATCCTCAAGCAGCACGCGAAGAGTGGCGAGGACATCTTTGGTGATGGTGTGCTGGAGATATTGCAGGATGGATTTGGTTTCCTCCGCTCTGGAGACAGCTCCTACCTCGCCGGTCCCGATGATATCTACGTCTCTCCCAGCCAAATCCGCCGCTTCAACCTCCGCACTGGTGACACCATTTCTGGCAAAATCCGTCCGCCAAAAGAGGGTGAGCGCTATTTTGCACTGCTGAAAGTTAACGAAGTTAACTACGATAAGCCGGAAAACGCGCGTAATAAGATCCTGTTCGAAAACCTCACGCCACTGCACGCAAACAATCGTCTGCGTATGGAGCGTGGTAATGGCTCGACAGAAGATCTGACCGCCCGTGTGCTGGATCTAGCCTCGCCAATTGGCCGTGGTCAGCGTGGTCTGATCGTGGCACCACCGAAAGCCGGTAAAACCATGCTGCTGCAGAACATCGCGCAGAGCATTGCGTACAACTATCCGGATTGCGTGCTGATGGTGTTGCTGATCGACGAACGTCCGGAAGAAGTTACCGAGATGCAGCGTCTGGTGAAAGGCGAAGTGATCGCCTCAACCTTTGATGAGCCAGCTTCCCGCCACGTACAGGTTGCAGAGATGGTGATCGAGAAGGCGAAGCGTCTGGTTGAGCACAAAAAAGACGTTATTATACTGCTGGACTCCATTACCCGTCTGGCGCGTGCTTACAACACCGTAGTACCGGCCTCCGGTAAGGTCCTGACCGGTGGTGTTGACGCCAACGCCCTGCACCGTCCGAAGCGTTTCTTCGGTGCGGCACGTAATGTGGAAGAGGGCGGCAGCCTGACCATCATCGCCACCGCGCTGGTTGATACCGGTTCGAAGATGGACGAAGTGATTTACGAAGAGTTCAAAGGTACAGGTAACATGGAACTGCACCTGTCGCGTAAAATCGCTGAAAAACGTGTATTCCCGGCCATCGATTACAACCGTTCCGGTACGCGTAAAGAAGAGCTGCTTACTTCCCAGGAAGAGCTGCAGAAGATGTGGATTCTGCGCAAAATCATCCATCCAATGGGTGAGATTGATGCGATGGAGTTCCTCATCAATAAACTGGCAATGACCAAAACCAACGACGAATTCTTCGATATGATGAAACGCTCGTAATTTGCTTTGTGCGAAAATCTTTCGCACAAATTGCCAGGATTTATGACTAACGCCACGTCTTAACGTGGCGTTTTTCATTCGTGCGCATTAGGATTATGCCAGTCAGGAAGCAATGATAATGGCTGGCGTAGCAAGTGATGATTTTTTCAGCAACCACGTGCGCTGCGACAGGATTCAGAGCAGGGATATACGGCAATGACGTGATTTTGCGTATTGTTGTCCACGATTTTAGCTGAGAGCGTTGATGTGAATTTACTCACTATGGGTACAGAGCTTGGATTGACATTCCTTTTCTCGCTGGTGTTTCTCTTTTTTGCCCGTAAGGTTGCAAAAAAAATTGGGTTAGTCGATAAGCCAAACGGCAGAAAAAAACACCAGGGTGTTATTCCCTTAGTGGGCGGAATTTCTGTTTATGCAGGGGTCTGTTTTGCCTTTTTAATCACAAAATCCTATATGCCTAATGGCTGGCTTTATCTATTTTGCGCTGGCGTATTAGTCTTTATTGGTGCACTTGACGATCGATTCGATATTAGCGTGAAGTTCCGTGCCATGATGCAGGCTTTTATCGCGGTAGTCATGATGGCGGGGGCGAATCTTTATCTTCTTAGCCTCGGTTTTATCATTGGCCCGGTGGAATTAATTGTTGGCCCGTTTGGCTATGTCTTAACGCTCTTTGCCGTCTGGGCAGCGATTAACGCTTTCAACATGGTCGATGGTATTGATGGTCTGCTTGGCGGCCTATCCTGCGTCACCTTCGCTGCCATGGGCATCATTCTCTATTTTGATGGCATGACCAGCCTGGCGATGTGGTGCTTTGCCATGATTGCCGCAACCATTCCTTATATTTTGTTGAATCTCGGCTTCTTAGGGCGTCGTTATAAAGTCTTTATGGGCGATGCCGGCAGTACGATGATCGGTTTTACCATCATCTGGATTTTGCTGGAAACTACCCAGGGCCTCAGCCATCCGATTACCCCGGTCACCGCACTGTGGCTGATTGCTATTCCATTAATGGATATGGTGGCGATTATGTATCGCCGTCTGCGTAAGGGCATGAGCCCATTCTCTGCTGACCGCCAGCACATCCACCACCTTATCATGCGTGCCGGCTTCTCTTCCCGACAGGCATTTCTGCTGATTACCACCGCGGCAGCACTGCTGGCAGCGGTAGGCGTCTTAGGTGAGTATCTGGCCTTTATTCCGGAGTGGGTCATGCTGGTGCTTTTCCTGATCGCCTTTTTTCTGTACGGCTACTGCATCAAACATGCATGGCGTATGGCTCGCATGATCCGGCGCTTAAAGCGCAGGTGGAATCATGCAAATACCCATAAAAATATACCCAGATAAGTACCCGGATAAGGACTCTTTTGTTATGACCTCTGTCGTTGTGGAGAACGAGCTGGATATGCGCGGCCTCGGTTGCGTGCTGTGGCGTGGAAAGCGCTGGATTGTGGGTCTGGCGTTGCTGTTTGCGCTGCTGGCGTGGGTGGTTTCCCTGCTAATGAAGCAATCCTGGAGCACTACCGCCGTCACCGATCGGCCGACGGTTAACATGCTGGGCGCTTTCTTCGTTCAGCAGCAGTTTTTGAACAATCTGGATGTGCGAAACGAAACGGTAAGCCTGAGTTCACCGGCGCCGACCGTAATGGATGAGGTGTACCAGGAATTTACCATGCAGCTGGCTTCATGGGATACGCGTCGCGATTTCTGGCAACAAACCGACTATTTCAAAAGCCGTAAGAGCGGTAACGCGCATAACGATGCGGCACTGCTTGACGACATGATCACTAACATTCAGTTTACCCCGGCCGATCCGGCGCACAATTCGCTGGATAATATCCGGCTGATTGCAGAAACCGCCGGCGATGCGAACAACCTGCTGCGTCAGTACATCGCTTACGCCAGTGAACGCGCCGCGCGCCATCTGAACGACGAACTGAAAGGGGCCTGGCAGGCACGCAGCGTACAGCTGCAGGCCCAGGTTAATCGCCAGCAGGCCGTGGCTCAGTCCGTGTTTGACCGTCAGCGTCAGCGTATCGAACAGGCGCTGAAAGTGGCGAGCGAGCAGGGCATTAAAGAGAACCGTGCGCCAGCCAGTGGCGAAGCGCTGCAGGATAGCGATCGCTTTCTGCTCGGGCAGCCGATGCTGCAGGCGCAGCTGGATACACTCCAGGCCAGCGGACCGGCGTACGATTTAAGCTATGATCAAAACAGAGCGATGCTGGGTACGCTGCAGGCCGGTCCGCAGCTGGACAAACAGTTCCAGACCTATCGCTATCTGCGCACGCCTGAAGAGCCGGTCACGCGCGACAGCCCGCGTCGCCTGTTTATGATGGTGATGTGGGGCGCTATCGGTGCGCTGGTCGGTGCGGGTGTGGCGCTGGTGCGCCGTCCGCGTACCGCATCAGCCGTCCGTCATTAAGAGAATCAGTGTGAAAGTTCTGACCGTATTTGGCACACGCCCTGAAGCGATCAAGATGGCGCCGCTGGTGCAGGCACTGGCGCAGGATACTGCGTTTGAATCACGCCTGTGCGTGACGGCGCAGCATCGCGAAATGCTTGATCAGGTATTGCGCCTGTTCAGGCTGCAGCCGGACTATGACCTCAACATTATGCGCCCGGAGCAGGGTTTAACGGAGATTACCAGCCGTATCCTGCAGGGGATGAAAACGGTGCTGGCCGATTTCCAGCCGGATGTGGTGCTGGTACACGGCGACACCACCACAACCTTCGCGGCCAGTCTTGCTGCTTTTTATCATCAGATTCCGGTTGGTCACGTTGAGGCCGGTCTGCGTACCGGCAATCTGATGTCGCCGTGGCCGGAGGAGGCCAACCGCACGCTGACCGGGCATCTGGCGAGCTACCACTTTACGCCCACCGAAACCTCCCGGCAGAACCTGCTGCGCGAAAACCTGCCAGACGCCCGTATTTTTGTCACCGGCAACACGGTGATCGATGCCCTGTTGTGGGTGCGCGATCGCGTACTGGACGATGCCGATCTCAATGCACGCTTAGCCGCGCGCTATCCATTTCTTGCGCCGGATAAAAAGCTGATTCTGGTCACCGGCCACCGCCGGGAAAGTTTTGGTGATGGCTTTGAGCGCATTTGTAGCGCGCTGGCACAGATCGCGCGACAGCATCCGCAGACGCAAATTGTCTATCCGGTGCACCTCAATCCTAACGTCAGCGAGCCGGTGAACCGCATCCTGAGCGGTATCGATAACATCGTTCTGATCGAGCCGCAGGAGTATCTGCCCTTTGTCTGGCTGATGAACCGCTCCTGGCTGATCCTCACAGATTCCGGCGGCATTCAGGAGGAGGCGCCGTCGCTGGGCAAACCGGTGCTGGTTATGCGCGACACCACAGAGCGGCCGGAAGCGGTCGCCGCCGGAACGGTGAAACTGGTCGGCACGGATACCGATAAGATTGTCGCTGAGGTTAGCCTGCTGTTGCAGGACGACGACGCGTGGCAGGCAATGAGCCGCGCGCACAATCCGTATGGCGATGGCCATGCCTGCACACGCATTTTGCAGGCACTTAAACAACACAGAGTTTAACTATGAGTTTTACAACCATTTCCGTTATCGGACTGGGCTACATTGGGCTGCCGACGGCAGCCGTTTTTGCTTCTCGGGGAAAAAAAGTGATCGGCGTGGATATCAATAGCCACGCGGTCGATACCATCAATCGCGGCGACATCCACATCGTGGAGCCGGAGCTGGGCGATGTTGTGCGTGACGCTGTACAGCAGGGCAATCTGCGCGCCACCACCCGGCCGGAAGCGGCGGATGCGTTTCTGATCGCGGTACCTACGCCATTTGTGGACGATCACCAGCCCGATCTGCGTTATGTGCAGGCTGCGGCGCTGGCTATTGCGCCCGTGCTGAAAGCGGGCGATCTGGTCATTCTGGAGTCGACTTCGCCGGTGGGCGCAACGGAGCAGATGACGCAGTGGCTGGCGGACGCGCGTCCGGATCTGCGTTTCCCGCAGCCGGGTAACGATGGCGATGTGTTTATTGCGTACTGCCCGGAGCGCGTGCTGCCGGGTAAAGTGATGATTGAGCTGCTGGAGAATGATCGGGTCATTGGCGGCATCACGCCCGCCTGTTCGGCGCGCGCCAGCGAGCTCTACCGCATCTTCCTGCAAGGCGAGTGCGTGGAAACCAACGCGCGTACCGCCGAGATGTGCAAGCTCACCGAAAACAGCTTCCGCGATGTGAATATCGCCTTTGCCAATGAGCTGTCGCTGATTTGTGCCGAACAGGGCATAAACGTCTGGGAGCTGATCGCGCTGGCCAATCGCCATCCGCGCGTCAATATTCTGCAGCCCGGACCGGGCGTGGGCGGGCACTGCATCGCCGTCGATCCCTGGTTTATCGTCGCGCAAAATCCGCAGCAGGCGCGGCTGATTCGTACCGCCCGCGAAGTGAACGATGCCAAACCTGGCTGGGTGCTGGATCGGGTGAAGCAGTCGCTCGCAGAGTGCCTGACCGCCAGCGGCAAACGGGCCAGCGACATCACCATCGCCTGCTTTGGCCTGGCGTTTAAACCAAACATTGACGATCTGCGTGAAAGCCCGGCGATGACCGTGGCGCAGCGTATTGCCGAATGGCACAGCGGCAGCACCTGGGTGGTTGAACCTCATATCGCTGAGCTTCCTTCGCGCTTTGCCGATCGGGCAACGCTGGTAGCCACGCCGGAAGCGCTGCAGCACGCTGATATTCTGGTGATGCTGGTGGACCACGCGCAGTTCCGCGCCATTGACGGGGTGCAGGTCACGCAGCCGTGGATCGTCGATACAAAAGGAGTCTGGCGATGAAACAATTTTTAGTCACTGGCGGAGCCGGATTTATTGGCTCGGCACTGGTGCGTTTTCTGATCGACCACACTGAACATCAGGTCGTGGTGGTTGATAAGTTAACCTATGCCGGCAATCTGGCGTCGCTGGCGCCGGTTCAGCACAATTCCCGCTTCGCCTTTGAGCAGGTTGATATTGGCGATCGTGCCGGGCTGGATCGCGTGCTGGCGCAGTATCAGCCAGACTGCATTATGCACCTGGCGGCGGAGAGCCACGTTGACCGCTCGATAGACGGCCCGATGGCATTTATTGAAACTAATATCGTCGGCACCTATCAGCTGCTGGAGGCCGCGCGTCACTACTGGAACGGTATGGCGGACGCGCGCAAACAGCAGTTCATACTGCACCACATCTCGACTGACGAAGTGTTTGGCGACCTGCACGGTACCGACGATTTCTTCACCGAGACAACGCCGTACGCGCCAAGCAGCCCCTATTCCGCCAGTAAGGCGAGCAGCGATCATCTGGTACGGGCGTGGATGCGCACCTACGGGCTGCCAATCATCGTCACCAACTGCTCCAATAACTACGGCCCGTATCACTTCCCGGAAAAGCTGATCCCGCTGACCATCATCAACGCGCTGGCGGGGAAACCGCTGCCGGTGTATGGCAACGGCAGCCAGATTCGCGACTGGCTCTATGTCGAAGATCATGCGCGTGCGCTCTATACCGTGGTCAGCAGTGGCAAATCAGGCGAGACCTACAATATCGGCGGCCATAATGAACGTCGCAATCTTGAGGTGGTAGAGACGCTGTGCGACCTGCTTGATGAGCTGGCGCCACATCAGCGTGCGGCCGGCTTAACGCGCTACCGCGATCTGATTACCTTTGTGACCGATCGTCCCGGCCACGATCTGCGCTATGCCATCGACGCCGGCAAAATCGCCCGTGAGCTTGGCTGGACGCCGCAGGAGACATTTGAGAGCGGTATCCGTAAAACCGTCGAGTGGTATCTGGCAAATCCTGAATGGTGGCAGTCAATTCTGAATGGCAGCTATCGCGCTGAGCGTTTGGGCTTAACCACATCGCGCTGAACGCCACTGCATGAGGAGCGATAATGAAAGGTATCGTATTAGCCGGAGGTTCCGGTACGCGGCTGCATCCGATTACCCGCGCAATTTCCAAGCAGTTATTGCCGGTATACGACAAGCCGATGATCTACTACCCGCTCTCCGTGCTGATGCTGGCAGGAATCCGCGAGATTCTGATCATCATCACGCCGGAAGATCGGGCGCACTTTGAACGACTGCTGGGTGATGGTAGCGAGTTCGGCGTGCAGCTCTCCTATGCGGTGCAACCGAGCCCGGAGGGGCTGGCACAGGCGTTTATTATCGGTGAATCCTTTATCGGCAACGATCGCTGCTGCCTGGTGCTGGGCGACAATCTCTACTTTGGTCAGGGCTTCAGCCCTAAACTGAAAAAAGTGGCAGAGCGCACCAGCGGCGCAACGGTGTTTGCCTATCAGGTGATGGATCCGGAACGGTTCGGCGTGGTGGAGTTTGACGATAACTTCACGGCACTCTCGATCGAGGAGAAGCCTGCGCAGCCTAAATCGCGCTGGGCGGTCACCGGGCTCTACTTCTATGACCATCGCGTGGTGGAGTTTGCCAAACAAGTTAAACCTTCGCCGCGCGGCGAGCTGGAGATCACCGCCATCAATCAGATGTATCTCGACCAGGGCGAGCTGGCCGTTGAACTGCTTGGGCGTGGCTTTGCCTGGCTGGACACCGGTACGCATGACAGCCTGATTGAGGCCAGCGTATTTGTGCAAACCGTTGAGAAGCGGCAGGGCTTTAAGATCGCCTGTCTGGAAGAGATTGCCTGGCGTAATGGCTGGTTGAGCGACGAGCAACTGCTGGCGGCCGCGCAGGCGTTAACCAAAACCGGCTACGGCCAGTATCTGCTGGATATTCTGCATGCCCGTCCACGTCAGTATTAATCCCCTTACGTGGGAGAGTGACTTTTTCCACTGTCATACGGCGCGTCTGGATCTGGACGGGCCGACGCCGCTGGCTGAGGCGCTGCAACAGCCGTATGCGCTGCTGCAGGTGAAAGTGCCGGCGACGCGCACCGGGGTGATTGATGTGCTGAGTCAGCACGGATTTCAGCTGGCAGAAGGTGAGGCCGATCTGTCCATCAATATTAAACGCACCGAGCGGCAAACCGGCGTACGTATTGCACGTGAAGCGCAGATCCCTGAGCTGCGTGCGGCGGCGGCGCAAGCCTTCAGCCAGAGCCGGTTTCGTGCGCCCTGGTTTGATGCCGCAGACAGCGGACGCTTCTATGCACAGTGGATTGAAAACGCGGTGCGCGGCACCTTTGATAATCAATGCCTGATCGCCTGTGATGAGCAGGGCGCGCTACAGGGCTATGTCTCTATGCGCGAAGTGGCAGGCGATGTGCGAATTGGCCTGCTGGGCGTACTCCCGCAGGCGCAGGGAAAAGGGGTTGGTCAGCGGCTGCTGCTGGCCGCCGCCGACTGGGGCCGTGTGCGCCAGCTGGAGCGACTGCGCGTGGGTACCCAACTCAGTAACCTTACGGCAATGCGCCTCTATTTACGCAGCGGTGCCCGGCTGGAGAGCACCGCTTACTGGTTTTACAGGAAAGCTCAATGATCCCTTTTAATGCGCCTCCGGTTGTAGGCACTGAAGTTGAATACATGCAGTCGGCGATGGCCAGCGGCAAATTGTGCGGCGACGGCGGCTTTACCCGCCGCTGCCAGCAGTGGATGGAGCAGCACTTTGGCAGCAAAAAAGTGCTGCTGACTCCCTCCTGCACCGCGTCGCTGGAGATGGCCGCCCTGCTGATTGATCTTCAGCCCGGTGATGAAGTGATCATGCCGAGTTACACCTTTGTCTCCACCGCTAACGCCTTTGTGCTGCGCGGCGCGACCATCGTGTTTGTCGATGTGCGGCCGGATACGCTGAATATCGATGAAACGCTGATCGAAGCGGCGATCACCGCCAAAACCCGCGCCATTGTGCCGGTGCACTACGCCGGCGTGGCCTGCGAAATGGATACCATCATGGCGCTGGCGGCAAAGCACCAGCTGTTTGTGATTGAAGACGCGGCGCAGGGGGTGATGTCGCAATACAAAGGACGCGCCCTCGGTACCATCGGCCATATTGGCTGCTTCAGCTTCCATGAAACCAAAAACTACACCGCCGGCGGTGAAGGTGGCGCAACCTTAATCAACGATACGAAACTGGTGGAACGTGCCGAGATTATCCGGGAAAAAGGCACGAACCGGAGTCAGTTTTTCCGGGGACAGGTTGATAAATATACCTGGCGGGATATCGGCTCCAGTTATTTAATGGCGGATCTCCAGGCGGCCTACTTGTGGGCGCAGCTGGAAGCCGCAGAGCGCATCAACCAGCAGCGCCTGCGCTTGTGGCAACGCTATTATGAAGCACTGCAACCGCTGGCGACGGCCGGTCGCATCGCCCTGCCGGAGGTACCCGCCAGCTGCCGCCATAATGCGCATATGTTTTATATCAAACTGCGTGACAGCGATGATCGGCAGGCGCTGATCAACTGGATGAAAGAGGCGGAGATTCTTACTGTGTTCCACTATATCCCGCTGCACTCCTCACCGGCTGGCGAACGCTTTGGCCGTTTCCACGGTGACGACGCATTCACCACGCGTGAAAGTGAGCGCCTGCTGCGTCTGCCCTTGTTCTATAACCTGTCGGATAACAATCAGCGTACCGTGATCAGTTCGCTGCTGAGCTTCTTCGCCTGATGTCGTTAGCCAAAGCCTCCGTCTGGACCGCCTCATCCACGCTGGTGAAAATTGTCGCGGGTTTACTGGTGGTTAAACTGCTGGCCGTCAGCTTTGGGCCGGAAGGGGTCGGTCAGGCCGGTAACTTCCGTCAGCTGATTACCGTGCTCGGCGTGCTGGCCGGGGCCGGGATATTTAATGGTGTGACCACCTATGTTGCGCAGTCGCAACAGGACCCGCAGCAGCTGCGCGCGGTAACCGGCACGGCTTCTGCCATGGTATTGGGCTTTTCGACGCTGCTGGCGCTGCTGTTTCTGCTGGCGGCGGCGCCTATCAGCCAGGCGCTGTTCGGGCATGCGGATTACCAGAACGTTGTGCGTATCGTGGCTTTTCTGCAGCTGGGTATCGCCTGGGCTAACCTGACGCTGGCGCTGCTGAAAGGCTTTCGCGATGCGCGCGGGAACGCGCTGGCGCTGATTGCCGGTAGCCTGATCGGCGTGCTCGGCTATGTGCTGTGCTGGTGGCTGGGCGGCTATGCCGGGGCGCTGGTCGGTCTGGCGCTGGTGCCGGCGCTGCTGGTCATTCCTGCGCTGTGGATGCTGCGCCGGCATCGCGCGGTGCTGCCGCTCAGCTGGCTTAAACCGGTGTGGCAGCCGCAGCTGGCGCGTAATCTGGCGAAATTTACCCTGATGGCGCTGATCACCTCAGTAACCTTACCGGTCGCCTGGGTGATGATGCGTAATCTACTCGCCGAACAGCAGGGTTGGGCGCAGGTGGGGTTGTGGCAGGGTGTTACCAGCATCTCTGACGCTTACCTGCAGTTTATCACCGCCACCTTTAGCGTCTGGCTACTGCCCACGCTGGCGAAGCTGGAGCATAAGCAGCAGATCGCCCGGGAAATTGGCCGCGCGCTGCGCTTTGTATTGCCAGCGGTTGCTCTCGCAAGTTTTTGTGTCTGGTTGCTGCGCGATGTGGCGATCTGGCTGCTGTTTTCGCCGCAGTTCGCCGCCATGCGCGATCTGTTTGTCTGGCAGTTATGCGGTGACGTCTTTAAAGTGGGCGCCTATGTTTTCGGATACCTGGTGATCGCCAAAGCGTCACTGCGCTTTTATATTCTGACGGAAATTAGTCAGTTTACGCTGCTGACGGTGTTCTCCCACTGGCTCATTCCGCTGCACGGCACGGCTGGTGCAGCGCAGGCCTATATGGCGACGTATGTGCTCTATTTCGCCCTTTGTTGTGGCGCCTTTTTGATTTATTGCCGGAAAAAATGACGCTAATTCATGTGCTGGGATCGGATATCCCACATCACAATCACACTGTACTGCGCTTCTTTAATGACGTGATAAGCGTTGAGATGCCGGCAGACGCGCCGCGACCGTTTATGGTGGTGTCTGCGGCGCCGGAAACCCTGCTGCGCTACAGCAATCTGCATATCGAGGTGTTCTCCAGCAAGCGTGCACTGGCGCAGGCGGTAATAGCGCGCGCCGCGAACCGTGCGCAGCGCTTCTTTTTCCACGGCCAGTTCAATCCGCGTCTGTGGCTGGCGCTGCTGAGCGGCAAACTGCGCCGCCAGCAGGCGTTCTGGCATATCTGGGGCGCGGACCTGTATGAAGAGGGCGCGGGACTAAAATACCGCCTGTTTTATCTGCTGCGCCGCATTGCACAGGGGCGGCTGGCACAGGTATTTGCTACGCGCGGCGATCTGCACTTTTTTCAGCAGCGCCATCCGCGCGTCCCCTCCTCACTGCTCTATTTCCCGACGCGCATGCCAGAAGTGGCCGTGCCGGCGGCGCAAGAGAGCGAGACCTTTACCATCCTGCTCGGCAACTCCGGCGATCGCAGTAACCGCCATATAGAAGGGCTGCAGGCCATTCGCCGTCAGTTTGGCGATGAGATTAACATCCTGATTCCGCTGGGCTATCCGGCCAGCAACTATGAGTATATTGATGAAATTGATGCCGCTGCGCAGCGTCTGTACCCGGGCGGCCAGGTGACGCTGCTGCGTGACAATATTGATTTCAATGCCTATCTGACTCTGCTCAGCCGCTGTCAGCTCGGCTACTTTATGTTCGAGCGGCAGCAGGGTATTGGCACGCTGTGTCTGCTTATTCAGGCTACTATTCCGTTCGTGTTGAATCGCAAAAATCCGTTCTGGCGTGATGTGAGCGAACAGGGCCTGCCGGTGCTGTTCAGCGCAGACCCGCTCGATCGACCGCGCGTCGCCGAAGCGCAGCGTCAGCTGGCGCAGTGTGATAAATCCGCCATCGCCTTTTTTGCACCGGGTTATCTGGATGGATGGCGACAGGCGCTGGCGCTGAGTGAAGGGGAGAGAGCATGAGCCTGCTGCAGTTTAGTGGTCTGCTGGTGGTGTATCTGTTTTCGCTGGGCTTTATCCTGACGCTGACCTGGCGTGAGTTCAAACGGGTGCGCTTTAATTTTCATCTGTTTTTTACTCTGCTGTTTTTACTGACCTTCTATTTCGGCTTCCCGCTGACCAGCGTGCTGGTTTTCCGTTTTAATGTCAGCGTGGTGCCGCCTGAGTATCTGCTGCAGGCGCTGCTGGCGGCGACCAGCTTTTACGCAATTTATTACGTTAGCTACAAAGTCAGGCTGCGGCCGGTCGGTGCTGCCCCGCGCAAGCCCTGGCTGGTGATGAATCGGGTAGAAACCAATCTGACCTGTCTGCTGCTGGCACTGGTGGCGATTGGCACCGTAACTGTGTTCTTTATGCATAACGGCCTGCTGCTGTTCCGGCTCTCAGCCTATAACCAGATCTTCTCCAGTGAAGTCTCCGGCGTTGCGCTTAAGCGTTTCTTCTACTTCTTTATCCCGGCCATGCTGATCCGCTACTTCCTCAAGCCAACACAGCGCCAGTGGCTGCTGTTTTTACTGGTGACGGTGGTATTCGGTTTACTGACCTATGCACTGGTGGGCGGGACGCGGGCAAACATTATTATTGCCTTCGCGCTGTTCCTGTTTATTGGTATTACGCGCGGCTGGATTACGCTGTGGATGCTGGTTGGCGCGGGCGTGATGGCCGTTGGCGGCATGTTCTGGCTGGCACTGCGTCGTTACAATCTGGATGTGGTCGGTGACGAAGCGTTTTATACCTTTCTCTACCTGACGCGCGATACGTTCTCGCCATGGGAAAACCTGGCGCTGCTTTTGCAAAACTACGACAAAATTGATTTCCAGGGGCTGGCACCCATCTGGCGTGATTTCT
>Ga0157361_1000067_pt1 | contig 61167 bp, 55 predicted proteins | sample AttlaeALBM2_FD_111481 | JGI IMG/M metagenome (GOLD analysis project Ga0157361, IMG submission 111481) | Fungus gardens microbial communities from leaf cutter ant in Ribeirão Preto, State of São Paulo, Brazil - Atta laevigata ALBM2 | ecosystem: Host-associated > Fungi > Mycelium > Unclassified ...
AGTTTACTGGCAACGCCAGTAATCAGAATGCGCTTACCGGAAAGAAAACCCATAGCTGTAATCCTTATGGTCATTGTTGTTGGCGGTCGCAATGTTTAAAAAGTGAGCGACCGACGTTAATCGACGTGCGGATTCTAGCACGTCTGAATCAAATGCGGTAAATCGACCGCGTTTTCCGTGACGGCTGAATCTCAGCGCTCGCGCCGCCACGCTTCAGCGGTTAACGCTTCACCAAAGTGGCTGGTAATCAGGCGCTTCGTCAGATCGTGCAGCGGCGACGCCAGAACATCAGCCGTGCCGCCGCGCTCCACCACTTCGCCCTGATGCATCACTAAAACCTGATCGCTGATGTGCTTCATCATGCCGAGATGCTGGGTAACATAAATATAGGAGATACCGTGCTTCTCCTGCAGCTCCAGCATCAGATTCACCAGCTGAGAGCGCATGGTCATATCCAGCGAGGCGAGGGCTTCATCGGCCACAATGACCTTGGGTTGCAGGATCAACGCGCGCGCCAGCGCCAGACGCTGCTTCTGTCCGGGCGCCAGCATGTGCGGATAGTAACCGGCGTGATCGCGCAGCAGCCCGACCTGGCGCAGGGTGGCGATAATGCGTTTTTCGCGCGCCTCGTCCGCCAGATCGGTATTGAGCCGCAGCGGAAAATCGAGGATCTGGCTGACGCGCTGGCGCGGATTGAGCGAGGTTGAGGGATCCTGAAAAATCATACGAATACGCTGGCTACGATAGCCGTAATCGCCATACTCAAGCGGATGATCGTCAATCAGCATCTGCCCCTCAGTCGGCGCAACCATGCCGCTGAGCATCTTCGCCAGCGTTGATTTGCCCGAGCCGTTCTCACCGATAATCGCCAGCGTCTGTTTCTCCCGCAGGGTAAAGCTGACGTTTTTCACCGCTTCGACATGCTGACGACGAAACAGCCCGGTGCGGTAGCGGAATGTCTTGCTCAGGTTGCGCACTTCCAGCAGGGTTTCCATGATCAGTTCTCCATGTTGAGCGGGAAGTGGCAGGCGAACAGGTGCGCTTTGTTACCGCTCAGGCGCGGCGTTTCAATGCATTTACGCTGCGCGTAGGGGCAGCGCGGACCCAGACGACAGCCTATTGGCAGATGCTCCAGAGAGGGAATCGCACCTGACAGCGTATTAAGGCGGCTTTTATGCGGCAGTGCGCTGCCAAAATCGGGCATCGCACGAATCAGCGCCTGGGTATAAGGGTGGTGCGGCGTCTCCATCAGGTCGTCGCTCTGCGCGGTTTCAACCGTTTGCCCGCAATACATGACGTTAATGCGATCTGCCCACTGGCTCATGGTGCGCAGGTCGTGGCTGATCAGCAGAATCGTGGTGTTGTTGTTCTGATTAAGGCGGCTCAGCAGGCGGAAAATCTGCGCCTGAGTGGTCGGTTCCATAGCGTTGGTTGGCTCATCGGCAATCAGCAGGCGTGGCTGATTGGCCAGCGCGATGGCGATCATCGCTTTCTGACACTCACCCTCCGTAAGCTCGTACGGGAAACTGCGCATAATGTCTTTGTGATCTTTTATGCCGACGCGGTGTAACAGCTCAATGGCGCGTGCTTTGCGCCAGAACCACAGACGCTGATACCAGCGGCCCTTAAACGTCCAGCGCGGGATCGCCTGCATCAGTTGGCGACCAATACTCTCCGAAGGATCCAGACAGGATTGCGGTTCCTGAAAAATCATGGAGACGTTATGGCCCACGATACGCCGCCGCTCGCGCGGTGACAGGCGCAGCAGATCGATGTCATCAAATACCATACGGTCGGCGGTGACGCGCCAGTTATCTTTGGTCACGCCGCAGATGGCTTTTGCCACCAGGCTCTTGCCCGAGCCCGATTCGCCTACCAGCCCACGTATTTCGCCTTCGCTCAGCGTCAGGTTGATGCGGTCCACCGCTTTAACCGGCCCCTCTGAGGTCATAAACTCAATGGTCAGATTACGGATATCCAGTAACGGCATTATTCAGCTCCCGCTTCAACGGCGCGACGGATGCCATCGCCCAGCAGGTTAACAATCAACACGCTAACCATCAGCGCGGCGCCCGGCAGCATCACCGTCCAGGGGGCAACATAGATCAGCTCCAGCGCATCCCCCAGCATCGCACCCCACTCCGGCGAGGGCAGCTGTGCGCCCAGGTCAAGGAAACCGAGCGCGGCAATATCCAGAATGGCGATCGACAACGAACGGGTAAACTCACTGACCAGCAGCGGCAGCACGTTCGGCAGCAACGCATTCCACAGAATGTTCAGATTGCGGGCACCATCAAGGCGCAGCGCCACCACATACTCTTTTTCCATCTCATCATGGACTGCCGTATAGATTTCCCGCACCAGGCGTGGAATCAACGCCAGCAGTACCGCCAGCATCGCATGCTCCAGGCGCGGCCCCAGGAACGCCACAACGATAATCGCCAGCAGCAGGGAGGGGATCGACAGCAGAGTATCGAGAACATGGTTCATCACCGCCGAACGCAGCCCGTGAGTGATGCCAGCCAGCACGCCAAGCACCAGCGCGCACAGTGCCGCAAGCAGGGTGACCAGCAGCGCAGAGCCGACCGTAGGCGCTACGCCGCTCAGCAGGCGACTCAATACATCGCGGCCCAGATCGTCTGTGCCAAGGAAAAACGAGACGTCACCGTAGCGCGACCACGAAGGCGGCAGCAGCTGATAGCCGAGGAACTGCTGGTCAATACCGTACGGCGCGAGCAGGCCGCCAAACAGACACAAAAACAGCAGCATGCCAAAACCGTATAAGCCGATCATCGCGCCCGTATCACGATAAAACCGCTGCCAGCTGAGACGGAAAGCGCCTGGTAACCTTTTCTCGGCGTAAACGTTATCAAATGGCATAGGCAATCGCTGGATGTGAGTTAAGTGTTGGCTGATAGTGTCGGTACAAAGTCTTCATATCAATGCATTGCCTTGATTATATGCGTATTCATGTGTGCTCGCTGTGACGATTGCGCAGCGGCTGGCGCTGGACCGCGGGTTGACCTGCGTGCCGGCGCCGCTCTGCAAAAGATTATCCGCCGATATCCCGTGCCCAGGCAAGAAAACGGCGTCAGCAATTTCATTTACGGGTCATGAACGGTTAAGATTGCGGCAGTGGCCCCCATTGCCGGCTCAGGCACCCGGGCGCCGGTACGGTTAATTACCGGAACGCGTAATTCTTAAAGCGGATGTTTACGGTAAAACCGGCCGGTTATTCTTTTAAGGATAAGTTCAAAAAATTAATTTCTTTTATATATTGCTTTTAATTTGTCCGCGTGAGTAAATGGCTTCCCGGTCTGATAAGCAGACAGTCTCATTGTTGGTTCCCATTTATCTCTCAGCTATGTAAGCGCCGCTCTTCAGCCTTCCATTTGAGTTTTATCTCAAGTTCTGATGTGTCTCTGCATTCAGCCCTCATCGCCAAACGGCTAAAAATAAAAGGTAATAATATGTCTGGTAAAATTTCCGGTACGGTTAAATGGTTTAACAATGAAAAAGGTTTTGGCTTTATTACGCCAGAAAATGGCAGCAAGGATGTTTTCGTGCACTACTCCTCTATTCAGGGCAGCGATTTCCGCTCGCTGGATGAAGGTCAGAAAGTCGAATTTAATGTTGAGGATGGCCCTAAAGGCCCGTCAGCTACCAACGTTACAGGTCTATAAGTTATTTCAGCTATCTATTTTATGAGGTGCTCTCACTGTCAGGGCTCTCAATATCGACGCTCCGTTTTTGATATCACGCTTAAAAACCCGCTCGGCGCAAAATGTATTTTTTGTAAGTCGAATATGGTTTCAGTCACGCAATTATCAGTTAACGGCTAATGCTGCGTCTGTTGACGACATTGTGGCCGCTGCGCCATAAATGCATATTGCCAGGTCCGCAGGTGTGCGCACCTGGCAAATTCTCTCTTTTTCCTTAAAGTATTTGTGCCCGTCCGGGCCACTCACGCTATTTAGCGCAGGGCATACCACTCTTTATGTTTTAGCGGATTTAGCGCCGCGCCCAGAATATCCGACAGCACACTCACCAGAATGACCAGTCCGCCAACCACCATTACGCCGGCCGAGATCGCCGCGTAATCCTGCTGACGAATGGCATTAATCAGCCAGCGTCCCAATCCCGGCCAGTTAAACACCACTTCAGTGATCATCGCCAGGGTTAACATGGTTGAAAATTGCAGGCCAAGGCGCGGGATCACCGGCGGCAGGGCGTTGTGCAGCACGTGGCGACGAATCACCGTCAAGCGCGAAAGTCCGCGTGTGGCAGCGGCCTTAACGTAATTCTTATCCATGACCTCGCTGGTGCTGCTGCGCAACAGGCGGATCACTTCTGTGGTGGGCGCCACAGCCAGTACCAGCACCGGCAGGATCAGGTGCGTCAACGCGCTCACCAGCATTTCATGGCGCCACGGCGAGGGGCTCAGCCATGCATCGATCAGGGCAAAACCGGTGACATTCTGCACCGGGTAGAGCAGGTCAAAGCGGCCCGATACCGGCAGCCAGCCGAGCGTTAGCGAGAAGAACAGGGTAAAGAGCAGCGCCAGCCAGAAGATCGGCATGGAGAAGCCCAGCAGCGCCAGCGCGCTGATGGCTTTATCCTGCCACTTCTTGCGCATTACGCCGGCGGTAATGCCCAGCGGAATGCCCACCAGCAGCGCCAGCGTAAAGGCCAGCACGCACAGCTCCAGCGTGGCGGGAAACACTTCACGCAGTTGCAGATCGATAGACTGACCATTGGTACTGGACACCCCGAAATCGAACTGCAGCAAGCCTTTAAACCAGAACCACCAGGCATCAAACAGCGAAGCGCCCTCCAGCGGGGCGTTGGGCGTGAAGTAGCTGAGGCTAAAGCTCACCAGCGAAAGCAGAAACAGCGTGATGATCAGCAGCAGTAACCGACGTAAAAGATAGATAATCATGCTTACTCCTCGCCGTTCTCATCGCGGTAGACGCCTGCAAACGAGGCATTACCGAACGGACTCAGCACCAATCCTTTTATATCATGACGATAAGCCTGCAGGCGCAGCGAGGATGCCAGCGGCAGTACCGGTAGCTCCTGCGCCAGAATCTGCTGGGCACGATCGTAGCTGTCGATGCGCGCGGAGAGCTGCTGTGACAGCAGGGCGCGCTGCAACGCTTCATCGAATGCCGGCGAGCACCAGTGCGCATAGTTGGTTTGCGAACGAATTGCGGCGCAGCTCAGCAGCGGACGAAAGAAGCTATCAGGATCGTTGCTGTCCGTCGCCCAGCCGGTAAGCGTCAAATCGTGGTTCATGGCCATCAGCTGTGCCTCCTGAAAGCGACCTTCCACGGGCGCAATGGTCACGGTGACGCCCACCTGCGCCAGATCGGCCTGCAGCAGTTCGGCGGTTTTCAGCGGGCTGGGGTTCCATGACATCGAAGTGGTTGGCACCACCAGCCGCAGGTGAAGATCTTCAATGCCCAGCGCCTTAAGAGCTTCACGCGCTTTGTCCGGATTGTACTCGGTAACGCGTGCATCATTATCATAGGCCCACGACGCGCGCGGCAGGATCGACGCGGCGGTTTCTGCCGTACCGTAATAGATGGACTCCATCAGGCGCTCATTGTTGATCGCCAGCGCCAGCGCGTGGCGCACTTCCGGGCGATCCAGCGGCGCTTTGCGGGTATTGAACGCCAGATAGGCGATATTCATGCCGGGGCGCAGCGTCATGCGCAGGCGCGGGTCATCCCGCAGAATGGAGAGCTGACTGGCCGCCGGATAGGCCAGCACATCACACTCGCCGGTCAGCAGTTTGGATAAGCGGCCGGTGCCGCCAACGCCCAGGTCGATCACCACCTGCTGCAGGCGCGGCACGCCACGCCAGTAGCGTGGATTGCGCGCCAGACGCAGATACTGTCCGGTGCGGTATTCGCTCAGTTGATAAGGGCCGGTGCCCACGGGCTCGCGATCCAACTGCTCCTGCTGGCCTTTGGCGCTGAGCTGGCTGGCATACTCCTGCGACAGTACCGGCGCATAGTGGGTGGCGATATGCCACAAAAATGAGGCGTCCGGGCTGTTGAGGCGAATTTCTACCGTATCGCTATCGAGTTTTTTTACGCTCTGGACAGAGTCGGCAAACTGCAGGCTGTCGAAGTAGGGGTAGCTGCCGCCATTCACGTTATGCCACGGATGCCGGCGATCAAACATACGTGCAAAGCTGAACACCACATCATCGGCGTTCATTTTACGGGTTGGCGTAAAAGTATTGGTGTGCTGGAAAGAGACGTTCTTACGCAGGTGGAAACGGTAGGTTGCGCCGTTATCACGTACTTCCCAGCTCTGTGCCAGATCGGGCACTAAACGATAGGTATAGGGATCAACATCCAGCAGGCGGTCATAGAGTTGCGCAGCCAGCGTATCCACCACCAGGCCGCTGCTGACCATCTGCGGATTAAAGGTGTTCACCGTACCGTTCACGCAGTAGACAAAGCCGCTCTGACGAATAGTGTTCACCGGAGCGGCGAACGCAGACGCACTCATTACGCTGAGACCAAGCAGCAGCGAAGGGAATAATTTTGGCATAGAACTCAACGATTCTCAGGCAATAGCCTGAGTGTATCGCAAAGGTTGCGCACTCCCCAAATCGGCAACGTTTCTGCCGGCATTTTAGGCAGCGAGCGCGACTGGAGGGCACAGTGTTAGTGTGGAAATGAGAAAAATTCTCAATTAGGGCTTTACAGATGATAATAAGAATGATTATTATTCTTCTGCGCTTCGACGGTGGCTCTACCGAAGAAGAGCACGACATTGCTCACATTGCTTCCAGTATTAAGTTGCCCGCCTATCTGTGCGGGCTTTTTTTACCTGCTTCTGACTGTTGCGGTCTTAAAAAAACAATCTGCACCCTTCAAACGTCTTTCAATCCTCATCACGCGCCTGAATACCGTGCTTCTTCATCATGGCGCGCAGCTGGTGGTAGGTTACCCGCAATAACTCTGCCGCACGGCGCTGGTTGTATTTCGCCTGTTGCAGGCTCGCGTCCACCAGATTGCGCTCCTGCTGGTTTTGCCACTGGCGCAGATCGAGCGGCAGGGCGGGCAGGTCGCTGGCGGGTGCCGCTTCACTGCCCGCCGGCGCGTTGCGGCGGGCAAACGGGTTGATGATGATGTTATCCAGCGCTTCGTCACTGCTGTGATGGCGATACACCGAGCGCTCCACCACGTTTTTAAGTTCACGCACATTGCCGGGCCAGCTGTGGTTAAGCAGCGCCTGTTGTGCAGACTCCGTGAAGCCGGGAAACAGCGGCAGGCCCAGCTCACGGCACATCTGAATAGCGAAATGCTCAGCCATCACCAGAATATCGCTGCGGCGCTCGCGCAGCGGCGGCAGCTGCACAACATCAAAAGCCAGGCGATCGAGCAGGTCGGCACGGAATTTTCCGGCGGCGGCCAGCGCCGGCAGATCTTCATTGGTGGCGCACACCAGGCGCACATTCACCTGCAGCGAGTGGTTACCGCCCACGCGCTCCAGCTGGCCATACTCAATCACCCGTAGCAGCTTCTCCTGCACCAGCATCGGCGCTGTTGCCAGTTCATCAAGAAACAGCGTGCCGCCATCGGCACGTTCAAAGCGGCCAAGATGACGCTTTTGCGCGCCGGTAAAGGCGCCCGCTTCGTGACCGAACAGCTCTGAATCCAGCAGGTTTTCATTCAGCGCGGCGCAGTTAAGCGAGATAAACGGCCCTTGCCAGCGGTCAGAGAGATAGTGCAGACGGCTGGCAATCAGCTCTTTCCCCGTGCCGCGTTCACCCACCACCAGCACCGGTTTCTCCAGCGGCGCCAGTCGTGAGACCTGTTCAAGGACTTCCAGGAAGTTGTTGGATTCGCCCAGCAGATTGTCGTTGCCATTTGCCATGATGAATTTCGCCACAGATTAATGAATTTCACTACCTTAACGGAATCCAGCCCGACTGTAAAATCGCTAAGGCCTTTAAAAACAGGTAATTAAAAGTTGGCACGCGATTTGTATTAGCTAAGAGCGTACTGCGCATAAACATGACAATCAGAGGAACATCATTATGGGTATTTTTTCTCGTTTCGCCGACATCGTGAACGCCAACATCAACTCCCTGCTGGAACGCGCCGAAGATCCGCAGAAACTGGTACGCCTGATGATTCAGGAGATGGAAGACACGCTGGTTGAAGTCCGTTCCACATCCGCTCGCGCGCTGGCGGAAAAGAAACAGCTACTGCGTCGCATTGAGCAGGCTGAAATTCAGCAGGCGGAGTGGCAGGAGAAAGCCGAACTGGCCATCAGCAAAGAGAAAGAGGATTTAGCCCGCTCAGCGCTGATTGAAAAACAGAAACTTACCGATCTGATCGCGGCGCTGCATCAGGAAGCCACGCAGGTAGAAGAGACGCTGGAGCGGATGAAAGGTGAAATCGCTGAGCTGGAGAAGAAACTGAGCGAAACCCGCGCCCGTCAGCAGGCGCTGACGCTGCGTCATCAGGCGGCCTCCTCATCACGCGATGTGCGTCGTCAGCTCGATAGCGGCAAACTGGATGAAGCCATGGCCCGTTTTGAGTCGTTTGAACGCCGCATCGATCACATGGAAGCGGAAGCGCAGAGTCAGCGCTTCGGCAAGCCAAAATCGCTGGATCAGGAGTTTGCCGAGCTGAAAGCCGATGATGAGATCAGCCAGCAGCTGGCGGCCCTGAAAGCCAAAATGAACCGCAGCGAGTAATGGCACCGGGCCTGGTCACGGGCCCGCTTATAATGGGTGTTAATGATTAAGGAGAGTCAATGAGCGCACTATTTCTGGCCATACCTTTAACGATCTTCGTGCTGTTTGTCGCGCCGATCTGGTTATGGCTACACTACAGCAATAAACGTAACGGCGGGGGCGAGCTCTCTGCCAGCGACATGCAGCGTTTGCAGCAGCTCACGCAGGACGCACGCCGCATGCGTGAGCGCGTTGAAGCGCTGGAAGCCATCCTGGACGCAGAACATCCGAGCTGGAGGCAGCCATGATGAACGGTCGCAAACTGTGGCGCATCCCGCAACAGGGTAAAGTGCGCGGCGTCTGTGCCGGGCTGGCAGAGTACCTTGATATTCCGGTGCGTCTGCTGCGCGTGATTGTTGTCCTGTCGCTGTTTTTCGGCCTGTTTATGTTCACCGTCACGGCCTACTTTATCCTCGGCTACGTGCTGGATGAGAAGCCGGCCGGTGTGCCGGATGCCCACACGCCCACGGCGCGCGAACTGCTGGATGAACTGGAAAGCACGCTGAAAAGCGATGAGGGTAATGTGCGGGAGATCGAGCGTTACGTCACTTCAGAGACCTTTAGCGTACGCAGCCGCTTCCGCCAGATTTAACCTCCCCGGGCCCCGCTGCGGGTCCGCTTCCACTACCGAAGAGGCACTATGCATACTCAGCGTTTTACCGCTCTGCGCCGTCGCGCAACGCCTGCGTTGAAGTCGGCGGGGAAATTCATCATCATCAATGCCGTAACCTATGCGCCCGGCGGCCTGGCTGGCTGGGCAGTGAAATCGGTGGCGCGCCGTCCGCTGCGCCTGTTGCTGGCGGCCGCCCTGGAACCGTTGCTGAGCAAGGCGTTGAAACGTCTGTCAGCACGCTTCATCAGGGAAAACGATGAAAAGATTGCAAAATGAATTGATTGCGTTGATGAACCGCGGCGTTGATCGCCACCTGCGCCTTGCCGTTACCGGTTTGAGCCGCAGCGGCAAAACCGCGTTTATCACCTCGCTGGTTAACCAGCTAATGAATGTGCACAGCGGCGCCCGATTGCCGCTGTTCTCCGTGGTGCGTGAAGAGCGCTTGCTGGGCGTCAAACGTGTGCCGCAGCGTGAGCTGGGCACGCCGCGCTTTACCTACGATGAAGGGCTGGCGCAGCTATATGGTACGCCACCCGTGTGGCCTACGCCGACGCGTGGCGTGAGTGAAATGCGGCTGGCGCTGCGCTATCGCCCGGATGCCTCGTTGATGCGTCACTTTAAAGATACCGCGACGCTTTATCTGGAGATTGTCGACTACCCCGGCGAGTGGCTGCTCGATCTGCCAATGCTGGCGCAGGACTACTTCAGCTGGTCGCGGCAGATGTTCGGGTTGCTGCAGGGCGATCGTCAGCAGTGGTCGGCGCAGTGGCGCAGCCTGTGTCAGGATCTCGATCCCTTTGCTCCCGCCGACGAGAACCGGCTGGCCGACATCGCCGCCGCCTGGACTGACTATTTGCACCAGTGTAAACGCAAAGGGCTGCACTTCATTCAACCGGGACGCTTCGTCCTGCCTGGCGACATGGCCGGCGCACCCGCGCTGCAGTTCTTTCCGTGGCCGCAAATCGATGCGCTACCGGCCAGCCAGCTGGCCCAGGCGCCCGCCGGCAGCAACATTGCCATGCTGCAGCAGCGCTTCAATTACTACTGCCAGCATGTGGTTAAAGGCTTCTACAAAAATCATTTCCTGCACTTTGATCGCCAGATTGTGCTGGTTGATTGCCTGCAGCCGTTAAACAGCGGCCCACAGGCCTTCAATGATATGCGCCTGGCGCTAACGCAGCTGATGCAAAGCTTCCATTACGGCCAGCGCACGCTGTTCCGCCGGCTGTTTTCGCCGGTTATCGATAAGCTGCTGTTTGCCGCCACGAAGGCCGACCACGTGACGGCCGATCAGCACGCCAATATGGTCTCACTGTTACAGCAGCTGGTGCAGGATGCCTGGCAGAACGCGGCATTCGAGGGCATCAGCATGGATTGCCTGGGGCTGGCTTCTGTACAGGCGACAGAGAGCGGGCTGGTCGATCACCGTGGCGAAAAAATACCGGCCCTGCGCGGGCATCGGCTTGACGACGGCGAACCCCTGACATTCTACCCTGGTGAAGTGCCGCCGCGCCTGCCGGGCAACAGCTTCTGGCAGCAGCAGGGCTTTCAGTTTGAACAGTTCCGGCCGCAGCAGCTGGATGTGGATCAACCGCTGCCGCACATTCGCATGGATGCTGCGCTGGAATTTTTATTGGGAGATAAATTGCGATGAGTGACGAAACGCCCCTGAAGCCACGAATAGATTTTGCCCGGCCGCTGACGCCGGAAACCGGGAGACCGCTGCGCGCGGCCCAGACCTTTAGCGCAGAAGCTGAAAGTGCCTTTAGGGTCAGCGCGGAAGTTGAGCCGCTGGAAGAGGGCGCCGGGGAGAAAATGGTGGATGCCGCACTGCGGCCGAAGCGCAGCCTGTGGCGCAAAATGGTGGGCGCTGGCCTCGGCATTTTTGCCGTCAGCGTGGTGGCGCAGGGCGCGCAGTGGTTACATGATGCCTGGCTGACGCGTGACTGGTTTGCGCTGGGCACGGGCGCGGCAGGGGCACTTATCGTGGCGGCCGGTGCCGGTGCCTTGATCGGCGAGTGGCGGCGTCTCTGGCGTTTGCGCCAGCGTGCGGAGGAGCGCGATATCGGTCGGGAATTGCTGCATAGCCACGGCATCGGCAAAGGGCGTGCTTTTTGCGAAAAGCTGGCGCAACAGGCGCAGCTGGATCAGGCGCATCCGGCGTTACAGCGCTGGCACGCGGCGCTGCATGAAACCCATAACGATCGCGAAATCGTGACCCTGTATGCTCAGCTGGTGCAACCGGTGCTGGATCGACAGGCGCGACGTGAGATTAGCCGGCATGCGGCGGAGTCCACGCTGATGATCGCCGTCAGCCCGCTGGCGCTGGTGGACATGGCCTTTATTGCCTGGCGTAATCTGCGGTTGGTTAATCGTATCGCCGCGCTCTACGGTATTGAGCTGGGCTACTTCAGCCGTCTGCGCCTGTTCCGCCTGGTGCTGCTGAATATGGCGTTTGCCGGGGCCTCCGAACTGGTGCGGGAAGTGGGCATGGACTGGATGTCGCAGGATGTTGCAGCGCGGCTCTCTGCACGCGCCGCGCAGGGTATCGGCGCCGGTTTACTGACTGCCCGCCTGGGTATTAAGGCCATGGAGCTGTGCCGCCCGCTGCCCTGGCTGGAGGAGGATAAGCCGCGGCTGGGGGATTTCCGGCGTGAACTGATTGCCCAGCTTAAAGAGTCCCTGATGAAAAGCGGGGATAAAGCAGGGCAGTCTGCTAAATAATCGGCCTTCGTTCACCTTTTACGCTGCGCAGGGCGTAAAGGGTGAAATTATCTTTGTTAAGTGTGATATTCGGCGGGATTATTAATGGCCGTTCCGCTACACTTCTCCGCGTCACCTGCCTCAGGCTGTCAACTTTTCATGACAGAACCCTTCTGAGGCGCTGCAAGTTAGCGTATTATCACCAAAATCAAAACCTGACAAAGGCTCATCGCAATGCGTTTGGAAGTTTTCTGCCAGGACCGCATCGGTCTGGCGCGCGAGTTGCTCGACCTGCTGGTTGCCCGCAACATTGATCTGCGCGGTATCGAAATTGCGCCGCTTGGCCGCATCTACCTCAACTTTTCTGCGCTGGAATTTGAACAGTTCAGCAATCTGATGGCGGAGATCCGCCGTACGCCTGGCGTGACGGATGTGCGCACCGTCGCTTACATGCCGTCTGAACGCGAGCACCGCGCCTTGAGCGCGCTGCTGGTCGCCATGCCGGAGCCGGTACTGTCCATCGATCTGAAGTGCAAAGTAGAACTCGCCAATCCGGCGGCCCAAAACCTGTTCAATTTTGACGAAGCGAAGATCCGTAACCAGAACGCCAGCACGCTGATTAGCGGTTTCAACTTCCAGCGCTGGCTGGAGAGCGAGCGCGTTGACGCGCAGGCGCAGCATGTGGTCATTCAGGGGCGGGATTTCCTGATGGAAGCGCGCCCGATCTATCTGCCCGGTGAAGAGGGGCAGAACGACCAGCCGGTGGGCGCTATGATCACGCTGAAATCCACTGCGCGTATGGGGCGCCAGCTGCAAAACCTGACCGTTACCGACGAGTCCGAATTTGACCATATCGTCGCCGTGACGCCAAAGATGCGCCAGGTGATCGATCAGGCGCGAAAACTGGCGATGCACGATGCGCCGCTGCTGATTGTGGGCGATACCGGGACCGGTAAAGATATGCTGGCGCGTGCCTGCCATCTGCGCAGCGCGCGCGGCAAGAAGCCATTTCTTGCGCTTAACTGCGGCTCCATCCCTGACGATGTCGCGGAGAGTGAGCTCTTTGGTCATGCCGCTGGCGCCTATCCCAATGCGCTGGAAGGTAAAAAAGGCTTTTTCGAGCAGGCAAACGGCGGCTCGGTGCTGCTGGATGAGATCGGCGAAATGTCGCCGCGCATGCAGACCAAACTGTTGCGTTTCCTCAACGACGGCACCTTCCGTCGCGTCGGGGAGGATCACGAAGTGCATGTGGATGTGCGCGTGATCTGCGCCACGCAGAAGAATTTGATTGAGCTGGTGCAGCGCGGTGAGTTTCGTGAGGACCTCTTCTACCGGCTCAATGTGCTGACGCTCAATCTGCCTCCGCTGCGCGAGCGTCCGCTGGATATCCTGCCGCTAACCGAAATGTTTGTCGCGCGTTTTGCTGATGAGCAGGGCTTGCCGCGTCCGCGTCTGTCGCCGCAGCTGACGCCTTTTCTGACGCGTTACAACTGGCCGGGTAACGTCAGGCAACTCCGGAACGCGCTGTACCGGGCGCTGACCCAGCTGGAGGGTTACGAGCTGCGTCCGCAGGATATTGTGTTACCGGAACAGGCGCTGGATGTCTCGCTGGGGGATGAAGCGATGGAGGGATCGCTGGATGATATCACCAGCCGCTTTGAGCGCTCGGTGCTGACGCGCCTTTATCTCTCTTATCCCAGCACCCGTAAGCTGGCGAAGCGCCTGGGCGTATCGCACACCGCGATTGCCAATAAGCTGCGTGAATATGGTTTAGGGCAGAAGCGTGGCGAAAGCGAATAGCCGCGCTGCGAATCGCCTTGTCGCATGGGCATAAGCCAAAAAAAAGCCGTCTTTAATGACGGCTTTTTCTCAGGCGCAGTTACTTCAGCGCGGCGAGCGCAGCATCGTAATCCGGCTCTTCAGTGATCTCGTTCACCAGCTGGCTGTAGATCACCTTATCGTTTTCATCCAGCACCACTACCGCACGGGCGGTCAGGCCTTTCAGCGCGCCATCAGCGATCGCCACGCCATACTCCTCTTTGAACTCTGCACCGCGCAGGGTAGAGAGCGTGACCACGTTATTCACATTTTCGGCGCCGCAGAAGCGTGACTGGGCAAAAGGCAGGTCAGCTGAGATGCACAGCACCACGGTATTGTCCGCGTCGCCTGAACGCTCGTTAAATTTCCGAACCGATGCGGCACAAACGCCGGTATCAATACTCGGGAAAATGTTCAGAACTTTGCGTTTGCCTGCATACTTAGAGAGCGGCACATCACTAAGATCCTTGGCAACTAACGTGAAGGGTTTAGCCTGATCGCCCATCTGCGGGAAGTGGCCTGCAACCGGTACCGGATTGCCCTGAAAGTGAACATTCTGAGACATGGGATTTCCTTATTGACGATGGAAAAGGCTGGCGTGAGCCGTGCCAGAACAGATATAGCGTTTGTTTATGACATAATTTTTAAGGGTTTACGAGCGCATTTCGCGATGAAAACCGCGCCATCTCGCATTTACGTGAAGGTTTAAAGGAGAATCAATGAGAACAGTGAAAAGTTATCCGGAAGCCTGGCCGTTACATTCGCCGTTTGTGATCTCGCGCGGCAGCCGTACCGAGGCGCATGTGGTGGTGGTGGAGATTGAGCAGGATGGTATTAAGGGCGTCGGTGAAGCGACACCATACGCACGCTATGGTGAAAGTGAAGCCTCTGTGCTGGCACAAATTGCTTCTCAGCTGAGCGCGCTGCAAAACGGCATGACCCACGCCGAATTACAGCAGGCCTTGCCCGCGGGTGCAGCGCGCAATGCCATCGACTGCGCGCTCTGGGACCTGGCGCGCCAGCAGCAGCAAATAACGCTGACCGCCCTGTGCGGCGTACAGCTGGCACCGGAAATTTTTACCGCCCATACCATCAGCATTGATACGCCTGAGGCGATGGCCAGCAGCGCGCTGGCGCTGTGGCAGCACGGCGCGCGGTTACTGAAAATCAAGCTGGACGACCACCTAATCAGTGAACGTCTGGTGGCGATTCGCAGCGCCGTACCGCAGGCGACGCTGATTGTGGACGCGAATGAATCCTGGCACGCCGAAGGGCTGGCGGCGCGCTGTCAGCTGCTGGCGGATCTGCAGGTAGCGATGCTGGAGCAACCTCTGCCGGCCGATCAGGATGCCGCGCTAAGCAACTTTATCCATCCACTACCCATATGTGCCGACGAGAGCTGCCACACGCGTGACAGCCTGGAAGCGCTGGCCGGCCGCTACGAGATGATTAACATCAAGCTGGATAAAACCGGTGGCCTGACGGAAGCGCTGGCGCTGGCAGATGCCGCGCGCGCGCAAGGCTTTGCCATTATGCTTGGCTGCATGTTGTGTACATCACGGGCGATTCGCGCAGCACTGCCGATCTCAGTGCATGCGCAGTTTGCCGATCTTGATGGTCCCACCTGGCTGGCGGCTGATGTAGCACCCTCGCTGCACTTCTCCCACGGCGTGCTCAATACTGCGGCTGCCAGCGCAGCAGGTTGATCATCGCCTGAAGATAGACTTCAGTGGCGTCGTCCACTGATATCGGCGGCATCTCAGCCGTAATGCAGGGCAGGCTGAGATCGTCGCACCAGCTACCAAACGAGCCTGGCGTGGCATAGCCGACGCTGCTGACTACCGGCAATTGCGTCTCCTGCGCCAGCCAGTGCGCCAGTGCGCTGTTATGCGGATCGTCAATGCAGGCCAGCGGCTCATGCCAGGAGACAACCCAGCCGGGTTTCAGCTGGTGAATCAACTCACACAACGCCCGGGTTTCCGGTTCGGAAGCGGGCGCGTTACCCGTTGATAACACCACATCACGCGCATCTGCCATGCTGTTCCAGCGGTAGACGGTCTCGCCGTTCTGCCAGTTTGCTGCCGGGAAATTACGGTTAAGATCAACGCCGTTTGCATTAGCGCGTAAGCCCAGCTGACAGCCATCGGGGTTCACCGACAAAATGACGTGATGGCGGCGGAGCGCATCAGGCAGCGTGCGCATGGCACCGGAGAGCGTCGCGATGGCCGCATTCTCATCACCGTGCGTGCCGGCAATGATCAGGCCGCTTTCGGCGTCAGCGGCCGGGGCCGGAAACCACAGCAGCGGCGCACCCAGCACCGACTGCCCATATTGTTGCCATTTTGCGTCCAGCTTGCCGCGCAGCGGGCGCGGATGGTGTGTCGTCATGCGTTTCCTGCCTGGTTAGCATTAATTTTGTGACCGGGAATCCAGCCTCAACATAACGGTAAACAGCATCCGGGGAAATAGCTATATATCAATCAGCGATTTGCGATAGAGTGCCAAAAGTCGCTGGCGACGCAACCTCCTTCGCGGTCGCCATTTTTTTCGGGTAAAGGAGTGGTGATGAAACTGACTTTCCGCAAAACGCTGACCGCATTAATGCTGACCAGCGCAATTTCGCCCGCCTTCGCAGCCAGCGTGCCAGCCGGGGCAACGTTAGCCAGTAAGCAGGAGATCGTGCGCCATATTAAAGATGAACCCGCCTCGCTTGACCCGCTAAAAGCGGTCGGTTTGCCGGAGATTCAGGTCATGCGCGATCTGTTTGAAGGGCTCACCAATCAGGATGCCCGGGGCAACATCGTGCCGGGCGTCGCGCAAAGCTGGAGCAGTAACGATAACAAGAGCTGGATTTTCACCCTGCGGAAAGATGCGCGCTGGTCAAATGGCGAGCCAGTGACGGCGCAGGATTTTGTCTATAGCTGGCAGCGGGTCGTCGATCCTAAAAACAGTTCACCCTTTGCCTGGTTTGCCGCACTGAGCGGCATTGAGAACGCAGAAGCGATCACCAAAGGGGAGATGCCCGCCACGAAACTGGGCGTGACCGCCATCGGCGCCAGTCAGCTAAAAGTGACGCTGTCACGCCCTGTGCCCTGGTTCCCGGCGATGGTGGCCAATGCTGCGATGTATCCGGTCTCGCAGAAGGTGATTGAGCAACAGGGCGAGAACTGGACTGCGCCGGGCAAGCTGGTCGGCAACGGCGCATACCAGCTTGAGTCGCGGGTGGTTAACGAAAAAATCGTGCTGGTACGTAACCCTCACTACTGGAATGACAAACAGTCCGTGCTGACCAAAGTGACGTTCATTCCGATTAATGAAGAGTCGAGCGCCACCAAACGCTACCGTGCCGGTGATATCGACATCACGGAGTCCTTCCCGAAAAATATGTATGCGCTGCTGAAGCGCTCCCTGCCGGGCGAGGTCTATACACCAGACCAACTGGGGACTTACTACTACGCCTTCAACACGCAAAAAGGGCCAACCGCCGACGTGCGGGTGCGTAAGGCGCTCTCCTGGAGCATCGATCGCCGCATCATCGCGGAAAAAGTGTTGGGCACCGGTGAAAAACCGGCCTGGCACTTTACCCCGGACGTCACCGCAGGCTTTACGCCGCAGCAGAGCTATCTGCAACAGCACAGCCAGCAGGAGCTGAACGCACAGGCCAAAGCGTTGCTTACTGCGGCAGGCTATGGGCCCGCCAAACCGCTGCATTTGACGCTGCTGTATAACACCTCTGAGAGCCATCAGAAGATTGCGATTGCCGTCGCCTCAATGTGGAAAAAGAGTCTTGGCGTGGACATTACGCTGCAGAATCAGGAGTGGAAAACCTACATTGATAGCCGTAATAGCGGCAATTTTGATGTGATCCGCGCGTCGTGGGTCGGCGATTACAACGAACCCTCCACCTTCCTCAGTCTGTTAACCTCGAGTCACAGCGGTAATATTGCCCGCTTTAAGAGCGCCGACTATGATGCGGTACTGAATAAAGCCAGCAATGAAACCAGCCCTGCAGCGCGCAACGCCGATTACAATAAGGCCGAGCAGATTATCGCCGATCAGGTACCGATTGCGCCGCTCTATCAATACACCAACGGGCGTTTAATTAAGCCGTGGGTGAAAGGGTATCCGATAAATAATCCGGAAGACGTGGCTTACAGCCGTGAACTGTGGATTGAGAAGCACTGATCGCCCTCTGTTATCACCTGCGCGGCGCACTGAACTGTGCCGCGCACCGCGTCTGTCATTTTTGCTCACAGCCTGATGATTGCAACTGGCCTGCGTCACGCTAGACTGTATCGTATTGATTTTGATAGTGAGGCGAGTGCGTGAACGTCATTGAAGGAAAAGCGCTGCGGGTATCGGATGCGATAATATCCTGCCAGTTTGATGGGAAAGGGGGTGTCATTCCGATTGAGGATAAAGACATCATCCACTGTGAACGTCACTGCTGGCTGCACCTGAATTATACCCAGCGGCAGAGCGCAGAGTGGTTACAGAATACGCCACTGATTCCTGACGCCGTGCGTGATGCGCTGGCCGGTGACAGCATGCGGCCGCGCGTCACCCGTCTTGGCGACGGGTTTATGATTGTGCTACGCAGCGTCAATCACAACGCCGATTCCCGGCCCGATCAGCTGGTGGCGATGCGCGTCTTCATTAACGACAAGCTGATCGTCTCTACGCGACGGCGCAAAGTTTATGCCGTTGACGAAGTCCTGACGGAGTTGCAAAAAGGCAATGGCCCGGTTGACGGCGGAAGCTGGCTGGTGGATGTCTGCGATGCGCTGACCGATCACGCCAGTGAGTTTATTGAAGAGATGCATGACAAAATCATTGAGCTGGAAGATGCCCTGATGGACCAGCAGGTGCCCGCACGCGGCGAGCTGGCGCTGCTGCGCAAGCAGTTAATTGTGATGCGGCGCTACATGGCACCGCAGCGTGATGTCTATGCGCGCCTGGCGAGTGAGAAGTTGCCGTGGATGAATGATGACGATCGGCGCCGTATGCAGGATGTGGCGGACCGGCTCGGACGCGGCCTTGACGATCTTAATGCCGGCGTGGCGCGTACTGGTATTCTGGCTGATGAAGTGGCTTCACTGCTGGCCGAATCGATGAACCGCCGCACCTATACCATGTCGCTTATGGCGATGATCTTCCTGCCTGCTACCTTCCTGACAGGCCTGTTTGGCGTCAACCTCGGCGGTATTCCCGGCGGCAACTGGCCGCTCGGATTCACTGCGTTTTGTGTTCTGCTGCTGGTGATGGTACTGGGCGTCGCGCTGTGGCTGAAGCGGCGTAACTGGTTATAACGCAGGCTGATGAAGGCGATATTGTTAAAAACCGGGGAAAACCTGATCGATATCAATAAGCCCCAGGCACAGTCAGGGCAAACTCTCTTCCGCAGGTGAATGCAACGTCAAGCGATGGGCGTTGTGCTCCATATTGTCTTACTTCCTTTTTTGAATTACTGCATAGCACATTTGATTCGTACGACGCCGGCTTATCCGCCGGCTTTTTTTTACCCGCTTGGCTTAACCCGGTATCTTTCCTACGCTTAAAGGACATTCAGCGAAACAGGAGAAGGGCATGCGAATGCAACACGCCAGCGAACCTATCCCCACCGATCCGCCACCGATTCCTGAGCCGGTGCCACAGCCGCAGCCAATACCGGAACCTGAACCGCCGCACGATCCTGAATTTCCACCTATTAGCGATCCACCGCCGCACCGCTAATAAAAAAGGCGCGTAGCCGAAGCGACGCGCCTTATTTTTTCAGAACCGTATTTATTTGATTTCCAGTACATCCAGACGCGCACTGACATCAGGCGCGTCTTCATCGTCTGGTTGCCAGCCAGCCGGTTGTACCGGCAGGGTTTCACGGTCAAAGCCGATATCACCGCCATCAACCACGCTATCGCCGTGTTTGATGCTTTTAAAATCGAACAGATTAATGTCTGCCATATGCGACGGCACAATGTTCTGCATCGCGCTGAACATGGTCTCAATGCGGCCCGGATAGCGTTTATCCCAGTCACGCAGCATGTCCGCTACCACCTGACGCTGCAGGTTAGGCTGTGAACCACACAGGTTACAAGGAATGATAGGGAACTGACGCGCCTCGGCAAAGCGGATGATGTCTTTTTCACGGCAGTAGGCCAGCGGACGGATCACAATGTGCTTACCGTCATCGCTCATCAGTTTCGGCGGCATGCCTTTCATCTTGCCACCGTAGAACATATTCAGGAAAAGTGTTTGCAGGATGTCATCGCGATGGTGACCCAGCGCGATCTTCGTGCAGCCCAGTTCGGTCGCGGTGCGATACAGAATTCCGCGGCGCAGGCGCGAGCAGAGTGAACAGGTGGTTTTGCCTTCCGGGATCTTCTCTTTAACGATCGAGTAGGTATCTTCATTAACGATTTTATACTCGACGCCCAGCTCATCCAGATAAGCTGGCAGGATATGTTCAGGAAACCCTGGCTGTTTCTGATCAAGGTTAACGGCAATCAGCGAAAAGTTTACCGGCGCGCTCTGCTGCAAATTGCGTAAAATTTCCAGCATGGTGTAGCTATCTTTACCGCCGGAGAGGCACACCATAATGCGATCGCCTTCCTCAATCATGTTGAAATCGGCGATGGCTTCACCCACGTTGCGCCGCAGACGCTTCTGCAGCTTGTTAAGGTTGTATTGTTCTTTCTTGTTTACTTCTTGATTTTCCGACATTATTTTCAAGCCTGAGAGAGAAGGCAAGGGCCGTTAGCGGCTGAAACAGGTTTCAGCGGCAATAAACCCTTTTGACATGAGTGCGTATGGTACGGATTGCGGGCGCGAAAGCCAGTCTAACGTGATCGCTTTGTACTGAAATCTATTAGTCATGCGCCGTTTCATCGTGGACGCTGACTCACATCATCTCCAGCGACTGCACGCCTTTAATTTCCATCACTTTATCATAGATAGCGTGCATAGGGGCGCGACGTGACAACGTCACCTCTACGCTCAGTTCGCATAAGCCGCTCTCTTCATCACGGTTGACCACGGCGATATGCCCGTAGCGCACCTTTTCCCGCTGCAGCACCAGTAGCACCAGCGGCACGCTTTTGGGTTTCAAATGCACAATCAACGTATGGTGGCGTCCAATCAGCCAGTGGCTAATCCGGCGGAAGGTCTCCAGCACCACCAGCGCCAGCACCGTGCCGTAAATGCCAATTTCATACATGCCGCTGCCAATCACTAAGCCGATTGCCGCAGTGACCCATAATCCGGCGGCGGTAGTTAACCCTTTAACAATCTGCTTCTGAATAATGATGGTGCCAGCACCAAGAAAGCCCATGCCACTTACCACCTGCGCCGCAATCCGGCTGGGATCGAGTGAAACATGCTGATCGCCGAGCATATCGGCGAAGCCATACTTTGATACCAGCATAAACATCGCACTGCCGATGCCGACCAGAATATGTGTACGCAGGCCCGCTTCTTTGGCACGCATCTGACGCTCAAGACCGATTAATCCTCCCAGAATACCCGCCAGCGCGATACGGATAAGCATGTCCGTTAACATTATTCCTCCTAATAATCCCGTGTGAAGAGGGCAAGTGGCCCCAATTCAATCAGGATAATTCTGCTTGCAATAACTGAAACTAAATTTTGTAAAAAGCTGTGTCGCCTATCGATCCCTCACCGCACCTGACATATGCTGGTGCGACTTTTCCGCCAGGTCCCCCGGAGCCCAATCGATGAAAGCCGCTACTTTACTGCTGGCCGGTGCCGCGCTGTTACTCTCTGCCTGCAGCAGCAACAGTGACAGTGAACCGCCGCAGCAGGCTACTGCCGCCCACGTCCAGCCCCATGTGATTATGTCATCCATGGCTGAGGTTAACTGCAGTAATGCCGGGGGGACGCTGGCGTTTTCGCGTCAGTTAGACGGTTCGCGCGTTGGCATGTGCCAGCTGGTGAACGGTCGCCGCTGCGATGAGCAAGCGCTGATAGGTGGATCGTGCGCCCGCTAAAGCAGGCGCAATGTGTTATGCAGTCACCTGATTCGGGCAGTGTTCGCCGCGATCGAGTTGTTGCAGGTTGCCCAGCGTGGTTTCCGAAATCGCGGTGAGTGCCTCAGCAGTGAGAAACGCCTGATGGCCAGTAAACAGTACGTTGTGGCAGGCTGACAGGCGACGGAACACGTCGTCCTGAATCACATCATTGGATTTATCCTCAAAGAACAGGCCGCGTTCGTTCTCATACACATCCATACCCAGTGAGCCGATTTTCTGCTGCTTCAGTGCATCAATGGCCGCCTGCGAATCGATCAATCCGCCACGGCTGGTGTTGATGATCATGACGCCATCTTTCATCTGGCTAAACGCCTGCGCATCCAGCAGATGGTGGTTTTCCGGCGTTAGCGGACAGTGCAGCGTAATCACATCCGATTCAGTAAACAGCGTTTTCAGATCGACATACTCTGCACCCAGCGCCAGAGCTGCATCGCTCGGGTAAGGATCATACGCCAGCAGCCGCATGCCAAATCCTTTCAGAATGCGCATCGTCGCAACGCCAATTTTACCCGTACCGATCACGCCAGCGGTTTTATTGTGCATATTGAAACCGGTTAAGCCATCCAGAGAAAAGTTGGCGTCGCGCGTGCGCTGATAAGCACGATGAATCCGGCGATTGAGCGTCATCATCAGGCCAATAGTGTGCTCGGCCACCGCTTCGGGCGAGTAGGCGGGCACGCGTACCACCTGTAAACCCAGCGCAGCTGCCGTATCCAGATCGACATTATTAAACCCGGCGCAGCGCAGGGCGATATACTTCACCCCCAGCGCGGCAAGCTCCTCAATCACTGCTTTGCTGGCGTCATCATTAACGAAGATGCACACCGCATCGAATCCGGCCGCGTTTTTTGCTGTGGTCTCCGTCAGCAAAAAGTCAAAGAAGGCCAGCTCAAATCCATAGCTGGCATTAACATGCTCAAGATATTTCTGGTCATAGTGTTTGGTGCTATAAACCGCAACTTTCATTGTTTCGCTCCTGAAAAATGTTAGGCCGTTATCACTACAGGATAACGGTTTCCGCCTGACTTTGCTGGTGTTCAGCCGGTGAATCGGGGTAAGACCTTCATTTGCCGGGCATAACATGCCATCATCATTGTCAGGATTACGTTAACAACAGGAACGTTAGCTGCCATGACGCGGGGCCTTCGTCGAACACTAGCTGCGCTGATGGCGCTGATATTACTGCTTCTGGGCTTGCTGCTGACGCTGACGCAATGGCTGCCGCGCCTGGCGGGGATCTGGCTACCGGAAAATACCCGCGTTGAGCTAAACGGTACCCCACGCTGGCATCATGGTGGCCTGGCGTTTCCTCAGGTGCGCTATCTGGCAGATCAGTGTGAGCTGGCAAACGTGGAAGATGTGGTCATTGGCTGGCAGCAGCAGCGCTGGCAGGTTAATGCGCGGCATGTACAACTCAACAGCGACTGTCTGCAAGCGCTGCCGCAGGGTGAGGCGGGGGGCGCACCGCGCAGCCTCGCTGCATGGCAGCAGATGCTGCCGGGCGCAGATATCCATCTGCAACAGCTGAGTATTCTGCCGTGGCAAGCGTACGCCGGCCGTTTCGATCTCACCCTCAGTAAAGAGACGCAGCAGCTGCACTATCAGGGTGACAACCTGTTACTGGATGCACACCTGACCGGCCAGCAGCTCCACATCGCGCAACTGCAGCTTCGCCATCCTCTGTTACCTGAACCGCTGACGCTGCAGGGCGATCTGACCTTGCCCACCTTCGCCAATGGTTTGCCGGTGGCTGGCGAACTACGGGGCGGGGTGCATATTGCCCAGTGGCCGCAGCCGCTTATGCTGGCCCTTAACTGGCAGCAGCAGCAAGGCGTGTTAAGCGTGCAGCAGCAGGGCGAGGACGATCCTTTGCTGCAACTGCCGTGGCAGGTGGATGCGCAGCAGATCCGCATTACGCAAGGCCGCTGGCGCTGGCCGCAGGCTACACAAGCGCTCTCCGGCGGGCTGGCGCTCACGCTCGATAACTGGCAGCAGGGGCTGGAGAAGACCCTCGTAAACGGACGCTTGAATCTGCTGACGCAAGGGCGTGGCGGGAAAGGCAATCTGGTGCTGAGCGTCGGGCCGGGCACGCTCAGCCTGACCGACAGCGCACTGCCGTTCCGGCTAACCGGCGAAAGTAAACTCGCCGATCTGCAACTCTACGGCAGCATACCCGGCCTGCTGCACGGCATGCTGACCGATCCGCAGCTGAGCCTGAAGCAGGGCGCACTGCTGCGTTTACGCGGCCGGCTACTGGACACGCTGGAAGTGGATGAGGCGCGCTGGCCGCTGGCGGGTGTCACCGTAGCATCACGCGGGATCAATGGCCGCCTGCAGGCTATTCTCAAGGCTCACGACGCGCAATACGGGCGCTTTACGCTGCACCTGGATGGCCGCGCCAGTGACTTCTGGCCTGACAGCGGGCGCTGGCGCTGGCGCTACTGGGGCGATGGCCGCCTGGCACCGCTTGATGCCCGTTGGGATGTGCGGGGCACCGGCGGCTGGCAGGAGAGGCTGATTAGTCTGGATACGCTGGATACCGGTTTCGATAAGCTGGCGTATGGTGCGGTAGCGGTGGATGCACCGCGCCTGACGCTAACCGCGCCGGTGCGCTGGCAGCGTGACCCGGCCGCGCCAACGTTCACCGGCGGTTTTGCACTAAAATCCGGCCAGACGCAGTTCAGCTATGGCGGCTGGCTGCCAGCGTCTGAGCTCAACTTCGCAGCCCAGGGGCGCAATCCCAGCCATTTCCTCTGGCGTGGCGATCTCAGGGCAGAGGATATCGGGCCGCTGCGCGTACACGGGCGTTGGGATGGCGAACGCCTGCGCGGCGAAGCCTGGTGGCCGGCTCAGTCGCTGACGGTTTTCCAGCCGCTGCTAAGCAGCGATCTGAAGATGCGTATCCAGTCCGGTGAGCTGCGGGCGCAGATCGCTTTCTCTGCCGCCGCAGGCCAGGGCTTCGAAGCAGGCGGTTTCTGGGCAGTGAGTCACGGCAGCGTCTGGATGCCGGACAGTGAGATCAACGGCGTCGATTTTACCCTGCCATTCCGCCTGAAAGATCATCGGTGGCAGCTCGGACGGCGCGGGCCGGTCACGCTGCGCATTGCGGAAGTGAAAAACCAGTTTGCGCTACAGAACATCACGGCCGATCTGCAGGGGCACTATCCGTGGCAGGCACGCCAGCCGCTGACGCTGAGCAATGTTAATCTTGACCTGCTGGGCGGCCACGTTAGTCTGCCGCTGCTGCAGATGCCGCAGCAGCAGCCTGCACGCGTTTCGCTGCGGAATATTGACCTCAGCGAGCTGGTCACCGCCATCAAACCGAAACAGTTTGCCATGTCCGGCAAGGTCAGCGGCGAGTTGCCGCTGTGGCTGAGCAATCCGCAGTGGCTGATCGAGAAGGGCTGGATTGCCAATAGTGGCCCGCTAACCTTCCGTATGGATAAAGACATGGCGGATGCGATTGTCAGCAATAACATCGCGGCGGGGGCGGCAATGGACTGGCTGCGCTACATGGAAATTTCACGATCCTGGGCGACGATCGATCTGGATAATGTTGGGCGTCTGACCATGCAGGCGGAGGTCAAAGGCACCAGTCAGTTCAGTAACCGGCGCCAGTCAATTAACCTGAACTATCAGCATCAGGAAAACCTGTTCCAGCTGTGGCGCAGTTTGCGCTTTGGCGATAATTTGCAATCCTGGGTGGAGCAGCACGCCACCCTGCCATCAAAAAGGGACCCGAAACCATGAGCCTGAGGGCACTACTGGTGCTGGCAGCCGGGCTGCCGCTAATGGGCTGCGTGCCGCGTATTGAAGTGGCAGCGCCGAAAGAGCCTATTACCATTAACATGAACGTAAAAATCGAGCATGAGATCCACATTAAAGTGGATAAAGATGTGGAAGCGCTGCTGAAAAATCAGAGCGGTTTGTTTTGAGGAGGCGCAGCATGAAACGTCACGGCATCGCGCTGGTAATGGCGCTGTTACTGACGCCATCGGCCTGGGCGCTCACGCTGGATGACGCGCGCCAGCAGGGGCGCGCCGGCGAAACGCTGAGCGGTTATCTCGCTGCACGTCAGCAGGATGAGGAGACGCTGGCACTGGTAAAGCGCATTAATGCGGGGCGCATGCAGCAGTATGCGCGTGTGGCGCAGCAAAATAGCCTTACAACCAGCGAAGTGGCGCGCATCGCCGGCGAAAAGCTGGTAAACCGTGCCGGCAGCGGCGAGTACGTGCGCGGCATTAACGGGCAGTGGCTGCAGAAGCAGTAGGCGCGCATCAGGCGTAAAAAAGCCGGGCACTCAGGCCCGGCAAATCAGATAGCACTGTTTTAATGATAATTACGCAGCAACAATCTGTTTGATCGCATCTTTGGCATCGCTGGCCGCTTTGGTCGCCACTTCCGGACCGTAAGCGATACCTTCAGCGAACACGAAGTTCACATCGGTGATGCCGATAAAGCCAAGGAACAGTTTGACGTAAGGAGTCAGCAGATCGCTTGGGGTATCTTTGTGAATGCCGCCGCGGCTGGAGAGGATCACGGCACGCTTACCTTTCACCAGGCCTTCCGGACCCGCTTCGGTGTAGCGGAAGGTCACGCCAGCGCGGGCAATCAGGTCAAAGTAGTTCTTCAGCTGCGTCGGGATGTTGAAGTTGTACATTGGCGCGGCGATAACCACGGTGTCATGGGCCTGCAGTTCTGCAATCAGCTCATCAGAGAGCGCCAGGGCTTCCTGCTGACGCGGTGACAGCGGAGCGTCAGAGGGACGCAGTGCGCCAACCAGCTCACCATCCAGCACCGGAATCGGCTGAGCTGCCAGGTCACGTACGGTGACATCATTGCCTTTAGCGCGTGCCTCTTCCGCATAAAAATCAGCCAGCTGATTTGACTGAGAGTAACCGGCGAGAATGCTTGATTTCAGAACTAAAACTTTGCTCATGGTAGGTTCCTGTACGTTATGCGGTTGGCTTACCGCTCAATGCGTTACACTCTACGGCGTTCCTCCGGACGGTAAAAGCGTAATATTTCGAGGTCTATGTTCGAAATTATTGAATAAGGTGGCACGCCTTGTCAGGTCAGTCAGGCCAGTTTGTGCTATGATGGCGGCCATTAATCGATTGAATCTGCCGGGGATTCCGCCGGCAATGAGCGCCGCTGTCAGGGCCGCTGCAACAACAGGTAACTCATCACTATGTCATCATCCGTTACGTCACCTTTAGCCCCTCTCTGGACGCGGCTCGATAACCTGATGCTGCGCGATCGCCAGCGCTTGCAGCGCCGTCTGCACGGCGCGGCAAAGGTGAAGAATCCGGCTGCTCAGCAGGGCATTGCGGCTGAACTGGAAAGCGAGTTCGCAACCGCTGAGCAGCGCGTGGCGCAGCGCACGGCTGCCACGCCGCGCATTACGTTTCCGGAAAATCTGCCGGTCAGCCAGAAACAGCAGGAGATTGCCGCCGCCATCCGCGATCATCAGGTGGTGATTGTGGCCGGGGAGACGGGGTCCGGTAAAACCACGCAGCTGCCTAAAATCTGCCTTGCGCTCGGGCGTGGCGTAAAAGGCCTGATTGGACATACGCAGCCGCGTCGCCTGGCCGCCCGCACGGTGGCGAACCGCATCGCGGAGGAGCTCAACACCTCTCTGGGTGGCACCATCGGTTATAAGGTTCGTTTTAACGATCAGGTCAGTGAGACCACCCAGGTTAAACTGATGACTGACGGCATTTTGCTGGCCGAAATCCAGCAGGATCGCCAGCTGCTGCAGTATGACACTATCATCATTGATGAAGCTCACGAACGCAGTCTGAATATCGATTTCCTGCTGGGCTATCTGCGTGAGCTGCTGCCGCGTCGCCCGGATCTGAAAGTGATTATCACCTCGGCCACCATCGATCCGCAGCGCTTTTCACGTCACTTCAACCATGCGCCGGTCATCGAAGTCTCGGGCCGCACCTATCCGGTAGAGGTCCGTTATCGCCCGATCGTCGAAGAGGCTGACGACACGGAGCGCGACCAGCTACAGGCAATATTTGATGCAGTTGATGAGCTGGGCCAGGAGAGCCGCGGCGACATCTTGATCTTTATGAGCGGCGAACGGGAGATTCGGGACACCGCTGATGCGCTGATGAAGCGCGATCTGCCCCATACCGAGATTCTGCCGCTGTATGCGCGGCTGTCGAACGCCGAGCAGAACCGCGTATTCCAGTCACACAGCGGCCGCCGCATCGTGCTGGCGACCAACGTGGCGGAAACCTCGCTGACCGTGCCGGGCATCAAATACGTTATCGATCCGGGCACCGCACGTATCAGCCGCTACAGCTACCGCACCAAGGTCCAGCGCCTGCCGATTGAGCCGATTTCGCAAGCCTCCGCCAACCAGCGTAAAGGGCGCTGCGGTCGCGTGTCGGAAGGTATCTGTATTCGTCTCTACTCGGAAGATGATTTCCTGAGCCGCCCGGCGTTTACCGATCCGGAGATTCTGCGCACCAATCTGGCCTCGGTCATTTTGCAGATGACGGCGCTCGGGCTGGGTGACATTGCCGCTTTCCCGTTTGTAGAGGCGCCGGACAGGCGCAATATTCAGGATGGCGTACGTCTGCTGGAGGAGCTGGGGGCTATTACCCTCAGCGAAGATGAAACCTATAAACTGACTGCCTCAGGACGCAATCTGGCGCAGTTACCGGTCGATCCCCGTCTGGCGCGCATGGTGCTGGAGGCGCAGAAGTTCGGCTGCGTACGCGAAGTGATGATTATCGCGGCCGCCCTGTCGATTCAGGACCCGCGTGAGCGTCCGGTGGAGAAACAGCAGGCATCCGATGAGAAACACCGGCGTTTTGCGGATAAAGAGTCGGATTTCCTCGCCTTCGTGAATCTGTGGAACTACCTGCAGGAGCAGCAGAAAGCGCTGTCGGGTAGTCAGTTCCGTCGCCAGTGTAAAAGCGATTTCCTTAACTATCTGCGCGTGCGTGAGTGGCAAGACATTTATACGCAGCTGCGTCAGGTTGTGCGCGAGCAGGGCCTGCCGGTCAACAGTGAGCCGGCGCCCTATCGTGAAGTACACTGCGCACTGCTGACCGGGTTACTGTCACATATTGGCCAGAAAGATGCCGAAAAACAGGAGTTCACCGGCGCACGCAACGCACGCTTCTCCATCTTCCCGGGCTCCGGGCTGTTTAAGAAGCCGCCGAAGTGGACCATGGTGGCAGAGCTGGTAGAGACCAGCCGTCTATGGGGCCGCGTGGCCGCGCGCATCGACCCGGAGTGGATTGAACCGCTGGCGCAGCATCTGCTGAAGCGCAGCTACAGCGAGCCGCACTGGGAGAAAGCGCAGGGCGCCGTGATGGCTACCGAAAAGGTGACGCTCTACGGTTTACCGATTGTGCAGGCCCGAAAAGTGAACTACAGCCGCATCGACCCGCAGCTCAGCCGTGAGCTGTTTATTCGCCATGCGCTGGTGGAGGGCGACTGGCAAACGCGCCACGCTTTCTTCCGTAATAACCTGAAGCTGCGCAGTGAAGTTGAGGATCTGGAGCACAAATCGCGCCGCCGCGACATTCTGGTGGATGACGAGACGCTGTTTGCCTTTTACGATCGCCGCATTGGCAGCGACGTGGTTTCGGCACGCCACTTTGACAGCTGGTGGAAGCAGGCCAGTAAAGAGAATCCCGAGCTGCTGAATTTTGATAAGCAGATGCTGATCAAAGATGGCGCGGAGAAGATCAGCCAGCTCGATTATCCGAACTTCTGGTATCAGGGCAATCTGAAGCTGAAGCTCAGCTATCAGTTTGAGCCGGGCGCCGATGCGGATGGCGTAACGGTGCACATTCCGCTGCCGCTGCTGAACCAGGTCGATGAGAGCGGATTCGAGTGGCAGATCCCCGGCGTGCGGCGCGAGCTGATTATTGCGCTGATAAAGTCACTGCCGAAGCCGGTGCGGCGCAACTTTGTGCCGGCACCGAACTACGCTGAAGCATTTCTGGGGCGGGTGACGGCGCTGGAGTCGCCGCTGCTGGATGCGCTGGAGCGCGAGTTCCGCCGCATGTCGGGCGTGACCATTGACCGCGACGCCTGGCAGTGGGATCAGGTGCCCGATCATCTCAGGATGACTTTCCGCGTGGTTGACGAGCACAACCGTAAGCTTCAGGAGGGCAAGGATCTGCATCAGCTCAAGCAACTGCTGAAAGGCAAGGTGCAGGAGACGCTATCAAAAGTAGCGGATGACGGACTGGAACAGAGTGGACTGCACATCTGGAGCTTTGGCGACCTGCCGCAAAGCTATCAGCAAAAGCGCGGCAACTATCAGGTGAAAGCCTGGCCTGCGCTGGTGGATGAGAAAGAGAGCGTAGCGATCCGCCTGTTTGACAGTGAGCAGGAGCAGCAGAAGATGATGTGGCGCGGTCAGCGCCGCTTGCTGCTGCTGAATATTCCTTCGCCGATCAAGTACCTGCATGAGAAGCTGCCCAACAAAGCGAAGCTGGGACTGTACTTTAATCCCTACGGCAAAGTGCTGGATCTGATCGATGATTGTATCGCCTGCGGCGTTGATAAGCTGATGGGAGAGGCGGGCGGTCCGGCGTGGCAGCAGGCGAACTTTGAGCAGCTACGCGATAAAGTGCGCGCCGAGCTGAATGATACGGTGGTGACCATTGCGAAGCAGGTCGAGCAAATCCTTACCAGCGTTTTCAGGATCAATAAGTTCCTCAAGGGGCGCGTCGATATGACGCTGGCACTGGCACTGGCGGATATCAAGGCTCAGCTGAACGGGCTGGTGTACCGCGGCTTCGTGACCGGGAACGGTTATCAGCGCCTTGGCGATACGCTGCGTTATCTGCACGGCATTGAGCGCCGCCTGGATAAGCTGCCGGTTGATCCGCATAGCGATCGGGCACGGATGCTGAAAGTGCAGGCGGTAGAGCAGGCCTGGCAGGCGTGGCGCAATAAATTGCCGCCGCAGCGGCAGGATGATGCCGAGGTGCAGGCGATTCGCTGGATGCTTGAGGAGTTGCGTATCAGCTATTTCGCGCAGCAGCTCGGCACGCCGTACCCCATCTCTGATAAGCGCATTCTGCAGGCGATGGAGCAGATCGGTCAGGCGCAGGGGTGATATGAACGCAGGCGGCCCTGTCGGGGCGCCTGCGGCTTACTGTGCCAGCTCTTCCAGCTTGTCTTTGAACGATGTCACCGCAATGGCGCGGTTATCGGCGCGGTAGCGATCGGCCGCGGCAGGGGCTGAACTCTGCACGGCGACCAGCTGCCAGCCATCGTCCTGCTTCAGCAGCAGCGGTGAACCGCTATCCCCGGGCAGGGTGTCGCACTGGTGTGACAGCACCGCGCGCTGCGCCCAGCCGGTAATAACGCAATCGCTGTGCGAATAGAGCGTATCAAGGTGATCGGCCGGATAGCCAGCCTGCGTGACTTTACGATCGGTCACTTTCAGCGCCGCGGTCAGATCGCTGCGCGACCCGTCAAACAGCGGAATCGGCACGATACCCGAGGGCGGATTGTGCAGAATCACCAGACCATAGTCGTAAGGGGCAGCGCCGGGCGGCACAATCCAGCCTTCGCCATCTGCCTGTAAACGGCGCGCCAGCGAGGGCTCCACGCGCGCATCAATATCATGAATTTCATAACGCCAGCCTTTGGCGCCGGCCATAAAGCGCAGCGCCACCGGTTTATCAAATTTTCCGGGCGGCGTGAGTAAACAGTGGCCGGCGGTGAGGGCGAGGTGAGCAGAAATAAGCGTGGCGGTGCACAGATTACCGCTCTCGGTTTCGAGCTGACCAATCGCGTCCCACGGGGCAGCGCTGACATCCGTAATGGCCTGACGGTGATCTTTGCCAAAGAACAGGGTTTTGATCTCTTGTGGGCTGAGCCCATCTTCATCATCGGCATGTGCGGCGAGATTAACGCTAAAAAGACCAACAAATAACAGGATAGCCAGGCGCATAGTTCTCTCAATGGCGAGAATAAAGTGAGGGTTTTGTCATCACGCTTGAGCGATAACTATAGTCGGTGAGCGGTAAAAAAGGGAGAAATATTGGAGTAATCAGCACGCTACAACGACCAGATAAAAAAGCTGGCTGCGACCAGGCCGCACAGGATCATCACAATCAGGATTATTTCGAAGCGATAGCGACGCACCATTTTTCGCTACTCCAGTAAATAAACACCCGGCATAACCGGGTGTTTTCAATCAATAATGCGGTGTTGGCGCGCAACGGCAACCTTATTTAGCTGCTTTTTTCGCTTTGTGATGTTTTTTAGCGGCCTGCGCTTTTTGCGCAGCAGGCTTGGTTACTTTTTTGTGGTGCTTTTTAGCAGCCTGCGCTTTCTGTGCAGCTGGTTTAGTGGCTTTGTGGTGCTTTTTAGCAGCCTGCGCTTTCTGTGCAGCTGGTTTGGTGGCTTTGTGATGCTTTTTAGCCGCCTGCGCTTTCTGCTCAGCAGGCGCTTTCTTCGCCTTGTGGTGTTTCTTAGCCGCCTGCGCCTTCTGCGCAGCCGCTTTCTTATGGTGAGTCATTTTATGTTTTACTGGCGCGGTAGTTGTCGCGGCAGCAGCTGGCGCAGCGGTAGTTGTCTCAGCGGCGAAAGCAACAGAAGACAGACCCATAGCAGCGGCGATCACCAGTGCAAATAATTTTTTCATTGCAAAATCCTCGGACTATTTTTCATGTGTAGCCCACTGCGGGGCCGGTGAGAAGACTATATGAAAAACGGTCCAGCCTTTCCGTGAGGGATTGGTATCGGCGTGTAACCGATTGTACAAAGCGGGAGAGGCGTGAATTTTCTGCAGGCCGTGACTGTTTTTGGCGTGGCGACCCGGCAGGGCCGCCAGCCAAGCGGCATTTACTCAGACAAATAGCGCTGTTCGAGGTGCTGGCGGAAATGCTGCGGATTCAGCGCTTCGCCGGTGGCATTAAGCAGCAGCTGTTCTGTCGGGAAGCGGCTGCCGTGCTGCCAGATATTCTGCTGCAACCAGTCGAACACCGGCTGCAGTTCGCCCTGACGGATAAGTTCATCAACCTGAGGGATCGCCCGCTTCACGGCCTGGAACAGCTGGGCGGCATACATCGCGCCCAGCGTGTAGGTCGGGAAGTAGCCGAAAGCGCCGTCGGTCCAGTGGATATCCTGCATACAGCCGTCACGGTAATTGTCCCGCGTATCTATGCCCAGCGACTGCTGCATCTTTTCATCCCACAGCGCCGGAATATCCTCGACCTCAATGTCGCCTTCAATCAGTGCGCGTTCGATCTCATAACGCAGAATGACGTGCGCAGGATAGCTCAGCTCATCGGCATCGACACGAATAAAGCCCGGCTGCACGCGCTGCGTCAGGCGCACAAAGTTATGTGGCGCCAGCGCGGGCTGGTCGCCCATCAGCGCCACCACCTGCGGATGGATATGCTGCAGGAAAGCGGCACTGCGGCCCAGCTGCATCTCCATAAACAGACTTTGCGATTCATGCATTGCAGTAGAACGCGCCTGCGCTACAGGCTGCCCGCGCCACTGGATCGGCAGATTCTGCTCATAACGCGCATGGCCGGTCTCGTGAATAACGCCCATCAGCGCGCTGAGAAAATCGTTTTCGTTATAACGCGTAGTGATCCGGACATCTTCCGGCACGCCGCCGCAGAACGGATGCGCGCTAACGTCCAGACGGCCATGGTTAAAATCAAAGCCCAGCGTAGACATGACGCTCAAACCCAGTTGCTTCTGCGATTCGATGGCAAACGGGCCGACCGGCGTGGCGATCGGCGCCTGCTGCTGCTTCTCTACCACTCGCTGCAGCAGATCGGGCAGCCAGCCCTTCAGATCGCCAAAGGTGCGATCGAGCTGCGCGCTGGTCATGCCGGGCTCGAATACATCCAGCAACGCATCGTAGCGCGAGACGCCCAGCGCCTCCGCACGCAGCTGCGCCTCTTCACGGCTCAGCCTGACTACCTCTTTCAGGTTGGCGCTGAAACCCTGCCAGTCATTGGCCGGGCGCTGGCTGCGCCAGGCGTGCTCACAGCGGGAGCCGGCCAGCGATTTCGCCTCCACCAGCGATGCCGGCAGAAGCGTGGCCTGGCGCCACGCGCGCTGCATTTCATACAGGTTGGCCTGCTCAACATCGTTCAGCGAGGCCTGCTGCGCCGCCTCAAATAGCCCGCCGAGACGTTTATCCGTGAGCATTTCATGCATAAAGACGCTCAGTTCGGCCATCGCTTCACCGCGCGCCTGGCTGCCGCCCGGCGGCATGGTGGTCTGCATGTCCACACCGGCGATTGCCCCAAGATGCCCGAAGCGGGAGAGGCGTTGGAAGGTGCGGCAAAGTTCCTGATAAGCAGTGGTCATGTAAAAGCTCCTTAAGACGGTAAGCGCGGTGCAAGATCCCGCAAGGGTAGGTCAACCGGCCAGCGAAAGCGAACGCTGGCTCCGCCCAGTGGGCTACTCTCAATCGAAACATCGCCCTGAAGTGCCTGAGCGATGGAGTGCACAATCGCCAGCCCAAGTCCGCAGCCGCCGGTGGCGCGATCGCGGCTGGGATCAAGACGCACAAAGGGTTCAAACACCCGGGCACGCTCCTCCGGCGGAATACCCGGGCCATCATCCTCGACCTGCAGATGGCCCATTGCGCCATCAAACCACAGGCTGACCCGCAAACGCTGCTGAGCGTAACGCAGTGCGTTATTAACCAGATTATCCAGCACCCGCTCCATCAGGCGCGTATCGGCGGAGCCGACGTTTTCCAGCTGCGGGATGTCCAGGGTAATATGCGTCTGCGGATTCATCGCCTGCACATCCTCAATGTGTACCCGCAGCCACTGCGCCAAATCGAACGATTGCAGATTGAGATCGACCCGCGGGCGATCGAGGCGTGCATAGGTCAGCAGCTCCTCAATCAGGCTCTCCAGCTGGCCAACATCCCGATTCAGCGCTGCAGATTCCGCAGCGGTAAGATTATCAATCATCTCCAGCCGGTAGCGCAGGCGCACCAGTGGCGTTCGCAGCTCATGCGCGATGCCATCTATCAGCTGCTTTTTACTGGCGACCAGCGTATTGATGTTCTCTGCCATCTGGTTGAAGGCCACGCCCAAACTGTGCAGGCTGGAGGTGCTCTCAAAATGGGTACGCACATCCAGCTCGCCGCGGCCGAAGCGCTGCGCCGCCTTCTCCAGACGCTGCATCTCCTGCCAGTGCGGGCGCAGCCAGATAAACACCGGCAGCGCCAGCGACATACCGATAAACGCCAGCAGCGCGACATCAAGGATGCGCATCTGGTGCAGGTAAAACAGGTAGGGGATCGGGCCCACGGAGAGGACATAGTGGCTGCGTGGAATGTGCTGCAGGAAGGTGTACTGATCGTCGAGCGCGACAATCTCACCGGCGCGCAGCCTTTTCATGTCAACGTCATCCAGCTGGTATTTGCTCATCGGTTCGATATGCAGATCGAACGAGAGATCGAGGTCGAGGCTGCGGATGGTTTTGTTCCAGTCGCGCGGCGGGATCTCGCGCAGCTCACTGCGCATCAGGAACAGTGAGCTGGCCATCAGGTCATTCATGGACTGCCTGCCTGCGCGTTCGGCGGTGAATTTGTACACCAGCCCGACCAGCAGCGTCATCACCAGGAAGCAGACAAACAGCAGCAAATAGAACTGAATGAAGAGCTTTCTCATCAGGAGGGGGTATCCCAGGCCTGCGGCGCAAACAGATAGCCTTTGTTACGGATGGTTTTGATGCGGAAGGGTTCGGTCGCGCTGTCGTAGAGCTTCTTGCGCAGGCGTGAAATCGCCACATCAATGCTGCGATCCATGCCGTCGTAGCTCACGCCGCGCAGGGTTTTCAGCAACGCATCACGGTCAAGAATCTGGCCGGCGTGGTTGGCCAGCTCCCACAGCAGATCAAAATCGGCCGTCGAGAGCGTAATGTTCTCTTCAAAGAGCGTCACCTGACGATTCAGCGAATCGATGGTGAGCGAGCCGAAGCGCAGCACCTTCTGTGAACGCTGCTTCTCCGGCGTCACCTCTGGTTTACCCACCTGCGCCTGGCGCAGATGCAGACGTAACCGCGCCAGCAGCACCGCCGGCGGGGTCGTTTTCAGAATGTAGTCATTGGCGCCCATCTCCAGCGCCAGAATATGGTTCATGTCACTGTCCAGCGACGTCAGCAGCACAATCGGCCCCTGCCAGTGGGCGCGCAGATCGCGGCACAGCGTCATGCCATCTTTACCCGGCAGCATGATGTCCAGCAGCACCAGTTCAGGATCGGCCGCCAGAATAGTGGCTTCCGCACGGTCGCCACGCGTCTCAACAATCACTTCAATATCGTGACGGCCAAGGTAGGCCGCGATCAATTCGCCGACTTCCGGCTCATCTTCCACATAGACGATTTTGTTCATAATTCTCTGTAATAGCTGAAGATGTCAGCAGCATAGCTTTTCCCGGACCTGAGCTCTACGCTACCGCACGAATTATCCTTGTCTTACTGGTATGTACACCGTGAAATGTGCCATTATTAGCGGCGCGTTATCGCGCAGGGTTCGGAACCGTACTGAAAACAGGAGGAGTGCGAGGGTGTCTGATAAAGAGCTGGCTTCAGCCGGATACAGTGACCGCATCTGCTTCAATTACAGTGATTTTCTCTCCGCTTCCTGCAAAAAACGCTGGAGCTTTGTCGACGCCATTTACGGTGTAATGCCAATCTTTGGCATGGTGACACGTAAATCCGCACACAGTTTACAAGCCAGCGACGACCATCTGAAAGAATTAGCATTACAAATCATTTCAACGCAGGTCAGCGACGAGATTAATATCGCCCGTCTGATTACGCTGGCAGAGCAGCAGCACATTAGTCGCTTCGACATACAGCTGCCGTATCCGCTCTCTGCTGAGCAGCTTGATGCTATCCATCAGGAGTATCACAAGCCGCTCAACCTCACACAGCAGAACGATCTGCTGTGCGTGTCCATTCCCGTACAGCCGCACTGATTACTGCGTAAGCTGCCACAGCGCGGGCAGCGACGCCGCCATCAATAGCACCATCGCCATCCGTTCCAGCTGTGACAACCGTTGCTCACCGCGGCCGCCGCGACGTGCAAACAGAAACAGCATCAGACCCGGCGCATACAGCACTACCGAGAGCAGCAGATGCAGCGGCCCGGACGCATAGAGCAGCCACAGGCCGTATGCGCTGGCGCCGATGCCGGTCAACATCGCCAGCGGCTTATTCTGCCCGCGTACCACCTTGATCAGATACAGGCCAACCAGCAGATAGGGCACCAGGATCATCTCTGAGGCGATGGTCAGCAGCGTGTTGTAATCTGCGCCCGTAAGCGCAATCAGAATCAAACACACCTGCACGCTACCGTTGGTCAGCCACAGCGAAGCTGCCGGAGAGTTATGACGGTTCTGGCGCGCAATGCTGCGCGGAAATGCCCCCTGCCGGGCCGCCAGGAGCGGTACTTCTGCGGCCATAATCGTCCAGCTCAGGTAGGCACCACATACCGAGATAATCAGGCCGATGGCGATCACCGTATTGCCCCAGCTACCCAGCAGATGCTGCATCAGGCCGGCCATAGAGGGATTACGCATCTGCGCCAGCTCTGCGCGCGGCAACACGCCAAGCGAGAGCAGGGTCACCAGCAGGTAGACCAGCAACGCCGCAAGGACCGCCAGCAGCGTGGCGCGCCCGACATCCTTTTTATTCCGTGCGCGGGCAGAGACCACCACTGCGCCCTCGACACCAATAAATACCCACAGGGTAATCAGCATGGTTTGCTTAACCTGCTGCCACAGCGGCTGGCCCAGCTCCGTACCGCTGAAATCAAAATGGAAACGATCGTAATTAAAAGCCAGCAGCGCCAGGACCACAAATAACAGCAGCGGAACCAGTTTACCAAGTGTTGCCAGCAGATTAATGCTGGCTGCGGTCTGCACGCCGCGCAGCACCAGCCAGTGCACCAGCCACAGCAGAATGGAGGCGCCGAGCATCGCCTGCCAGGTATTGCCATCGCCAAATATGACGCGATCTGGCGTATCGGTAAAGAAACTCAGAGCGGAGAAGACGATAACCAGGTAAGAGACATTGGCGATGACCGCGCAGAGCCAGTAACCCCATGCGGAGCAGAAACCCATGAGCTCACCAAACCCGGCGCGGGCATAGGTGAAGATGCCGCCATCCAGATCGGGCTTAAGGCGCGTCAGTAACAGCATCGCCAGTGAAAGAAAGAGAATACCCACGCCGGTAATGAGCCAGCCAATCAACAGTGCCGCCGGGCCGGCAACCGCCGCCATGTTTTGTGGCAGGCTGAACACACCGGCACCAAGCATCGAGCTGAGAACCAGCGCGGTGAGCGCGCTAAGACCTAATTTTTTATCCAAAACGCCCTTCCTGAGTAGCAGAGTATGCTGGGTAGTGACTATTCCGCAGAAGTGTAGCGCAGTAACGCGCCGGCTTTAAAACGGAATGCCCTGAAACAGGCGGCAGATTTTACGGAGAGCGAAAAGGGAAGGCAATGCAAGACTATGCAGATTTGCATAAGGATTATGCAAACAGCAGGGCGATGCGCATCGCCCTGCCTGAGGCTTACTTAAACAGGTCTGCGGTGACGGTCAGGTTGCCGCCGCTCTGGTTCTGCCATTGACGGGTAACGTGGTAATACTTGGCACCTTTGGCAATCGCGCGTTTGCCCACGGCTTCCGAGATCTCAGTTGGCGTACCAAAGTGATCGGAGAAGGTGATGGTATCAAACGGCTGCATCTGTGCGGCCGTGATGGCATTCACTTCCTGAACACTGCGGCCATCCGGCTGAGTGACAGTGTAACGCTGGCCGGTGGAGCTCTGCGTTTCAAAGAAGCGGCCCACTTTGGTGCTTGGCGTATCTGAAGAGGCTACGCCAGGAATGGCTACGCGCTTCGCCGCTGCACCGCCTGCTGCCAGCGCCGCTTTACCGGCTTCAGAATCTGCCGGAATAGTGTCCGACGTATCCTGTACCACGCGCGCTTTGGCATCCGCTTTATAAACATAGGCCGTGACATACTGGTTGCCGCCGTTATTGGCATCCACCTGACGCACAATAAAGAACGAAGCGGCACCTTTATTCTTCGCGGCTTTGGCGATGGCTTCGTTTACATCGGGCTGGCTGGAGAAGAAGCCGCTGACGGAAACGGTATCAAACGGCTCAAGGCGGTACGCTTCTGCTTTGGGTAACTCTTTTACACCGTTGAACATGCGGTATTGCGTGGCGGTCTCGGCTTTCGGGGCATTGGCTTTGAACAGATCTGCGGTGACGCGCCAGTTGCCGCCATTGCCGTTGCTGTCGTTAATACCCTGTACATAGAAAGAGTCTGCGCCTTTTGCATCGGCGGCTTTGGATACGGCATCGGTCGCATCGCCGATTGCATTGAAGCGGCCACTGATATTAATACGTTCGAATGGTTTTAATGCGGCCGCCTGTTCTGGCGTTAACTCTTTAGCAGCAAACGCATTGGCTGCCAGCAGTGATAACAGGGTCGACGCCAGAAGGGTGTTCTTGAGCTTCATAAAAATGATCCTTCGCCTTACGCAAATTGAGTACGAAAACGTGCTGGACTCTTGATGTATAACAGATTAGCCGTTGATTATTGCATGTAATAATCGGCCTGTCTCAGCCAATTTATGCGCATACGATTGACAATTACAGTGAAATATTCATCAGCCTGTCATGCGGAGCTGATAAGGCCTGCTTATGCGCCATATATCGTTATATCTGGTAAGGCTTAGCGCTGAAATAGTTAACACATTGTTAATTAAAGGTTTTTAAAAACACTATGTTCGACATGACACGTTTTTGCGCAGCATAATATTTTTAAGATTGTCACAAATGCAGTGTCATAACATGGCTTTCGCGGTTCACATCTGAATATATGGGTGAATGTCATCGGTAAGCATTATCGCTGTGGATCGCCCTTCACATTTTCAGTAGGTTATAAAGACTTTGTTACATTGCGCATTTTGTTCATAAAAAGCTGAAACACCGTTTCGGCTTTTGAACATGTGCCGCTTACAGAACTCATCCTTTAATTATTGAAAGGAAACAGTATGTTAATCGGGATACCCAAAGAGCGGTTAGCCAATGAGTCGCGCGTTGCTGCAACGCCGAAGACCGTTGAGCAGCTGATCACGCTGGGCTTCAGCGTTACCGTTGAGCAGGGCGCTGGCGTTCGCGCCAGCTTTGACGATGAGAGCTTTATCGCCGCCGGTGCCAGCATCAGCGCCACGTCAGAAGTCTGGCAGTCAGACATTGTGCTGAAAGTAAATGCGCCTGACGAAGGCGAAATTGAGCTGACCCGTGCCGGCAGTACGCTGGTGAGCTTTATCTGGCCGGCGCAAAACCCCGCGCTGCTGGAAAAACTTGCCGCCCGTAACGTCACGGTCATGGCGATGGATTCGGTGCCGCGTATCTCCCGCGCTCAGTCTCTGGACGCGCTAAGTTCGATGGCCAACATCGCCGGCTACCGCGCCATTGTGGAGGCCGCCCATGAGTTTGGTCGCTTCTTTACCGGCCAGATCACAGCTGCCGGCAAAGTGCCACCGGCCAAAGTCATGGTCATTGGTGCCGGGGTTGCTGGTCTGGCGGCTATCGGTGCTGCAGGGAGTTTAGGGGCTATCGTGCGCGCCTTCGATACCCGCCCGGAAGTGAAAGAGCAGGTGCAGAGCATGGGCGCCGAATTCCTTGAGCTGGATTTTGAAGAGGAAGCTGGCAGCGGTGACGGCTACGCCAAAGTGATGTCTGAAGCTTTTATTAAGGCGGAAATGGCCCTGTTTGCGGCGCAGGCGAAAGAGGTCGATATTATCGTCACGACGGCGCTAATCCCGGGCAAACCTGCACCAAAACTGATTACGGCAGAGATGGTCGCCAGCATGAAGCCGGGCAGCGTGATTGTCGATCTGGCTGCCGCCACCGGGGGCAACTGCGAGCTGACCGTGGCCGATCGGGTTACACTGAGCGATAACGGCGTGAAGATTATTGGCTACACCGATCTCCCCAGCCGCCTGCCAACCCAATCCTCTCAGCTGTACGGCACCAACCTGGTGAACCTGCTGAAACTGCTGTGCAAAGAGAAGAATGGCGAAATCACCGTTGATTTCGAGGATGTCGTTGTAAGAGGCGTGACGGTAATTCGTGACGGTGAGATCACCTGGCCCGCGCCGCCTATTCAGGTCTCCGCAACGCCTAAAGCCGCCCAGCCCGCCGCACAGCCACAGGTTAAAGCGCAAGCTGAACCGGCCTCACCGTGGCGCAAGTATATGCTTTTGGCGCTGGCGGTAGTGCTGTTTGCCTGCCTGGCAAACGTGGCACCACCGGAGTTTCTGTCGCACTTTACCGTGTTCGCGCTCGCCTGCGTGGTGGGTTACTACGTGGTATGGAACGTGAGCCATGCGCTGCATACGCCGCTGATGTCAGTGACCAATGCCATCTCCGGCATCATTGTTGTAGGCGCGGTCCTGCAGATGGGGCACGGCGGCTGGGTGACGTTCCTGGCGTTCATCGCCGTTCTGATTGCCAGCATCAATATCTTCGGTGGTTTCACCGTCACCCAGCGCATGCTGAAAATGTTTCGTAAGAATTAAGGGGTAACAACATGTCTGGCGGATTAGTGACTGCAGCATATATTGTTGCCGCAATTCTGTTTATTTTCAGCCTTGCCGGTCTCTCAAAGCATGAGACCTCAAAGCAGGGTAATCTGTTTGGTATCAGCGGGATGGCGATTGCGCTGCTGGCGACTATTTTTGGTCCTGACAGCGGCAACGTGGCCTGGATTCTGCTGGCCATGGTCATCGGCGGGGCGATCGGTATCCGCCTGGCGAAAAAGGTCGAAATGACCGAAATGCCAGAGCTGGTGGCCGTGCTGCACAGCTTTGTAGGCCTGGCTGCGGTGCTGGTGGGTTTCAACAGCTATATCGATCACGCGCCAGGGCTGGCGCCGGTGATGGAGAACATTCACCTTACCGAAGTGTTCCTTGGCATCTTTATCGGGGCAGTGACCTTTACAGGCTCGATCGTGGCGTTCGGCAAATTGCGCGGCAAGATCTCGTCAAAAGCGCTGATGCTGCCGCACCGCCACAAAATGAACCTTGCTGCGCTGGTGGTCTCCTTCCTGCTGATGCTGTGGTTTGTGCAGACCGCCAGCAGCGGCGCGCAGGTGTTTGCTCTGCTGCTGATGACGGTTATCGCGCTGGTGTTCGGCTGGCACCTGGTGGCCTCGATTGGCGGGGCTGATATGCCTGTTGTAGTCTCAATGCTGAACTCCTACTCCGGATGGGCAGCAGCGGCGGCAGGCTTTATGCTCAGCAACGATTTGCTGATCGTGACCGGCGCGCTGGTCGGCTCATCCGGCGCCATCCTCTCATACATCATGTGTAAAGCGATGAACCGCTCATTCATCAGCGTGATTGCCGGTGGCTTTGGTACCGATGTCAGCAGCGGTGATGCAGATGAAGAGGCCGGTGAGCACCGTGAGATCACGGCGGAAGAGACGGCAGAGCTGCTGAAAGGATCTACGTCTGTTGTCATTACCCCAGGCTATGGCATGGCGGTGGCGCAGGCGCAGTATCCGGTTGCGGAGATCACCGAGAAACTGCGCGCGCGCGGCATCAAGGTGCGTTTCGGTATCCATCCGGTGGCAGGCCGTCTGCCGGGCCACATGAACGTGCTGCTGGCGGAAGCCAAAGTGCCGTATGACGTGGTACTGGAGATGGATGAGATCAACGATGACTTCAGCGATACCGATACCGTTCTGGTGATCGGCGCCAACGATACGGTTAACCCGGCGGCGCAGGAAGATCCGCGCAGCCCGATCGCCGGCATGCCGGTGCTGGAAGTGTGGAAAGCGCAGAATGTCATCGTATTTAAGCGGTCAATGAACACCGGGTACGCCGGCGTGCAGAATCCGCTGTTCTTTAAAGAGAATACACAGATGCTGTTTGGCGATGCCAAAGCCAGCGTTGAGGGTATTTTGCGGGCATTATAGATTGATTGATGCCAGAAACAGCAGGGCGGCCCAATGTGGCCGCCCTGATTATTTAATCGTCTTCATCCTCTTCGTCGTCGTAATCGATCGGCGATTTGAAATCATCAGGCTTAATGGCCAGCAGGTCGCAGCGCAGATGATCGATCACCTGCTCGGCGGTATTACCGAGAAATGCCGCAGACAAGCCCGTACGGCCAATGGTGCCCAGCACCACAATCCCGGCATCCAGATGCGAAGCGATATCCGGAATGACCTCCTCCGGTAACCCTTTCGCCACGTGGGTAAACTCTTCGCTGATGGAGAACTTCTGGCGCAGCGCTTTCATCGCCACCAGATGCTGGCCGCGGATCGCGTCGTTATACACGCTGGGATCAAAATCCGGCAGTTCAATGGCAATGTTGATAGGGGTAATTGGATAAGCCCCAACCAGATGGACTTCCGTATGATTGACCATCTCTGCCAGCCGCGACGTTTCACGGATCAGTTTTTGGTTCAGTTCATCGTGGTGAGGCTCTTCGCTCGCCAGATTCACCGCAACCACGGCTTTGCCACCCTCCGGCCACGGCTGATCTTTTACCATCCACACCGGGCAGGGACATTTACGCAGCAGATGCCAGTCGGTGGGCGTGAAAATCACTGCCTCCAGCCTGTCGTGCTGATGCGCCATCTTCAGCACCAGATCGTGTTGATGTGCCAACACTTCCTGGATAATGGCTTCGAAAGGGCGGTTATGCCACACCACTTTAATCTCAATCTCTACGCCGGCCTCAATATAAGCGTGGGCCTGCTCGCGAATCCACTCGGTGCGCTGGCTGATCACCCCTTTGCGCATATTGGCACGCTCATCGGGCGATAACAGGGTGGTCATTTCGTAAGAGAAGTCGTAAATAGGCAGGAAGGCTTTGATTTTTCCGCCGATACGTTGATTAAGATAGACCGCACGGCGCAGCGCGGGCTGGTCATCCTGCTGAGCATCAATCGCAACCAGGATATTTTGATAACGGGACATAAGCAGTCTCCTCAAACCAAAGCGAAGTTGGATTAAAGATAGCCTAAGAATGCGCAGGGCAGAAGCGGAAAAGTTGTTGCCGGATCAACAAAATAACATTTACTGACCCGGCATTAATCTCACGCGGCTTGATCGGCCTGACCGGCCAGTTCGGCCAGCAGTGCGTGGTTTTCAATGGTGATATATTTGCCTTTGACCGCCAGCATGCCGCTTTTCTGGAAGCGACCCAGCAGACGGCTAATGGTCTCGACGGTCAGTCCCAGATAATTACCGATGTCGCCACGCGTCATGGTCAGGCGAAACTCGCGCTGAGAGAAGCCGCGCTGGCCGAAGCGACGTGACAGATTCCAGATAAACGCCGCCAGGCGCTCTTCGGCATTCTTCTTCGACAGCAGCAGAATCATATCCTGATCGCCTTTGATCTCCCCGCTCATCAGACGCATCATCTGCTGACGCAGCGCGGGCATTTTGCCGGAGAGGTCATCAAGGGTTTCAAACGGGATTTCACACACCATCGCGGTCTCCAGCGCCTGCGCGAAACTGGGGTGATGCGCCCCCACAATGGCGTCAAAACCGACTAAATCACCCGCCAGATGGAAGCCGGTAATCTGTTCGTCGCCCTGCTCAGTAATGGTGTAGCTTTTAATGGTGCCGGAGCGAATAGCATAAAGCGATTTCAGTTCATCACCGGCTTTGAACAGCGTCTGGCCTTTCTGAATGGGCTTTTTGCGCTCAATGATATTATCCAGCTGATCCAGTTCATGTTCGTTCAGCGTGAAAGGAATACACAACTGGCTGATACTGCAATCCTGACAATGGATGGCACAACCGCCAGACTGAATACGTCGAATGCTGCGTTTTTCCGGAATCATATAGGTACGCTCGATGATTATTGACTGCGGTCAATTTTAACATTTTTCCCTGCTATGTGAACTCATCCGAGCAGTATTAATGATCAAAACCTCACAAATGTTGCGTATTCGCGGCTTTGAAGCATACAGACTGCAGTGCCTGATTTGATCTGGAACGATTTCTTGCCATTTTTACAGGTGGACCCACATTGCCGCTGCGCAAAAAGTGACAGATGTGATGTGCAATAACCTTTGCTAAGATTTTGCTTTTAAGCCTGACAATCGGCCCAGTTCAATACCCGGCAGGAGTGAACACCATGAACCTTGATGATGAAGATCTGTTTCGGGATGCCATGGGCGATGTAACGCCACTGAAAAATTGCGCCAATACACAGTGGCTGCGCGTGCCCTCAGCAAAGGCAGCAGCAAAAACGCAGCCAGACGCACCGCCAGAGAACTTTCTGACGCGCGGCTTTCTCGAGATCATCCCGCTCACCACGCCGCTGGAGTACAAAGCCGACGGTATCCAGCAGGGCGTGCTGGATAAACTGCGGTTGGGAAAATATGACCTGGACGCCAGCCTTAATTTGCTGCGGCAGCCAGTAGAGACCTGCCGTCAATCGCTGTTCAGTTTTATGCTGGAAGCGCATAAGCAGGGCCTGCGCAACCTGCTCATCATTCACGGAAAAGGGCGCAATGACGAATCCCATGCCAATATCGTTCGCAGCTATGTTGCGCGCTGGCTACAGCAGTTTGATGATGTGCAGACATTCTGTATGGCGCAGCCGCAGCACGGCGGGGCAGGCGCGCTCTATGTCGGCCTGCGTAAAACCGATAAAGCGCGGCTGGATAACCGGGAGCGGCATGCAAAGCGCAGCCGCTAGCTATGGAATTTACGGATTGTCGCCATCAGTACTTCTGCACTGAGATTGAGGTGGCTACCGCTGCGGGTAATGATCCCCACCGGCTCACCGGGCCCCGGAGAGGCGATTGGCAGCGCCTGAAGCGCGCGGTGACTCAAATCCTCTTTTACCGCGCCGGAAGGGACAAACCACACGTAGTCATAGCGTAGCGCCAGCTGCCGTGCCAGTGAGGTTGAAGAGGTCTCAACGCAGTTTGCCGGCAGTGAGCAGCCCTGTTCCTCGAGCATATGCTGGGCAATACGGCGCGGCGCGGTCCCTTCCGGCGAAATCACTACCGGCCACTGCATCGCGCGCGATAGGGTGACATTGTCACTTAGCAGCGGATGCTCCGGGCGCACCACCAGATTGAGTGACTCCAGAAACAGCAGCTCATAGGTCAGTCCGGCCATCATCTCACTGCCTGCCATGCGGCCAATGCCAATATCAAACTCACCGGCACGCAGTCCCGCCAGCAGCACATTGTTGTGCAGCGTAGCAACCTGAACCGTGGTATTGGGCTGCTGCTCATGAAAGCGATCGAGGATCTGTGGCAGCATACCCATCGCCGCAGTGGTGAGCGCACCCAACCTAATAACCACCGGCCGGCCGGGAGCCGGCGCGTTAAGGCTTTGACCGGCATGGTTGAGCGCATCCAGCACTTTCACCGCATGCGTTAAAAACTGTTCACCGGCCGTAGTGAGCTGCGCGCCAAGGCGCCCGCGTTCAAGCAGCCGCGCTCCGGCCAGCTCTTCCAGCTCATTAAGCGTTTTTGAGAGGGCCGGCTGGCTGAGGTTGAGGGTTTCAGCGGCGCGGCCCAGAGTACCTTGCTGCGCAACGGCAACAAAGGTGTGCAGATGGCGCAGGCGAATGCGCTGATTAAAAAGATTATTTTTATTCATAGCCTCAAACATAGTGAGTTATACCTTGCCTCAGCAACCGTTAAATTAAAATTTTGTTAACTTAGTTGCAGAATCATCTTAACAAATCAGCACGATGTACCGCAGGAAAATAACTCTCTGTTTTACAAGGTTTATTGATAAAACACGGTTGCGCCCGTCTTATTACCCTCTGTCATATCAACGTGTTATGCATGCAAAGTTTGAATAATTCTCAATTTCACTTAAAAAGGGTGACGGTTATTGTTAACGATGCGCTATCATAAGCGCCGTTTTTTTTACCAAAACTGATGATTAAACGATGAAAGTGCAGGAGTGGTACCGTGACCAGCGTTGAAGCCCCAGACGTCCGCCAGCTCATTAATCAGCGTGCGCTAAGCCGCTGGCAAAAACGCTTAATTGCACTGTGCTTCATCGTGGTGGCGCTGGATGGCATGGATATTGCGCTAATGGGCTTTATCGCGCCAACGCTTAAAGCCAGCTGGGGCGTAACCAATCATCAGCTGGGCGCGGTGATCAGCGCTGCTCTGATTGGCCTCGCGCTGGGGGCGATGGTGGCCGGTCCGCTGGCCGATCGCTACGGCCGCCGGGTCATGATCCTGCTCAGCGTGCTGTTTTTTGGCCTCTGGACGCTGGCCACGGCGATGGCGCAGAACATCGAACAGATGATGGTGTTTCGCTTTCTTACCGGGTTGGGGCTGGGCGCGGCAATGCCTAACGTCGGCACGCTGGTGGCGGAGTATGCACCAGAGCGGCGCCGCTCGTTCATTATTACCGTAGTGTTCTGCGGTTTCACCTTTGGCGCGGCCTCCGGTGGTTTTGCTGCCTCCTGGCTGCTGCCACGCTATGACTGGCACTCGGTGATGTTCATGGGCGGCGTACTGCCGCTGCTGGTCCTGCCGTTTCTGCTGCGCGGCCTGCCGGAGTCCGTTCGTTTTCTGATTAGCCGTCGCGCGCCCGCCACGCGTATTCATGCGGTGCTGGAGCGGATGCTGCCGGGCGCCGTGACACCGGGCTGTGATTTCCACCGCAGCGAACCGCCAGCGGCTCAACACAGTGCGGTGGCAACGGTACTGTCACGCCGTTACCTGTTTGGCAGTACGATGCTGTGGGGCGGCTATTTTATGGGCCTGTTCCTGGTCTATTTGATTGGCAGCTGGTTGCCTTCGCTGATCAATACGCTTGGCATGTCGGTGACGGAAGCGGCAATCGTCACGGCGATGTATCAGGCGGGCGGCACGGTGGGGTCGTTATTTGCCGGCTGGCTGATGGACCGCATCAACGCCAACCTGGCGCTGGCCATCATCTATTTCTGCGGTGGCATCGCCATCGTTGCGCTGGGATTCTCTCCCGCGCAGGTGGGGCTGATGAGCGGCATCGCCTTCTGCAGCGGCTTCTGCTTTAACGGTGCCAATACCGGCATGAATGCGCTCTCTGCCAGCTACTATCCCACTCATGCGCGCGCCACCGGCTCCAGCTGGATGCACGGCGTCGGGCGCGTGGGTGCCATCATCAGCGCCTTTGCCGGCGCAGAACTGCTGTCGCTGGGCTGGTCATTCAGCCAAATCTTTTTACTGCTGGCGATTCCCGCCGTGCTCACCAGCGTGATGCTGGTGCTGAAGTGCCGCTTTAGTAACCCGCCATGCCATACTGAGTGACAGAGCGATCACAGTTTTGTGAAATTCTCACCCGGCGCTATAGGGTTGATCTACAGTAGCAGCGACCCTTTAGTCCGAGGTGATATCCATGGATAACTTTCTCACCAGCGATGCCATCCGCACGCTGTTCTCTCAGGCAATGTCAAACATGTACCAGCAGGAGGTGCCGCAGTATGGCACGCTGACGCAGCTGGTTACCGCCGTTAACGAACGTACGCTGGAAGCGCACCCCGAACTGAAAAATCGTCTCGCCGCCGCTGATGAGCTCAGCCGGCTAAGCGTTGAGCGCCACGGCGCGATCCGCGTGGGCACCGCCGCCGAGCTCAGTACCCTGCGGCAAATGTTTGCCATCATGGGCATGGAGCCGGTCGGCTACTACGATCTCTCGCAGGCCGGCGTGCCGGTCCACTCCACCGCGTTCCGCCCGGTAACCGATCGCGCCTTACGGCGCAATCCTTTCCGCGTCTTTACCTCGCTGCTGCGGCTGGAGCTGATTGACGACGATGCGCTGCGCGCCAGGGCCGCCGACATTCTGGCGGCCCGTGATATCTTCACGCCAGGCTGTCGCGCCCTGATTGCGCAGCATCAACAGCAGGGCGGCCTGAACGCCACTGAGGCGGCGCGTTTCGTGCAGGAGGCGCTGGAGACCTTCCGCTGGCACGCGCACACCACGGTCGACAGCGCCACCTACCGCGCGCTGAGCCAGCAGCACCGGCTGATTGCGGATGTCGTCTGTTTCCGCGGTTGCCATATCAACCACTTAACCCCGCGTACGCTGGATATCGATCGCGTGCAGGCCCTCATGCCGTCACGCGGTATTGAGCCAAAAATGCTGATTGAAGGCCCGCCGCAGCGTGCGGTACCGATTTTGCTGCGTCAAACCAGCTTTAAAGCGCTGGAGGAGACGGTGCAGTTTAATGATGGCGCGCCGGGAACGCACACCGCGCGATTTGGTGAAATTGAACAGCGCGGCGCGGCGCTGACGCCGAAAGGCCGGGCGCTGTATGACCGTCTGCTGGCTGAGGCGGGCAGCGGCAGTGACAATCAGCAGCATCAGCAGCACCTGAGCGCGGTGTTTAGTGAGTTTCCGGATGATGAACAGGCGCTGCGCGAGCAGGAGCTGGCGTGGTTCCGCTATCGGCTGACGGAAAGCGGAGAGCAGCAGCCACCGCGCGCCGGTGAAAGCATTGCGCAGCTGTTGGCAGAAGGACGGTTACAGGCTGAGCCCATTGTGTATGAGGATTTTCTGCCGGTCAGCGCCGCCGGAATTTTCCAGTCAAATCTGGGAAGTGAAAGCCAGGCGCGCAGCGCAGGTAACGCCAGCCGGGCCGATTTTGAAGCCGCACTGGGCGCGCCCGTACAGGACGAGATGGCGCTGTATCAGCAAACCCAACAGCATAGCCTGACGCGCTGCGGAATTGCCTGAATAAAGAACCGGTCCGTAACGTGAAAGCACCCCGTTAGCGGACCGGCTATGTTTCTTATGAACACTATTGCAAGCGCGCATCACGCACCAGCGTGTACTTCCCGGCACCCAAAAACATAATGGCGAGTGCGCCCAGCAGGTAAAGCACTTCCGTTTCCAGCGACCATGCACCTACATCCGTGCGATGCCAGAGGGCGCCCATCTTTACCAGCAGCGTAGCGACCACCATGTTTATCGCCATCACAAACGCGGCAGGACGCGTCATTAACCCGACGATCACCATTGCGGGTGCCACAATTTCCCCGATGTAAGCACCGTAAGCGATGAAACCTGGCAGGCCTTTCGCAGCCAGCATGTGCGCGATCCAGCCAACGCCATGCACTACTTTGAATTCGCCATGAAACAGTAGCAGTCCGCCAAATGTCAGACGTAACAGCAGTTTACCTAAATCCGGGTGATCGCTCATCCGGTTGAACAGCTGATTGATGCCACTGACCATCGCGTCTCTCCATCGCGCCAGGTTAACTTGCAACCTTAAAACAAAGGGCATGCAGGGGGTTAACCAAAAAATTTGATGAAGTTGTTCAATGAATTGGTCGCTTATTCGGCTTAATCTGCAAATGCTTTCAAAACATAGACATTCGCCTGAGGCCTGCAAATAATGGAACGATGCTTAACAGGGAACCCGAGATGAAAAACGAACGACGTCTGAGTATCACCACTGCCGAAGGTGAACTCAGAGGCCAGATGGATGAAGATATTTATGTTTTCAAAGGGATACCTTATGCCGCTGCCCCGACAGGTGAGCTGCGCTGGCGTCCGCCACAGCCGGTCGCGCCGTGGCAATCGGTGCGGGATGCTACGCAATGGGGCGATGCCAGCTGGCAAAGCCGTGATTATTGCGTAGCCGCAGGCGGGGGCGATCCCGGCCGGTTTAGCGAAGATTGTCTCTATCTGAATATCTGGACGCCAGACACCGAACCCGCCACGCCGCTGCCGGTGATGGTGTGGCTGCACGGAGGCGGCTTTACCATTGGTGCCGGCAGCCTCGATCCTTATCGCGGCAAGGCGCTGGCCGCGCATGGCGTCATTGTGGTGACGCTCAACTATCGCCTCGGGCACTTTGGCTTCTTCTCCCATCCGGCGCTGGATGCACAATATCCACCGGGTGCCGTGGTCAATAACTTCGCGCTGCTGGATCAGATTGCGGCGCTGCAGTGGATCCAGCGCAATATTCCGGCGTTTGGCGGCGATCGTCATAACATTACGCTGTTTGGCGAATCCTCCGGGGCGCGCAGCGTGCTGTCGCTGTGCTGCTCACCGCTGGCAGAAGGGCTGTTTCACAAAGGCATCGTGCAGAGCGCCTACAGCCTGCCCGATGTTCCGCAGCACAAGGCGCAGGCGATCGGTGTGCAGGTGGCAACACACTTTGGCCTGACGGAAAACGTCAGCGCTGAGCAGCTACGTGCGCTGCCCGCCGATCGGTTCTGGCCACTACAGCGCCCGCTGGCACTGGGCCCGGTAGCGATCAGTGGCGATGCGGTGTTACCCAAACCGATGCTGGAGACCTTTATGGCCGGCAAACAGCATCGGGTACCGCTGATGGTTGGCAGCAATAGCGATGAAGCCAGCGTGCTGGACTATTTTGGCGTGGACGCTACTGCGGTGCTGGCGCAGATGCGCAGCAAAAGCCGCTTCAGCTATCGCCTGATCAAATGGCTTTACGATATTCATGACGATGCGCTGCTGGGCCGCGCGGTGGCGCGCGATATGGCCTTTACCGTCATGCCGCTGCTGGTTGCGCAATCCCAGCACAGCATCGGCATGCCGGCGTGGCGCTACTGGTTTGATTACGTCTCCGAAAACGCCCGCGATCTCTATCCACACGGCACCTGGCACGGCAACGAGATCCCTTATGTCTTTAACACGCTGAGCACGCTGCAGCCGCCGGCAGAGCGTGCTTACACCGCCAATGACCGCGATTTTGCCGCACGCATCAGCGCATTTTGGGTGGCATTTGCGCGCGATGCCAGCGCCTTCAGCTACCGGCTGCAGGGGGAGATCGACTGGCCGGTCTGGCGACCGGGCGAAGATCTCACGATGGCGTTCGGGAACGAGGGTAAACCGCAGGCGGTGCTCAGGGCGCGCTTTATGCGCCGGCGGCTGCGGCTGTTCCGTCTGATGATGCGCAGCCACGTCAGGCTTTAATAGCCTGCTAATCATGAAACGGCGTAAACCCATTCTTAAGGCAAATTTGCGCCTATCCCGCTGATTTTGTAGAGGCGCGCTGTGTCTGCCGTCGCGTCTAATCAGCAATTTATTAGTTTACAAAACAGTTACATTTTCCCGATTCGCTGCCGATAAACGCATTATGCCTGATGTTTTCGGGCCTCCTTCGCGTTTCACTCCAGGGAATTATGTATGGGTATCTTAAAAAACTTCACGATTCGCGCAGTTATGTTGACCATTCTCGGCTTGTTCTGCCTGTTATGGTGTGGGGTCGGGCTGTTTAGCGTCCACTCGCTCAACGCACTGGGCGAAGGCAATGATATTGATCGTCAGCTGGTCAATCAGATGACGGTGTTGAGCAAAGGCAACGATCAATATTTCCGCGTTGTCACCAGGCTCTCCCGCGTAATGGAAGGGCGTACGGCCGGTAACGCGCCGGCACCGGATGCCTTTGCGCCGGTGCAGCAAGCGCTCAGTAACATGCAAGAGCAGTTAACGCAGTTCAAAGCCATGGCGCCGGGCCCGATGGACCCGGACACGGTTAACAGCGTCATTGCCAGCTGGCAAAAGCTGCTGGATGAGGGCATCGCGCCACAGGTGGCGCTGGCGCAAACCGGCTCGCTGGATGCCTGGCGTGCACAGGCAAATAACGTTACGCCACCGCTGAGCCGCGCGTTCGGTGCCACGGCGGAAGCGTTTAACAAGGCGGCTGGCATCAAGCTGGATGAGACTCGCGTCACCGTCGATAAACTCACCTCCATCACCAAAGTGATCATCGTGGCTGCGGTGGTCATGGGTTTGCTGATTCTGCTGTTCACCGATCGCTATCTGGTGGCACTGCTGGTTAAACCGCTGGAGCGCATCCGCCATCACTTCTCTACTATTGCGCAGGGCGATCTCAGCCAGCCGGTAGCCGATATGGGCCGCAACTGCGTGGGTAAACTGGTGCCGCTTCTGAGCGCCATGCAGGACAGCCTGCGTGAAGCCGTCAGTGCTATTCGCAGCGGTACCGAGAACATCTATCGCGGCGCGGCAGAGATCTCTGCCGGTAATAATGATCTCTCGTCACGCACCGAGGAGCAGGCCGCTGCGCTGGAGCAGACGGCGGCCAATATGGAGCAGCTGACGGCCACGGTAAAATTCAACGCAGAGAACGCGCGTCAGGCCAGCTCGCTGGCAGAGACCGCAACCGGTACTGCGCAGCAGGGTGGCCGGCTGGTTGGCGAGGTGGTCACCACCATGCAGGGCATCTCCGGCAGTTCGAAAAAGATTGCGGAGATCACCAACGTCATCAACAGCATCGCCTTCCAGACCAACATTCTGGCGTTGAATGCGGCCGTTGAAGCGGCGCGTGCCGGCGAACAGGGGCGCGGTTTTGCCGTGGTCGCCAGTGAGGTGCGTAATCTGGCGCAGCGCAGCGCCGGGGCAGCGAAAGAGATTGCCAGCCTGATTGAGGACTCCGTTGTGCGGGTGGAGAAGGGATCTGAGCTGGTGAGCAGTGCCGGCAGCACCATGCATGACATTCTGAAATCCGTGCAGGATGTGAATGAGATCATGAAACATATCGCCTCGGCCTCTGAAGAGCAGAGCAAAGGCATTTCTCAGGTCGGCACGGCGGTAACGGAGATGGACAGCGTCACCCAGCAGAACGCCTCACTGGTGGAGCAGGTCTCCGCCGCGGCCAGCGCGCTGGAGCGTCAGACGGAGGCGCTGCAGGCTTCTGTGGCGAAGTTCCGCCTCTCGGAGAGCGCTCCGGTTAGCCACAGCGTGCCGGCTCAGCCGCTGCGCCGTCCGGTGCTGACGGGCGCGCCTCAGGCTAAACCGGCCAGCGCCGATGAGTGGGTTTCGTTCTGAGAGTGACACAACCACGCCACCAGTTCCGCCAGGAACGGTGGCGCATCTTGCTCTGCACACCGTAGCAAACTGTAGGCGGCCCCGGTGGCTACCGTGGCCGCAAACGGCGCAATCAACCGCTGATGCGCAATATCATTTCCCACCAGCGTGATATCCGCTATCGTCACGCCAAATCCCTGAATTGCTGCGCTGATCGCGAGATCCATGGTCGCGAAGTGCTGATTGCGCGCCATCGGCAGCGTGACGGCCTGACCCTCCAGCCATAGCTGCCAGTCACGCTTATCATTGGTCGGGTGCAGAAAAGTCAGCTTCGCCAGATCGTTGATGTGCTGCGGTACGGCGATGCTACTGGCCAGCACCGGCGTCAGTTGCTCGTCAAACAGACGAATGGCCCCGGCAGGCGGCGTACCAAATACTATTGCCGCATCATAATTCTCCAGTTGCGAGGCGTGATCGAGCGTGGTGGTCAGCGCCACGTGGATCTCCGGGCGCCGTTGCTCCAGCGCCACCAGGCGCGGCACCAGCCAGCGCATGGCGCAGGTGGGAGCCTTAAGGCGAATCGTGGTGTTGCGGCGGCTGGCTTTTTCTGTGGCGTGCACCAGCAGGTTATAGCCCTGCTGAAGCTCTGGCAGTAAAGCGGCACCCTGTGAGGTCAGGCGCAGCCCGCGCGCATGGCGCTCAAACAGCGCAAACCCCAGCCAGCTCTCCAGCGTCGCGACTTTCCGGCTCACCGCACCTTGCGTGATGCAGAGCTCGCTGGCGGCATGCGTCAAATTGAGATGGCGGGCAGTCACCAGAAAAGCATGGATGGCGTTGAGCGGCAGAGCGGAGCGGGTCATAACGGCCTCAGCTATGAGTTTTGATCATGGCTATTATGACAACAATTCGCTTGTTGACTCAAGCTGCACGCCGTTGAATAGATATCTATCTGGAATACGTGGTTATGCAACCGTGCGGAGCAATCATGACACTCAACAGCAGCGTTACTTTCACCTCAAAACAGCCTGACGTGGGTACAACAATTTTCAGCGTCATTGGTCAGCTGTCGGCACAGCATCATGCGATCAATCTTTCGCAGGGCGCGCCTAACTTCCCGTGCGATCCGCAGCTGGTGGAGCTGGTGAGCAGCGCGATGCGCGACGGCCACAATCAGTATGCCGCCATGACCGGCTTACCGGCACTGCGCGAAGCCCTGGCAGAGAAGGTCCATGCGCTCTATGGCCAGCGGTATGATGCCGGCAGCGAAGTGCTGATCACCGGCAGCGCCAGCCAGGGGATCTATATGGCGATTGCGGCGCTGGTGCATGCGGGTGATGAAGTGATCTTTTTTGAGCCGGCGTTTGACAGCTACGCGCCAGTAGTGCGTCTGCAGGGGGCAACGCCGGTGGGCCTCAAGTTACAGGCGCCGGCCTTTACCATCGACTGGGATGCGCTACGGGCCGCCATCACGCCACGCACCCGGATGATTATTATCAATACGCCGCACAATCCGAGCGCGCAGGTGCTAACGCCTGCCGACCTGGAGCAGCTGGCGGCTTTGACGCGTAACACCGACATTATTGTGCTGTCGGATGAGGTGTACGAACACATCCTGTTTGATGGCCGTCAGCATTGCGGCATGGCGACGCACCCGGCGCTGGCCGAACGCAGCGTCATCGTCTCTTCGTTTGGTAAGACCTTCCACGTCACCGGCTGGCGCGTGGGCTATGCGCTGGCACCGGCAGCGCTGATGGCAGAGATCGTGAAAGTGCATCAGTTCATAATGTACGCGGCCGATACGCCGATGCAGGTCGGATTTGCCCGCTATCTGCAACAGCCGGAGAACTACCTGCAGCTGGCGCCGTTCTACCAGCAGAAACGCGATCGCCTGCAGGCGCTGCTGCAGGATTCACCGTTCAAACTGCTGCCAAGCGCCGGCTCTTTCTTTATGCTGGCCAGCTACGGACATTTCAGTGACGAAAGCGACAGCGAAATGGTAAAACGTCTCATCGTCGATCACGGTGTGGCTACCATTCCGCTTTCGGCGTTTTATATGGATGGCACAGACAATAAATTAATTCGCCTTTCATTCGCTAAAGATGATGCAACGCTCCAGGCCGGCGCGGAAGCGCTATGCCGGGTCAAAGGGTAATTAGGGGAAAACAATGAAAAAACGTAATGCACTGTTTGTCGCGCTCGGCCTGCTCACGTCAGCACACGCACTGGCTCAGGAGACCTTACGCTACGGCCTGGAGTCGCAATATCCACCGTTTGAGAGCCGTAACGCGCAGGGCGAGCTGGAGGGTTTTGATATTGAGCTGGGCAAAGCGATCTGCCAGGTCGGTAAGTTTGATTGCAAATGGGTCGAAAGCAGTTTTGATGCGCTGATTCCGGCGCTGCAGGCGAAGAAGTTTGATGCGATTAACTCGGCAATGAACATCACCGAAGCGCGAGCTAAAAATATCGATTTCACCAAACCGATCTACCGCATTCCCACCATGCTGATTGTGAAGCAGGGCGAGAAGCTGCTGCCAGACGCCGGTTCGCTGAAAGGGAAAAATATCGGCGTGCTGCAGGGATCCATTCAGGAGACCTATGCGAAGAAGCACTGGGAGGCGCAGGGCGTGACCGTGACCGCGTATCAGGATCAGAACCAGGTGTACAACGATATGGTGGCCGGACGCCTGGACGGTACGCTGGTGATGTCTGCGGCCGGTCAGTCTGGTTTCCTGGATAAGCCACAGGGCAAAGGGTTCGCCTTCGCCGGTAAGCCGGTTGAGGATGACACCATTCTTGGCTCCGGCATCGGTTTTGGTCTGCGTAAAGGCGATGCAAAGCTGAAAGGCGCGCTGGATGAGGCAATTGCGAAAGTGCAGAACGACGGCACCGTGACAAAGCTGGCAGCGAAGTTTTTCCCGGGCATTGATGTAACGGCCAGCAAGTAGGTTGCGTTATCCGGTCGCCACCAACGGCGACCGTCAGATGAAGGGGCGCACTGTTGCGCCCCGGTACCTATTTTTTCGCCGCCAGATAACACAGCGCCTCAGCCACCTCATAAGACTTCACAAACGACGGAATCGGCAGGAACTCAAAGCGGGAGTGGAAATTGTGCGCGCCGGTAAAGAAATTCGGTGTGAGCAGCCCCTTCGCCGAGAGCGCCGAACCATCCGTGCCGCCGCGCATAGGGATCACCTTTGGCTCAACGCCAACCTGCGCCAGCGCGGCAAAGATCAGATCGATTGCGCGGCGATCTTCCCCCAGCGCATTGCTGATATTGCTGTAGATATCATTGATGGTGAGCGCCACATGGCCGGTGGGATACTGCGCGGCAATCGCGTCCGCGACCTCAATCAGCTGCTGTTTCTTCGCGTCAAACCCTTTCAGGTCAAAATCGCGGATAGAGGCTTTCAGCACCGCGCGGCTGGCGTTGGCCTGCATATCATTAAACCAGATATAGCCTTCGCGGCCTTCGGTATGCTCCGGCGTCGCCTGGCGATCAAAGCGCGCGATAAAGTCGTGCGCCATCAGCAGCGGATTCACCAGCACGCCTTTGCCGGACATCGGGTGTGCCGGCACGCCGGTAAAGGTGATCTCGGCGGAGGCGCCATTGAAGCACTCATACACCACTTCGCCCAGCTCGCAGCAGTCGATGGTCCAGGCGAAGTCAACGTTAAACCGCGTCTCCAGATCCAGCGCCTTTGCGCCGCGCAGGCCAATCTCCTCATCCGGCACAATTGCCACGACCACATCACCGTGCTCGCCGTGCAGGTTTTCCAGCAGCGTCATCACTACGCTCACCGCGGCTTTGTTATCTGCACCCAGTACGCTGGTGCCGTCGCTGAACACAATCTCCTGACCAACATAGGGCAGGATCTCCGGGTGTGCATCCACGCGCAACCAGATATCCCGCTCAGGGTTGAGGCACAGATCTTCACCGGTAAAGGTCAGGGTTTGCGGATGGATATCCGGGGAAAGACCGACATCGACGGTATCGATATGTGTGATAAAGCCAACACGGGGTGCGCCGCTTACCGTGCCCGGCTTTACCGCCGTTACGGTGGCGTGCCGATCAATCACCACATCCTGCAGACCGAGATCGCGCAGCTCCTGCGCCAGCAGTTCCGCCATGGCGTGTTGTGAAGGGGTACTGGGCAGCGTGGTGGATTTGGCATCGCTCTGGCTGGAGACCGCCAGATAACGGTAGAAGCGCCGGGTCAGCTGACGGGCAAGTTGGTCTGTCATCACAATTCCTTATTAGCTTTACGCCACAGGTGATACGCCTGACGGCGAAATCATGTTATTTATGAAATAAATACCGATGCTGGCTTATGGAAGTCAATAAAAAGCGAGAAACATAATGAAAAAGATGATGGTCAAACTGGCGCTTAGCGCACTGGGGTTAGCGGTTGCAGGTGGGGTATCAGCGAAGACGCTGGTCTACTGTTCTGAAGGTTCGCCGGAGAACTTTAACCCGCAGCTCTACACGTCGGGCACCAGCGTAGACGCCAGCGCCGTGCCGATTTTTAACCGGCTGGTGGATTTTAAACCGGGCACCACTGAGCTGGTGCCCAGCCTGGCAGAGCGCTGGGAGATCAGCCCGGACGGCACGGTATACACCTTCCATCTGCGTAAGGGCGTGAAGTTCCAGAGCAACAAGGCGTTCAAACCTTCGCGTACCCTCAACGCGGATGATGTCATCTTCTCGTTTATGCGTCAGATGGACCCTAAAAATCCTTACCACAACGTCTCCGGCGGTAACTACGCCAACTTTGAAAGTCTGGAGCTGGCGAAACTGATCAAGAGCATTGAAAAGGTGGACGACACCACGGTGCGTATCACGCTGACGCACGCGGAGGCGCCGTTCCTTGCCGATCTGGCCTGGTACTTCGCCTCGATTCACTCGGCCGAGTATGCCGACCAGATGCTGAAAGCCGGCACGCCAGAGAAAGTGGATATGCAGCCTATCGGTACCGGTCCGTTTGAGCTGGTGCAGTATCAGAAAGACTCCCGCATTCTCTACAAAGCGTTCCCGGATTACTGGGAGGGCAAAGCGAAGCTGGATCGTCTGGTGTTCTCCATTACGCCGGATGCTTCGGTGCGCTTCGCCAAGCTGGAGAAGAACGAGTGCCAGGTGATGCCGTTCCCTAATCCGGCCGATCTGGAGAAGATGCGCAGCAACCCGGACCTGACGCTGGAGCAGAAGTCCGGTCTGAACACCGGTTTCCTGGCCTTTAACACGACCAAAGCACCGCTGGATAACGTGAAAGTGCGTCAGGCGCTGGCGATGGCCATCAATAAGCAAGCAATCATCGACGCCATTTTTAAAGGCACCGGCACGGTCGCAAAAAACATTCTGCCGCCCGATGTGTGGAGCGCAGATAAAGATCTGAAGGATTACGCCTACGATCCGCAACAAGCCAAAGCGCTGCTGCAGGAGGCGGGCATTAAGCCCGGCACGGAGATCGCACTGTGGGCGATGCCGGTACAGCGTCCCTATAACCCTAACGCACGGCGCATGGCAGAGATGATTCAGGCGGACTGGGCCAGTGTCGTGATTAAAGCCAATATCGTCAGCTATGAGTGGGGCGAATACCTGAAGCGCGTGAAGGGCGGTGAACACCAGGCGGCACTGATGGGCTGGACCACGGCAACCGGCGATCCCGATAACTTCTTCGGCCCGCTCTACAGCTGCACCTCAGCCAATGGCGGCTCGAACTCCTCAAAGTGGTGCTACCAACCGTTTGAAAAGCTGATCACTACCGCCCGCGCGGAGCAGAATCATGACAAGCGCGTAGAGATGTACCGCGAGGCGCAGCAGATGATGCATGACCAGATGCCGGCCGTGATGATTGCCCACTCGACCATTTTCGAGCCGGTGCGTAAAACGGTGAGCGGTTATCAGGTCGATCCCTTTGGTAAGCACATTTTCTATCAGGTAGATATTAAAGAGTAATCCCGCCGGCTGGCAGGCGGCCCGCTGCGCCGTCTGCCATCAGGGCTTCCAGCGTTGGCGCAGCGGCTCCTCCAGTGCGTTCAGCTGCTGAACCAAAAATTGCGTAAACAGCTGCAGGGCAGCACTGCGCGGGCGCCCGGAAGGCACCTGCAGCTGCAACGTGCGTTGGCTCAGCTGTTCAATCCCTGGCGAACGTAGCACCAGCCCGTAAGTCTCCGCTTCCTGCAGCACGGTAAACGCGCTGCAGATGGTGACCGCCAGCGGCGTGCGCAGTAAGAAATTAAATAGCGTGGAGAAGGTGTCGCAGGTTAATACCGGCTCAATCAGGTTGCCGCTCATGTGGCTGGCCAGCTCAAACAGCTGCCGCACGGTGGTGTTTTGCTGCGGCAGCGCCAGCGGGTAGTGACTGAGATCGGCCAGCGTAACCTGCGGCGCCTCCGCCAGCGGATGGTGCTGATGCATCACCAGCAGCACGGGCGCCGGCCACGATCCCATCACCTCCACGCCCGGTTCGGCATGCAGGCTGAACTGCAACGCCAAATCGCACTCACCACTGCGCAGCAGCTCCGCCACACCCTGTGAGCTGGCCACTTTGACGTCAAAGAGTACGCCCGGATTTTCCACGCGGAAGGTGGCAATCAGATGCGGCAGCAGGGTAAACGCCAGGCCATCGGTACAGGCGATGCGAATCATCGTGCGCCGCACCGCTTTTAAGCCTTTGATCTCCGCCAGCGCATACTCCATATCCAGCAGATTTTTACGCACGCGATGCGCAAAGATTTCACCGGCCTCGGTAAGCACCATGCCACGCGCGTGGCGCGTAAACAGGGGCACGCCAATCTGGTTCTCCAGCCGCTGTATCTGTCGGCTGATGGCAGATACCGCCACAAAGAGCTGTTCGCTGGCTGCGCTGAGCGATCCGCTGTTCGCCACTGCCAGAAAATAGCGTATCTCATTACTTAGCATGGTGATGCCTCACGGTGGTGCATGCCTCATCAACGGGCAGGCCAGCGTTGCTTTAAAAGCAAAGCATACTCGATAAATTGATAATTGTGGCAAAGCACGCTTTCCGCAAAGATGACAAAACGAAAAAAGCAAAAACAGACAGGCAAACATGACAGCACAACAGGCAGTAACCCAGGCGAGCGCCTGGTTTGACAGCGGGGCGTTTCAGCGGTTACTGGCGCGTCGGGTGGCGCAGCGCACCGAGAGTCAGCGTCAGGACCGCGCGGCTGAACTGCAGCACTATTTACAGCATGAGATCGGCCCGCAGCTGACGGCGCTGGGATTTACGCTGCATGAGATTGAGAATCCGCAAGCCGCACACTGCCCGTTCCTGGTCGCGGTGCGGATAGAGGATCCCGCGCTGCCCACGCTGCTGAGCTACGGCCACGGCGATGTGGTGTTTGGTGATGATGAGAACTGGCGCGCGGGGCTCTCGCCGTGGCAGTTGGTTGAAGAGGGCGATCGCTGGTATGCGCGC
>Ga0157361_1000069_pt1 | contig 60627 bp, 53 predicted proteins | sample AttlaeALBM2_FD_111481 | JGI IMG/M metagenome (GOLD analysis project Ga0157361, IMG submission 111481) | Fungus gardens microbial communities from leaf cutter ant in Ribeirão Preto, State of São Paulo, Brazil - Atta laevigata ALBM2 | ecosystem: Host-associated > Fungi > Mycelium > Unclassified ...
GCTGCTGCAGCCAGTCAGCGATATCACTGTGAGACATCCCCTGATAGTAGGCCAGAGAGATACTTTGCCGCTGTTCACTGCTTAAATTTTGCAGGCAGTGATGTAAACGCTCAGCCTGATTTGTATCGCGTGCGTCATTCTGCTCGTCACCTGAGGGTTTAAACCCTTCATCAGTAATCGGCTCGCTGTTACGTACCTGTCGGATATAGCTGCTCCGCAGCCAGTCAATGCACCGGTTGCGCACGATGTGCGTCATCCACGTCATAGGGGAACTTAGCGCAGGGTTAAACGATGGGGCACTGTTCCACACCGTAATAAAGCAGTCATGCAGAACATCTTCCGCCCAAACGCGATTACCCAAGGTGCGCAATGCCACAGCAAACAGCTGTGGCGATGTGAGCCGGTAGAGCCGTTCAAAGGCACGGCGGTCGCCATTCACGACCGCCTTAATCAATGTATTAAGCTCTTGCGCCTGGGCTGCGTCCATAGAGTGTCCGGATGGGTGTAAATCCAATCCGAGTATAGGCACTTATTCAGGCATCAGAACAGTATCAATGACGTTGATAACACCATTTTTCTGGTACACATCATACGTGCTGATATTGGCAATATTACCCTGCCCATCTTTGAGCTGAATATTGTGCGGACCGTTATTCATGATCCATAAAGGCTTACCGTTTACCGTTTTAAGTTCGGCATGACCACCGCCCTGTTTAATCTTTTGCTCCAGCGCTTTCATGTCATATTTGCCGGCAACCACATGGTAAGTCAGTACGCTGCTCAGCTTCGCCTTATTTTCCGGTTTAAGCAGCGTATCAACCGCGCCCGCCGGCAATTTGGCAAACGCAGCGTTTGTCGGTGCAAATACCGTAAACGGACCTTTACCCTGTAGTGTTTCAACCAGCCCCGCTGCCTTCACGGCCGCGACCAGCGTAGTGTGGTCTTTAGAGTTGAGAGCATTTTCAACGATATCTTTTTGCGGATACATTGCCGCGCCACCAACCATGACAGTGTTGTTGTTCATGGCGGCCCAGGAGCCTGCTGAGACGAAAACTGCGGCGAATACAACGGAAAGGCGGGTTAACTTTTTCATCATATATCCTCGATTAAGGAGCAATGAAGTTGCTCACAATGGGATATACGGAAAAGCGGCGTAAACGGATGCAGCGGATCGCGAAAATTTTTAAATATAGCTGTTTTCCCCGACGGCACCAGAAATAAGCGCGCCACGAAAACTGCTAAGTAGCTGTAACGTCTGTGGTTTACAACCGGCAGCGACCTCTTAGCTGCTGCCTGTTTTTTTTACCTTGCAGATTAGAACCAGGCTTCCCACATTGCGCCAACGTTGAATGAATCCAGCTGCGTATTATCATCGCTGCCCTGCACGCGTGCGGTACGCTTGTTATCCACTTCACCGCCGGTGACGTAGAAACGCAGCATCGGACGGAACTCTGGTCCCATGGCGATAGAGATATTTTGCGATAACGTCAGCTTCCAGCCGTGGTTATCACCGCCCATATCATAATCAACGCGCTGATAACCCGCTTCCAGCCAGGTCGAGTGCACATCGTTCCACCAGTACATCGGCCGTACAATGGCGCCGTAGTTTTTACGGTTTTCACTCTGATCGGCACTGTTGTCGTAATCATGGAAAGCGAGCAGATATTCCACCTGCGCCTGTGGCGTAAATTTATAGCTACCCTCAAAGCTGGCATATAGTGTTTTTAAGTCGTCGGTTTTATTGTAAACGCTGTTATCGGCGTTATCAGAGTAGCGGGCGATCACTTTATTTACGCTGTTATCCCCGGTATGGCTTAATACAAACGCGCCTTGCCAGGCTTTCAGACGCTCCTGATCTTCAACCGCTTTAGAGTCAAAGCCATAGTTTGCATAGATCTCCAGATCCAGCGGACCCACCTTCATACCGTGAATTTTTGATGTCAGCGCATAGTTGCCTTTATCACCGGTGCCTGAGCCCCCGGTACAGGTAATGCGCGACGGATTGGCTTCATCCTCCATCACTTCCGGGCTGCACGACTCCACAGCAGCGACAGCGGCAACGTCAAACTTCACCCCGCCCAGATCAAAGTCTTTAATCCCCGCTCCCTGACCATCATGGTTCATCCAGAAATAGTCGTTGATGCCCTGCTGCGGACGCTGGTGGAAATCGCGTCCCGCCCAGATATAGGCGTCGGGATTGGAAGCGAGAATGTTAGTTACGCCGGCATAGGCTTTTTTAAGGTTAACCTCGTCGCCCCAGTGATCGATCATCACGTTGACGTCCCAGATGGCTCCGTTATCCCCTTTAAACGCTTTGGAAAGCTGGAATTCGCCGCCATTGCCTTCATTACCCAGACGCCCGATGGCCGAAGCGCCATTGTAAGAGCCGTCTACACCCACATATTTCTGATCGCCACTCTGGAAGTGCGCGCCGTAACGGGCATAGCCCGTGAACTTCACCCCATAGGGAATAGCCAGATCCGGAGATTGCGCCGGACTTTGTGGTTCATTAATAACATCAGCCTGTTTATTTACTGCGGTATCCAATTTGGCCTGCCGTTCGGCCAGGGCTTTATCAACGGCTTTTGCCACAATGGCGTCAATTTGTTCCTGCGTGAACTCCTGTGCCGCTACCGTTCCAGAGCAAAGCGAAGCTATAGCCAGCAGCGACGCCGGCAGCTTTATATTCTTTTTCATTGTTGTCCCGATATCATCAGTTATTTCAGGTCATCGCGTTCTCGCCGGACGCAGCACAAAAGCATGCCGTCGCCCGGGAGCGCAGTTTATTTTTTAACTCACAGAGGTTTCGTCATTACATATTGGGTACTGCTTATTCATCCGGCCCGCGAATAATCTATTAACGCTGATAGAGATGAACAATCTCAGCAGATAATTCACGCGCCAGTATCGACGTCATTAAATGATCCTGTGCATGCACCATAATTAATGTCATCGGCTGTTTTGCCTCGCCTGCATCCTGCTCAATTAATGCTGTCTGCATTTTATGCGCCTGCCGGGCAAAGGTATCCGACTCCTGTAACAGTTTCTGCGCCTCTTCAGGACTTCCCTGACGCGCAGCCTGCAGCGCCTCAAAGCACAGGCTTCTGGCGTGCCCTGAGTTCACAATGATCTCCATCACCGCTTCTTCTAAATCAATCATCTGCTCTGCTCCTGCTCACTAAAACCATTATTAGCCGACGTCGCGGCAAACCATGCACCGCTCTTTTTCACGGTGCGCTGCTGAGTGGCTAAATCAAGCTGCACAAAGCCATAACGGTTTTTATAACCGTTACACCATGACCAGTTATCGATAAAGGTCCACATGTGATAGCCAAGGCAATGTGCACCTTCACTGATGCCTTTATGCAGCCATTTTAAATGCTCAGTAATAAAATCGATCCGATATTGATCGTCAATTATGCCCTCCTGCACAAAGCGCTGCTCATTTTCAACGCCCATGCCGTTCTCTGAAATAAAACAGCGCGGATTGCCGTAATTAACCCGTAAATTGGTCAGGATGTCATAGATGCCGGGTTCATAAATTTCCCAACCACGATACGGATTCATTTTGCGGCCAGGCATCTCATAGTTTTCAAAAAACCATTCCGGCATAAATGGCGATTCAGGATTAACCGCGCTGTCACGGCATTTCACCCGGCGTGGCTGATAGTAATTGACGCCCAGCAGATCGATTTTACCCTCGGCGATGAGCGCACAATCGTCTGGCTGCGTGACGGGCAGTTGATCGTGCTGGCGCAGCAGCGCCACCAGATCCGCCGGATATTCGCCGCGTAATACCGGGTCGAGGAAGCTGCGATTAAACAGCAGATCGGCATGGTGGGCGGCAGTGATATCCGCCGGATGCTGCGAACGTGGATAAGAGGGCGTCAGGTTCAGCACGATACCAATTTCACCGCAGTACTGCCCTGCCCGATACGCGCGCACCGCCGACGCGTGCGCCAGCACCGTGTGATACGACACCGTTGCCGCACGCCTGAAATCGACAACATTGGGATAATGGAAATCATAGAGATAGCCACCCTCAACCGGCACAATCGGCTCGTTAAACGTGAACCAGTGCAGCACGCGATCGCCGAACAGGTCAAAGCAGATTTGGGCATAACGGCTAAAAGCAGCCACCACTTCGCGGCTCTCCCAGCCGCCTTTTTGCTGCATCACCATCGGCATATCAAAGTGAAACAGCGTAATAAAGGGCTTGATGCCCTGCGTCAGCAGTTCATCAATCACGTTATTGTAGAAGGTGACCGCTTCCGGATTCACCTCACCGGTGCCGTCCGGAATCAGCCGCGACCAGCTCAGCGAAGTCCGAAAGCTGTTGTGGTTGAGCTGCTTTAGCAGGGCGATATCCTGCCGCCAGCGTTGGTAAAAGGTAGAGGTATTTGCCGGCCCGATATTTTGATGAAAGCGCCAGGGCTGCTGCGCATACCAGACATCCCATGTGGTGGCGCTTTTGCCACCCGCCAGGCTATCACCTTCGGTCTGTAACGCGGAGCTGGCACTGCCCCACCAGAAATTCTCAGGAAATACATACTTCATGGTTTCTCTCCGGCATCAATGCGTGCCAAGGGTTTCAGCAACGGGGCTGCGATTTTGTGCTTTCTGCTCTTCGGTTTTCATCAGAGAGCGTTCGTAAGCACGCAGGAAAGGCAGATACATCAGGGCAGAGAGCACCATACAAATCAGGCACATCACGACCGGGCTGATCGCCCAGTTGGCCGCCCATGAGGCACCAATGGGCGCAGGTGTTGTCCATGGCGTGAGGGAGACGACCTGAGCCAGCCAGCCCATTTTGGTTGCGGTATAGGCCAAAACAGCGTTAATCATTGGCACGCAGACAAACGGGATAAACAGCAGCGGGTTCATGATGATCGGGGCCCCGAACAGAATCGGTTCGTTGATGTTAAAGAAGCTGGGGATGACGCCCATTTTGCCGATGGTACGCAGATGCGTCGCGCGACTGCGCAGTAACAGAAAGGCCAGCGGCAGCGTGGAACCTACGCCCCCAATCAGCAGGAAGTGATCCCAGAACCCCTGCAGATAGATGTGCGGCAGTGCACTCCCCGCCGCCAGCGCCGCCTGGTTAGCGGATAAGTTGGCCATCCAGAACGGGTTCATGATGCCCGTCACAATCAGCGCGCCGTGGATGCCGGCGAACCAGAAGATCTGGCACAGCAGGACGGAGAGCAAAATGGCCGGCAGCGAATCTGACGCCGAGACCAGTGGCTCCAGCACATGCATGATAGCTTGCGGGATAATCATGCCGGTTTTCGCTTCGATCAATAAGTTCAGCGGATGCAGCGTGCCGATGATCACCACTACCGGAATAAGGATCTCAAACGAACGCGCAACGCCGGTTGGCACCTCTTTAGGTAACCGAATGGTGATGTTGTTTTGCTTAAGCCAGGCGTAGATACGTGTTGAATAGATTGAGGTGATCAGCGCGGTAAAAATTCCCTGTCCGGAGAGATATTGCGTGGAAATCGTGCCATCAGAGTAAGGCGCGGCAACCAGCAGAAAGGCCATAAATGCCAGCAAACCCGACATCACCGGGTCAAGCGAGAACTGCCGGCCCAGACTGGCGCCAATTCCTACTGAGATAAAGAACGTCATCACGCCCATGCTCAGATTGAACGGCAGCATGAGCTGCTCGCGGTAAGTAATGGAGAAGTCCAGCCAGGCGCGGGCAAAGCTGTTCGTTGTCGTTTCCGAAAAGGGCGGAAAGATAAAGACCAGCATAAAAGAGCCAATAATCATAAACGGCAGCGCAGCGGTAAAGCCATCGCGGATAGCGATGACGTATTTCTGCTGCCCAAGCCGACCCGCCAGCGGGGTGATGGAGTGCTCAATAACCGCAACCATTGATTGATATAACGAACTCATAAGCGCACCTTTTTAGTTAGCCGCTTCAATGAGCGACAGAGCGTAATCCAGAACCTTATCACCGCGTTGCATGCCGTAGTCCATCATGTCGATGGGCTCAACGGGGATGCCACGGGTGGCTGCTTTTTCTGCCAGCGCTTTCAGCATGTATTTCACCTGCGGTCCGAGCAGTACCACCTGATAAAGCGGGAACTGCTCGTCAAACTCCGCCACGCCAAAGGCTTTAATTTCAACCGCTAAGCCTCTCTCTTGAGCTACGTCAGCCATTTTCCGCACCAGCATGCTGGTGGACATCCCTGCCGAGCAACACAACATTATCTTGTACATCGCCATCCAATCCTCAGGGTTTTACGTATTAGTGTGGCGTTGATTGGATATCATATGGAAACCGGTTTCCATGAGTGAAGGATAGAACTGTGATGCTTATCAATATCTGGACTTCAAGGCAGTTCTTAATACGATTTGAGTCACAAAATTTCGGGCTTTATGGATAGGGTAAGCGGTGATATGGAAAATCTGTTTCCAGGATTGAGGAAAACTGGCTATACTTCTGCGGTGAATAAATGCACGAATGCCAGCATTACTATCTTGAAGTCACACGCAGGTTTTACGGGAGAAAGATGTCTACTATCAACGATGTATCGCGTTTGGCTGGGGTGTCAAAAGCCACAGTTTCACGGGTGTTGAGTGGCTCGCGCGGCGTTAAGGAAGCCAGCCGTCTTGCTGTGTTAAAAGCGGCGGAAGAGTTGAAATACCGTCCTAACGTTATCGCGCAATCCCTGTATAGCCAGACCACTAACTGCATTGGCGTTATCTGCGCGCAGGATAATATCAACCAGACCACCGCTTACCTCTACGCACTGGAGAAGCAGTTAAGCCAGCATCAGAAACATCTGCTGTTGCGCTTTGCCAATAGCAAAGCGGAGATCATGAATGCGCTGGATGAACTCAACTGCGGACTGTGCGACGACGTGCTGATCATTGGCGCACGCTTGCCGCTGAACCTTGAAGATGAAAATGTGGTGCTGGTGGATTGCGCTGAAGCGGAAGGCCCAAATAGCATTCAGTTTGATCACGCGTTTGCCGCCGAAACGGCCTGTAATTATTTGATCAATCAGGGTAAGCGCCAGATCGCACTTATCCATCCGGAAGAGCATGGATCGGCCGAGCCGGTGTTACATGGCTACAAGTTGGCGCTGGAGAAGAATTTTCTGCCCTTCAACCGTAATCTGGTGATCACGGACTCCGTCTCCTCCTCTGTTGCTATCCAAATGCTGCTGAACAACGCCAGCACCCGGAATTTCAACGCCCTGCTGGTGGCCAATGAACAGGAAGCGCAAAACGTCATCGCCCAGTTACAGGCATTCAATAAATCCGTCCCCACCGACATCATGGTATTTAGCCTGGCCGGTTCGCTGAATTTGCCCGGTGTGCCTGTGATTCCTGCGATTGAGTACTCCATGGATGCGATGGCGGCAAGGATTGTGAACTGGCTGACGACGAAAACGCAGACGATGCTGGGATCGTCCGTGCTGCGGGGTGATTTAATTATTCCGGATATGCGTAAGCGTTAACGGGCGCTGGCGCAGCGGATAACATACAGGGATGTTTGATTGTTTTCGTTAACGTTTGCCCTGCATGAGACATGTGCAGGCCAGTGACGATTGTATGAATGAGTTTACCAGCCCGCGAAGCCAGACATAACTTCCATGTATTTTCTTTATTTTTACCGCATTACTCTTTTCACCTGCTCAGTAAGTTAGCGCCCAAACCATCACCCTAATAACAGTCAGGTATTGAACGATCACGCAAGAAATAAATAGCCTTATAAACATGATCTAAATCAACCAAAGCAGATATATTTATACTGCTTTTAAAACCAATATAAATTCGCTAACGGTTACGCCGATATTAAGTTACGTCCTGAGCAAATTCAGACTCAGGCACTGACTAATACAGGGTTATCCGAATGAAAATTATAACGAAATTTTCTAATCTTAAAATAGGCATGAAATTAGTTCTGGGCTTTCTGCTGGTTATACTGGCCTCTTTAATCATCTCTTTGCTGGCATTTCGCTGCTTTACAAATATTCAGGAGAACTCCGCAAAGCGTGATATTACCGTAGAGATGCTCGACACCCTGGCCAAAGCCAGACTAAACCGCACGCTGTTCCAGTACACTCGCGATAAAAAATTCATCGAGATCAACGGCAAAGCTATGGAACAGCTCTCATCATTAAGCCGCAGTCTGGATAGCCACACCTGGTCAAATGAGGGACGTGAAAAACTCGCTCTTCTTGAGGATTATTTAAAACAGTATCAGGAGAAGCGTCAGGCTTTTCTTGAGAGTACGGATAAAGCGATTATTGCTTTAAATGAGATTACTAAGCTGGACTATATCACGTCAGGAGAGAAACTTGCCGTCCTGCAGCAAACTGTCTCTGCTGAAGATCGCGATCCCCTGCTCTCACTTGCCCTAAAAGTTGACCAGGCCGCCTTATCCGTTAAGGCGTTTCTCGACACGCCGAATGACGCTACGCTGAATAAACTCTCTGGTTTTCAGAGCGAGGTTTCACCCCTTTTAACCCGGCTTAAAACATCGCCTGATGCAGAGCTGAACGGTTTAATAATGCATATAGAGCAAAATGCACTCTCAGGCGCTGCGCTATTTACTAACTATCTGCTTTTAGTCAAATCCGAAAAACAGGCCTCTGATGAAATGACAGCGGTGGCAGGAAAACTCAACCAATCCATGACTGACCTGGCGTTATACCAGAGTGTTATGGCTGAAGAGTATATTAACACGGCCCTGTGGCAGATTGGTTTCACTGCTCTCACCTGCATTGTACTGAGTCTTTTGGTCGCCTGGAGAATGACCCGCGTTATTACCGTCCCACTGAAAGAAACACTCACTGCTGCCCGGCGTATTGCTGAAGGCGATTTGACCTCGGAGATTACCAGTAAGCGCGCAGACGAACTGGGGCAGTTGATGATGGCAGTCGGCACCATGAACCACAGCTTGCGCAACATCATTACCCGGGTGCGGGACGGGGTAAACAGCGTGGCCCGTGCCTCATCTGAGATTGCGGCGGGTAATACTGACCTCTCCTCGCGAACTGAACAGCAGTCTGCCGCCGTTGTCGAAACGGCAGCCAGTATGGAAGAGCTGACATCAACCGTAAAACAGAATGCTGAAAACGCGCATCATGCCAGCCAGCTGGCGACCGAAGCGTCACAAAACGCCAGCCGCGGTGGAGAGATCATTAGCAATGTGATCGCGACCATGGGCGGAATAAGCCATAGTTCGGGCAAAATCGGGGAAATTATCACCGTCATTAACGGTATCGCCTTCCAGACGAATATCCTCGCCCTGAACGCCGCGGTCGAGGCCGCTCGCGCCGGCGAGCAGGGGCGCGGTTTTGCTGTGGTCGCAGGCGAGGTGCGCAACCTTGCACAACGCAGCTCTCTGGCGGCAAAAGAGATCGAAGCGCTGATTCGGGAGTCTCTGGATAGAGTGAGCGACGGGACCGAACTGGTTAACCGCGCCGGCCATACGATGGAAGATATCGTAAAATCTGTGGCTCAGGTCAGGGACATCATGGGCGAAATTGCCGCTGCATCAGATGAACAGAATCGCGGTATTACCCAGATCGCGCAGGCGATGACGGAGATGGATACGACGACACAGCAGAATGCTGCCCTGGTTGAGGAGTCCTCCGCGGCAGCAAGTAGCCTGGAGGAGCAGGCGCTTGAGCTTGAAAAAACCGTCTCAATATTCCGCGTGCCCTCTTCCGGCCTCATCACGCCGACGCCCCTGGCAGTCAGCAGCAAAACAAGCGCACCCGCGATAATCCGCACCTCACAGGCGAACTGGGAGACGTTCTGATTTAGCCCGCTTCTGCTGAGAAAGCGGCAATGACAGGGGCATGCTCCGTTCCGTTCGCCGCTCTGTCTCCTGTAGCACCTCATAGCAGACCGTTTACTTGCGGTCTGCTTTTTGTTTTTGCCGGCATATGAGACTACGTTGGATCTTGCGGACGACCACTAAGGCGCATGTGTGCCGTAAGAAGAATATGAAACTGTGATTAGTTCGGGCTCCTGACGGCAATCGCTGGGTTCTGTGTTAAAACAAGCAGAAACAGATCATGTATGCCAGAGCATACTCTTTCAAAAGGACTTCATCATGAGTGAGTTAGTACGAAAGAATTATCCGGAATTAGGTCAAGTAAAAGCCCCGTATGTGCATGCAGTAAAACAAGGTAATACACTCTATATTTCCGGATTAACCGCGTTTGGCACTGCTGCTCAGTCTGCTGGTATTACCGTGCAGGCTGAGGAGGTATTTAGCCAGATGAAAAAGATTGCCCGGGCTGAGGGCACAGATTTTTCGGCGCTGATTAAAGTGACAATGTTCATCACGTCGTTCGATGAAATCACTGAATTGCGGCAGGTACTCTATCGCAACTATGGTGAACATTTACCTGCCAGCTCTTTGGTGGAAGTAAGCCGTCTCTTTTCACCCGACCTGAAAATTGAGATCGAAGCTATTTTAGGCCTGTGATTGCTCACATCAGGGCCATTTTATTAACGGAGGAAAGATGGAAAGTCTGTTTGTATACGGGACACTGGGCCCGGGGCGCCCTAACGCACATATTCTGGAAAATATTGGTGGGTCATGGCAGAAGGGCTATGTCGCGGGTTCGCTGGAGGAGAAAGGCTGGGGTGCTGAGATGGGCTATCCCGGTATTATCCTGAATGATTCCGGCAATCAGGTTCACGGCTTTCTTTTCACTTCTGAAAATCTTGCCCGTCACTGGAGCGTTCTCGATGATTTTGAAGGCGAGGAGTATGCCCGTGTGCCTGTCGATGTAGTAACCGAATCCGGTCAAACTGTCCGCTCATGCATCTATATGCTCAACACCTGATCCTGCCCGCCCGCTAAGCTGCGGGCTGATTTGGGTTTACCATATGCCGGAACAGGTCCGCAATCGCAATGCTGCGGCGAACAGCAACTATCTCAATGCGTTGAGCAGTCATGCAGCTTTATGCTTAACGCCCGTCCGGCATTACGCTGCCTCTTTCACTGCCATCATGGTCACAGGGTAACAGCAGCGTAAAGCGTGTGCCGCCCATCATGCCCGCGCTGCAAGTGATAGCGCCGCCGTGCGCGGTAATAATCGCTTTCACCACCGCCAGCCCGAGGCCCGTGCCACCGCTGGCGCGAGAGCGCGATCGATCGCCACGTGTAAAGGGATCGAACAGCGATGTCTCAATCTCTGCGGGGATGCCCGGACCTTCATCCTCCACGCTGATCTCTATGCACGCTTTTTGCTGATAACAGGCGATTCTGACGATGCCCGGCGTGGCGTAGCGCTGGGCGTTATCCAGTAACGCCAGCAGCGCCTGCCGGATACGCGCGGCGTCACCATGCAGCGTGACATCGTCCAGCTCCAGCACCAGAGAGAGATTGCGCTCAGCCAGTGAGGCGCGCATTAGCTCGGCTACCGCGCGGATCTCTCTGTCCAGTACAACGTATTCGGGGTGCAGCAGCATGTGACCGTTATCCGCCAGGCTGAGCGTGCGCAGGTCTTCAATCAGACGGGCGAGCCCATCGGTCTGTTTAACCAGGTTAACAAACAGCGCATGATCGGGGGTAAATACACCGTCTGCCAGGCCCTGCAGCCGGCCCTGAAGGATGGTTACGGGTGTGCGCAGCTCATGCGCGATGGCCGCGTTCCAGGTGGTTATTTCACCCGATGTTTTTTCCAGCTGTGCGGCCATGGAGTTGAAATCCGCCACCATCGCCGAGATCTCACGCAGGCGGTGATCGCCGTTGTGCGCCCTGGCGCTCAGCTCACCTCCCGCTATTTTGCGTGCGCTCTCCGCCAGCGAATTGAGCGGCAGTAACAGCTTGCGGGCAAAGCGCATGGCGGCAAACACCGCCACCATCAGAGAAAGCAGCGTGGAGATAGCGAACATGATCCAGTCTCTGGTGGTCGCCTCATTGCCTTCGATCGTTGCCGGATCAATCAGCGACGAGATAGCGTCCCAGACGTAATAGACCAAAAACGACAGCACAATCGAAGCGGCCGTGACATGAACCAGAAGCCACGCCAGGTGGCGGCTTAATCCTGCGTTATTCACTTAATCCCCCAGCCGATAACCGACGCCGCGCACGCTCTCCGGCACGCCCGTGATACCCGCCTCTTCCAGTTTTCGGCGGAGCTTACTGATGTGGCTATCTACCGTCCGCTCCAGCGTTTCCCCCTCGGACAGGCAGTTCTCCAGCAGCGCCTGGCGGCTGAACACTTTGCGTGGATAGCGCATCAGCCAGGCCAGTAAGCGGAATTCGGTGGTGGTCAGGCCGGGGGCGATCGCCTGCTCCGTTCGGGGATCAACCACGCGGAACTCATCGCTGTAGACCTTAAGCCGCGTACTGACCAGCACGCCCGGTTCAGCGGGCATGGCCTGCGAACTCGCGCGGCGCAGGATAGCGTGCGCGCGCGCCACCACTTCCGCCGGGGTAAAAGGCTTGATGACATAATCATCTGCGCCAATGCGCAGGGCAGAGAGTTTATCCGTAACGTCATCGCTGGCGGTTAACATCAATACCGGCGTATTGCCACGCCGGCGCAGCTCGGCCAACACCTGCCAGCCATCCATGCCCGGCATACGAATATCCAGAATCACCAGCGCAGGCGCCTCATGCGCGTAAAGTTCCAGCGCCTGCAAACCATCGGCTGCGTGGCAGGTGCGAAAGCCGTCGCGCTGCAGATAGGCCGTGACGATAGCGGCAATTTCGGCATCGTCTTCAACAACAAGAATTAAGAAGTGACTGTTCATGGCTGTACCTTATTGCATCGCGATCCGCCTGTTAAAGCGATTTTTTATTTTTTTCATCTCCATACGCCCTCCACAAAACATCCACCGTTCCTCAATAGAGACACAGTAACCTGCCGGTTTAATTTTGATACCAGGAAGAACCAATATGAAACCAATCGGGGTGGCTATTGCGCTGTCATTAGCCCTGATGCTGCTCAACGGCTGCAGAGAGAGCGATAAAGCTGCGCAGACGTCGGTGTCGGCAGCACCGCAGGTGGCGATCGTCACCCTGGCGCCGCAGAGCGTCGGGATCGCGCAGACCTGGCCCGCCCGGGTGAGCGCGCTGAGAACAGCGCAGATACGGCCACAGGTGGGCGGTATCGTGACGGCACGCCTCTTTTCTCAAGGGTCGGAGGTCTCTGCCGGGCAGCCGCTGTTTCAGATTGACCCGGCACCTTTCAAAGCAGATGTGGAGATGGCTGAAGCGGCACTCTCCCGCGCCGAAGCCTCTTTCCGCCAGCTGAACCTGCGCAGCCAGCGGCTGAGCAAGCTGGAGGGAACCGGCGCGATCAGTCGCCAGGATTACGACGATGCACGGGCGAATGCTGCACAGGCGGCAGCCGGCATGGCAGAAGCGAAAGCAGCGCTGAACCGTAAAAAACTCGATCTGGCGTATAGCACGGTACGCGCCCCGGTCAGCGGGCGCATTGACCAGCAGTACGTAACTGAAGGCGCTCTGGTCAGCGCGGCAGATTCTCAGGCGATGGCGATTGTGCAGCAGACGGATAAGGTCTATGTCGATGCCCGCTTACCCGCTTCTGAAGTGCGCTCTCTTCTGGATGGGCAAAAAAGCGGTGCCGCGCTAACGCTGACGCTTCTGGATGATAGCGGCCAGCCTTATGACGTGAAAACGCACCTGCTCTTCTCCGGCGCCAGCGTCAGCGACGAAACCGGAGATGTGGTACTGCGAACCGAAGCAGAAAACCCCCGCCACCTGCTAATGCCAGGCATGTTCGTACGCGTGAAGATTACGCGTCACCTCAGCGACAGCGGCATCGTGATTCCGGAACAGGCTATCCAGCATCAGGACGGAAAAACCTTTGTCTGGACGCTGGATGAAAACAGCAGAGCACAGCGCGTTCAGGTTCATCTGAACGGGCAGACGGCCAGTGGACAGGTTGTCGGCAGCGGCCTGCTGGCCGGGCAGAAGCTGGTGGTGGAGGGTCAGGAGAAGCTGCAGGACGGCACAGACGTGCAGGCTAAGCCGTGGAAATCCGGCGCGTAATGCCGATCCGCCTCATTAAACAGGATTTAATCATGTCGCATTTTTTTATTAAGCGCCCCATTTTTGCCTGGGTCATTGCGCTCTTTATTGTGCTGTTCGGCGCCCTCGCCATCCCGCAGTTGCCGATTGCGCAATATCCCCCGGTGGCACCGCCCAGCGTCTCTATCTCGGTGAGCTACCCGGGCGCTACGCCGCAGACGATGAATGAATCGGTGATCTCCCTGATTGAGCGTGAACTGTCCGGCGTGGATGACCTGCTCTATTTTGAATCCTCCAGCGATACCTCCGGCATGGCGACCATCACCGTCAACTTTAAACCGGGCACGGATATCAAGCTGGCACAGGTGGATGTTCAGAATCAGATCAAAATTGTGGAGTCGCGTCTGCCGCAGACGGTACGGCAAAATGGCCTGACGGTTGAAGCCGCATCCTCCAACTTTCTGATGATTGTTGGCTTGAACGCGTCAGGGTCGGCCTTTACGGAGGCGGATCTCAGTGATTACTTTGCGCGCAATATGACCGAAGAGCTGCGCCGTGTAGAGGGCGTGGGTAAGGTTCAATCATTTGGTGCCGAAAAAGCGATGCGCATCTGGCTGGATCCGGCAAAGCTCATCGCCTGGAACCTGACGGTTAACGATGTTACAGACGCGATTAGTCAGCAGAACGCCCAGATAGCGCCAGGGCGTATTGGGGACGCCCCTGCCACCAGCGGGCAGCGATCCGCCTACCCGCTGACCGTAACCGGACAGCTGGGCACACCGGAAGCGTTCCGCCGTATTGTACTGAAAGCCAGCACAGATGGGGCGAAGGTGACGCTCGGCAACGTCGCCAGGGTGGAGCTGGGTTTACAGACTTACTCGTTTGCGACGCGTGAAAACGGCCGCCCTTCAACCGCCGCTGCCATACAACTGGCACCGGGTGCCAACGCGGTGAAAACCTCGGCAGCGGTACAGGCCAGGCTGGCGGAGCTGGCGAAGTCAATGCCTGCAGGTATGCACTATTCGGTGCCCTTTGACACCTCTCCTTTTGTGAAGATCTCCATCGAAAAGGTTATTCATACCTTTATCGAGGCGATGATCCTGGTTTTCCTGGTGATGTATCTGTTCCTGCAAAACGTTCGCTACACCTTTATTCCGGCGATCGTGGCGCCTGTTGCGCTGCTTGGGACATTTACCGTTATGTTGCTGTGTGGTTTCTCCATCAACGTGCTGACCATGTTCGGCATGGTGCTGGCGATTGGCATCATCGTGGATGACGCCATCGTGGTGGTCGAAAATGTGGAGAGGCTGATGGAAGAGGAGGGTCTTTCACCGCGCGAAGCCACCGAAAAAGCGATGCATGAAATTACCGGCGCCATTACAGGCATCACGCTGGTGCTAACGGCCGTATTTATACCGATGGGGCTGGCCAACGGATCGGTAGGCATCATCTACCGCCAGTTCACGCTCTCAATGGCGGTATCGATCCTGTTCTCTGCCCTGCTTGCGCTCACGCTGACCCCCGCGCTATGCGCCACGCTGCTGAAGCCGGCGACGCGCGACGCGCACCGCAAAAACCGTTTTTTCCGCTGGTTTAACCACAATCTGGCGCGCGCAACCACCGGCTATACCTCAGGCCTGAGTCGGCTGGTCAGAAAGAGCAGCCGGATGATGCTGGTTTACGTCGTCCTCTGTGCCGTCCTGGCCTTTGGGTTCAGCAAATTGCCGTCAGCTTTTCTGCCCGAAGAGGATCAGGGCTATTTTATCTCGTCAATTCAGCTGCCGGCTGATGCAACGCTTGAGCGCACCGAAGATGTGATCAAGCAGTATGAAGCGGTGGTCGCCGATCGTGCCGGCATTGATCGTAACCTCTCTATCCTTGGCTTTAGTTTTGCCGGTTCCGGCTCCAACTCTGCGCTGGCGTTCACGCTGCTTAAGGATTGGGATAACCGCCACGGCGCGACCGCACGGGATGAAGCCGCGCGGGTCCAGCAGGCGATGGCGTCCGTCCCCGATGCCACCGTTATGAGCCTGATTCCTCCGCCGATCGCCGAGCTGGGGAACTCATCAGGCTTTACGTTGCAGCTGGAAGATCGCGCCGGCCATGATTACCCAACCCAGCAGGCAGCGCTGCAAACGCTGCTTGCCGCCGCTGCGCAGAGCAGCATTGTACGGGATGTTTATCAGGATGGCCTGCCTGATGGCACCAGCATTAATCTCACCATCGATCGTGAAAAAGCCGAGGCCCTGGGCGTCTCCTTCAGCGATATCAGCCAGACGCTATCTGGCGCGATGGGATCGACGTACGTTAATGATTTCCCCAATAACGGTCGCATTCAGCAGGTGATCGTCCAGGCGGATGCACCTTACCGTATGCAGCTCCGGAGCGTGCTGGCGTTGTACGTCAGAAATAAACATGGCGGCATGGTGCCGCTCTCGGAGTTTGTTAAAGGCGAGTGGCAAACCTCGGCGCTGCAGCTGCTGCGTTATCAGGGCTATCCGGCATTTCGCATAACCGGTGACGCGGCACCCGGGTACTCCTCAGGCCAGGCGATGGCAGAGATGGAGAAGCTGGCCACACAGCTGCCCGCTGGTTTTGCCCTTGAATGGACGGGCCAGTCCCTGCAGGAGAAGGCGTCCGCCTCACAGGCACCGATGCTGATGCTGTTATCCATGCTGGTGGTGTTTTTAGTACTGGCGGCGCTGTACGAGAGCTGGACCATCCCGTTCTCGGTGATGCTGGTAGTGCCGCTTGGTCTGCTGGGCGCCGTGGCCGCCGTGATGTTGCGCGACATGTCTAACGATGTTTTTTTCAAAGTGGGCATGATCACCATCATCGGGCTGTCCGCTAAGAACGCCATACTGATCATCGAATTTGCGAAGCAGATTTATGAACAGGAGGGCAACCTGATCCGCGCGACCCTTAAAGCGGCCAGCATGCGTCTGCGCCCTATTCTGATGACGTCGCTGGCGTTTACGCTGGGTGTGGTGCCGCTGATGCTGGCAACCGGTGCCAGCGCGACCACGCAACATGCTATTGGTACGGGTGTTTTCGGCGGGATGATCAGCGGTACAATACTGGCCGTGATATTTGTCCCGGCCTTTTTTATCTTCGTTATGACGCTGAATGAGCAGATTAAGCAGCGTCTGCGCCGATGTAAACGGTGAAGAGGCCTCATTGTGCGCCGGTTACAGGCTTACAATGCGGTATCACAACGCACTGCCGCAGCCGGTTTCGGCAGTGCTTATCGTTGCCCGGACAGCCGTCTGAACGTATAGGCGCTTAAAATAAATTAATTAAAGTTTGCGTAATAAAATCAGCTGTGTCTTAATAACGCCATCGGTTTGGAATACAGACCTTATGAAAGCAGTTTTAGTAAAGCAGTCCTCAGTTCAAGTGTTATCCAAAGATATCCTTCTTCGAGAGCCTCCTCCTAATTGCCCAATAAGCAAATCTAATTACAGGCCATTATTGCCGCTTCTGTGGCTCATCAATTAAGGAATTTTCTATGTCTAACAAAATGACTGGTTTAGTAAAATGGTTCAACTCTGATAAAGGCTTCGGCTTTATCTCTCCAAGCGACGGCAGCAAAGATGTATTCGTACACTTCTCTGCAATCCAGAGCGACAGCTACAAAACGCTGGACGAAGGTCAGCAGGTCTCTTTCACCATCGAAAATGGTGCTAAAGGCCCTGCAGCTGCGAACGTTACCGCTCTGTAAGTCGCGCTAATTATCAGCGACACTTACAATCGCGATGAAGACAGTAGTCTGAGCAGCTAAGCTCTGCTGATAATGAAAAAACCCGCCCTGTGCGGGTTTTTTGCTTTTTAATAATCCGGAAGTTCTGCGCTTTGCTTATTTCCCCCGCGCGTAACGGTGCTGTTTTAATAACGCTTTCGCAAGCGAGACGCTATTCCCCGCTCTTTTATTGTTAAAAACAGCCCGCTCCACTGCCTGGTCTACACTCATTTTTAAGGGAAAACCAATAACGCATGCGCATACACTCCAGGAGCACTTATGGCCGACTTCGACCTGCATAAATTTCTGATTAATGACCAGCCCTATACTTTCCTTTTTGAAGTCATCGTTCGCGTCTTTATTGCTTATATTGTGGTGTTCACCTTTCTCAAAATTTCTGGCCGGCGGGGCGTGCAGCAGCTGTCACTGTTTGAGGTGGTGATCATTCTGACGCTGGGGTCGGCATCCGGTGATGTTACGTTTTATGATGATGTACCGGTGCTACCGGTTATTCTGGTGTTCGTTGTACTGCTGATGCTCTACCGGCTTACAACCCTGGCGATGTCAAAATCCCCTGCGCTGTCAAAGCTGATTGAAGGGGAAGTGGTCACGCTGATTGCCCACGGTAAATACGTGTCGGCTAATCTCGATAAACTCAATATCTCTGAAGATGAGTTTCTGATGGAGCTGCGGCATGACGGTGCTGAACACCTCGGTCAGATTCGCCTCGGGCTGGTGGAAGTCGATGGTCAGTTGAGTCTCTACTTCTATCAAGACGAAGATGTTGTGCCCGGCCTTTCGGTGCTGCCAGCCGAACATCGCCCCTGCTTTACGGTAATGCCAGATGATGATCTGTATGCCTGTAACCGCTGTGGCCTGACTAAAAATCTGCGTAGCGGCGAACAGTGCCGCTGCCCGGAGTGTGACCGTAACGTGTGGTCACGGGCGTTGCGCTCGGTTCGCACCTGATTCACCGCTTGCCGTTCATCATTGTGTGTTAAACCGAAGCCTCGCCGGTGCGAGGCTTACCGAAGAAGCGCAGCTTAATCAAACACACCATTGATGATGGCCGTGACAACCGCCGTACTCAACGCAATCAGCACCAGATCATCCCCCACGGCGCGCCATTCGTAGCCCGGATAGTAGGGCAAATCCCTGACCATTGATGCCGGCAAGGTTTTTTTCGCAATCCCCGGCGGCAGGGGTTTTCCACGCGCGAGATTTTTAGCGATGCCTGGCGGAAGCGCCTGATATCCCACCAGGCCATGATTCACCGCCAGTGAACGCGCCCGCGAGAAACTGATATCAACATTGATCTGGTCCGGTTTGCCCGCTTGCGAGTGTTTACCGTGCCCCTTATTGCCGTGGTGACCACTGTTTCCCGGATGGCCTCCGCCGTGGCCGTTACCCGGATCGGCCAGTGCCGGCGCAGCAATAAAACTGCAGGAGAGAACCGCCGCCAGTGCAGCTACAGAAATGCGACGTTTGAACATGTTGTTTATCCCTTATGGAAAAAAGACCCAATTTAAACATATGACAAAGCCCGCATCTCTACCATCACAGCCGTTGTTGAAGTCGGTTCGCATCACGCATTTTCAGGCGTACAGGATGTTCATATCGCCGCGTCCGGTGCGATGAATGGTGGCATCAACCTGCCATGTGCGCTTAATCAGGTTAGGGGTTAAGACGCTATCGGGCGCGCCCGAAGCCACTACCTGCCCCTGATGGAGCACCACTAGCTGCTGGCAATATTTGGCGGCCAGGTTGAGATCGTGCAGCGCCACAATCACCGTAACCGGCAGCGAGGAGATCAGCCGCATCAGCTCCAGCTGAAACTGAATGTCCAGATGATTAATTGGTTCATCCAGCAGCAGGATATCGGGCTGCTGAGTAAGCGCACGCGCAATCTGGCAACGTTGCCGCTCGCCACCGGATAAGCGCTGCCAGGGACGATAGGCCAGCGCATCCAGCTTCATCAGCGAAAGCGCCTGCTGAACCGCCTGCTCATCCGCCGTGCGCCACGTGCTGAATGCGCTACGGTGTGGCGATCGCCCAAGCCGGACAATCTCTGCAACGGTCATCCCGGCCTCTGATTCGGCATGCTGCGGCACAAATGCCAGCGTGCGTGAGAGCTGCCGCCGACTCATTTCACCCGTTGATTTACCACCGATTTTCACCCCCGCATAGGCGCAGGGCAGCACGCCTGCCATTGCGCGAATCAGCGTTGATTTACCGGAGCCATTAGGGCCAAGCAGCCCCACCGTTTGCGCGCGCGGTGCAGCAAAACTGATATCTGATAATACTCGTCGCGCCTGAAGCGTCACGCTCAGGTTATCGATTGTCACATGCATCACGACTTCTCCCGGTTGCGGTAGAGAATAAAAGCGAATACCGGCGCGCCCACCAGCGCGGTCACTACGCCAATCGGCAGCACCTGATGGGTGATAAGCGTGCGTGAGACCAGGTCTGCAAGGATCATGAAGTGGCAACCGGCGAGAAAGGTTAACGGGAGACTAATCAGGTGACGATGCCCGGCCAGCATACGCGTGATATGCGGGATCACCAAACCCACAAATCCTACCGCGCCAATCGCACTGACAATGACCGCCGTCACCAGCGCCGTGATCAACAGCAGTACAATGCGCACGCGCAAGACCCGCGTGCCCAGCGTAGCCGAGACCTCCGTGCCGAAGGTGAAGGTATCCAGTGAGCGCGCGTAACAGATCACTACCAGCAATCCGGCAACCGTCACCGCCGAACAGAGCAGCGCGTCAGGCCAGCGCACGCCGCTCAGGCTGCCCAGAAGCCAGAACATCACGCCGCGCGACTGCTCAGCATTGGCCGCCGTGCTTACGATATACGACGTCAACGCATTGAATAGCTGAGTACCGGCGATACCGGCGAGAATGATGCGTGCCGTGTTCTCACGCATCCCGCCGGAGAGCAGCACAATCAGCGCGAACGCGAGGCAGGCACCGCTGAATGCCCCGGCGCCCACGCTAAGCGCGCCGCCGCCCAAACCCAGCAACATGACGCTTACTGCACCGGTTGAAGCGCCGGCAGAGATACCCAGCAGATAGGGATCGGCCAACGGATTGCGCAGCAGCGATTGCAGTACCAGTCCGCACAGCGCCAGACCGCCGCCGCCGCTGGCCGCCATTAATGCCCGGCTCATGCGGTACTGCCAGACAATGCCGGCCTCTACCGCAGGCAGATCGTAATGTGCGATACCCAGGCCATTCGCGATCGCCCGCGCCGTATCTGCGAATGAGATGGCCATATCGCCGGTGGCAGCGGCCAGCACAATCATCAGCGGCAGGCTCAGCAAACCGACGATAATGATAAAACCAGACCAGTAACCCTTACCGTGTGTAACCATCAGGGCTGATGACCGGCGCTGATCTGCTGACCGATTAGCTCTACCGCTTCCACATTACGCAGTGAGGGATTGAGCGACATCGCCGGCACTACCACGATACGGCCCTGCTTCACCGCCGGCATCTCACGGGTTACCGGATCGCTCTCCAGAAACGCTTTTTTAACGGCGACATCATCTGCGGGATAGAGCCGTCTCTCCATGCTGGCGATAACAATCACATCCGGCTGCGCCTGGACAATATGCTCCCATGTCACCGCTGGCCACTCTTCATCGGAAGCGATGATATTCGTCAAACCAAGTGTACGGGTGATCCAGCCCGGTGCGCCTTTGCTGCCTGCTACCCACGGATCACCTTTTAAACGCGGGCTGGAGAACCAGTACACCACTTTAAGCGGCGCTGAACGGTGAGTATTCAGATGCTGCTGCGCGGCGGTGATACGATCGGCCAAGTGCTGTTTTAACGCCTCTCCGCGTGCTGCCACATCGAAAATGCGCGCCAGCGTGGTGATCTCATCGTAGATAACGTTGATCGAGTACGGCGCGGAACGTGCACCGTCGCCGTTGGAGGTCGCGGTCACGGCTTTCGCAGTACAGTCCGCAGGCGAGATCCAGGTGTTAATCCCGAGTTGTTCAAACTGCTGGCGCGTGGCCACTTCCCCTTGCGGCCCCACATGCCAGCTATATTGCGCCAGCACCAGTTCGGGCCGCTGTGCCGCCACCGCTTCAAATCCCGGCGCGTTATCCGCCAGGCGCTTCAGATGCTGTCCTTGCTGCTTCAGTTCATCCGGCAGAGCACCAAACCAGACTGAGGTCCCGACTACTTTTGAACCCAGTCCCAGCGCCAGCATCAGCTCCGTTTCATGCTGTCCTACCGTGACAACGCGTTCCGGCACATGCGTAAAGGTTTCAGACATCCCGCAGTTTTCCACAGTTAATGGCCAGTTCGCGGCCTGAGTACTGAGTACGGGAAGAGAGAGTATGGCGCAGACAAAGAGGTTGATCGTTCGTTTCATTACTGACTTCATATTGATATGTTATAACGTAACAATATGCGCATTTCATGTTTTGTTGTCAATCCATTGCGGAATGAAGCAAGTACCCTAACCCGGGCGCAACAAAATGCAGTGGAGTGATGTGCAGGCATGCGAGAGAATGATCGGGACGTGCAAACTTTCGGGCTGGTGTGACAACCGCACGCAGCTGACAAATGAAGAGCGATAGGGCTTAGTAAATAATGAATGTTGAATCAAGGAAGGAGGCCATGTGTGTCCTCGCTTCGTATCTTATCGCTGCCGCAGCCGCGATACTGATCTTTCCGCTAAGGCTGCTGCCCTGCCTGCTGGCGGGCATGGTGACATTTGAGATCATTGATGCTTTCCGGGTCCGTTCCCAGGGATATCTGCGCTCAAAGGTTTCCGGCTGGCTGGCTGTGATGTTTATCAGCCTGGTGGTAATTGCCGCCGTTTTTGGCCTCTTTATGTTGCTCTACAACGTGTTTACCCTGGACTTCACCAGCGAAGGCGATTTTTATCGCAAGCTGAATGAGGTTGTCCGGGAAGCGCATGACAAACTCTATCCGGTGCTGGGTGATTACATGCCCAGAACTTATCAGGACATCGAAACGACCGCCTTCACCTGGCTGCAGACGCATATCTATATTTTGCAAAACGCCGGGCAGAAAACCCTGCACTTTTTCGCCGTCACCTTTGTCGGCATCTTCCTGGCGATTCTGGTTTCTCTTGCATCAGGTAATGAAGCACGCGCGGCGCCCTATCTGAAATATCATCTGCTGCAGCGCCTCAGAACCTTCCGTGAAGTATTCAGCGCCGTTGTCACCGCCCAGGTGAAAGTGGCTGCCTTTAATGCCTTTGCCACCGGCGTATTCCTCTATCTGGTAATGCCTTTGCTGGGCTATCACCTCCCCTATGCCAAGACGCTGACGTTTGTCACCTTTCTCTGCAGCCTGCTGCCGATTGTGGGGAATCTGATCTCCAATACGCTGGTAACTCTGGTTGCACTCTCGGTGAGCCTGCAGGCGGCTATCGTTGTGATCATCTACCTGATCCTGATTCATAAGGCGGAGTATTTTATTAATGCCCGCATCTTTGGTGCAAAGATTCAGTCTTCCGTCTGGGAGCTGCTGCTGGCCATGCTGATCTTCGAATCCCTGTTTGGTATTGCGGGCGTGGTCGCCGCACCAATCTTTTACGCCTGGCTTAAGGTTGAACTGGTTCGGAAGCAGCTTATTTAGGTTGTAGGAGAGTGAAGAGATAATGTGGACGTGGCAGAAAAGCAAAGGCCCGGTCGGGAATTTTACTTTTTCTGCCTCACCATTTCAGAGCGTCTGACTGAAAGAGTCAACACGCCCCCGCACGTAGCGAGATAAGAAACGCAATCACATCAATACGTTATTATTGCATTTAATAATTGCACTTAAGATAATTGAAATGCAATAATTTTGTCAGCGTTCTCTCTTTATTCGGGTATCTCTTTGGGGTTGGCATCATGAAAATCAGTGCGCTTACGGAAAGGCTTTCTCAAAAAATCATCACCATGATCGACAGCGGGGCATTAACACCTGGCTCGCACCTTAGCGTCCCGAAGCTGGCAGAGGCTTTTGACGTTTCACGTTCGCCAGTGCGTGAGGCACTCGTCTATCTGGAATATAAAGGCATTCTGCAGCAGCAGCATAACCGCGGCTTTTTTGTTAAGCATGATTATGCCCCTCAGGCTCCCGGTGCAAATGAAAGCGAAGCAGACAACGATCTCCCGGAGTATTACCAGCTCGCGGAAGATTGGCTACAGGACAAAATTGAGTCTGAAGTCAACGAACTGTATCTGCTTAAGCGTTATAACCTCTCTAAAACGCAACTCACAACGATTCTGGCGCGCGGCATAAGCGAAGGATGGGTGGAGCGTAAACAGGGCTATGGCTGGCGCTTTCTACCGGTGGCTAAAACCAAGGCCGCACTCGAACATATATTCAGCTTTCGTATGGTCATTGAGCCTATGGCCATTCTCGAATCTACGTTTAAAGCGCCTCAGACAAAGATTGATGAGATAAAGCGCGAGCTCAATATGTTGCTGGAGAGTGGTATTCAGCGCTTATCCCCGACGCAGCTCCAGCTGGCGGGTTACCGTTTTCATGAAACCGTCATCAGCTTTTCAAATAATCCGTTCTTTGAGATCTCGCTGCGTAACGTCAATCGCATGCGTCGTCTGATGGACTACCGCATCATGGATGACCGCAGCCGTTACTACGCCGAAGTTAACGATCACATGCACCTGCTGACATTAATTGAATCCGGGCAGTTGATTGAAGCCTCCTACATGATGAAACAGCATCTTGCTGTGGCGCTGGAGAACAAAAAGCAGCGGAGTATCGGCTTATAAAATGGCCCTTAACGAGCGGCCATTTTTAATGAGGGCTTTATCCTGCGGACGAATAGAGCGGATACAAGCCTAATAACAGGCCTGATGCTAAAAAGATCATGCAGAGTAAAAAAGCCCATTTGAACGTATATTTCTGATGATCGCTGAACTCGACGCCCGCCAGCCCTACCAGCAGGTAAGTGGATGCCACTAACGGGCTCAGTAAGTGAATGGGCTGCCCGACTAACGAAGCACGACCAATCTCAATCGGGTCAATGCCGTACGCTTTTGCAGCCTCCGCCAGTACCGGTAATACGCCGTAATAGAAGGCATCATTCGACATAAAGAAGGTGCCTGGCAAACTTAAAAGTGCCGTAATCGGGGCCAGGTACGGCCCCCATGCATCCGGTAACACATCCAGCAGAGAAGCGGACATTGCCGTGACCATTCCGGTACCGGAAAGTATGCCGGCAAAAATACCCGCCGCCAGAAAGATAGACGTCTGATTTAACGCCGCTGGCGCATGGGCCGCGATACGCTGGCGCTGCGCATCAATATGCGGATAGTTGATCAGCAGCGCCAGGGCGAAGGCCACCATAAACAGCACGGAAAGTGGCAGCAGCTCCATCACCAGTGATGCCATCAGCAACAACGTTAATGCCGCATTCAGCCAGAAGAGTTTTGGACGACGCAGCTCTTCATTCACATCATTGATTGCCGGGAGATAACTCTCGGCGTCATCTTCGGTGACCGATCCATAGCTGTTAGTGTTAATACTCAGTTTACCCAGACGGCGGCGTTCACGGATGCCGATATACCAGGAGAGCACCAGCACACCCACAAAGCCGCTGATCATCGTTGGTATTAAAGGGATGAACAGATCGCTGGATTCAACTTTCAGCGATGCCGCTACGCGTGCCAGCGGTCCGCCCCACGGCAGCAGATTTGTGATACTGCCAGATAAAAAGACCACACATGTCAGCGCCAGTGGGTCCAGCCGGATACGTTTAAACAACGGAAGCATAGCCGTCACACAGATCATGTAGGTGGTTGAACCATCACCATCCAGAGACACCATCGCCGCCAGGATAGCGCTGCACATAACCGCTTTAACCGGGTCACCATTAATTACGCGCAAAAAGAAGCGAATAATCGGATCAAATAAGCCGGTATCAAACATGGTACTGAAATAGAGTATGGCAAAGATTACCATGATGGCGGTTGGAGCGACTTTTTTAAGCCCCTCAATCATCATTTCACCCATTTCACCGCCGAATCCGGCAATTAACGCAAATATTATAGGAATAATGATCAGGGCAACCAGCGCAGAAAGTTTTTTAGTCATGATGAGAATCATAAAGACCACGATCATGCCATAACCCAGAAGCGAGAGCATAAGAGCCTCCAACGCATACTATTGCTAATATGCGTAATAATTAATTTGAGGTGGATTTTTTACAGGGCGTATTGTTAATTCATTAGCCCATATGCAGGCCGCCATTCACGGAAAAATCAGCACCCGTGGCAAAACCCGACTCATCGGAAGCCAGCCACGAGCAGATTGATGCAACTTCCTGCGGCGAACCCAGACGGCGCACCGGGATCTCCTGCACGATTTTATCGATAACCTGAACCGGCGTGACCGTCTTTAACTTTGAGGTGGCGAGATAACCGGGCGATACGGTATTAACGGTGACACCACGCGCAGAGACTTCACGCGCCAGCGCACGTGTGAAACCACGCACGGCAGACTTTGCCGTTGAGTAGTTAACCTGCCCGGTCTGGCCAATTTGTGCATTCACGGAGGAGATATTAATAATGCGCCCCCAGCCGCGCGACATCATGCCATCCACAACCTGTTTCGTGACGTTGAAGAGTGAATTCATATTAGTGTTGATAACCGCTTGCCACTCTTGCGGCTGCATATCGCGGAATAATACATTTCGCGCCGTCCCTGCATTATTTACCAGCACATCAATCTCACCAATTTCTGCTTTTATTTTGGCAAAAGCTTTAACCGTCGACTCCCAGTCAGCGACGTTACCTTCAGAGGCAATAAAATCAAACCCCATCTTTTTATTGTCTTCAAGCCATGCTGTTTTACGTTGAGAATCAGGGCCGCATCCTGCAATCACTTTAAAACCATCTTTCGCCAGCCGGCGGCAAATCGCGGTGCCGAGGCTTCCCATGCCAGAAGTAACATACGCAATACGTTGGGTCATAACCCGTCTCCCAGATGCATTTATGTAACAGTTATCACTACTTGTTAACAGTAAGCTGTCTGCGGTTATTTTTAGCAATCCTGGGCCGCTGTATTTGTGACCAGGATCGTCTATTTTCTGCATTTAACAACATTCAAATGCAATAGCAGCGATACTTTAAAAAATTGCACTTCTGCAAAAATTGGTTAAGTTCGCCATTAAGGCCCTGGTAAATGCAGCCATATCACACTACTCCATTTAAGTTGTGACGAAGATCACGAGATACCTTATGCACTTATGATTAAATAAATGCATATTTTACTGTGAGGTAATACATGCCTGAGTTTGCTTATGTTGGTTGCCGCACGTCCGCATGGCGTGGCGCGCGTGGCAAGGGGATCGAGGTTTTCCGCATTGATGATTCAGGTCACTGGCACCTTCTCCAGCGAGTGACATCGGTGGAGGAGAATCCCGCCTGGTTGACGCTGGATAAAAGCCGCCATCAGCTCTATGTACTGCACGGTGATGGCACCAAAGTCGCCACATTTGCATGCGATCCGGCGTCTGGCCTGCTGACCCAGCTCTCTGATCAAACGACCGGCCCGCAAAATCCCCACCCTGCGCTTGATCCACAACGACGCAATAATCCGGTACATGCTGCGCTATCACCGGACGGGCGTTATCTGCTGATTGCCAATCATGAAGGTGGCAATGTAGCGGCACTGCCGTTCGCTGACGACAATTCGCTGTTGCCGCCCTGCCATCTGGAGTGGGTAGAAGGTCACGCCAGTATTGATGATGCAATAAAAAGTCTGTCACGCCCGCATGAGATTGTTTTTGCTCCCGATAGCGACTACTACGCTCTACCCATCCAGGGACGCGAGGCGGGTAACGGCATTGATATGGTGCGTATTTACCGCTGGGTTAACGGCCAGTCTCGGCTTAACGATGAAGTGCTGTTGCCGCCCGGCAGCTGGCCGCGTCACGTCGATTTTCATCCGCAGGGCAACTGGCTCTATGCGCTGAGTGAGCTGGGTAATACGATTACCGTTTATGACTTTGATCGTGATACCGGCAACATTACGCTCCGGCAGACGCTGAGCAGCCTGCCGGAGGGATTCACTGCGCGTAGCGATGCCAGTGAAATAGAGGTGCACCCATCAGGGCGTTTTTTATATGCCGCCAATCGGGGTCATGACAGCATCGGGATCTTTGCCATCGATCCTCTCAACGGTTACCTGACAGCACTGGACTGGATCTATTGTGGTGGCAAAACGCCGCGCTTTACGGCGCTCTCAGCGGACGGTGCCTATTATTACAGCGCCAATGAGGACGCCGATGCCATTCGCATTTTCTGTATTGATCAGGAAACAGGCCTGCTTAAAGATACCGGTCGGGAGATCATCACAGCCAGCCCGACCTGCATTGTGTTTTCCGGCTAACTCACTCCCCGTGACCAGTATCTGTGATGCTGGTCTCACTGGTCAGATCATTTTCAGCCGCTATCGGTCGTTTCAAGGGTGCGACAGTTTCAATAAACGCCTTTACGGAGGGTGACGACAAAGCATAGCTTTTCACGCCAAGGTACAACTGCCGTTTTGCCCAGGGCTCAACCAGCGGTATACAGCGCAAGGCGGTATGGTTTGCCGCCTGAGCAATCTCATTAACCGGCAGGATGGCGATGCCCAGCTGTTGCGCCACCAGCTCTGCCATAGAGACAAAGCTGCTGACGCGTAAACCTGTATGCAACGCTCTTCCAAGCTTCCTGGCTTCCCGCTCCAGAATGTGGCTCACGGCACTATCACGATGCGGCCCGATTATCTTTTCATCAATACAGTCCGCCAGTTGCAACGTTGACCGCCCGGCTAACGGATGCCCCTGCCAGACCAGCACGGATAGCTGATCGTGCTGCCACGGCCAGACTTCAATGCCGGAGGCTGGCGTCCAGCTGGAAAAAAAACCGACATCCGCATCGCCCTGTAGCAGCCCCTGCACGACGCCAATCCCGGTATGCTCCTCGATATCAATATCGGTTTGTGGATAGTGCGCAAGAAACTGACTGATGGCGCGCGGCAGATAGTGCATCAGAGCCGCAGAAATGGTGAAAATGCGGATATGGCCGCGTACGCCGGCTACGTAATCACTTAGCTCCTCCTCCATCTGCCCGAGGTTACGAAACACCTGGCGAGCATGAAACAGAAGCGAGTGGCCGGCCGGCGTCAGTGCAATGCCACGCGGCAGGCGCAACATCAAAGGCGTGCCGATTTGCTGCTCAAGCTCGGTAATACGCTTACTTACGGCCGAGACGGCGAGATGTTTACGCCGCGCGGCGCGCGTAAGGTTCTGCTCCTCAGCCACTGCCACAAATAGCGCGAGTGAGACCAGGTCGTAACGCATAGCGATCCTTTATTCCGGAAGTGTTTGCTGAATAACAAAAGGCAGAATACCGCCATACCGCAGGTAGCGAAGCTCCTGCCGCGAATCAATGACTGCCTCAAGATTCAGTGCCGCAGTCTGTCTGCCCTCACGCGTGATGTAAAGCGTAAGCGGGGTGACGCCCGGTGCCAGTAACTCCAGGCCCACAATATCCAGGATTTCCGTGCCATCCATTGCCGGCAGCTTCTCCGCCTCTCCGGCAATAAAATGTAATGGCAGTATCCCCATACCGATCAGATTGGTACGGTGAATGCGCTCAAAACTTTTCGCGATAACAGCTTTCACGCCGAGTAGCGCCTGCGCTTTTGCGGCCCAGTCGCGACTTGATCCGGCACCATAACGCTCCCCGGCCAATACCACCAGCGGCATACCTGTGGGCAGCCAGGTTTGTGCCGCTTCAAACGCCGGGAGTATGTGCTGATGCGATGCATCCCAGGCAAATCCACCGCCGCCGCGTTTATCCTCAGGTAATAAACGATTGGCGAGCGCTTTGTTGGTAAAGGCCCCACGCACCATGACTTCGTGGTTACTGCGGCGCGTGGAGTAGAGGTTTAAATCCCGGGGATCTTCATGATGCTCCAGCAGCCACTGCCCGGCCAGGCTGGTGGCAGAGATCGCCCCCGCCGGCGAAATGTGATCGGTTGTAACGTCATCACCAAACCAGAGGAAGGGACGGGCATCGCGGAGCGAAAGCGGCTCAGCGGGATCGCGCGGTAAACGCTCCAGGTAACCTGGCCGGCGCAGATAGGTCGATCCGGCTTCCCATGGGTAATGTACGCTGCCCGGCGCCTCAATCTGTTGCCAGTGCGGCGTGCCCTGCCAGATGATATTACGACGCTTGAGGTAGTGCTCGCGCTTCATCACCGTTTTCACCCACAGCTCAACCTCTTCACGTGCCGGCATAAGATCGCGCATCAGGATCGGCTGATTGTTCTCATCGTAACCAAGCGGATCGCTCAACATATCGTGCTGCATAGTGCCGGCGATGGCCCAGGCGATCACTAACGCTGGCGAGGTCAGATACCCGTGACCCAGGCTGGGATTGACGCGTCGCGGGAAGTTGCGGTTACCGGAAAGCACACACACCGCCTGCAGGCCGTCGCTGACCAGCGTTTCCATCGCAGGCTGTAAGGCCCCTGAGCTGCCGATGCAGGTCATGCATCCATAGCCCGCCACGCTGAACCCCAGCGTCTCCAGCCCTGCCAGCAGGCCAGACTCACCAAGATAATCGGTCACGGCGCGGGAGCCAGGCGAGAAGGAGGTTTTCACCCACGGCTTCGGTTTAAGCCCACGCTGTGCGGCATTCCGCGCAAATAGCGCCGCCTGAATAACCAGCCAGGGATTAGCAGTAGTTGTACAGCTGGTAATGGCGGCAATGGCTACGGCCCCTTGCTGAATCGGCTGCGGATAATCATCAGGCTGCCACTGTAAAGCTTGCTCAGCCGGCTCGAGCGTCTCCAGGAAACTTTTTGCCGCATCACGCAGCGCAATTTGCTGGTGAGGGTTATAAGGCCCCGCGACGCTGGGTTCGATGCTGCCTAAATCCAGTTCAATGCAGTGTGAGAAGTCGGGCTGACGAGCCTCCGGCGTGCGCCAAAGATGCTGATGTTGCATATAGCTGCGGATGATAGTCTGCTTCTCTTCGCTGCGGCCCGTCATGTTGACGTACTCTGCGCTGCGTTCGTCAAACGGAAAGAACACCACCGTCGCACCATACTCAGGCGCCATATTGGCGATGGTGGCGCGCGACTCAAGCGGCATCGTATGCAACGCAGGGCCTGTGAACTCCACAAACTTGCCCACCACGCCGCTTTCTCGCAACAGGCGGGTAATGTGTAATGCCAGATCGCTGTCGCTGACATCAGGCGGCAGCTGGCCTGAAACGGAAATGCCCACCACATCCGGGAAACGAAGCGTTACCGGTTCACCTACCAGCGCAGCCTGCCCTTCCAGCCCGCCAACGCCCCAGCCTAATACGCCAAGCGCGTTGATCATCGGTGTATGGCTGTCTGTAGCAATCATACAGTCGGCATGCAGCAAGGGTATGGCTTCGCGCTCATCCACGGTGACAACCTCGGCAATGGTTTCAAGGTTCATTAAATGGATAATGCCAGTACCCGGCGGGATAACGCGGAAGTTATCCAGGCTCTTTTCTGCCCAACGAATAAAGCGGTAGCGCTCAGCATTGCGACGGAAATCAAATCTAAGGTTATCTTCCAGTGCATCAGCACTGGCATAGCTTTCAACAATCACAGAGTGATCGATGGTCAGCACAGCAGGAATGTGAGGATTGATAGCGCGCGGATCGCCCCCGAGCTCAGCGGTAAGATCGCGCATGGCGGCAAAATCAGCCAGTGCCGGCAGGCAGGTTGTATCGTGAAACATTAGTCGGTCCGGGTAAAATTCAACTTCACCCGGTAGTGAGGCGGCGGAGAGATAATCAAGAAACTGTGGCAGCGTATGCGGTGAGCAGCGCGCAACGTTCTCCAGCAGGATACGGAGGCTGTAGGGCATCCTCTGCAGCTGTTCCGGTGGCACGATATGGGTGAGATCAATAAAGTGATAGAGACGGTCATTGATGACCAGCGGAGAGCGTTCCAGCGTTAAGGGCGATGTCATAAAAGTTTCCGTTGCAACAATCTGGTTATGTTCGTCGCCGGATAACGTCTCATGTGCGGATATGAATGAAAATTGAACATTAACCAATAGCGCGTTCTCCAAAGGAGAACGCTCATGGTGGCTCAGGCTTCCGCCAGATTCCGGTCGATGATCTCGTTTATCGCACCATCTTCCTGCCATGTTGTTAAGTAGCGGCTGATGTCGCTAAAGAGTGGAGCGTTTTTATGCGGGACACAAATTGCCTGAAAAATCTGGCCAAAGTTGTCAGACAACACGCGAAAACCGGGATTCTCGCTTGCTGCGCGCGCCAGCGGCTGCCGAATGCCGGCAGCCATATCACCTTCTCCGTTGAGAAACGCATCAATGGCGGCCTGCGAGGAAGCCAGCCGGTTGAGTGAAGCATGCTGTAGCGTTCGGGTAAGGTGCAGATCGTAGGCGGTGCCCTTGCCGACATTAATCACGACATCCTGTTTATCCATCTCCGCCACGCTCTGCCAGCTGCTGGCCTCCCGTACAAGGACGGTGCCCTGAATGGTGATATAGGGTTGGGTAAAGCGCAGGACCTCTTCACGTTTAGGATCGATAGCGAGGAAGGCCACATCCCAGCGATCGAGTGTGGCATCCTCTACCACTTTGCCGGCAGTGGGATAAGTGACAAACTGCGCCACCTTACCCTGCTCTGCGGCGATTTTGCGCGCAATCTCTACGGTGATGCCGCCGGGCTCTCCATCGGGCAGCGTCTTAGCGAGCACAGCATTACCGAGGTTAATGGCGAAGCGTAAAGTGTTAACGTTATCGGTGGCTGACATGTGGTTCTCCTGAGAAATCGTCATCGTGATCCTGGTTTGTGGTATCAAAGTTCAGCCGCTGAATTTTTCCGGCGACAAACAGGTAGCAGCACAGGTTGAGGAAAGCGCAGACGCCAACAAAAATCAACGCGCCATTAAACGAACCGGTATCTTTGATGATGTAGGCGATGATGATGGGCGTAAATATGCCGGAGATGTTGCCAATCATATTAAACAAACCACCGCTCAGGCCAACCGCCTCTTTCGGTGAGAAATCAGACACTACACACCACCCCATGGCGCCAAACCCTTTGCCGAAAAAGGCCAGAGACATAATAGCGACCACGACCCATGCGGAATCAACGTAGTTACAAATCACCATGCTCACGGCCAGCAACATGCCAATCACAATCGGCGTTTTACGTGCCGCTGACAGGCTAAAACCACGCGCCAGCATGTAATCAGACAGGACGCCACCCAGCAGCGCGCCAGCACAGCCGCACAGCGCCGGGAGGGACGCAATAAAGCCTGCTTTGAGGATGGTCATCCCGCGGTCGTGAACCAGATAGACCGGGAACCATGTCAGGAAAAAATAGGAGAGCACGGTAAAGAAGAACTGCCCCATATAGACGCCCAGCGCCAGGCGGCTGGTCAGCAGCTTACGCGTATAGCCTTTGCCTGCGCCTTCACCTTTTTTGCTGGCCTTCATATTCGTGAGGCCACCGCCGGACTGGATATACTCCAGCTCAGCTCTGTTCACCAAAGGATGCACTTTAGGTGTATCGGTCAGGACGCGCGACATCAACAGCGACACGAGGATGCCAATACCGCCCATGAACCAGAACACCGATTCCCAGCCAAATGAGTAAGAGAACCAGCCCATCAAAGGCAGGAAGAATACCAGCGCAAAATACTGGGCTGCTGTCGTGAATCCTGATGCCTTACCGCGCTCTTTCGCCGGGAACCACGCCGCCAGAAATCGTGAGTTGGCCGGTAACGTTGGCGCTTCAATCAGTCCCATCATAAAAATGAAACCGAACATCAGGACCCGTGTAACCCACACATTGTCAAAGGAGGTGCTAAAGCCGACGAGGAATACAAACAGTGACCAGGTAAATACGCCAGCCACCAGTACCTTTTTGGACCCATACCGGTCAAGTAACCAGCCACCCGGATATTGTCCCAGCACATATGCCCAGGTAAACGTGGAGATGAGATAACCGAGCGCCACAATATCCAGCCCGGCAGATTTCACCATGTCCGTACCGGCAATAGAGAAGGTGGCCCTGTCGCCGTGGTTTAATGCAATACTGAGGAAAACCATCAGCAAAATCATATAACGATAATGCGTGGGTCGGTTCTTTTTAGCAGTGGAGTTCAGAGTAATCATAGTATTCGGCCTTGTCTGGCATACGATTAATTAAATCGGTAAAGTTCAGCCGGGTTCTGCACAAATAACTTGTGTCGAACCTGATTGTTATGCGCCCAGTGGTATAGTTGCGAAAGTATTAATGCATCATCTGGCATCTTTTTATTGGCACTGATTAAATTGGGATGCGGCCAGTCACTTCCCCATAAAACACGTTCCGTCGCTTCATTCAGAAAAGCGCGCATCATTGCGCCCATGTCAGACACATCATCGCAGTGTGATTGATGATAAAGCGCGGAGAGTTTTACCCAGCATCTGCCCTTCTCAATCAGCTCCCACGCCAGCTTCCAACAGGGGTGTGCCATGGCGTCAGGCTGTGGCAGACGGAAGTAGTGATCGATGACCAGATTGCCCGGGAGCTGGCGAAGTACAGAACGCAGTTGCCATAACTGATCCGCAGTAGCGTGTACCTGCACATGCCAGCCGCGTTCAGCCACGCGATGTGCCACCGGTAACAGCATTTCAGATGTGGTTGCACTGCCTGCGCCCAGATTGAAACGGACACCGGTCACACCCGCCCGCTGCAGTGCATCAAGCTCTGCCTCAGTGACAGACTCATCCACCACGGCTTCGCCGCGCGCACGGCTGCCAAAAGCCAGCAGTGCATCCGTCAGGCAGCGGTTGTCAGTGCCATACGAAGAGGGTTGAACCAGAATATGACGTGTATGGCCCAGCCATTTTTTAAACTGAAGATAATCACTGACGGTGGCATCGGGTAAATTACGCGTGTCATCCGCTGTGTACGGATAACGCCTGTCATAAATATGATGATGACAATCGCAGCTATTTTCAGGTAATACGATCTCAGGCGGGCGAGAAATATGGCTATATTTCACTTCCGCCAAACTATCCTGGCTTTCCACGATGATGCCTTTATGATCTAAATTAACGGGTGAATTAATGAGTCAGCAATATTTTCAGCTTAGTAACCGCTGCCTGAGGACTACTGAGAACCGGACATTTCACTGCGGATTGAACCTGTTCCCATGCAATAGCCATAGAGAAGTGCGCCAGGAGGATAGCATCAGCATCACTGTGTTCACGCGCGGCCTGGACAATGAGCTGGTTATGGCGCGCGGCATCTCCCTGCTCAAGGGCATCACGTGCGCCATCAATAAGTACGCTGGTCAGTGAGGCTGCACGGTAGCTTTGGCGTACCAGTTCATTAAATTCAGCCTCCATGCCGGCAACAGCAGGCGCAAAGGTTGCCAGCATGACAATCTTCTTCCCCTGTGCCAGTGCGGCCTCAAACATGGCTTCATTTGGCTTAAGCACCGGAATACTGTTTTTTGCCGCGCTGGCGTCGATCGCCTCGCCAAACGCTGAGCAGGTAAACAGCACCGCGCCAGCATCAATACTGACGGCATAGTCGACCAGAGAGTCAATCCGCTGGTACAAACGTCCGGTCAGGGCGGTAACTTTACGACGATCAAGACTTAATGCGTCATCCAGCAGATTACTGATTTCAGCCTCTGGCCAGCGATCGGCAAACGCCTGATTGATCGGCTCAACCGCCAGCGGTGTCGCATGGATTAACACAATACGTTGATTCATTTTCGGCTCCATGAAAGCAGGTTGCCGCCGCAGGGCGACAACCTCATGACATCGAATCAGGCGCGAATAGATGCCGCCACTTTGTCCGCAAACGCTTTAGTGCCGCACTTGCCACCCAGATCCGGCGTACGGGTTTCTGGATTTTCCAGCACTTCATCAACAGCACGGTTGATCTCTTCAGCTGCTTTCAGGAATTTCGGCTGGTTATGTTTTTCGGCATACCACTGCAGCATCATCGCAACAGAGAGGATCATGGACACAGGATTCGCCTTGTCCTGATTCTGAATATCCGGTGCTGAACCATGCTGGGCCTGCGCACAGCAGTGGGTGTCGCTGGCCATGATAGAGCCCGCCAGGCCAAGGCTACCGGACAGTTCGCTGGCCAGGTCGCTGATGATGTCGCCGTAGAAGTTAGTGGCAACCAGCACATCGAAACGCTCCGGGTTACGCACCAGGTGAGCGGTTGACGCGTCAACTAACAGATCATCCAGTTCGACTTCCGGGAACTCTTTCGCAACGTGACGTACTGCTTCAAGGAACAGACCATCCGTCATGTGGAAGCTGTTCGCTTTATGGATCGCCGTCACCTTTTTACGACGCTGCATGGCCAGCTCAAAGGCTTTACGGGCAATACGTTCAGAACAGTGACGAGTAATTTTACGCGTAGACAGTGCCATATCCGGGCTCGGCATCACTTCGCCCCAGCCGCGCGTCATGTTGCGGTCCGGGTAGAAGCCCTCGGTCGCTTCGCGCATGATGACCAGATCCATCGATTTCCCCTCCTTCATGTTGGAGGTCAGGAAAGGACGGGTACGCGCCGGACGCACGTTAGCATAGAGGTCCAGCCCGATGCGGAAACCAGCAGAGACGTTACGACCGCCTTTTTCAGGTGCCGGATAATCGGCATGGGATTGTGTGCCGAGAATAATGCCGTCATACGTTTTGGCGCGGTCAAGTGACTCCTGGCGCAGCGTGGTGCCATGTAACTCCAGGCTTTTAAAGCCTACGTCTTCATAATCGAACTCAAAGTGCAGGCCGTACGCTTTATCTAATGACTCCAGTACCTTTACCGCAGCAGAAGTGATCTCAGGGCCGATACCGTCACAAGGCAGAACCAAAATACGCATAAATACTCCAGATGATTGATCAGTTTTCGATTGCATTTTTATACCAATAAATGCACTGATAGCAAGGTGATGAAGATCACATTTTTAATACAAAAAAACCACATTGGGATATTTGTACGGTTTATCAGTCTGTTAGAGCTTGCGCCTGTTTTACAGTGTTTACGTCCTGCTCTGGCAGCCTTCTCAGCTTCACCGCTCTTTGCGCCTTTTCAGGTCCCGGAGTGCGTTTTGTGATCAAGAGCACAAAAACGCACCACGCTTAATTGCACTTGTTTTTATATAAAAGCAATATGTGTGCTATTCGCTACCGCTTTGGGGGAACAGATATGATTAAGTTGGGCGTCATCGCGGATGACTTTACGGGGGCTACAGACATTGCCAGCTTTATGGTGCGTGCTGGCTGGAAAGTGGTGCTGTTCAATGGCGTTCCTGATCGGGGCTTTAATCAGGAGAGTGCCGACGCCATTGTGATTGCCCTGAAGAGCCGTTCCATTACGACAAAAGCGGCCGTTGAGCAGGCTCTGGCGGCTTCTGCCTGGCTTAGATCGCAGGGCTGTCAGCGCCAGCTCTTCAAATATTGCTCCACTTTTGATTCCACCGCAGAGGGCAATATCGGGCCGGTTACGGATGCACTGATGGCGTTTTTGGGCGCATCCATGACTTTGATCTGCCCGGCTGTGCCAGACAATGGTCGCACCATTCTTCAGGGACATCTGTTTGTAAAAGGCCAGTTACTGAATCAAAGCGGAATGGAGCACCATCCCGTCACGCCCATGAAAGAGTCATCACTGAAAAAACTCATGGAGGCGCAATCTACAGGCCACTGTGAGGTCATTACACTCGACACCATTAAAAATCATGCTGATGACATTCCTGCAGCGCTTGCCAGACTCGCTGAACAAAAAATCAAATATGTCATTTGTGACGTGCTGGATAACCACGACCTGCTCACTGTGGCGCGAGAGACAGTCCATTTTCCGCTGATCACCGGTGCTGCCGGGATCGGTTATGCCATAGCCGCACTGGATACCCGGCATCAACCAGCAGATGCGCATGTACTGGCTATCAGTAAAGAGGGGGCAAGCATTGTCCTGTCAGGCAGCTGCTCTTCCATGACCAATCAGCAGGTAAATTTTTATCAGCAGCGCGCCTCCTCGCTGGCGCTGGACGTGGAAAAGATAATCAATGATGCCGCTTATCTGCAGAGAGTCACTGAGTGGGCGCTGGGCCATGCCGGTGAGTCGCTGGCACCGATGATATATGCCACCCAGCCTCCGGAAATTATCCGGGAGATCCAAAAGCGTTATGGCGCGGAGTACGTCAGTGAAAAAATTGAAGCGTTTTTCGCTGCGCTGTCTCAGAACTTAAGCCAGAGAGGCTTTAACAAATTTATCGTCGCCGGCGGCGAGACTTCAGGCGCGGTATCTCAGGGTTTAAACATCAGGGGAATGGTCATTGGTCATGCGGTGGCGCCCGGCGTACCCTGGACACAGGTTCTCAATGAAGAGAAATGGGTCATCCTCAAGTCAGGTAACTTTGGTGACGCTGAGTTCTTTTTAAAAGCGCAGGAGAGCGTGAAATGAGTGAGATGCAATACCGTCAGGATCTTGTGCGTTACGCACGCTCTCTGTTCGAACGCGGCTACAGCAGCGGCGGCGCGGGCAATATTAGCCTGAAACTGCCAGACGGACATATCCTTGCCACGCCAACTAACTCAAGCTTTGGCGATCTGGATGCTGATACGCTGAGTAAAGTAACGATGGATGGCGAGTTGGTTTCAGGCCAGAAACCCTCGAAAGAGGTATTGATGCATCTGGCAATGTACCGCCAGCGCCCCGCATGTGGCGGCATCGTCCATCTGCATTCGCCCTGGCTGACGGCATTATCGTGCCTGCCTGACCTGGATTACGAAAATGCGCTGCCCGCCATCACACCGTATTACGTAATGCGCGTCGGTAAGCTTCCGGTGGTGCCCTATATTCGTCCGGGTTCGCCTGAAATTGCCGTGCATGTAGACAGGCTGGCAAAAGAGCACAATGCAATTCTGCTTGCCAATCACGGTCCGATTATTTCCGGTAAGAATATTCGTGAAGCTGTTTTTAACGCTGAAGAGCTGGAAGAGACTGCAAAACTCTATTTTGTGCTCAAACCTTATGGCATGAAAACCCTGACCAGTGAAAACATTGATGAGCTTAATACTCTCTTCAATATGAAATAATTAAAAAACAACGCTGTGCAGATCTCTTTGCACAGCGCTTTCCTGTACCCGTTTTCTGAAAAATATAAGGGTAAGTCATGTCACTAATGCTTATCACCGGGATTGCCATGTTTGTTATCCTGACATGGTGCTTATTAAAAAATACATTCCCGCCCAGTGTGCTTTTTATTGTATTACCCACGGTCGCTGCGCTGGTGTGTGGATTTGGTTTTAAAGAGCTGGGCGAATATGTGGCGTCTGGTCTAAAGTCAGTGGTAGGCACCGCCACGCTGGTGGCGTTTAGCGCCATGTTTTTTACGCTAATGAAAGAGGCGGGTGTCTTTGACGTCATCGTGCGTTTTATTTTGCGCTTTGTTACGCAATCAACGTTCTCTGTTCTGCTTGCGACGCTGGTGATCGCCTCGGTATGTAGCCTGGATGGCAATGCCTATGCAACTTTACTGGTAACCGTACCGGCACTGTTACCGCTGTATGAAAAAATGAATATCAGCCGTAAAACGTTGCTGATGTTAGTGACAGTTGGCGTTGGAGTAACCGGCATCACGCCCTGGGGTGGCTCTCTCAACCGTGCCATCGCCGTTACCCACCTGGATATTCTTGATGTCTATTACAAGCTTATCCCCCTTCAGGTCGTCCTGTTTATCCTCGGCGTTGTGCTCTGCTGGTATATGGCAAGAGTGGAGAATAAGAGCGGTTCAGGCATCAGCCATGATGCTTTCTTAGCGATGCGTCAGGAGATGCTCACCAGCAAAATACAGCAAAAGCCATGGTTATTACGTGCGAACTTCTTACTGGTTATCGCGACCATCGTTATTCTGGTTTCAGGCCTTGTTGCCGGAAACTTCCTGTTTATGATCGCTTTTTCACTCGCCGTTATAATCAATTACCCTGACGCGAAGAGAGCACAACAGAAAATCAAAGATTACGCGTTGACCATTTTCCCGGTTATCGTCATCTTTTTAACGATTGGCGTATTTGTTGGCATCCTGCAAAACACCGGTATCATTAAAGTACTGGTGAATGAACTTGCAGCTGTGCTGCCATCCAGCCTGGGTCCCTATCTCTACATTATCCTCGCGGCATTTAGCGTGCCGATTGTGATTCTGATTGGTTCAGACGCCTTCTATTTTGCTCTTCTTCCCCTCGCCGTCGGTCTGGGGCAAAGCTTTGCTATCTCGCCGCTGCATGTCACCATCGCCATGTTGATTACCGAACAGATAGGCTTACTGTTGAGTCCGGTTATTCCGGCCACGCATCTCGGCTTAGGTCTGCTTAACCTTCAGGTCGGTGAACATATTCGTCACTCGGGGGTGAAAATCTGGATCATGAGTCTCTGTGCACTGTTAGCTGCCGTGCTGATGGGCACTATCCCTGTCTGAGGTAAAGCAATGGACGTCGCCGGACATCAATAGTGAATGCCAAAGCTGTTTGGTAAGAAAATTTCATGTCTGGCGAGCGCGCTTATGGTTAATGAACGTAATCTATCAAATGCACTGTCGATTTTCTTATCATTCATCCTGCCCGGAGATGTTTCCGATGGTGGCGTCTCTGTAGCTGACGTCAACGCCTGTCAAACCTCGTAAGGGTTAGGGTTAAAATTCATTTAGTTATGAGTGCAGAGTCGCTGCATACGAAGTTGCCAGGCGCTATATCAACACCAGGATTAGCAATGTCACTCTTTAAGACACAGCAAAAAACTTATCGATAAAGCTAAAAATCGGTACTGTTTTTATCCAGCGCTTTACAACACATTAAATAAAAAATAAAAATGCGCGACTCAGACAGTATTTTTCCATATTTTAACGCTTTTTCCTTCAGCCCGTTGCCGTTGCGCTTGTTGATTTTAAGCGGTTTAATACAATGTCCTCATCCGCTCAAAATATGAGAATAAAAAACGCGATGTTTTATCACGACGATGTGCAAGGCCATAAAATAATTGGCGAGGCTGCGTTTCGCCTCATTACCCAGGCTCAGCAGGTTACCGTTGTCAATCTGATTGAAGAGCTGATTGCGATGTCCGAGCATGAAGCGTGCGACGAGCGCCTTTCGCTGATTTCAGATGCCCGCTACTGGCTGAAGGATCACCTTAATGCCGGTCACCGCTATCAGACAGCGAAAAGCTGGATAACGGCGTCGGCGCTGACTTCCGCAAGCGATAAGAGTGCCCCGCTGCGTAGCGTGGAAGAGGAGTGATCGCCGCGCTGTAAGCGGACACAGCCCTCAATCATGAGCGTGCATGAACCTATTTCTTTGATGGCGTAAATTGCCTGATGTATGCCGCAGGCAGTAAAAAGCGCGTGTTCCTCTATCCCCCCCTGACGTCAGTATTATGCGCCCAGGCCGGAATAGTGTAAAAAAGTGCCGGCGTTAGCAGCCGGCAGCGAATAATCATTGTGTTGCGGCAGGCGCGTTGCCGCTCTGCGGAGTGATAACCTGATACGGCACCCAGTTATACGCCTGTACCTGCTGCTTGTTCAGCAGCGCTTTGGTCACCTGAACCGCGCCCGTTGCCTGCCCTTTGGCATCCTGAAATATGGTGAGTGCCATCTTGCCGCTCTTCACAAACTGCTGTCCATCTGGTGTTCCATCGATACCGGCGACCAGGATCTTCTCATTTTTCGCCTGATTTAGCGCCATGATAGCGCCAATCGCCATCTCATCATTGTTTGCCGCGATAGCGTCAATCGGCCGCTGATTGAGCAGCCAGCTGGAGACTACATCTACCGCCTCATTGCGCTGCCATTTTGCGCTCTGCTTCTCAATCACCTTCATATTCTTATATTTGGCGATCACCGCTTCCACCGCACGGGTACGCTCGCGCGCCTCTTCATTGGAGAGCGCGCCCATCAGAATGGCCACATTGCCTTTGAAATTCATCCTCTTCGCCAGCGCTTCCATCTGCATCTCACCGCCCAGCGCCGAATCTGAGCCCACATAAGCCATGTTTGCCGGCAGCTTCACCTCCGGTTTACGGTTCACAAACACCAGCGGGATACCGGCGCCCTTAGCGGCATTGATCATCGGCAACACGCCCTGGGTATCAACCGGATTAAGGATGATGGCATCAACGCCCTGGTTGATAAAATCGTCGACCTGTTGCACCTGCAGCGCGACATCACCCTTTGCATCAACAAACTGGCTGTCGAGCTGGCTTGCCTTGAGCTCCTGCTGCATCTGCGTACGTAAAATAGAGACAAAATTCAGGTCAAAATTGGCCAGCGCCACGCCAACGGTAAAGGTTTTCGCACTGACGCTCATACTCAGGAGCAGTGCGCACACGCCAATGATGAGGGGTCTGATGTTCATCGTTTTTATCCTGTAGGGTTGAGGGTATTTTTCTTGTCGGGTTTTTCACGTCGGGCAACAGGCAAATACCCGACGTGGTAAGGCTATACGGTAAAGTGCTCGCGGAATTGCTGCAGCGCCGCTGTGCTGTCGCCGCTGGCCCAGCCCTCCATTGCCACGGTGCCCTGATAGCCTGCCTCCTGCAGCGCACGGGCGATTGCGCGATAGTTGATCTCGCCTGTCCCCGGCTGCTGGCGGCCCGGCACATCAGCGACCTGAACCTCACCAATCGCCTTACCGCAGCGCCCGATCAGCGCGATGAGATTACCTTCGCCAATCTGAGCATGGTAAAGGTCGAGGTTCATCTTCAGCGCCGGGCTGTTCACGGCCTCCACCAGCGCCAGCGTATCGGCGGCCAGCGCAAACGGCGTTCCGGGGTGATCAACCGGCAGATTAAGGTTTTCCAGCGTAAACACGCGTCCGGCTCGCTCGCCCAGCTGCGCCACGCGGCGCAACGTATCCGCCGCTTTCAGCCACATCGCGCCGGTTACCACCTGGACGGGTTTCACCGGCAGGCCTTTATCGTTAAGCCCGGTACCGTGCAGGTTGAGCACCGGGCAGTTAAGTCGTGCGGCCACGGCCAGAGAGGCTTCAGCGCTCTGCAGCAGTTGCGCGATCTCTTCATCATCAGTCAGATTGCCGCTGAGATAGCCGGTCATCGAAGTAAAACGCGCACCGGTGGCAGCCAGCGCATCAATATCTTTGTCCGCCCATCCCCAGATCTCGACGCCAAACCCCAGTTCATGAATACGCGCTACCCGCTCAATCAATGGCAGATCCAGAAACACCATTTCGGCGCACACCGAGAGTTGATAACCGGCCATTAGCGTGCCTCCAGTTTGACAGGCTGGTTGCGCTGTACTGACTCAATACAGGCCAGAGCGATCGCCAGTGCGTTGCGGGCATCTTCACCCGTAGCGCGCGGCGTTTCACCACTGCGAATACAGCGGGCGAACTCCGCCATCTCCGCCACATAGGCTTCGCGCAGCAGATCCGAATCCAGTCGTGAGGTGTCTACTGCGATACCGTTGGCGGTATAGCGCACGCAGTGGTTGGCGTTGATATGGCCCGCCTGCAGCATGCCTTTGCTGCCGAACACTTCACCGCGTACGTCATAGCCATACACGGCCTGGAAGTTCGCTTCGGCAATGGCGATTGCTCCGTTATCAAAGCGTAGGGTGACAACCGCCGTATCCAGCAGCCCTCTGTCTTTAAAATCAGGGCGCACCAGCGCATCCGCCAGTGCATACACCTCAACCGGTTTTGCGCCAGGGTTAAAGTGCAGCAGCGTGTCAAAATCGTGGATCAGCGTCTCAAAGAAGATGGTCCACTGCGGAATCGGTGCCGGATCCTGTAACCCCGGATCGCGTGTTACCGAACGGCTCAGCTGAGTGGTGCCGTTCTCGCCGGCTTTTACGGCCTCAATCGCCGCAGCAAAACCGGAATCGAAGCGGCGATTGAAACCCACCTGCAGCACTACGCCAGCCTGTCGGGCAGCCGCGATAGCGCGGTCGGCCTCCTCCAGCGTGACGGCCATTGGTTTCTCACAGAACACATGCTTGCCGGCATTAGCCGCGGCAATCACCCACTCAGCATGGGTGCGCGCCGGTGCGGCGATGGCTACCGCATCGATCTCCGGATCCTGTAATAACGCCTGCAGATCGCTATAGGCTTTGCTCACGCCCAAGCGGCTGGCAAGCTTCTCTGCCGCACCCGGAAGAGGATCGGCTACTGCCGCCAGCGTGGCACCGGGCACGCGGTACGCGAGGTTCTCCGCATGAAAGCTGCCCATGCGCCCTGCGCCAATTAAACCAATACGAACTGTTTGCTTATTCATAAAGACTCCTTGTTATTTTGCTTTCGCCCACGCAGGCGAAGAGGGGTGTTCATCAGCGCGTTTCGCCTCAGCGGCAAAGCGACGGGATTTGGAGAGCATCAGCGGTTCAATGTGTTCAAGGGAGACGCCACGGGTCTCCGGCAAAAATCGGCGTACAAACCAGAACGCGACCAGACAACCCACTGCGCACAGCATCAGCGGGAACGCGCCGTGGAAGTTGGCCATCAGCACGCTGCTGCGGTTCATCATGGGGAAACTTTGCGTCACGATGAAATTCGCGACGTACATTGAGGCAAACGCAAAGCCCATCGCGACAGCCCGCATACGGTTCGGGAAGATTTCGGAGATCAGCAGCCAGGCGCCAAGACTCCAGGACAGACCAAAAATCAGCACAAATGCCACCAGCCCGATAACCGGCAGCACGCCGCCAACCTGTGCAATAAAGGCCCACGCGGTAAACACCAGGCACAGCGCGCAGCCCAGGGCCCCCCAGCGCAGCAGCGGCGTACGGCCGACGCGGTCAATGGTGAACAGGCAGCCCGCCACGCCCACCAGCAGCGCCAGACCAAGGAAGATACTCTGGAACAGTGAAGCCTGAGTGCTGGCTGTGATGTTTTGCAGCAGCGATGGGGCGTAATAGAGCAGGATGTTGATGCCGGATATCTGTTGCAGAATGGCAATGGCACAGCCAATCAGGAGGATGTAGCGCGCACGCGCATCACGCAGCATACCGCTATGCTGTGCCTGGCCGTTCTCAGGCTGTTTTGAAGCGAGAATTTCAGCCAGCAGATGCTCAGCATGCCGGGCATTGGAGAGACGCGTCAGCACCCCCCGGGCGCGATCGGTTTTCCCTTTCAGAGCCAGCCAGCGCGGCGACTCTGGCATGAACGGCACCAGCAGCAAAAATAGCGCACACGGCACCACGCCGGAGGCCAGCATCCAGCGCCAGCCTTCACTGACGATCCACTGATGCGGCATACCGCGTGCAATCAGGTAATTCACGATATACACCGCTACCTGGCCGCCAACCATCAGCATCTGCTGCAGGCCCAGCATGCGTCCACGCCAGTCTTTCGGGGAAACTTCGGCGATATAGAGCGGCGAAATCGCGGATGCCATGCCAACAGCCAGACCGCCCACTAAGCGCCAGATCACGAAATCCGTCAGCGAGCTCGCCAGCGCCGATCCTACCGCTGACATCACAAACAGCACGGCGGTGATAATCAGGGTGGCTTTACGGCCAATGCGGTCAGAGATATAGCCCACGCCCCATGCCCCCGCGATGCAGCCGAGGATGACATTTGAAACGGCCCAACCACTCTCCCACGGCGTCAGATGCAGATGTTCCGTCAACGGATCAATCACGCCGGAGATGACGGAGGCGTCATAACCCAGGATAACGCCGCTGAGCGAAGCGATGGCACAGACAAACAGAATCAAACGTAAATTGTGTTTCCGCATAACAGCTTATTTCCCTTTGTGAGTTCGTTTCGTATCGCTGAATGCTCTATTGCAAAGGCGATGCCAACTGAAAACAGGGTAATTTTGTGATCGCGAACACAGGGATAAGTCACAAAGCGGCAATAAAATTTACATGTCAACTTTACATGTCAATAAAATGAACACTTCATTTATCCGGAGTACGTGATGAACCAGCGTCTGCCATTAAAAGAAGAGAGTGATGCTATTTTCAGCCTGCCGGACAGCGCGGAAGTTGCCAGCTGGGATGCCCTGTTGTGGCAGAGCTGGCAGCGTTTTAGTCAGGGCGAACAGCCGCCATCGCTGCGCGGCAGTATTTTGCAGTCGTGGCAACGTTCGCAGCTGCGCGGTATCGACCCCAATCAGTTTGTCTATATCTCACCGCCAGAACCTGAACTGCACGCCATTCTGGAACACAACGCTGAACTGATTCGGGTGGCGCGCAGCATCATGGAGAATCTGCTGGCCTACAATCCGGATGGGCACATCAACCTCACCGATGCGCGGGGCGTGACGCTGCATTTTTGCGGCGCGGATCTGACGCCGGTTGGCAGCATTCTGCGGGAAGAGGTACTCGGCACCAATTGCACCGCGCGTTGCCTGATTGAGCAGCGTCTGGTGTATGTATTGAGCGGCGAGAACTGGAAGATCGCTCTGCGTAAGCGCCATCGTCAGTGCGCGGCGGCGCCCGTGCGCGATGCCAGCGGTCAGTTGATTGGTGTCCTGACGCTGACCGCCACGCCGGATAATTTCAACGCGCATACCCTAGGCACGGTACAGGCGGCAGCGGAGGCGGTCGGCCAGCAGCTGGCGCTGCAGCGTCTGCTGGCTGAGCAGCAGTCCATTCTGGAGACGCTTAATGAAGGCGTAATTGTGTGCGATAAACACGGGCGCATTAAAACGCTCAATCGCTATGCGCGGCAGATCTTCAGCACGCTCGATCCTCACGCTGCGCCCATTGATGTGCTGCTGCAGCCGCAGGGCGGATCGCTGCTGACCATGCCGTTCTGCAACGACCGCGAGCTGCAGTTTATGCCGGCCGGCCTGGCGCCGCTCTCCTGCCTGATCTCTCTGATGCCTGCACCGGATGGCGGACGCGTGCTGTCGCTGCGCGAAAATCAGCGTATTCGTGCTATTACCCGGCGCGTGATGGGCGTTAACGCCAGCTATACCTTTGAGATGATTCGCGGCCACGCGCCCGCCATGCAGCAGGCGATTCAGAAAGCCCGAACCAGCAGCCGAAGCGACAGCACGGTGCTGCTCAGCGGCGAAAGCGGCACCGGCAAAGAGCTGTTTGCGCAGGCGATTCACAACGCCAGCCCGCGCCAGCAGGAGGCGTTTATCGCCCTGAACTGCGGGGCGCTGCCGCGTGATTTAGTGCAAAGCGAGCTGTTTGGCTATGCGGACGGTGCGTTTACCGGGTCGCGCCGGGGCGGCTCGGCAGGTAAATTTGAGCTGGCTGACGGCGGCACGCTGTTCCTTGATGAGATTGCTGAGATGCCGCTGGAAGCGCAAACCAGTCTTCTGCGGGTCCTGCAGGAGGGTGAAGTGCTGCGTATCGGTGCGGCGCATCCGCTTAAGGTCAACGTGCGCATTATTGCGGCGACCCACTGCAACCTGCCGGACGCCGTGGAAAAAGGTGCGTTCCGGCGCGATCTCTACTATCGCCTGAACGTTATTTCACTGGCGATCCCGCCGCTACGCGACCGTCTGGAGGATATTCCGGAGCTGATTAATACCTTTATTCAGGCTCTCTGCGCCCGTCAGAAACGCATTCCGCCAACCGTCTCTTCTGAGGCGATGGCCTGTCTGCAGGCGTGGAGCTGGCCGGGTAATGTGCGGGAACTGGAGAATGTGGTCGAGCGGGTCGTCAGTCTTTGTGAAGGGCTGGAGATCAATCGTGCCGATCTGCCTGAGCCGCTGCAGAGTGTGGCGGAGAGTCACGCACCCGGCCAGACGCCTGCGTCGCTGCACGATCTGGAGCGCGTACACATATTACGCGTGATTGATGAGCACAAGGGCAACCTGCGCCAGTCAGCGCAGCAGCTGGGGATCTCCCGTACCGCGCTGTATAACAAACTGAACGTATGGGGTATCGACTACCGTGCGCGCAGACGCGCTGAATAACCAATCCGCAATAAAAAAGGCAGCCTGTCGGCTGCCTGATGCAGACTCTTCCATCACGCGCGGCGTTATTTCGCCAGCAGTTCCTGACGAACGATTTCAGCGCCGGCGCTCAGGGCGTGCAGCTTGCCTGTCGCCACCTGGCGGGAGAGAGGCGTCATACCGCAGTTGGTGGATGGATAGAGCTTATCGGCATCCACAAACTGCAAGGCTTTGCGCAGGGTATCTGCGACCTGCTCTGGCGTCTCAATCGTATTGGTTGCCACATCGATAGCGCCTACCATCACTTTTTTACCGCGGATCAGCTCAATGAGGTCCATCGGCACACGCGAGTTCTGGCACTCCAGAGAGATGATATCGATACCCGAGGTCTGCAGTTTCGGGAACACCTCTTCATACTGACGCCATTCGGTGCCCAGCGTCTTTTTCCAGTCGGTATTGGCTTTGATGCCGTAGCCATAGCAGATATGCACTGCCGTTTCGCACTTCAGTCCTTCGATGGCGCGCTCCAGCGCAGCGATACCCCAGTCATTCACCTCATCAAAAAATACGTTAAAGGCAGGCTCATCAAACTGGATAATATCCACACCGGCGGCTTCTAACTCTTTGGCTTCCTGATTGAGGATTTTGGCAAACTCCCACGCCAGTTTTTCACGGCTTTTGTAGTGGCCGTCATACAGCGTATCGATCATCGTCATCGGGCCAGGCAGGGCCCATTTGATCGGCTGTTGGGTAAGCTGGCGCAGAAACTTAGCATCTTCAACAAACACCGGCTTCTGACGGCTTACCGCCCCGACAACGCTCGGTACGCTCGCATCGTAGCGATCGCGAATTTTGACTACCTGACGTTTTTCAAAATCGACGCCATCAAGGTGTTCGATAAAGGTGGTGACAAAGTGCTGGCGCGTCTGCTCACCGTCGCTGACGATATCAATACCGGCCTGAAGCTGGTTCTGCAGGGTTAAGCGCAGGGCATCATGTTTGCCATCGATTAACTCCTGATCCTGCAATTTCCACGGCGACCATAACGTTTCAGGTTGGGCCAGCCACGAAGGTTTAGGTAAGCTGCCGGCGGTGGACGTGGGTAATAATCTTTTCATAACAGGTGACCTTATCTTTTTTTTAATCAAACAGCGTAATTAGCGGACCATTGTTCCAGAATCGCTTTATAGGGTTTAATGAAGTTCTCTTCCGTAAACCTTCCCTGCTCCACAGCCAGCTGGCTACGTTCTACGCGATCGTAAACAATGCGTGTGAGTGAGTAGTCCTGATGATTCAGGCTGGGCTGATAGCACAGTCCGGCCGCTGAGTTAGCGTTGTAAATCTCCGGGCGGTAAATCTTCTGGAACGTCTCCATCGTGCTGATGGTGCCGATCAGTTCAAGATTGGTGTAGTCGCTCAGCAGGTCCCCGGTGAAGTAGAAGGCCAGGGGCGCGACACTGTTTGCAGGCATAAAGTAGCGCGCTTTTAAGCCCATTTTATTGAAATAGTGATCGGTCATTGAGTATTCATCCTGTTGATACTCAATGCCCAGCACCGGGTGCTGATTACCGGTCCGGCGGTAGATGTTTTTACTTGAGACACTCAGGCAGATAACCGGCGATTTTTTAAAGTTGCTTTTATACACATCGGAATTCACGAAGTGTTTGAATAACTTGCCGTGCAGATCGCCGAAATCATCAGGCGTGGTAAACACGGTGCGATCTTTATTGTGTTCTGACAGTAACACGCTGAAATCGTAGTCGCGCACGTAGGAGGAGAAGTTGTTGCCGGTAATACCTTCAATGCGCTGGCTGCTTTTTTTATCAACGATATTGGTTTTCAGAATTTCAATAACCGGGAAGGTGTTGCCTTTGCCTTCGATATCCAGCTCAACAGAGATGATCTCCAGCTCGACAGCATAGCGATCCGCCTGCGGGTTATCCCAGTTCGCCAGCGCGTTGAAACGATTATCGATCATGGTCAGTGCGTTACGCAGGTTCTCCTGACGGTTCTGACCACGGGCAAGGTTGGCGAAGTTAGTGGTGATACGCGTATTCCCGGAAGGGTTATAATTTTCGTCGAAAACCGAGCTCTTAACGGTAAAGCTGAAATCGTTGTTCATTGCGTTCTGGCATCCTGAGATTTGATCGGCAACCTGAAACTGTGTGAAGCGGTTAAACATGTTCTGAGTGAGTTACTCAATCGTTTTCAGGTTGTTTAAAGTTATAAACAATGCATCTTTTATGCCTGAGTCACAGGTTGAGTGAAAGTGATTAAATTTCAATGCAGCATGAGTCATCTTCATGTTTTGTCACGTTCACGTGATCGCCCACCACAAAGCGCATGTTGAACTCACTACGCGGCCGGCGAAAATTCAGTATCATAGCCCTTCTGCCGCTTACCTGACTGAGTATCCTGCTGCTATGACCGAACACAACGCCCTGTTTTCACGGCTTACCACCACGCTGGCAGAAGCGAGCCGCACGCCGCTGTACAAACGCTTCGCCAGCGCCATCAAAGACGCGGTGCGCGACGGCACGCTGGTGCACGAAGAAATTCTGCCGGGCGAGCGTGAGTTCAGTCAGTCGCTAAGCATTTCACGCATTACCGTGCGTAAGGCGATGGATGAGCTGGAGCGGGAGGGCGTGGTGTTTCGCTCACGCGGCTACGGCACGCAGATTTGCAGCCAGTTCGAATACTCGCTGAAAGAGCCAAAAGGCCTGTCACAGCAAGCCGTCCTGCGCGGTAAAAAGCCCGATACGGTGTGGATCAATAAAAGCAAAATTCATTGCAACGCCGAAATTGGTGAGAAGCTGGGATTGAGCACGGGCAGCGATGTCTGGCTGCTGAAACGTATCCGGTATGTTGACCAACAGGCAGTCTCAGTGGAGGAGTCGTGGGTTCCGGCGCGCTATATTGCCGATGCTGATGAGATCGGCATCTCCCTGTATGACTACTTTCGTCAGCGGCAGATCATGCCGGTGACCTCGCAAAGCAGAGTCAGCGCGCGAATGCCCGATGAGGCGCTGCAGCAGCAAATCGCCCTGCCCGCCACGGTGCCAGTGCTGGTGATAAAGCAGCTGGCGCTTGATGTACAGGGCAATCCGCTGGAGTACAGCATCAGCTACTGCCGTAGCGATATGTACGTGTTTATTGCTGAGTGAGCCGCTGGTGCCAGTAGCTTTTTAGCGTCGCGCGATCCGGCGCACAGTCGCCGCCGCGCTGCGACACTACATAAGAAGCCACCGCGTTGCCCAGCGCCACGCTCTCTCCGAGTGACCAGCCGGATGCCAGCCCCGCCAGCACACCACCAGCATGACTGTCACCGGCACCAATCGTGTCCACTACCGTCGTGGGCAGCGCCGGCACCCAGCGCTGTTCGTGCCCGTTGACGAAGCCCGCGCCCTCGCTGTCCAGTCGGACGACCATCGCACCGCCAAAACGGCGCTGCCACTCGGTCATCAGCTGCTGCGCATCAAAAGGCTCGGGCCGGCATAAGCGCTCGCGCCACAGCAGCTCGGCCTCCTGCCTGTTCACTGTAATCAGTGGCTGCAGGTCCATAATCCGGTTGAACGCCGGCTGGCCGATATCCGCCAGCCGGGGACCAAAATCCACCAGCAGCTGATACGGCTGCATCTGTTGCTCCAGCCAGTCAATCAGCACCTCACCGCTATTACTGGTGAGCTGATAGCCTGAGAGATAGATCCAGCGTCCGGCGGGCTGCGGCAGCGTGCCGAGCAGCGCCGCATCCCACTGGTTCTCCACACCGCTCACTGACAGAAATGTGCGTTCACCATCCGGTTCGACCAGCGCCAGGCACCAGCCGTTATCCCCTTTCGCCGTCTCCAGCACGCTATGGATGCCATATTCGTTCAGTTTCTGCCGCACGATAGTCGCCCAGATGCCACTCCCCAGCGGCAGCGCATTGATTGACGGGATCGCGAGGCGGTGCAGCGCAATCGCGACATTGAGCGCGCAGCCGCCGACGTTAACGCCCTGCTGATGTAGCTCAATATCACTGCCGCGGTGTGGCAGCGAGTACGCATCGGCAATCACATCGACCACGGCTGCGCCAACCACGCAAACCGGCAGATGACCCGTCAGTCGGTCCAGATCATCAGGCGTCAGCATAAACAGCCTCGCGCTGCTGGCGGAAACGCACAAACGCACGGCTGTAGTGCGTGAAGTCCAGCCCATTTGCCGCATCCAGCTCCGCTTTCAGCTGTGCATCAATGCCATCAATGCCCTGTAGCGCACCGCAAATGGCGACCGCCATCGCACCGATGGTATCGGTGTCACCACCGAGGTTGGCACACAGAATGGCGCAACGATTGGGATCGGTTGCTGCCAGCTCCACCATCGCAATGGCCGCCGGAACTGATTCAATGGTGCCGGTGCCGGTGCCCACCAGATCATAAATCTGCTGCAGGGTGGATTCGACGCCCCTGCCCTGCGTAGCCACCTGCAGCGCCAGCTCAATACGGGCTGCCATCGACGCGCTAAAGGTCGTCACGCGCTTCTCCTGTGCCGCCCGCGCAATGGCGGGTAACTCGTCGCGAATCGTTAGCCAGCTGGCACCCTCGATGGCACGCGATACGGCCCAGGCGATGGCTGTCGCACCGGCAATGGCGACATCCGATTTGTGCGTCGGGCTGGATGCCAGCGCCACGGCCTCAATGAATGCATCAAGATCGCGGGCGGGCAGCAGGCAACCCAGCGGTGACACGCGCATTGCGGCACCGTTGGTCATGCCATTGTTCTCCAGCTCTGCCACGGGCGTGCCGTTTTGCAGCGCCCGGAGGGCGATTTTCGATGTCGGGCCCAGCACATTTTTATTGAATGCATCGAACGCTTCAGCCCAGCGCAGAATATTGGCGCCGATGGTTTCAGCGTTGATTTCGCCCTCGTGACTGACAATGGCATCTGCCAATGCCAGCGCCATTGAGGTGTCGTCCGTAAATTCCGCCCGCCCGAAGTAGCAGGCTGCGTTGTTCTCTGCCGGTCCCGGCAGGAAGCGGTCAATCCAGCCAAAGTGCTGTTTTACCCGACTGCGCGGCCACAGCTCCGAGGGCATGCCCATGGCATCGCCCAACGCCTGGCCATAGAACGCGCCTAAAATCCGTTTTTCCTGGTGAGTCATCGTCATGTTTACATCTCTTATTTATGGCTTTCAGCGGGAGCTGAATTTTCGAATGCGGTTAATTCATCGCTGCGTTTTTTACCGTCGCGGAACAGCACTATGAAAGCGAGGGTAATCAGGACAATCATTACGCTGCCAAACATCCACATCCCTGCCCAGTTGAAGGTCTGGCCGTTACGTGGCTGATCGTAAGCGAACATCTCTTGCATCAGATAGCCGCCAAGACGGTAGCCCAGCAGGCTGCCAATCCCCTGACAGGCCAGGGTAATCAGTCCCTGGGCAGCATTGCGCATCGCCACAGGTGCTTTCTTATCAACATAGATATAGGCGGTGATGAAGTAGAAGTCGTAACTGACACCGTGCAGCAGTATGCCCATGAACAGCAAGCCAAACGTCAGGATGTTCTGATCGCTGCCGAAGACAAAGAACACATAGCGCAGTGCCGCGGTTACCAGGCCCAGCAGCAGAACTTTGCCAATGCCGAACCGTTTGATGAAGAACGGTAACGCCAGCAGGAAGAAGATCTCCGAGACCTGCCCCAGCGTCATCCAGCCGGTTGCGTGTGGTAGTCCCACTTCGGTCAGATAGCCCTCGGCGAAGATGTAATAGAACGCCAGCGGCATGCTGAACAGGAACGAGCAGACAAAGAAGACAAGGAAGCTGCGATCTTTCAGCAGGTGCAGCGCATCCAGCCCCAGCGCAACGCGCAGGCTAAATTTGCCGGTGCTCTTCGGCTCGGTAGCGGGTAGCGTCAGCGCGAACAGGCCGAGTAACAGCGAGCTGGCTGCGGTAATCAGCAAAGGCACATTACTGGCCGAGATATCGCCGAAGCCGAGCAGAGGTGGCAGGAAACCGCAGGCGATACCCGAGGCAATCCAGCCTATAGTGCCCATCACGCGAATGCGTGGATAGTCGCGCTCAACGTCACCCACATGTGAGAAAGCGATACTGTTGGTAAGCGCAATGGTGGGCATGTAAGTGAGCGCATAGAGCAGCAACAGTGGGAAGAAGCCGCTGAAGTGAGTCTGCTGCGCGGCGAAAAACATCAGAACCGCGCCGGCAAGGGTGAGCAGTGACAGGACCTTTTGCGCCTGGAAGAAGCGGTCAGCCAGCGATCCCACCAGAATCGGCGACAGAATGGCAGCAATGGAGGTACAGGCATAGCACCAGGCGATCTCAACCGGCGAAAAACCGTTTTTACTGAGAAACGCCCACAGCGGCACAAACCATGCCCCCCATATGAACCACTCCAGGAACATCATAAAAGAAAGCTTTGGAATTATAGTTTTCATTGAATAGTACTCCCCGGTGTTGGTGAGCCCAATCTAACACCACAAACAATACCTTTATAATACCTTTAGCTGATAGTTTGAGCTGTGCCGCAATATTTTTAACCTATGGTTAACGGATACAAGCGCGGATGAGGGTGTTGCTGGCGGCTGTTCAGCAGAGCGTGTTGGCAGGCATGGCTGGCGACCCTGACGGGCCGCCATAACGCAGGAGAGGATATTTTACAGCGGCCGTCCGGAAAGGCGGCCTGGATGAGCGTTACCGGTTCACCAGTTTTGCCGGCAGCGCAATCACCAGCAGAGAGCTGAGCAGCAGGCAAACCGCAAAGAACCACAGCGCGCCGTTACTGCTGCCGGTCAGATCCAGCGCCACGCCCATGACGGAGTTACTCACCAGGCCCGCAATGTTTGCGATGGAACAGGCCAGTGCAAATCCCGCTGCAGCAGCGGTGCCCTTCAGGAAGGTCGCGGGCAGGCTGAAGAATACCGGCACGGCACCAATGATCATCGCCTGGGCAATGGAGAACAGCAGCACGGTGATCGCGACGTTATGTGAAAAGAACGTGCTGGTCCCCATCGCTATCGCACCGATGATAAAGGGCACAATAATATGCCAGCGGCGTTCACGCATACGGTCAGAACTGGCGCCGATCGCCAGCATGCCAATCAGCGCCGCCAGACTGGGGATGGCCGTCAGGTAGCCAATGGTGGTGATATCCGTGGTGCCGGCATTTTTTATAAAGGTTGGCATCCAGAAGCCCATCGCGTATGCGCTCAGCAGAATGGAGAAATCGATGCCGCCCAGCATCACCACCCGGATATTCAGCAGCCCATCACGCAGACTGTGTTTGACCCCTTTGGCTTCGCTCTCATCACTCTCCAGTTCACGCAGCACCGCCTGCTTCTCACTGCTGCTCAGCCAGTTGGCGCTCTCAACGCTGTTAGGCAGCAGCCAGAAGGTCATTACCCCCAGTAGTACGCTGGGCAAGCCTTCCAGCAAAAATAACCACTGCCAGCCGCGCATGCCGTAAGCCTCGTGAAAATGTCCCATGATCCAGCCGGAAAGCGGTCCGCCAATCAGGCTGGAGAGCGGCAGGCCGATCATAAATAGCGCGATGATGCGGCTGCGACGCCAGGAGGGAAACCATTTCGTCAGGTAGAACAGCACGCCTGGCAGAAAACCCGCCTCGGCGGCGCCCAGGAAGAAGCGGATGATGTAGAACTGGGTGGCGGTTTGTACCAGCAGCGTGGCGGTGGAGAGCAATCCCCAGGTAATCATGATGCGGGCAATCCAGATTTTTGCCCCCACCCGCTGCAGAATCAGGTTACTCGGCACTTCAAACAGAATGTAACCGACAAAAAACAGTCCGGCACCTAAGCCAAATGCCGTTTCGCTCAGCGCCAGATCGCTGGCCATTTGCAGCTTCGCCAGCCCGATATTAATGCGATCGAGATAGGCTGCGAGATAACACAGACAGAGAAATGGGATCAGCTTCCAGGTGATTTTGCGATAAATCGAAGCAGTGTCCTCAGCTGCCAGCGCAGCAGGACGGGTTGAAACGTCAGTCATGGTGTTCTCCGGGCGCAATAACCCCGTAAGGGATATGTTGTTATGCGTTTCAGCCTGCGCCGAAACGGGCTATGGGTGCGCACTCCGTGCAGGTGAAACGCGCCCTCAGCGGGCGCTAAACTTCCCGAGATACTCCAGCGCTGCGGCTCTACTCACCACATCGCCATATTTACTGTCGATATCAAACAAATTGGCCTGGTGCGGCGCATCGTGACGGTCGCCTACGCATTCACGCACCACCATGGCGCGGAAGCCATACTGCAGGGCATCCACTGCGCTGGCGCGAATGCAGCCGCTGGTGGAACAGCCAGACATCAGTACCGTATCAACGCCCTCCGCCACCAGCAGCGATGCCAGAGACGTGCCAAAAAATGCGCTGGCGTACTGTTTTGTGATTACCACTTCCTCTGCCAGTGGCTGTACGCCAGGGCAAAAATCCGCCAGCGGATTGCCTTCAACCATGTCACGCATAACCGGCGCTTTCTGCACCCAGATTCCGCCATCCCGCTGGTGCCCGGGGTGATAGCGAATCTGCGTATGGATCACCGGGATACCGCACTGGCGCGCAGCCGCCAGCAACTGCTCAGCCTGCACCACAGCCTCTGTCACGCCGGGCGCATACAGCGGAGCCCCTGGCGTGGTGTAACCCTGCAGAAAATCGATCATCAGCAGGGCCGGACGCTGTCCAAAACCGATGCGGTTGCCCCAGACGCCGGCGTAGTTGTCACTCACACTCTGGCTCATTGCGTGCTCCTTACCAGGCACCGGAGAGCAGCGCGCCTGCGCCCGGCACGACCGGCTCCAGCTCCAGCGCTTTCAGCAGCGCATAGGTGGTGGCGATCGCCGCAGTGATCACGGGTTTACCGGTTTGCGCTTCGACGCGGGCCACAGCCGCCAGCGACGGCATCTGCACACAGGCTGAAAGCACCACAACATCCACCTCGTCCAGCGCCATATCGGCAACAATGCCGGGCAGATTTGCCGTATCGTGTTGAGCGACGGCGAGATTATCGGCAATTTCCAGCGCGCGCCACTGTTTCACTTCAATCCCTTCACGCCGGATATAATCGACCACCAGTTCGGTAAGCGGCTTCATATAGGGCGCCACCAGCGCGATCTTTTTTGCGCCCATGATATGTAACGCATCAACCAGCGCTCCGGCACTGGTGATCACGGGCGCCAGCGCAGCGTTTTCACGCGTGACGGCGGTGAGCCGCTGCTGCGACTGACGGTGGTAACCCGGCCCCATCGCCATAATCGCCACCAGGCAGGCGTAGCCCAGCACATCCACGCGCGCATCTGAGAGCTCCAGTGCACAGCGATCGGACTCCTTATCCATTGCCGCCAGCTCATCTTTGTTAACGTGCTTCATGCGCATCCGACTGGAGTGAAAGGTAAAGCGCTCCGGGCGGATCAGCTGGCGCGCCTGCAGCATCGCAGGAATTTCTGTTTCCATGGTGATGTTTGAACTCGGCACAATCTGGCCGATACGGTAGGTGCGCGTCATGATTGGGTCTCCGTATGCAGAGGTGCGCCAAGAAAGTTGCCGAAAGCCTGGAAGAACCCGCTGAAGTCATCCCACGGGATCATATGCCCCGCATCGGGCACATGTGTAATGGTGATATCCGGACAGAGTTCGCGGATCTCCGCTTCATCTTCCGGCTGAATTACCCCGCCTTTACCCGCCACCATCAGCAGCGTTTTTGCCGGCAGCTGGCGGAAGTATTGATGGATATCGAACTGGTGAAAATCGTCGTAGGCGCGGCGAATCGCCGGCTCATAGCAGGTGTGCAGCCACTCGGCGCGCAGCTGGCGCTGTGTTTCGCTCCAGCTCGGGCAATATTTTTTCATCGCTTCGGCGTCCATACCGCTGATCGCTTCACGGATCGAGTCCTGATACCACGGCCACTGGCCCGGATAGAGACGACGGCCGGGTCCGGACACCGGCGGGTCGATCAGCGAGAGCGACAGCACGCCATCAGGCTGCTTCACCGCCGCCCGCATAATAAACCGGGCACCCATTGAGTGGCCGACCAGGTGATAACGGTGCAGTCCAAGCGCCTCTGCAAAAGCATTGATGTCATCGGCACAGCTCTCCATGCCGTAATCCAGCCCTTCCCCGCTGTCGGATAGACCGCGACCGCGCACATCGAGCACCCATGTATCAAAATGGCAGGCAAAAATTTCAGCCACAAAGCCCCAGGTGATGGCCGGGCTGGTAATGCCGGGCACCAGAATCAGCGTGGGCCCTGCTCCGCCGTAGCGCAGATAGTGTTGGCGGATGCCATTAGCCTGCACCTGGCCGCCGCAGACGAGCCGGCTCATGATGTCACCTCGCTCTTCAGCGGCGCGGCAAATACGTCGTAGCCGTAAACCCAGGCAGGATCTTCCTGCGCACGCAGGAACGTGTTGGCATTGGAAACGGCCTGCACGCGCGAGGCACGCTCTTTGCGGTTGGCTTCATACAGACGAAACGCGGTGGCGTAATCGCTTAAACCGGTCTCTGTCAGGCAGCGGGTTAACATTGCGGCATCCTCAATGGCCATTGCGGCCCCCTGCGCCATATGCGGTTTCATGGGGTGGCAGGCATCACCGAGCAGGACAATGCGCCCTTCGCTCCAGACCGGCAGCGGTTTACGATTCAGCAGCGGCCATTTGGTCACTGACTCGCTGCACTCAATCAGGGCCTGCACCACCGGATGATAGTGACCAAAGGTTTCCAGCATCTCCTGCTGGCTGCTGTCAACGAAGCTGCCTTTGATATCCCATGCCGGATGGGGCACGCCGGAGACGTAGTAATACTCATCACGCGCTTTGGTGGTGTAGTAGACCATCAGATGGCGATCTTCCGACCACCATTTCACGCAATCTTCGAAACTGAGGTTGTACTTGCGCAGCTGCTCGCCGCGAATCAGCGCCCGATGCGCGACCCAGCCACTGTACGTGGGCGCTTCCACACCCAGCAGATGCTCACGCAGCTTAGAGTTGATACCGTCCGCGCCAATCACAATGTCTGCACGCGCTTCGCTACCATCCTGGAAACGCAGCACCACATCACTGCCACTGTCCTCCACGCAGCTCAGGCACTTGCCAAATTGCACGCTTCCGGGCTGCAGGCTGGTCATCTGCATGGCCTGCAGATCGCCGCGATGGACGGTCACGTAGGCGGCGCCATACTCTTTGCGCGCCCAGGCACCAAGCGGGATACGCGACAGATAATCACCGGTTTCGCCATCACGGCTGAACCAGAAATCCGGATGCGAAGCGAGATCCTCCAGCTGCTGCTCTATGCCCATGCGGCGGAACACTTTGAGCACATTTGGCCCCATGTGGATACCGGCGCCAAGGCGCGCAAAGGCCGGGCTCTGCTCATAGACCGTAACGTTAAAACCCGCTTTCTGTAACAGCGAACCGGCAGCGAGGCCGCCCAGTCCGGCGCCAATCACTGCAATGTGTTTCATATTGCTCATAGTTTCCTCTCAAAACCGATGCTGATTTGAAAGTACACGCCACGTTCGCTGCCGAATGGCCGGCCTGTTTTTATAGTGTGTACACTTTATTAATTGAGGTCAGGCGCGGATGAATTGCAAGCGTATTTTCCGCAATAACTGGATAACATGATGTTAATCACAGCCTGATAACAAGGTTAAATAGGCTTTTCTTATGACAAAAAGAAATGCTTGCACTCCTCTTTGCAACACGTCTATAACAAATATATCTAGCGTATTCGCTATAAAAAGCTGGTTTTTTAACCGGCGCATATGTCTGACATCACACCGAGAGGAAACCGCAATGGCAGTGAATCAAAGTCAGCTGGGGCAGATGTTTGAGCAGGTTTTGCGTTTGTCTAACGTCGATGCCACCCAGAGCGTCGCCATCCTGAAAAGTCACTATTCCGATGCACGAACCGTGCAGGCGGCAACCGATGCTGCACTACGTCTGGGCGCAAAGGTGTATAGCGTGGAGCTCCCGGCGTTTAACCATCCGACCGCGATGGGTAACGATATGACCGCCTACTGCGGCGATACGGCACTGACCGGTAATATTGCCGCCCAACGCGCGCTGGAAGCGGCTGACCTGATTGTCGATACCATGATGTTGCTGCACTCACCGGAGCAGGAACAGATCCTTAAAACCGGCACGCGCATCCTGCTGGCAGTTGAACCGCCGGAAGTATTGGCACGCATGTTGCCTTGTGAAGAGGATAAGTCGCGCGTGCTGGCGGCAGCGGCGGTGCTGGAAAAAGCGCGCATGATGACGGTGACGTCGCAGGCGGGCAGCGATTTCCGTGCGCCGCTGGGTCAATATCCGACCGTGACCGAATACGGTTTTGCCGACGAGCCAGGACGCTGGGATCACTGGCCAAGCGGGTTTCTCTTCACCTGGCCGAACGAGGATCAGGCTGAAGGTGTGCTGGTGCTGGAAGTGGGTGACATCCTGTTGCCGTTTAAATCTTATGCCCGCGAACGCATTACGCTGGAGATTGAGAAAGGCTTTGTGACCCAAATTCACGGTGGCTTTGAGGCGGAGTATCTGCGCGATTACATGCGCTACTTCAACGATCCGGAAGTGTATGGTATTTCGCACATCGGCTGGGGTTTACAGCCGCGCGCGCAGTGGACGGCTATGGGCCTGCACGACAAAAACGACGGCATGTGTATGGATGCCCGCGCCTTTTACGGCAACTTCCTGTTCTCCACCGGACCGAATACCGAAGTCGGTGGTAAGCGTAAAACGCCGTGCCACATGGATATCGCTCTGCGCCGTTGCGACATCAAAGTGGATGATTTGCTGGTGGTAGCAGAAGGCGAAGTGGTGGCCCCGGAAGCGTCACGCGCGCGTTAAAAGTTACGCAGGGAACGGCTGTCAGCGCAGTGACAATGCATTACACTGCCTGGCAGTTTCCGGGAAAAAGGACCAGCGCATGCCGCAACAGCAGGTTACGCCAGCAGAAGAGAACTACGACTACACCGAGCAGGTTGGCCATCTGCTGCGCAAAGTGTATCAGCGCC
>Ga0157361_1000071_pt1 | contig 60547 bp, 61 predicted proteins | sample AttlaeALBM2_FD_111481 | JGI IMG/M metagenome (GOLD analysis project Ga0157361, IMG submission 111481) | Fungus gardens microbial communities from leaf cutter ant in Ribeirão Preto, State of São Paulo, Brazil - Atta laevigata ALBM2 | ecosystem: Host-associated > Fungi > Mycelium > Unclassified ...
GCCAAATAATTCTCTTCATGTGACATGATTCACCTCTTTAAAATGTGAGTGCTGCAAATACAGATTTCATCACGTCGGATAGTTAGCTGGTTTTCTCAGCTATCACATTCAGTTTTTCATCCGTGGCTTTTTCTTCCTGCAACGTTTCGGCCAGTAATTTTGCCGCCTCGTCAAAGCCCAGGCGTTTCGCCATTGCAGTCAGCGTGCCGTAGGTAGCAATTTCATAGTGTTCGACTTTCTGGGCGGCGCCAATTAAGCCGGCGTCGCGCACCGGACCCGCTTCCACGGAGTCGATAATTTCCTGGGCCTCTTCCACTAAGCCTTCCAGCGCATGGCATTTCATACGGCGGATGCGCAGTTCTTCAGTTTTTTCAACAATTTGGTCCAGACGTTCAATTTGTCCGCGCGTCTCTTCAAGGTGCGCTTCAAACGCCGCTTTCAGCGATGCGTCTGTTGCGGCGCGTGCCATTTTCGGCAGTGCGCGAGTGATCTGCTTTTCTGCGCTGTAGACATCAGAAAGGTCATGAATAAAGAGATCCACCAGTGTTTTAATCGCCATTACAGGTTCCTCTTATCAAATCAGGTGATTGCTTTCCTGGCCAGGACGCTACAGAAATTAATAATAGTTGCTTAGTACAATTGCGCAAATTTAATAAAAGCGAAGCGCGGAGGAAAAATGGGTTAATTATTAAAGAATAATCTTAATTTTTCTGATTCTGCCGCTTCAGTTAAATAGTGTGAGACAGGATTATGCTATTTAAAAAACACGTTTGGATCATCGCCTCGCTTATTTATCGCGCGCGCTATCTGCCTGGCTAAAATAAACCCGCGCTTTTATTGTCTTCAGTATGTTATCGCGCGACGTTATAAAACGCGCCCGCTGTGGGCCGGCTTTACAGCTGCGGCGTCACCCTTTAAAGTAGCGCGCAGACACCGGGAGCTATTCGTCCTGGTGCGTAAGCGTTAACGTCAACCAACGCACCACAGCGGCTTTGCCGCGCTTTGTGATGCGGATCTTATGACCCTTCGACAGACCTCTACCCTACGCGCTTCTCGCTTTACCCACTCTGGTTTTTTCCTGCTGGTGTTGCTGCTGACCGCCGCGAATCTACGCGCGCCCATTACCGCCGTTGGTCCGGTGTTGGAAAACATGCGCCATGCTTTCGGCCTGAGCGCCGCCGCCGCGGGCTTCTTTAATTTCATTCCTCTTATGATGTTCGCCACGCTGGCGCCGGTCGCCGCCACGCTGGGCAATCGTTTTGGGCTGGAACGCAGCCTCTGGGCGGCGCTGCTGCTGATAACGCTGGGCTCAGTGATTCGCTGGCTGCCGCTCGAGGCGGCGCTCTGGAGCGGTACGGTGCTGCTTAGCGCCGGCATCGCCGCCGCCAACGTGCTGCTGCCGCCGCTTATCAAACGCGACTTTACGCAACACACCGCAAAATATATCGGGCTTTATGCCGCCACCATGTCGCTGACCGCCAGCCTGGCGTCAGGGATCGCCGTGCCGCTCGCCGCTCTCTCCGACGCGGACTGGCGCCTGTCGCTCGGCGTCTGGGCAGTGCCGGGCCTTGTGGCGCTGCTCGCCTGGCTGCCGTTACTGACACCGCGCGCTGTTGGCTCGTCAGGCGTCACGCCCTCTCTCGCCGCAGATGGTGGGACGCCCTGGCGGTCGGCGATCGGCTGGCAGGTTTCGCTGTTTATGGCGCTACAGTCGCTGGCGTTTTACACCCTGATCGACTGGTTTACGCCTTACGCGCAGAGTAAAGGCTACAGCCAGGCGGAAGCGGGCTGGCTGCTTTTTCTCTACCAGGCTATCGCGATTGTCGCCAACCTCGGCTGTATGGTGGCGCTAAAGCGGCTGCGCGACGCGCGTCTGACGGCCTTTGTCGCCTCTGCCGCCATTTTCTGCGGCGTGCTGGGTTTGCTGCTGCTGCCGCGTCTGGCGGCGTTATGGTTGATTATCGCCGGCTTAGGTGCGGGCGCCTCGCTGGTGCTCTGCCTGTCGCTGTTTAACCTGCGCGCACGCGATCATCGTCAGGCGTCGCAGCTTTCCGGCATGGCGCAGTGCGTAGGCTATGCGCTGGCGGCGCTTGGTCCGCTGTTTTTCGGTATTTTGCACCAGCGGAGCGGCGACTGGACGCTGCCGCTGACCCTGCTGGCGCTGCTGAGCTTTGCGCAAATGCTGCTCGCGCCGCTGGCCGGCAGCGCGAGGCAGATGGATTGAGCCTTTAACTTTCTTCATCTGGCGGCAGCTCATAATGAACCGCCAGCCAGAGAGTCGGTTCGTCGCTGCTGGTCCAGTTGACGCGGTGGCGCGTCCGCGCGGGCAGATTGATGAAATCGCCCGCGCGCAGTACCCGCTCCTGCGCTTCATCCTCCAACTGCAATCCCGCCGCGCCCTGCACCACCAGCACCCACTCTCCCTGCGGCTGGCTGTACCAAAAGCCCGGCGGGCTCGCCTGACCGGTAGAGACAATGCGCTTGATGCACAGACCGGGTCGCCGCAGCAACTCTTCAAATGTCTCTTGCTCGCCACGCACGGCGGCTTGCGGTAAAGCGTCAAACAGGCTGGTTATCATAGCGGCCTCGGGGTTGCGGTGAAGAGTTCAAAGATTTTGCACACGCTGCATTGATTCAGCGGCGACTCACGTTCATTATCCGGCGCCAGACGCCTCAGAAAAGGAGATTCACTCGTGACCGAACTCAGCAATGCGCTACTGGAAGAGATTCTGGAGCAGGTACGCCCGCTTACCTCGCGCGGCAGCGTCGCCAGCTATATTCCCGCGCTGGCCGAAGCGCCTGCGCACGCGCTCGGCATCGCCGTGGCTACGCCTGACGGTCAGAGCTGGCAGGCGGGCGACGCGCAGGAGCGTTTCTCAATCCAGTCCATCTCTAAAGTATTGTCGCTAAGCGTCGCGCTCACCCGCTATTCCGACGATGAAATCTGGCAGCGCGTCGGCAAAGAGCCCTCCGGCCAGCCGTTTAACTCGCTGGTGCAGCTGGAGCTGGAGCACGGCAAGCCGCGCAACCCTTTTATCAACGCGGGGGCGCTGGTGATTTGCGATATGCTGGAAACGCGCCTGACCGCGCCGCGTCAGCGCATGCTGGAGATTGTGCGCCAGCTAAGCGGCCAGCCCGATATTAACTACGATCGTCACGTCGCCCGCTCGGAGTATGAGCACTCGGCGCGCAACGCCGCCATTGCCTGGCTCATGAAGTCGTTCGGCAATTTTGATAACGACGTCAGCAAGGTTATGCAGACCTATTTCCACTACTGCTCGCTGTCGATGAACTGTGTCGAGCTGGCGCGCAGCTTCGTCTATCTGGCCAACCAGGGCAAAACGGCCGATGGCGCGCAAATCATCACGCCGCGTCAGGCGCGACAGATTAACGCGCTGATGATCACCAGCGGCATGTATGACGGCGCGGGCGAGTTCGCATGGCGTGTCGGTATGCCGGCGAAGTCGGGCGTTGGCGGCGGCATTATCGCTGTCATTCCCAATAAAATGAGCATTGCGGTCTGGTCGCCAGGTCTGGACGCCATCGGCAACTCGCTTGCAGGCACCGCCGCGCTGGAGCTGCTTAGCGATTGTCTTGGCAGCTCGGTTCTCTAGCGCATACGCGGCGGAAGTCAGGCTGTACACCTATACCCTAAGAAATTTTACAGAATTAGCCCCGTTGAGAACCGTAACGCGTTAAAATAGCGCCTGACGTTTACCAGCCAGTGATGTTTTCATGACCTTTTTCACCCCGTTGCAACAGCGACTCAGCGCCTGCCTGGCTATCCTGGCGGTGCTGCTGCTGTTCGTCGCGCCCGTGGTGTCGAAGGATCTGATGGCGCGCCACGGCGGCGCGATGGCCGCCCCAGTGATGGCGATGTCGCACAGCGCCGATACCATGCCGATGATGCATCATATGGACGACGGCATGATGCCTTCCGGCCATATGATGTCGGGCGAAGAGGGCGTTGCCTGCGGCTACTGCGAGCTGCTGGTGCATGTGCCGCTGATGATCTGGGCTGCGGTTACCCTTCTCTGGCTGATGATGCTAATCTCGCGCGCGCCGCCCTCGATGCTGCGCGCGGACCCGCCGCTGTGCCGGCGCGAACGCCGCGTCTACCGGCCTCGCGCCCCGCCTTCCCGCTGCGTTTTTTAATCAGAATGCCTGCCATTCCGCCGTCTAAAGCGACGGAAGCGGGTTAGTCTTTAACTGAATAAAAATGGATGTGCTATGTCATCACTTCGGGAAACGGCGCCGCCGCGCGGCTCGTTATTCACTTTGCTGCGCCGCCTGCACTTTTACATCGGGCTGTTTATCGCGCCTTTTATTTTTATTGCGGCGCTGACCGGCACGCTGTATGTGCTGACGCCGCAGATTGAGAATGTTCTTTACGCTTCCGCGCTGACCACCGAGCCGCAGGGAACGGCGCAGCCGCTTTCGGCGCAGGTCGCCGCGGCGCGGCGCCATATCGGCGAGGCGGCGCGTATTTATGCGGTGCGTCCGGCACCTGGCGCGCAGGAGACCACGCGCGTGCAGTTCAGCCAGAACGACCTTGGTCCGTCAGAATCGCGCTCGGTGTTTATCGATCCCTACACCTTGCAGGTCAAGGGCGATATGACGGTTTACGGCACCAGCGGCGTGCTGCCGCTGCGCATGTGGCTGGATCAGCTGCATCGCGGCCTGCTGCTGGGCGACGTCGGTCGAATTTACAGCGAGCTGGCCGCCTCCTGGCTGTGGGTCGCCGCGCTCGGCGGACTGGTGCTGTGGTTTGGCACGCGCCCGCGCAGAAAGATGAAAAAGCCCGCGTCGGGCTTCGCCTTCGCCCGCCACTGGCATATAACGCTTGGCCTGGCGCTGGCGCTGGGTCTGGTCTTCTTCTCGGTCACTGGCCTCACCTGGTCGCAGTGGGCGGGCGGCAATATTGATAAAATGCGCAGCGAACTGGGCTGGATGACGCCGCAGGTGCGCACCGCGCTGGACGCCAGCGCGCCCGCCGCCAGCGCCGATCCCCATGCCGATCACCATGCTATGCCGCAGATGGACGGCATGGATATGAGCGGTATGGCGATGCCAGCTCAGCCGGCCAGAGCGGTAAATGCGCCGGACGCCGACTGGGACAGCGTGCTTAACGCCGCGCGCCGCGGCGACATCCGCGCCGCGAAACTGGAGCTGCGCCAGCCGAAAGCAGAGGGCCAGGCCTGGACGGTAAGCGAGATCGACCGCAGCTGGCCGAGTCAGGTTGACGCCGTTTCGGTAGATCCCGCCACGTTCGCCATCGTCGACCGCGTGGAATTCGCGCATTTTCCGCTGGTGGCGAAGCTGACGCGCTGGGGCGTCGACGCCCACATGGGCGTGCTGTTCGGCTGGCCGAATCAACTGCTGCTGGCCCTGTTCGGCCTGGGTCTGTGCGCCACCATCGCGCTCGGCTATCGCATGTGGTGGATCCGTCGCCCGGCGCTGCCCGCGCAGAATCCGGCGCAAACGCTCCTTGTCGCCTGGCTGGCGATGCCGCGCTATGCGCAGGCCGCCGCGCTGATCGTTGCGCTGGCGCTGGGCTGGGCGCTGCCGGTAATGGGGGGCAGCCTGCTGGCGTTTATCGCTATCGATCTGCTGCGCTGGCGCAAGGCGCAGCGCGCCGCCATGCCGCAGACGGAAACGCCGCTGGAGCAGCAGTCCCCGCTGGGTATCGTGCGCGGACGCTTCGCTGCAAAGCAGAAAGAGATGCGTTATTTCCTGCGCAGCGTGGTGATTTTATGGCTGATTGTCGGCACGGTAATGGGTAAAGCCATTATCAGCGGCGTTATCGAGCAGTATCAGATCGCTTTTAGCGACTGGTCGCTGATGATGTACGTCACCCAGGCGTTAATGGTACTTCTCTATACCTCGGTCTTTACCGGTCTGATGTCGATTCCGCTGTGGTATTTCTTCCTCGGCGAGAGCGACGAACAGGGCAAATAAAGGCGTCTGCTGCCCGTCCACGCGATGGGCAGCTTATTCAAAAAAGTTGAACTCTCTAAGCAAATCCTCCTCCTTCTCATCTTTCCCGATCGGTTTATCATCGCTTCATAAGCTCATAACGGGAGAAGATGATGAATGTTGTGCGTGCCCATCGCGGCCAGCTGTTTGAATATGGTCCCTTTACCATTCGCCGTCTGCGCCCGGGCGAACGCTTCGGGCCGCTGGCGATTGTCGATATGACGACGCTGAAACTCGGCGCGCGCATTCCGATGCACGAGCATGTGAACGACGACATCCTCAGCTACGTCTGGCGCGGCTCGGTGCAGCATACCGACCTGCAGGGCGAACGCACGCCGCTGTCGGCGAAACGGGTAATGGTGGTAAATGCGGGCGAAGGCCTGCGGCACGAAGAGTCCGCGCCGCTGATTGAAGCCGAAGTGCTGCAGGCGTTTATCCGTCCGGCGCGCGCCGGCGGCGAAGCGAAAACCCAGCTGCTGGAGCGCGCTGACGGCGTCGCCCATAACGCCTGGACGTGGCTGGCAGGGCCGGAAGGCAGCGCCGCGCCGTTGACGCTGCGTCAGGCGGTGCATATTTACGACGTGCGGCTGGAGCGCGGCAATACGCTGGAAGTACCCGCTCTTCCCGGCTTCGCGCCCTGGCTGGCGGTGCTGGACGGCGTGGTGAATCTGGAAGGACAGCGCCTGCATAAAGGCGATGTGGCCGGCGACACCGAAGCGCTGCCGGCCGTAACCGCCGAGCGCGACGCCACGCTAATCTGCTTTCTGGTGGACGCGGAAGCGACCGGCGTGATGAGCGGAACCGTCAGCGGCAGTTAAAGCAAGGGAAGGTGAAAACCTTCCCTTTTCTTTATCCGTGGTGACGCGCGCGCTGTAGCGTATGCCGGAACTGGCGCACTTGCTCGCGCGACCAGCAGCGTTCTCTGAATGCCACGTTTTTTATCGGCTCGGGCAACGGTACCCCGTCCAGCGATCCGCGATTACAGTAGGCGCGCACCAGCCTCAGCGGAGAGACGCCCAGGTAGCGCGCGAATTCAGACAGGGTCATTAACTCACTTTTCATATACGTCTCCTTTTGCCAATGATTCTCTGCATCATCGAATCCTTTGACCGCGCGTTGTTTGATCTGGCGCATTGAAGGAGTGATTAAAATTTGAGCTAAGCGTAAAATTCATTTTTTTCCTGACTGGCGAAGCGGCAGATTTTCACCCAGGCTTGAGGCTCTTCCTTCTGCGTGCGAGGCTGCGTGAAACCCTACTCTCTGCTGCTTATCTGCCTGCTTGTTCCCGGCCTGACCGCCGCGCACAGCGTGGAAACGGGCAAAACCCTTCCGCCAGTCTTTATCGCCAACGAGGACGAACTGGTGATGCAACATGAGATGCTGGGCTATCAGCGCTGGAGCAGCCAGTCGCTGACCGGCAAAGTCCGTATGGTGATCCACGTTGCCGGACGGCTTTCGGCCAAAGAGCAAAACGCGCCGCTGATCGCGGCCATTCAGCAGGCGAATTTTCCGCGCAGCCGCTTTCAGACCACCACCATCGTTAATACGGACGATGCAATCCCCGGCAGCGCGATTTTCGTCGAGCGCAGCATTAAATCGAGCAAGCGCGACGCGCCCTGGCAGCATTTTGTTATCGATAGCAGCGGCGTGGCGCGAAACAGCTGGCAGCTGACGCCGCACGGCTCTACGGTCATTCTGCTGGACGCGCAGGGCGTGGTTCGCTTCGCGAAAGATGGCGCGCTCACGGCTCAGGAGGTTAAAGAGGCCGTCGCTTTGCTTAACCAGATGCTGTCCAAAGCGCCTGCGCCTTCTGACGCCGCACTTAGTTCGTGAATAAAATTATTATTTTATTGCCACTTATCTCCGTTTCACCCGTCAGAGCGGCAATTCTCGTCTACGCTTTATTGCACCGCCGCGTCAAAACAAAACAACAACGTTCAGTTTACGGTGGTGCTAAAAATAACAGGATTCACTTTTTTTAGATGGCTCCTTCTGCGCCACTTTGTTCATTTGCAATTACGACAGGCCGACGCTCACCTGCAAGTAAGGACTGCCATCATGACCATTTTTGCTGAAAGAGATCCTACCCTCATTTACAGCGATCCCCTGATGTTACTCGCTAGTATCGAACAGCGTCTCGATCGACTGCTGCCGGTAGAAAGCGAACGCGACTGCGTGGGGCTCGCGATGCGCGAAGGGGCGCTGGCGCCGGGCAAACGCATCCGGCCGGTGCTGCTGATGCTGGCCGCGCACGACCTGGGCTACCGCGACGAACTCAGCGGCCTGCTCGATTTCGCCTGCGCCGTAGAGATGGTGCATGCCGCCTCGCTGATACTCGACGATATTCCCTGCATGGACGACGCCGAACTGCGGCGCGGCCGCCCGACCATCCATCGCCAGTTTGGCGAGCCGGTGGCGATTCTGGCCGCCGTCGCCTTACTGAGCCGCGCCTTCGGCGTTATCGCGATGGCGGACGGCATCAGCAGTCAGGCGAAAACCCAGGCTGTGGCGGAGCTTTCCCACTCCGTCGGTATTCAGGGGCTGGTGCAGGGCCAGTTTCGCGATTTGACCGAAGGCGTCCAGCCGCGCAGCGCCGACGCTATTCAGCTCACTAACCATTTCAAAACCAGCGCGCTGTTCAGCGCGGCGATGCAGATGGCCTCGGTGGCCGCCGGCGCGCCGCTGGAGTCGCGTGAAAAGCTGCACCGCTTTGCGCGGGATCTCGGTCAGGCTTTCCAGTTGCTGGACGACCTGACCGACGGTCAGAGCGACACTGGAAAAGACGCTCATCAGGACGTGGGGAAATCGACGCTGGTCAATATGCTGGGCAGCAAAGCGGTGGAGAAGCGGCTGCGCGACCATCTGCGCCGCGCAGATCGCCATCTGGCTTCCGCCTGCGACAGCGGTTACGCCACCCGGCATTTCGTGCAGGCCTGGTTCGACAAAAAACTCGCTATGGTCGGCTGACCGCGCGTTTCCCGTCTGAGTATATGGAGCAGCAATGAAGGACACGGACCTGACGAAACGCAAAAACGATCATCTGGACATTGTTCTGCGTAACACCACGCCTGCCTCGGGCAGCTTTGCCCACTGGCAATTCACGCACTGCGCGCTGCCTGAGCTGCACCTGGATCAGATCGATCTGCGCATCCGGCTGTTCAATCGCCCCATGCAGGCGCCTTTTCTGATTAGCTCAATGACGGGCGGCGCGGCGCGCGCCCGCTCTATTAATCACCATCTCGCCGAAGCGGCGCAGGCGCTTGGCCTGGCGCTGGGCGTCGGTTCACAGCGCGTGGCGCTGGAAAGTGACAACAATTTCGGCCTGACGCGCGACCTGCGCCGTATCGCCCCGGATATTCCGCTGCTGGCCAATCTGGGCGCCGCGCAGATTCTCGGCGAGCAGGGCCGCAGGCTGGCGCAGGACGCGGTAAGCATGATTGAAGCGGATGCGCTAATCGTCCATCTCAATCCGCTGCAGGAAGCGCTGCAGCGCGGCGGCGACCGTGACTGGCGCGGCGTGCTGCAGGCGATTGCGCAGCTGGTTAAAACGCTCGACGTGCCGGTCATCGTGAAAGAGGTCGGCGCGGGCATCTCGCCCGAGGTTGCGCAGCGGCTTGCCGAAGCGGGCGTCAGCATGATCGATATCGCAGGCACGGGCGGCACCAGCTGGGCGGCGGTAGAAGGCGAGCGCGCCAGCACGCCGCAGCAGCGCGCGGTGGCGATGGCCTTCGCCGACTGGGGCATTCCCACTGATGAAGCGTTGCGCGCCGTGCGCCACAGGCTGCCCGCCATGCCGCTTATCGCCTCCGGCGGCATTCGCGACGGCATCGATGCGGCGAAAGCGCTGCGCCTGGGCGCGGATGTGGTCGGCCAGGCGGCGGCGGTGCTTAGCAGCGCTCTGCACTCCGCCGACGCGGTAGTGACGCATTTTGAGACGCTGATCGAACAGCTGCGCGTCGCCTGTTTCTGCACTGGCAGCGCCAACCTGCGCCAGCTGCGCCTCGCGCCTCTGCAGCGCGCGGGAGAAACCGAATGAGCCATTTCGCGGTTATCGCCCCGCCCTTTTACAGTCACGTACGCGCGCTTCAGGCGCTGGCGCAGAGGTTAATCGCACGCGGCCATCGAATTACCTTTATTCAGCAGGCAGAGGTCGCTGCGCTGCTCAGCGATGCGGCGGTCGGCTTTCACGCCATCGGCCTGGCGTCGCATCCTGTCGGCACGCTCGATCGTACGCTGCAGCTGGCGGCCCACCCTGGGGGATTAGGCATTTTGCGCCTGATCCGCGATATGGCCAGCAGCACCGATATGCTGTGCCGGGAGCTACCGGATGCGCTGCGGGCGCTGGCGGTAGACGGCGTTATTGTCGATCAGATGGCGCCGGCAGGCGGACTGGTGGCGGAGGCGCTGCAGTTGCCATTCGTTTCGGTCGCCTGCGCGCTGCCCGTAAACCGCGAAGCGCATTTTCCGTTGCCGGTAATGCCCTTTTTGTGGGGCACCAGCAGCGCCGCGCACGAGCGCTTCGCCTCCAGCGAAAAAATTTACGACTGGCTGATGCGCAGCCACGATCGCGTGCTGGCGCGTCATGCCGACACTTTTGGCCTTGCGGACCGCCGTCAGCCGCATCAGTGTCTGTCGCCGCTGGCGCAAATCAGCCAGCTGCCGCACGCGCTCGACTTTCCACGGCGCGAACTGCCCGCACATTTCCACGCCACCGGCCCGCTGCGCGAACCGGCGACCTCCGCAGCGCCGCCGCTGTTCAGTGACGGCGCCCAGCCGCGCATTTTCGCCTCGCTCGGCACCTTGCAGGGCGGCCGCTATGGGCTGTTTAAAACCCTGGCGAAAGCCTGTCGTGAACTGCAGGCGGAGTTGCTGATCGCCCACTGCGGCGGCCTGAGTGATTTTCAGGCGCGAAAACTGCTGCGCGCCGGCGCCGCCCAGGTCACGGATTTCGTCGACCAGCGCGCCGCGCTGGCGCAGGCGGACGTGGCCATTACCCACGGCGGTCTGAATACGGTGCTGGACGCCGTTGCGCAAAGCACGCCGCTGCTGGCGATTCCGCTGGCATTCGATCAGCCCGGCATCGCCGCGCGGCTGGCGCACCATGGCCTGGGGATACGCGCGTCGCGCTTCTCCACCAGCCATCAGATTGCGCGACGCCTGCGTCGCCTGCTGGACGATCGGGCGATTAAACAGCGCATGTCGCGCCTGCAGCCGCAGCTGGCGGCCTACGGCGGCGCCGAGCGCGCAGCCGATATTACCGAACGCGCGCTGCTGACGCGCCAGCCGGTGCCTGCGGAGAAGTGCTATGACATCGCAGTATGATCTGCTGCTGCTCGGCGCCGGGCTGGCGAACGGACTGCTGGCGCTGCGGCTTAAACAGCAGCAGCCCAGTCTGCGCGTACTGGTGCTTGAAGCCGACGCCCGCGCGGGCGGCAACCACACCTGGTGCTTCCACGAAGAGGATCTCAGCGCCTCGCAGCATCAGTGGATCGCGCCGCTGGTGGCGCACCACTGGCCGCACTACGAAGTGCGCTTTCCTCAGCTGACGCGTCAGCTCAACAGCGGCTATTTCTGCATGACCTCCGCCCGTTTTGATGAGGTGCTGCGCGCGACGCTCGGCGACGCGCTGCGGCTTAACCAGACTATCGCCTGCAGCGGGCCTGACCACGTTCAGCTCGCCAGTGGCGAAGTGCTGCGCGCGCGCGCCGTAATTGATGGCCGCGGCTATCAGCCCGACGCCGCTCTGCAGATCGGCTTTCAGGCTTTTCTCGGTCAGGAGTGGACCCTGAGCCAGCCGCATCGGCTTGAAGGTCCGATTCTGATGGATGCCGCCGTCGACCAGCAGGGCGGCTATCGCTTTGTCTATACCCTGCCGCTCTCGCCGACGCGTCTGCTGATCGAGGATACTCACTATATCGACGACGCCTCGCTGGCGGCGGCGCAGGCGCGGCAGAATATCTGCGACTACGCCGCACGTCAGGGCTGGCAGCTGGAGACGCTGATGCGCGAAGAGCGCGGCGCGCTGCCGATTACCCTGGCGGGCGACTTCGACCGCTTTTGGCATCAGCGGCCGCCCAGCGTCGGCCTGCGCGCCGGGCTTTTCCACCCTACGACCGGCTATTCACTGCCGCTGGCGGCGGCGCTGGCGGATACACTCGCCACAGAGGCCGATTTATCCCCTGAGGCGCTCGCGCCGCGTATCCACCGCTTCGCGCAGGCAGCATGGCGGCAGCAGGGCTTCTTTCGCATGCTCAACCGCATGCTGTTTCTGGCGGCCGACGGGGATCAGCGCTGGCGCGTGATGCAGCGCTTTTACGGGCTGCCCGAGGGGCTGATCGCCCGGTTTTACGCCGGACGGCTTACGCTGGCCGACCGCGCGCGCATTCTTAGCGGCAAGCCGCCCGTCCCGGTACTGGCGGCGCTGCAGGCTATTCTCACTCACCCTTCTGGACGAAGAGCATCACGATGAAGCACACCACGGTAATTGGCGCAGGATTTGGCGGACTGGCGCTGGCGATTCGCCTGCAGGCGGCGGGCGTTCCAACGCGGCTGCTGGAGCAGCGCGACAAGCCGGGCGGCCGCGCTTATGTTTATCAGGATCAGGGCTTTACCTTTGATGCAGGCCCAACGGTGATTACCGATCCTTCCGCCATCGAAGAACTGTTCGCCCTGGCGGGCAAATCGATGAGCGACTATGTCGAGCTGCTGCCGGTGACGCCCTTCTACCGCCTCTGCTGGGAGTCGGGCGAGGTATTTAACTACGACAACGATCAGGCGCGGCTGGAGGCGGAGATCCGCAAATTCAATCCAGACGACGTGGCGGGCTATCAGCGCTTCCTCGACTATTCGCGCGCCGTGTTCGCCGAAGGCTACCTCAAGCTTGGCACCGTCCCCTTTCTGTCGTTCCGCGATATGCTGCGCGCCGCGCCGCAGCTTGCGCGCCTGCAGGCCTGGCGCAGCGTCTACAGCAAGGTAGCGAGCTTTATCGAAGATGATAAGCTGCGTCAGGCATTCTCTTTTCATTCGCTGCTGGTCGGTGGCAATCCCTTCGCCACCTCGTCGATCTATACCCTGATCCATGCGCTCGAGCGCGAATGGGGCGTCTGGTTTCCGCGCGGCGGCACCGGCGCGCTGGTGCAGGGCATGCTGAAGCTGTTTCAGGATTTAGGCGGCACGCTGGAGCTGAACGCCCGCGTCAGTCATATAGAGGCGAAAGACGCCGCGATTTCCGCCGTGCACCTGGAGGATGGCCGGGTATTCGAGACCCGCGCGGTCGCCTCTAACGCCGATGTGGTGCATACCTACGGCGATCTGCTCGGCAAACATCCCGCCGCCGCCGCGCAGGCCAAAAAGCTGAAGGGCAAGCGCATGAGCAATTCGCTGTTCGTGCTCTATTTCGGCCTGAACCACCATCACGATCAGCTGGCGCACCACACCGTCTGCTTTGGCCCGCGCTACCGCGAGCTGATTGACGAGATCTTCAACCGCGACGGACTGGCGGAAGATTTTTCTCTCTATCTTCACGCACCCTGCGTCACCGATCCTTCGCTGGCGCCGCCGGGATGCGGCAGCTACTACGTGCTGGCACCGGTACCCCACCTCGGCACCGCCGATCTGGACTGGAATGTGGAGGGGCCGCGCCTGCGCGATCGTATTTTCGCCTATCTGGAAGAGCACTATATGCCCGGCTTGCGCAGCCAGCTGGTGACTCATCGCATCTTTACGCCGTTCGATTTTCGCGACGAGCTTAACGCCTATCAGGGCTCCGCCTTTTCCGTCGAGCCGATTTTGCGTCAGAGCGCCTGGTTCCGGCCGCATAACCGCGACAGTCATATTCGCAATCTCTATCTGGTCGGCGCGGGCACGCATCCAGGTGCGGGCATTCCCGGCGTGATTGGTTCCGCCAAAGCCACCGCAAGCCTGATGCTGGAGGATCTGCATGAATAATCCGACGCTGCTGCACCATGCCGTGGAGACGATGGAGGTGGGCTCAAAGAGTTTTGCTACCGCCTCGAAGCTGTTTGACGCCAAAACGCGCCGCAGCGTATTGATGCTCTACGCCTGGTGCCGGCACTGCGACGACGTGATCGACGACCAGCAGCTTGGCTTTCCCGGCGAGATCCCTTCGGCGCAGACGCCCCAGCAGCGCCTGGCGAATCTGGAGTGCAAAACCCGGCAGGCCTATGCGGGCGCGCAAATGCACGAACCCGCGTTCGCCGCCTTTCAGGAGGTGGCGCTTGGCCACGACATTTTCCCCGCTTACGCCTTCGACCATCTGGAAGGGTTCGCCATGGACGTGCGCGGCGCGCGCTATGAAACGCTGCAGGATACGTTGCGCTACTGCTATCACGTCGCGGGCGTAGTCGGGCTGATGATGGCGCAAATCATGGGGGTGCGCGACGAGGCGGTGCTGGATCGCGCCTGCGATCTCGGCATCGCTTTTCAGCTGACCAATATTGCGCGCGATATCGTCGAGGATGCGCGCGTCGGCCGCTGCTATTTGCCGGAAAGCTGGCTGGAAGAGGCCGGTCTCGATCGACTTCACTTTGCCGATCGCGCGCATCGACCGACGCTGGCGGGACTGGCGCGGCGGCTGGTAAGCGAAGCGGAGCCCTATTACGCTTCCGCTTCAGCAGGCCTGGCTGGGCTGCCGCTGCGCTCCGCCTGGGCGATCGCCACGGCGAAAGAGGTCTATCGCCGCATTGGCGTTAAGGTTTACGGCGCGGGCGAAACCGCCTGGGATCGCCGCCAGTCCACCAGCAAACAGGAGAAGCTCCTGCTGCTGGCGGCGGGTGCGGCCCAGGCGATCAGGTCTCGGGCGGCCGCTTCGCCGCCGCGTCCGGCCGAGCTTTGGCAGCGTCCGCGTTAGGCTGACGACCGTGGCGCTGGCGTAGCGTCGCCTGTAATTTCGCCAGCGGCGGCGCATAGAGGAAGCCGAAGGAGACACAGTCTTCCCGGCCGCGCACCGCATGGTGCATACGATGCGCCATATAGAGTCGTTTAAAGTAGCCGCGGCGCGGTATGTACTTAAAGGGCCAGCGCTGATGCACCAGCCCGTCATGCACAATAAAATAGAGCAGGCCGTAAAGCGTCATGCCTGCGCCTATCCACTGTAGCGGCCAGACGCCGCGACTGCCCAGGTAGATCAAGAGAATCGCCAGCCCGGCGAACACTACGGCATACAGGTCGTTGACCTCAAACCAGCCGCTATGCGGTTCATGATGCGATCGGTGCCAGCCCCACCCCCAGCCGTGCATAATATATTTGTGCGACAGCGCGGCGGTAATCTCCATCGCTACGACGGTCAGTAATACGATTCCAGCGTTCCACAACCACAGCATATCTTCTCCTGTCAGTGCATCCTGCCAGCCAGCTCAGGCTGGCTATCATCTGCTGCGGCACCCCGCAGGCGAACAGTAAGTTTAGGCTATGCTCTGCAATTAGCCGCAGGGTTTACTCTTACCCAACAATTTTTGTTGTGTGGATATTTAATCAGGTCGTGATTCAATTAAAGGCCTATTTATGCAAGGGAATATCACCATGAGAAAAGCATTTATTTTTTTATCTCTCCTCTCCCTCACGGCCACAGCGAATGCCGCCAGTTTTGACTGCAGCAAGGCATCTCTGCCAGATGAAAAAACAATTTGTGCAGACAGGAAACTAAACGATCTCGATGTTGAGGTAGCAACCAAATACAGGTTTCTCACTGAACTATTTGCTATGGGCGCGCGCGATAACATGAGGGATGCCCAGGCGGAGTGGCTAAAAAGCAGGCGGGCATGTAAAAGCGATAAGCCATGCCTCATCAAATCGTATACCGGGAAAAATCACGATCTCGACGCGATTTACGACAAAATAGATAAACCGTTATGATCGTTTAAACAGGGTATTTTCTCTGTGAATGCCGCTGGCGATAAAAGCGCGCCCGCAGGCGCGCCTCTTTATCAGAAGTCCGCTTTCAGCACGATGCGGTAGTGCGCCTTGCCGGCGCGCAGGTGATCGAGAGCGTCGTTAATTTTCGACATCGGGAAATATTCCACGGTCGGCGCGACATCCGCACGCGACGCCAGACGAAGCAGCGAGCGCAGCTGGCCCGGCGAACCGGTAGAGGAGCCGGTCACGCCGCGATCGCCGAGGATCAGGTTGAATGCCTGCACCTCGAACGGCTTCATCACCGCCCCCACGGTGTGGAAACGGCCATTGGCCGCCAGCGCCTGAAAATAGGGCTGCCAGTCAAGATCCACCGCGACGGTGCTGATGATCAGATCAAACTGACCGGCCAGCTTGTTCAGCGCCTCAGGATCGCGGCTATTGACGACGTAGTCCGCGCCCATCTGCTTAATGGTTTCAGTTTTGGAAGGCGACGAACTGAACGCCGTGACTTCCGCGCCCAGCGCGCGCAGCAGTTTAATCGCCATATGGCCAAGACCGCCGATGCCGATCACGCCTACGCGGCTGGTGGCGGTAATGTTATGCATCAGCAGCGGTTTAAAGACGGTGATGCCACCGCACAGCAGCGGACCGGCGGTCGCCGCGTCCAGATTTTCCGGTAGCGGAATAACCCATTGCCAGTTGGCGCGTAAATGGCTGGCGAAGCCGCCATGGTTGCTGATGGTGGGTACGTTATTGTTGACGCAGTTAACCTGCTCGCCGTTGATGCAGGCGTCGCAATATTGACAGCTTTTCGCCGTCCAGCCGATGCCGACGCGTTGGCCCATGCTCAGGCCTTTATTTTTGGCGCTGTCGCCCAGCGCAACCACGCGGCCAATCACTTCATGACCGGCGATCAGCGGATAGGCCGAGATGCCCCACTCGTTGTCGATCATCGAGAGATCGGAGTGGCACACGCCGCAGTAATCGACTTCAACTTCGACATCTTCCGCAGCCAGCGGGCCGGGATCGTACTCATAGGGTTGAAGCGCTTCTCCAGCCTTCATGGCCGCGTAACTTTTAAATTTCATGGTTTTCCTCGCTAAGGTAGTGAATGCGCTTAAGGCATTTTGGCGCTGAAGCTGTCCGCAACCGTCACGAACTGCCCGCCGCCAAGATGATGCAAAGTGTGAAGCGCGCGGTTTTCGGCGCTGAAATGCCAGCGACCGTCATAAAAGACTCGACTGTCAGCTGCCGCTGCCACTACTTCGCCGAACAAAGTGTCGTAGTTTTGCTGCGCCTCTGTTGCCGGCAGCAGCCGACACTCCAGCCAGGCGACGCAGCTCTCTTCCAGCAGCGGCACGCCCAGCTCCGGACCCTTGATGGCCTGAATATCCCAGGCGGCGAATTTATCTTCATCGCGCCCCGATCGGTTGCCGACGGCATAGGTCAGATCGGCGAAGGCGGCAGCCGGCACGCAGACGCCAAAGGCGCCGCTCGACTCAATCAGTTCACGCGACCAGGTCGCCTTATCCACCACGATCGCCACGCGCGGCGGCGTAAACTCCACCGGCGTCGACCAGGCGGCGGCCATAACGTTGCGGCGCTGAGTCTGCGGATGCTGGCTGGTAATCAGAATGGTAGGACCGTGATTGAGCAGACGGCTGGCGTGCTGAAGCGCCACCGGACGGAAATGCGACATAGCGGTTCCTTACTGAATTGACGCACGCTGCTTTGTACATCATAAATTGCTGTAAACGTTTTACTTTACGCGTTTTCGCCAGCAGCGGTTTACCGCTGCGTGCCGAGCCGTTTTTATAATAGATCGTGATTCAACGGTGTGCGAAAAGCGTGGCGGGCTGCGCTCATCAGCTGTGCAGCCGTAACGGTGGGTGGCAGTCGCGTCAGCACTTTGCTCGCCTGCCAGTAGCACAACACCATCACCTCATCAGTTTCGCTTTCGGCCAGCTCTTTGAGCCGCGCGCGCAGCGTTGGAACATTGAGCGTCTGCTGCTCGTCCAGCATCTCTTCGATGGTCTTGATAATGACGTCATGGATAGTTTTCCAGGAAAGATTAGTAAGCAAAATCAACCTCTTCTAGCGCTTTCCGGCTCCGGAACAGTTATAACTTTAACCGCGCAGTTGACACCTGTGCGGGCGAGATAATGTTAACATGGCATTAACTATAGCTGCATCGTCGGGCTTTCGGCGACTTTTACACAGCGGGATTATCACCGTGGAAGCGTTTTCAAAAAGGCGGCTGGTTTAGCTCTAAAAGCGGGTTTTTGATGCCTGATTAGGGCACCGTTGTAACGTGCTGAGACAGGGCCATTTTTTGAATAACAGAGGTTTTAGATTTAACAGGAGAGAAAAAATGATCAGAGACAAATTTGCGGCTGATGCGCTGGTTTGGGGCCAGGGACCACGCGTTTTCGAGATTTTTCTGGAACCAACATGCCCTTTTTCTGTACGCGCCTTCAATAAGCTTGATGCGCTGCTGGAATATGTCGGCGAAAAAGAGATGACGTTGAAAATCCGCCTGCAGTCGCAGCCGTGGCATCTCTTTTCAGGGCTGATTGTGCGCTATATTCTGGCGGCCTCGACTCTACCCGATGGGAAACATGCCGCCAGAGCGGTGATGAAAGCGGTAGCCGATCATCGCGAAGAGTTCGAGTTTGTCGATCACTGTCGCGGCCCTAATATGCACACGACGCCTGATGAAATAGTCGACCGCCTTAAGCGCTACAGCGGCGTCGACGCTCGCGCCCCATTCGACCGCGCAGAGCTGCAAAATGAGATTAAGTGGCACTGCAAATATGCGCGTCAGAATGGCGTGCACGTTTCACCGACTTTTATGATCAACGGGTTAATTCAACCGGAGATGGGCAGTGGCGATGAGATTAGCGAGTGGGCAAAGCGTCTGATGGCATAGAAAGCATCGCCTGCGGAGAGCGCAGGCGATATGGATTATTGGTCGGTGTCGTCATCTTCGTAAGCAGGTATTTCCGCATCATCCGGCAGCGGTTCAGTATCGGGACGTTCAGACATAACAAAGCTCCTTCGGGCGGCTATGAAAAACCTGACATATCGCTGCAACAACGCTAAATTCAGACGCCTTCTGACTAAAAAAGAGCAGACTGCACGAATCCGTAATTAACGCGTTGAGTTAACCTGCGGCAATTGCTGAGCAATCATGCGGTTAGCGAAGTAAAAAGCAAAACGCAGCGTGCGGCGAATTTTCGGTAACATCTGGCAATATAATAAACTACTGAAAATTGCGGCAATGCCGATAGATTGATGCGTGCAGACGGGGAGGTTGGCAGCGAGCCAACACCAGGGCAACCGCGTTGACTTCCCCGCTGCAGCTGTTCAGGTTCGGCCTGACGACTGCTCGCCAGGCTGAACAGAACCTTATGGACGTTTCAACAGAGGATCGACTTTATCCTTTTCTTCAACGCCTGATACGCCGCTTCTCTCAACGATATCGTCATCTACGCCGGTGGTTCCGGTAGTGTTAAAAGCGCCGGCAGGTTTTGCCGTAGCGCTGCCGGTACCTGTCAGAGGGGCATCCGCAGCGAGATGGCTGTCTGCATGATCGATGTCCACTTCCTGGCGACGAACAGAATCCGTGATGTTTTCAACGCGTTCGCTCTGGTCTGTGCGTACCACCACTTCTTCCTTGATATGCGCGGTTTTGTTGATAACCGGCTGCTCATGCGTTTCCGCTACTTCGATGGTTTTATCTTCCCAGTCAACATTATCCGTCGCGGCCAGATCGTTGGTCGAACGGCGGAAGATATCCGCATGCTGCTCCTGCAGAGAGATATTTTCTGAAACCTGATCGGTCACCGTATAGCGACGGACGCGCGTGGTCCCCTCGCTGACCAGACGTTTTCCGACTTCCAGACGCTCTTCAGCCAGGCGCAGCACTTCTTCTTCGCTTTCATCGCCGGTAAGCGAAGTGCGAACCGGCTGCGTCAGACCGCTGTCGGCAACGCTGTTGGCGCCAGTCGCGCTCTGCGCAGTCGAAACGGTATAGCCGTCATCCTGCGACAGGTTGTTGCCGGCCGGCAGTTCGCCGGTATCATGCGCATCCAGAATACTGTAGGCGCGCGGCAGCTTATCCTCTTCAGCGCGCAACGTCAGCACGACGCTGCCTGAGTTAATTGCATCTTCATACACGCCGCTCTGCTCTTCATCCAGCGTGCTGCCGAACAGACGCTGCCAGAAGCCTGGATGACGGGCTTCGTGTCCTTCCGATTTCAGACGCTCGCCAGAAATCACATCAATATCATGCTCGGCGAAACCCGCCTTGATCAGGCTACGCTTAGCCCCTTCAGCCTGAGCCAGGGTACTGAACATTGTTACGATTTTTTCGTGTGCCATGATTTCCTCCTGCGTGATGATGGCTTAGGTGTCGTCTTTTTTCCGGTTAATCTCGACATGCTGTTTACGTAGTGAAACGGTCTCTTCCCAGGCAACCTCTTCATGCGTTCGCCGGATATGCAACTCCTCTTTCAAAACCAGCCTGCGAATGATTTCAACTTCTTCTTCTACAACCGGAACGATAAGAACGCCTTCCTCCTCCCTGATATCCGGCATAGACGCGATACGCTCATTTTTCGGCACATGCGTCACCTCGACGTTTTCCCGGCGCAACAGTAGACTTACTGGCTCGCTATGCGTGGAAGTCTGGCGTTTGACAGTGACATATCCATCCAGTACTTCTTCTCGCGATACGCTCAGCTTTTCTTCAGCCAGATGCAGTATTTCCTCTTCTGCATTCGGATGTTCGTCGTTGTTTGAAGAAGAAGCCATATTTCACCCTTAATGAAATGCCCGGTTGAAATAAACACCCTGATATAATCAAATCAAAAGCATTTACAACTAATGAAATTTAAGTCTGAATCAAAACCCAGTCGTTGCAAGCCAAACGGTAAAAAAAAGAAAATTAAAACAAAGACGAGAACGCAGCAAAAAAAGCAGACATTAATCAAACAAGAATTTATCCTTTGCAAGCAATGGTTTATTATAACCTCGTTGTTTTATTGCACACACTGTTACTTCAGGATAATTCCTACCAGCAAAAATTGTAAATTTAGCTACGTCACCTGGCTATTATTATTAACGCGCTGATATGCATTGTTTTTATATTTCCTTTGAATAAAAAATCTCATAAACATGTAAAAATATGTCAGCGAGTGAATAATTACGACCCCAGGCATGCAGAAGCGTTATTACGGGGATTAAATCGCCAGCGCGACTCGTTTCAAGCCAGCTGAAAGGTGGTTTTTGGCGCGAGGGCAATATGGTAAAGGAGAATGGGGTAGGCTCTGCCGCGACGCACGCGGCAGAGCAAGGTCGCTATTTCCCTTCAAAGAAATTTTCAGGCAACTGTCCCGGCGCGCGGTCAATAACGCTGTCGTTATCGGGCCCTTCATTTTTCATATAGGTGACTTCGGCAAATTCGGGAATGATGACATAGGGATAGGCTGGGCCTTCATCTCTGAACCGATGCATATCTTCGATAAACTCATTCTGATAGCAGATGGTTTTTTCAGGATGCTGACCTTCTCCGGCGATCCACTGCGGGAAAAAAATGGTGCCATGCAGCAGTTTGCGGTTCAAGTCAAACAGCAGGCTGACGCAGGTGCCGGTCGGTTCATGCCAGTCCACCTTAAATATACCAGGGGCAAACTGCACGGCATTCATCTTCTGATTAGTCACCCAGCGCCCACCAACCAGGCCCTGATGGATGCGGTAGTCGCAGGTAGTTTCATTACGCGCGTACCACTCATACTTCCAGCCGTTATCGTAGGTATAGACAAAATGCGTACCTACAAACTGCGATAGATCGCGTGATGACTCGTTAAGCGAAGCGATAGTCATGGCTTACCTCATGTTATCAGTAAGGAGGGTTCCGGCCTGTTGCGCAGAGCCGAATTCTCTTTTGAGACCGGCCGTTAATATTTTGCCGGTGCACTTATTATTGATGAGGATCCATTATTCACCACTTCAACAGCGTTTTAAGATGCGCAGCGCCGCGGCTTCAGGCAGCTGGCGCAGGGCTTTTAGCCTCACGTTTATGTCGGGAAAAGGCAAAAAATGAGGCGCAGCGGCGCAGCATGCAAGAGGCAAAAAGCGGCCATTTTATATTTTACTGTTTTTTCCAATGCGATTAAAATATGAACAACAATGAAAGCGTCATCACGCTTTTTTCATCAGTGCTAATTATTAAATATGAATTTAACTCATAGCCATCTTCGCCAAATATAGCCAGGCAGAACCTGCCGTTACATCATGCATATATTTATCACATTAAAAATTCGTTGCTAAATTAATCATAAACGGTTTATTACCTCGCACTGAGAAACTATAACGCGCAGGATATGATCGTAATCAACGCCTTTCGACACCTCTCTTACTACCCTTCATTAATGTTTTACTAACGTAACCAATAAAATGATAACGCTGCGAAAAATTAACGGTTTTGAATTAGAGCGGGATATCGGCGAACTCAACCAGGCAATCGCTCAACATTATATCTGGTCCAGTCAACTAACCACGACGGCACTGTTCCATGACAGCCCCGATCCAGAGGTGATGGACACCGAATCACATCTGCACTGCCGGTTCAGTAAATGGCTGGCCATTCGTTTGCGGCTGAAGAATTTTGAAGATCCAGCGGTTAAACAAATTGAAGAGCGCCACGCGGCTATCCACGCCTCTATGCGCGAACTGCTGCTGGCAATGCAGCAAGGCACCTTAACGCGCGCGCAGCTACAAGACTATTACGCGGACCAGCGGGCCTTCCTCGACGCCATCGATCGCTATAAAACCGAGCTGATCGCACTACGGAATAACCACGATGCGTTGACGGGGCTGCCGCTCAGAAAACTGCTTTATCGCGATTTCCCCTTACTGCAGCAGGCTGTTGGTCGTAATGGGGCGCCTTCGCTCTATCTGACCCTGATTGATATTGACCACTTTAAACAGGTCAACGACAAATATGGCCATACGACTGGCGATGCGGTGCTGAGAGAACTTGGCAGCTTACTCTCCATGAATAGCCGCAGCCAGGACAAAACCTACCGCTTTGGCGGCGAAGAATTTATTCTGCTGCATGTTTGCGACAGCGATGCGGCCTTTAACGCCACGCTGGAGCGTCTTATGGCGCAGATTCGCGCGCATAATTTCATTACGCCGACCGGCACGCTGCAGATCACGGTAACCTGTGGTGCCGTGCATGCAGTCAGCGATGAGGCGTTACAGACGCTGATCGAAAAGGCTGACCGGGCCATGTATCTGGGCAAACAGCAGGGCCGCGATCGCATTATCTTTTGTCCGCACGAAAACCAGGCACCGAGCCACGCTGGCGAAGCGATCTGCTGGTAGACGAAACCTAAACCCTTCCTCAACGCAGCGCGACTTTCCGCCTCGCGCTGCCGCCTTTTCTCTCTTACCACACGGCTGACGCTTGTCTGGCTGACGCGACCTCACGATAATCGCTATCTACTTTACTTTATAACGAGAGTGCAGATGAAAAAGCTCAGGCTTATCGCGTTGATAAGCGCCCTATTATGCAGTGCTTCCGCCATGGCGGCCGATATTCGCGTCACCTACGCTGGTTCAATGGGCAAGGTAATGGATGAGAGTTTAGGTCCGGCATTCGCCAAAGCGAACCACGGCAGCTATCAGGGACAGGGTCAGGGCGCCTATGGCATGGCGCGGCTGCTGGCGAGCAAAAAAATCATCGCTGACGTTTTTGTCTCAATTACGCCAGGTCCGATGCAGATCCTGAAAGAGGCGGGCCTGATCGATAACGCCGTGCCGGTCGCCAGCACCAGCATGGTGATCGCCTATAGCCCAAAAAGCCCCTATGCGCAGCAGTTCGCCGCCGCCGCGAAGGCTGGCGATGCCAGCTGGCTTAAGCTGCTGGCGACGCCCGGCCTGAAGTTTGGCCGTACCGATCCGGTTAACGATCCTAAAGGGCAGAATATTGTCTTCTCCCTGCTGCTGGCGGAGAAGTATTACGGCAAGCCTGGCGCAGCTGACAGCATCATGGGCGGTGTGCAGAATCCGGCGCAAACTCATCTTGAAGGCGGTTTGCTGGCACGGCTTGAGAGTGGCCAGGTCGACGCCGCGGCCGGTTATGAAAGCGAAGTCACCTCTGCGCATCTGCCCTATGTCGCGCTGCCGGACGAGATTAATCTGAGCAATCCGGCACAGGCTAAAAAGTGGTACGACACCGTTAGCTTTACGATCAAAGACGGCAAAGGCGAGGAGAAAACCCTGCACACTCAGCCGCTGGTCTACTACGCGGCGGTGCTGAAAAATGCGCCCCACGGTGCGAAAGCGGGACAGGCCTTCGTCGATTTTATGCTGAGCAAAGCGGGTCAGTCGCTCTACCAGCAGAATGGCTACGCCGCGCCTAAAGGCGACGCGCTCTACCCGTGATAAAGCGTCGCCCCTCTTCGGCACTCTGGTTATCGCTGCCCGCGCTTGCGCTGCTGGGGGTGCCTTTCCTGACGCTTATCGCCCTGACTCACTGGCGCCATTTTCATCTTGCCTGGGGCGACGGCAACGCTATCGCGATCTCGACCGGGCTGGGAATGATATCGCTGCTGCTGATCGTTACCACCGGCCTGCCCGTCGCCTGGTGGCTGTCGCAAGCGCGCGGCAAGGCGCGGACGGTGGTGGAGATACTGGTGTTGATCCCGCTGCTGACGCCGCCGCTGGCGATGGGCATTCTGCTGGTCAGCGCCTATGGTCCCTACGGGCCGGCAGGCTCGCTGCTGGCGCGCATGGGCGTTGAGCTGGTTAACAATCCGGCCGCCTTTGTGCTGGCGCAGTGGTACGGCGCGCTGCCCTGGTTCATTACGGCGGCGCGGTCGGCCTTTGCCGCCGTGCCCGTCGCCATCCTGGAGGCGGGCCGCACGCTGGGCGCGTCGCCGTGGCAGCGCTTTCGCCGTCTGTCACTGCCGCTCGCCGCGCCGGGTCTCGCGACTGCGGTAGCGCTTGCCTGGGTGCGCGCTATCGGCGAATTCGGCATCGTGATGATTTTTGCCTATTTCCCGCAGGGCATTCCGGTTAAGCTCTACAACAATTTGCAGAATGACGGCGTGAATGCGGTTTATGTGCTGCTGTGGCTGCTGCTGTTGTTTACCTTACCTTTGCCGCTGGCCTGCTTTGCCTTTGTGCGTCGTTACGCACGCTAAAAAGAGCCGCGGCGCACCCGATCGGGAGTGATCTGATGTCCGTTTCGCTGGAGCAGTTGATCGAGAAGTACCCAGAGGCGCACGCATGGGCGTTCGGAGACTCGGCCGAGTTGGCCGATCGTCTCGTTACGCTGGTGATTGCCGGTAAAAAGATGGCGAGCTGCGGCTCGCTGCACGGCTGGCAGGACGACGAATCAAAGCCTGAGCCTGGCGGCTACAGCATTATCCTCGACGGCGCGGGGCAGCCGCGCTGCGTAATCCGCACCACCGGCCTCTTTTTGACCCGCTTCGACCGCGTGACGCCGGAGATGGCGATGCTGGAAGGCGAAGACGATCTCAGTCTGGAGAGCTGGCGCCGCGAGCATCAGCGCTTTTTCCAGAACGAAGGCACCTTTCACCCCGAGATGGAGCTGGTGTTCGAGACCTTTCAGCTGGTTGAGGTGGTGTAGTTCAGCCTATAGCTAGCTCGCATTACGCTGGAAGTGGCTGTTCACAAACGCGCGACAGCGCGGCGAAACAGGGTCAAGAAACAGCTGCTCCGGCGCGCCCTCTTCTTCCACCATTCCCTGATGCAGAAACACCGCCTTATTCGACACGTCGCGCGCGAAGCCCATCTCGTGCGTCACGATAATCATCGTGCGCCCCTCTTCCGCCAGGCCGCGGATCACGCGCAGCACCTCGCCCACCAGTTCGGGATCGAGCGCAGAGGTCGGCTCATCGAACAGAATCGCTTTCGGCTGCTGCGCCAGCGCGCGCGCAATCGCCACGCGCTGCTGCTGGCCGCCTGATAGCTGCGACGGCCAGGCATCGCGCTTCGCGTAAAGCCCTACCTTATGCAGCAGCGCCTCCGCCTCTTCCGTCGCCTCTTTGACGTTGCGCTTCTGTACGTGCACCGGCGCTTCGATGATGTTCTGCATTACTGTTTTGTGAGGCCAGAGATTAAAGCTCTGGAACACAAAGCCGAGCTGCATCCGCATCAGCTTAATGCGCTGACGCTGCGCGCGACTCAGCTTTTCATCGGCGTTATCCAGCGTCACGCTGTTCTCGCCCACGGCGATCGCGCCCGCCTGCGGCACTTCAAGAAAGGGAATACAGCGCAGCAGCGTGCTTTTGCCCGATCCGCTGGCGCCGATTAGCGAGATGACATCGCCGTCCTGCGCCGTCAGGCTGATGTCGTGCAGCACTTCATGTCCCGCATAGCTTTTTCTGAGATGGCTCAGCATGATGGTAGGTTGGGTCATGAACGCGCTCCGAAATAGTAGGGGGAGAGGCGCCGCTCCAGCAGAGAGACGCCTTTGCTCACCAGTATGCTGAGCAGCAGATAGATCGCCGCCGCGCTGAGGAAAACTTCCAGCGCGCGGAAGGTAGAGGAGACGATAGAGTCGGCGATGCCGGTCATCTCCATCAGGCTGATGGTACTCACCAGCGAAGTAGACTTAAGCATAGAGATAATTTCATTGCTGTAGGCGGGCAGCGCCTGACGGATGGCGATAGGCAGCGTAATGCGGGTGAAGATCTTATGCGACGGCATGCCGCAGACCCTGGCCGCCTCCAGCGACTGGCGGCTCACCGCGTTGAGACCGCCGCGCAAAATCTCCGAAGTATAGGCCGCGTCGTTGAGGATCAGCGCCAATAGCCCGCACCAGTAAGGATCGCGCAGCAGCGGCCAGAACACGCTTTCACGCACCGCTGGCAAACTGCCCAGGCCGTAGTAGATCATAAAAATTTGAATCAGCAGCGGCGTGCCGCGAAACAGCCAGACGTAAAAACGGGCGAAGTAGCCACCGACGCGCGTCTGACGCAGCAGGTTCAGCCCCAGCGCCAGCAGGCCGCCGCCCAGCAGCGACAGCACCGCCAGATTAATGGTCAGCGGCAGGCCTTTGAGCAGCGCCAGCAGGGTTTCCTGCAAAAAAGGGAGGTCCATCGGCTTTCCTTAAACGTTAGCGCGCTGCTGGCCGCGCATAGCGAACTTTTCTACCGCGCGGAAGACCCAGTCGGAACAGGTGGTGATAATCAGATAGATCACGGCGCCGACGCTGTAGAAGAAAAACGACATCTGCGTGGAGTTGGCGGCCGTGGTGATCTGGTTCATGGTTTCCACCAGTCCGGTCACCGAGACCAGTGCCGACTCCTTGATCACCGACTGCCACTGATTGCCCATTCCCGGCAGCGCGGTGCGCAGCGCCTGGGGCACAATCATGCGGCGGAACAGCATCAGCCGCCCCATGCCCGTGACCGTCGCCGCCTCCAGCGTGCCGCGCGGAATGGCGTAGAACGCACCGCGAAACACGCCGCTCTGGTAGGCGCCGGAGATCAGGCCGATGGCGATAGCGCCGGCGATAAAGCCGTTGATATCGAACGGCCCCTGCATGCCCAGCGCGGTTCCAATCGATGAGAGCACCTGACGACCGCCGAAATAAAACAAGTAGATCACCAGCAGTTCCGGCACGCCGCGAAACACTGTGATATAGCCTGCCGCAAGACGCCGCTGCCAGCGCGAACCGGCAATCTGCATCCAGCAGAGCAGGCTGCCCAGCGCTGCGCCCAGCAGCCACGCGCAGAGCGAAACGGTTACCGTGACCGTGGCGGCGCTCAGCAGCACGCCGCCCCAGCCTTCGTCGCCGAAGCCAATTAGCTGCCAGTCGATTTGGGTCAACATCGGCTATCAGGCTTTCGGCGCGACGTCTTCGCCGAACCATTTGATGGAAAGTTTGCTCAGCGTGCCGTCTTTAATCATCGCGGCAAGCGCGTCGTCCAGCGCCGCCTTCAGTTCAGCGTTGCCTTTGCGCAGGCCAATTGCCGATCCCGCTCCCAGCACGCCGCCGCTAAACCCATAGCCGCTGCTGCTGATGGCGTTCGCATGTTTTTTCACAAAGGCGTTAAGGTTAGTGCGCGACGCCATCACCGCATCTACGCGGCCGTTCATTAGATCGGCAAAGGTTTCAGGGCCGGCCTGATAGGTACGAATCGTGGCGATGTCGCCCAGATATTTTTGCAGGAAATCCGCCTGAATGGTGGCGACCTGCACTGCAATGGTTTTGCCCTTGAAGCTGGTTTTCAGTTCATCGATCGCTTTCTGCATGCCAGCGGCGTCATCGGCCGTCACCACGGTGCCGGTGCCGGGCAGCGTCGCCAGCGGCGAGCTTTTGGCCGTCACGAAGCTGGAAACGCTGACGGTGTATTGCTGGGTAAAGTCGATCGCTTCAGCGCGCTTCGGCGTAACCGTCACTGCGTCGATAACCGCATCATATTTGCCGTCGATCAGGCCGGGGATCATGCCTGACCACTTCTGGGCGCTGATTTCATATTTGAAGCCGACGCGCTTCGCCAGCTCTGCCACGATATCGGGCTCATAGCCGACGATCTTGCCGTTCGGCGTGGTCTGGTTAAACGGAGGATAGCTGCCTTCAGTGGCGAATTTCAGAGTGCCAAAATCTTTTGCCAGGCTGAGCGCCGGTACGGCTGCCAGGCCCAGAGCCAGGGTGGCCGCGAACAGCCCTTTGCGCATCATCATAGTGATATCCTCATTTATTATTGTCAGAAAGCAGATCGACGGCCAGTCGCACCATCGCCTGCGCGCCAGCGGCGATGCTGCGTTCATCCGGCTGATAATCGGAGTTATGCAAGTGGTCGTCGCGGCCCGGCGTGCCGGAGCCGATATGGATCTGACAGCCCGGCGCGCGCTCGGTAAACAGGGAAAAATCTTCCGCGCCGAAGCTGTCGCTCGGTTTCGCGACGATGGGTTTGCCGAACTGATGCGAAAGAATCTCTTCCAGCGCGTCAATCAACTGGTCGTCATTCATTAGCGGCGGCACGCCGCGCAGATAGTCCACCTCGACGCGCACGTTCATCGCCAGCGCGACGCCTGCGCATATGCGACGGAACGAGGTTTCCATATCGGCGCGCACCTGCGGCGATTTAGTGCGGATAGTGCCCTGAAGCAAGCAGCTGTCGGGAATGATATTGTGCGTGGTGCCGCCCTGGATATGGCCAATGGTCAGCACAGCGGAGTGGGCCGGATCGCGCTCGCGCGAGATCAGCGTTTGCAGCTGGCCGATCAGAGAAGCCGCGGCAACAATGGGATCGACGCCCATATGGGGCCGCGCGGCGTGCGTCGAAACGCCATGCACTCGCACGTCGAACTCGTCGCTCGAGGCGGTGCTGCCGCCTCGCGTCAGCGCCACGTCGCCGGCCGCCAGCTCCGGCTTGTTGTGCAGCGTGACGGCCCAGTCTACGCCTTCAGCGGCGCCATCGGCGATCATCGCTTCCGCGCCACTTTCCGGTGTTTCTTCCGCAGGCTGGAAGATAAGCCGCACTCGGCCTTTCAGCTGTTGACGGTAGTTGGGCAGGATCGCCGCGACGCCAAGCAGCGTAGCGGTATGGAGATCGTGTCCGCAGGCGTGCATTTTGCCAGGCAGCGTGCTGCTGAAGGAGAGACCGGTCTGCTCCTGAATGGGCAGCGCGTCCATATCCGCGCGCAGCAGCAGCGTTTTACCCGGCTGCGCGCCGACAATGTCCACCAGCACGCCGGTGCGGCCGACGCCTGTTTGGGGAGTGAGGCCATGGGCGCGCAGCCAGCTGGCGACGATCTCCGCAGTGCGCGCCGTATCGAAGCCGAGCTCCGGATGCGCATGGATATCGCGTCGGATGGCGATCAGTTGCGGCTCAAGATCGGCCACTCTGGCGCTTATTTCCCTCGCCAGGCGTGCTTTTTCGTCAGTCATATTTTCCCTGCAGAATGCCTTTACTTACGGCGTCAGGCGCAGCGGTTCGGGCCGCTGGCTATATTGTTGTGTTTGCAGGCTTTATTTATTCACAGAGGAAAGCAGAAAGCAACGCGAGGGATATTGAGGGAAAATTATTAAAATCAATAAATTAGAAAACATCACTTTTAAGACGCCTGAGAATGCAGCGAATCAGCAAGATTATTAATAATCCTCGATTGTTCATCACATCGTCTAATTATGTTATTGCACAAAGTGTGCTGCCGCCGATAAAAAACGCCCTGTGACCAGGGCGTTTTCAGCGCGAATCAGGCACGGCGCCAGCGGCGCGTCAGCTGTTTTTCCAGCTCGACGACGACGAAGATCGCGGCGCCGACGATAAAGGCGATGACCCAGTATTTAAACGGCAGCGGACGAGTGCCGAACAGGGTATTCATCAGTGGCAGATAGATAATCAGCGCCTGCAGCACTACCAGCACGCCGCTCACCAGCCAGATACCGCGGTTTTTCAGCATGCCGCTGTCGAGCGAGAAGCTGTTGGTGCTGCGACAGTTCAGCATATAAACCCACTGCGCGGTGACCAGCATCTGCAACAGTACGGTGCGGATGAATTCCGGCTCATAGCCGCGCGTCTGCAGCCAGGCTTCGAGAACGAAGGCGCTGACGGAGATCAGCAGGCCGACGAAGAGCATACGCCAGACGGCGTAACCGTCCATCACCGAGGCGCTGACATCGCGCGGCGGACGGCGCATCACATTCGCCTCGGCCGCTTCAAACGCCAGACCGAATGAGAGCGTGGCGGACGTCGCCATATTCATCCACAGAATCTGAACCGGCGTCAGCGGCAGCAGGTTGCCCATCAGGATGGCGATAATAATCAGCAGGCCCTGCGCCAGGCAGGTCGGCATAATAAACAGAATGGTTTTAATCAGGTTATCGTAGACCCGACGCCCCTCTTTCACTGCGGCGGCAATGGTAGCGAAGTTGTCATCGGCGAGGATCATATCGGCGGCTTCTTTGGTCACCTCCGTGCCTTTGATGCCCATGGCGATGCCGACGCTCGCCTGCTTCAGCGCAGGCGCGTCGTTGACGCCGTCGCCGGTCATGCCAACCACTTCGCCGCTGGCGGCCAGCGCCTTCACCAGACGCAGCTTATGCTCGGGGCTGGTACGCGCGAAGATATCGTACTGACGCGCCGCTTCGGCAAGCTCGCTGTCGCTCATATGCTCCAGATCGCGCCCCGTCAGGGCTTTATCACTGTTGCTGATGCCCAGCATTTTGCCGATCGCCATTGCCGTTTCCTGATGATCGCCGGTGATCATCTTGACGCGAATGCCAGCCTGCTGGCAGTCGTCGATAGCCGCGACCGCTTCCGGACGCGGCGGATCCATCATGCAGGCGAGCCCCAGCAACACCATATCCTCGCGCAGATCCGCATGATCCAGCGAGTCGATCGCCTTCGGCACGCGTTTCCACGCCGCCGCGACGGTGCGCAACCCTTCGCTGGCGTAGCGGGTAATCGCCCCCTCCCAGTAGGCGCGATCCAGTGGCTGTGCGCCGTCGGCGCTCTGCTGATGCGTGCAGAGCGACAGCAGCACGTCCGGCGCGCCGGTCATCAACACCCAGGCCTCGCCGTCCGCTTCGCCGCTTACTGCCATATATTTATAGAGCGAGTCGAACGGCAGCTTGCTGACCAGCTGCTGCTGACCCACCTTTACGCCCCCTTTCGCCGCCAGCACTTTCAGCGCCCCCTCGGTCGGTCCGCCGACGATGCGCCAGCGCCCTGCCGCATCCTGCTGGATCTGGCTTTCGTTGCAGATATCGATGGCGGCAAGAAAGCGCGACATGACCGGATCCTGCGCTGCGATAAGCCCGCTGTCCGGCGTCTCCGGCACGATCTCACCCACCGGCTCGTAGCTGTCGCCGCTGACGCGCCAGCGGCTTTCCGCCAGCACCACCGCTTTTACCGTCATCTCGTTCATGGTGAGGGTGCCGGTTTTGTCGGAGCAGATCACCGACATGGCGCCCAGGGTTTCGACCGTCGGCAGCTTACGGATAATCGCGTTTTTGCGCGCCATCGACTGCACGCCCAGCGAAAGAATAATCGAGATAATTGCCGGCAGGCCTTCAGGCACCGCCGCCACTGCCAGACTGATCACTGACAGCGCCAGCGAGGCCAGCGGAATGTCGCGCAGCAGATACCCAAAAACAAAGAGTCCGGCCATCATCAGCAGGATCGCCGCGAATATCGCTTTGCCGAGCTTATCGATTTGCAGCAGCAGCGGCGTTTTGGCCGTTTCGATGTCGCCCATCATATCGTTGATATGACCTAGCTCGGTGTCCCGGCCGGTAGCAATCGCCACGCCCAAGGCGGTGCCGGAACTGACGGTGGTGCCGGAGAAAGCAAGATTGAGCCGGTCGCCCAGTGATTTGTCACCTTCGAGCGCCTCGCTGCTTTTCGACACCACGGTCGATTCCCCGGTCAGGATAGCTTCTTCCACGCGCAGGTTGTGCACTTCAAACAGCCGCAAATCCGCCGGAATACGATCGCCGGGCCGCAGCATCACCACGTCGCCCGGCACGAGGGTTTCGCCCGGCACCGTCATAATTTCGCCGCTGCGCACCACCACCGCCTCATTCGAGAGCATATTTTGTATGCCCTTTAATGACTTCTCGGCGTTGCTCTCCTGTATAAAGCCGATGAACGCGTTGATTACCGCCACGCCGAGAATGACAAAGGTATCGACCCAGTGGCCCATGATTGCCGTAATCACCGCCGCCGCCAGCAGGATATAGATCAGCATATCGTTGAAGTGGGCCAGAAACTTCAGCCAGGCCGGCTGAGGCTTCTTTTGCGGGAGTGTGTTGGGGCCGTTTTTCGCCAGCCGCGCCTGCGCTTCGTCGACAGATAGCCCTTGCGGAGAGCTATCAAGCTCGGCGAAAACGGCTTCGCTTCGATGCTGATACCACGGCCGCGCTTTTAAAGCGGCATTTTGCAATGTCTTGCGGTCGTTATTCATTTCTTACTCCGTGCAGGCAACCGGCGACTGGATCGCAGTTAAATTAAATGGGCCAGCATAGTGCGACAGCTTAAATAATCTGATACTGATTCAGGTCATATTTTTGTTGTTTCGATTCAGTAAAACTGTTGCCGGAATAATTCTTCTATCACATCGGTTTCAGTATGAATACAGCGAGCAAATATCGTGGAAAATAACTTAAAAATCAAAATATTAATATTTGTTGTTTTTGCAGTTGCTGCGACCAGCGCTGTAGGATGGCTGACATATTTCGTGGTTGATAATTTCTTGTAAGCGTTAGCCTTTATAGCGAGAACAGCTTATTTCATTGGTCCGCTTCTCATCCAATATAAATGCCCACACTCCTCCTGGGCATTTAGACATGGCAAACATAAATCTCTGCTGCAAATTAAACGGCAGCTAAACAGCATTATAAAAAGCGGCTCTGTCTACGCTTTATTCTGCGCAAGGTTCCGCGCCGCCAGCTCCGTTGCGCGGCGTCTGACCGCGATAAAATCCGCCATCTGCGCGCGGGCGGTCTCCACCTGCTCAGGCAAGGCGGAATGCGGCGACCCGGCATTAAACGGCGGTTCGGGATCGTACTCCATCTGCAGCTGAATCGCCTGAGCAACATCCTGGCCCCGTAATTCCGCGACCAGCGTCAGAGCAAAATCGATCCCTGAGGTGACGCCCGCGCCGGTTAGCCGGTTGCGATCGCGTATCACGCGCGCGTCCACCGGCTCCGCCCCCAACAGCGCCAGCTGATCGCGCGAACTCCAGTGCGAGGTAGCGCGATAGCCGCGCAGCAATCCGGCGGCGCCCAGCACCAGCGATCCGGTGCAAACGGAAGTAATAAACTGCGCCTGCTCTGCCTGACGGCGCAAAAAGCAGAGCGTTTCACTGTCCGACATCAGCGCAATCTGGCCCGGCCCGCCCGGCACGCAAATGACGTCCAGCGGCGGGCAGTCGCTAAAATCGCAGTCTGGCAGCAGCGTTAAACCGCGATCCGAACGCACCGGCTGTTTCTCTTTCCAGATCAGATGACACACCACATCCGGCGTGCGGGCGAACACCTCGAAAGGGCCAGTGAGATCAAGCTGGGTGACATCCGGGAAAAGCAGTATGCCGATATGCAGAGGCGTTTTCATGGCGGCGATCCTTTATGGGCTGTGGAGAAGGGCGACACGTGCGTTACTCCGCGCCGGAGACGATTTTCAGCGTTGTCTCGAGCGAAGAGGGCAGTAGTTCACCGTGCGTCTGACCAGGATAACGTATTTCATGCAGCCTGACGCCTTTATCGCGCAGCGTAGCGATCAGCGCACGATCGGCGTCGTTAAGCTGCGCTGCGCGCTTCTCTTCATGACGATCGCTGCGCCCGTCTCCTTCGATCAGGTAGAGGGTTTTACCGCTCAGCGCCTGCGGCGCGGCCTGCTGCGCCAGCTCGACGATGCGCTGATGGCGCCAGCCAAGCGACGGTGCTGCGCTGAAATAGTGCGTGAAAGCGGCGTCGCTATAGAGGGTATCCAGCACGAAGAGTCCGCCGTAGGAGTGGCCCCACAGCGCTCGCCGCTGCGGATCGCTTTTTACCTGTTTCTCCGCCCAGGGCATAATCTGCTCCAGCAGCAGCGCGCGAAAGGCGTAACTTCCGCCCCCTGGATAGCGTTCATGCCGCGCATCGCCCCGCTGCCCGCCAGGCGGGGTATAGTCGAGCGCGCGCGCCTCGACGTCGAACGGCAATCGAGTGTCATACCCCACCGCCACCAGCGCCGGCGGCTGGTGTCCCGCCATCTGCTTCAGGCGATCTTCGCTGAGACGCGCCATTGCCGCGTTGCCATCCAGCAGGTAGAGCACGGGAAAGCCCGCTGTCGGCGCCGCCTGCTTCGGCACGCCAAGCCAGACTTTATAGCGGCGCAGGCCGTCGACAGAGGTGAAGGTCTGGCTGGTAAAGCGATAAAACGCCGAGCCGCGATCGGCAACATTGTCGCCCAGCGGCGCCATGTGCGGTCTGCCGTTCGCCTGCGTCGCGAGCGTTAAACCAACGCTGAGCGTCAGCAGCGCCATGGAGAAAATCTTCAGCGGGTATTGCATAAAAAGCCTTCCTGACCTGACGAAAAGATGCGCCATCCTAACAAATCACACGTGATAATGAGAAGCTTTCTCAATAAAACAGATTACATTGGTTTATGCCTGCTTATCAGAGCCGCTAGCTAAACTCTGATTTAGCGAGACAGGGATTGCGAATCGACATCACAGATCGTTAAATTTCAGCATTCGACCAGACTTTTTTTATTTTGATGCCGGACGTTTGTTACCACAAACGGGCCGATACTCCTTTCAACCGACACCAGCAAAGCCATTAATCAGAGGTTGTTAAATGGATCGCCTTAAATACCAGATAAGGGTTGTACGCTTTTTATGTCTGTACGCCCTGTTTCGACTGAGATTATTCAAATTCAGCGACCTCGCCTATTCTGATAGCCATGAAAATGAGGCATTAGATATTCTCACCAGACATGAGAGCGAAAAAAGCGCTATCCCAAAAGTGATCTGGATGTACTGGGACAGTCCTAACCCGCCTGACCATATCATGGCCTTCCATCAAAAAATGAAGACGATTAATCAGGCACATGAAATTATTCTGCTCGACCGCAACAGCCTGAGAAAATATCTTCCAACACTGCATTTCGATTTTCAGGGGATTGGACTGGCGCATAAAAGCGACGTCATTCGCCTCGCCCTGCTCAAGCGCTACGGCGGGATTTGGGTCGACTGCTCGACGCTGGTTTATCAGGATTTCAGCTGGGTGCATGAACGCAGGGGCTATGACATGGTGGGCTACTACAGCGACGCCAACACCCAGGACGCGCGTTTTCCGGTGATCGAAACCTGGTTTATGTGCGCGCCGCCTGAAAACCCTTTCGTCAGCCGCTGGCTGGAGCTGATCATGCCGCTGACCAAGATCAGCGTCGATGACTACTACAATCGCATCAAAGATCGTCCCGATTTCGACCGCATTAAGCAGGGCATTCCGCGCGGCAGCTATTTAACCACAAACTACCTCTGCCAGATTGCCATGCGCGAAGCGGATAGCGTTAACCTTTATCTTAAAAAATGCGAAACCTCGGCCTTTTATTATCAGAACGTCTTTAAGTGGAATTGTCTGAAGATGTCGCTTTTTTTACTCTGTACGCGCCAGCCAACCACCCATCCGAAATTGATTAAGTTGACCAACAGCGACCGCCAGTTTTTACCACTGGCCCGTAAGCTGCGCATTCTCGACGCAGAAAGTATTCTCGGGAAATTAATGCTGGAACAACAGCATCCTTAATCAATAAGTGGATAAAAAAATGGAACAGCTGAAACGACATCTCAGAACGGCAAAATTTCTCCTGCTTTATGTTTTATATAAGCTGCGCCTTTTTCGCTTTCCCGATCTGGCCTATTCAGAGGCGCACGAAAACGACGTAAAAGACATCGGTCGGCGAGCCTCTGCGGCGGCGCCCGCCATTCCAAAAGTGATCTGGATGTACTGGGACGACCTGACGCCGCCCGACTTTATTCAGGCGTTTTACGTCAAAATGAAGCAGATGAACCCGGACCATCAGATTCATCTGCTCAATCGCGAGTCGGTCAGGGAATTTCTGCCTTGGCTGCGCTTTGACTACGCGCAAATCGGCATGTCCCATAAAGGCGACGTGATCCGCCTCGCCCTGTTGAAAAGCTACGGCGGTATCTGGGTCGACAGCTCAACGCTGGTCTATCAGGACTTCTCCTGGGTGCACCAGCGCAGCGGCTACGATATCGTCGGCTACTACAGCGACGGCACCACGGTGGACAAAGCCTTTCCTGTGATAGAAGCCTGGTTCCTCGCCTCGCCGCCGGGCAACGCGTTTATCGCTCGCTGGCTGGAGCTGATTATGCCGTTAACGCAGATCGGTATCGACGACTACTACGCGCAGATTACCCGACGCAGTGATTTTGCCGAGATACGCCAGGGCATCAACCGCGGCAGCTATATCATTATCAATTTTCTCTGCCAGATCGTGATGCGAGAGCAGCCCGGCTTTAGCTGCTATCTGAAAAAGTGCGAAAGCTCCGCCTTCTTCTATCAGGATGTGTTCCAGTGGGACAGCCTGAAGATGTCGCTGTTTTTGCTCTGCGCGCGCGAGCCGGCGACGCATCCCAAACTGATTAAACTCACCAACGACGATCGCCGCTTTCTGCCGCTGGCGCGCAGGCTGAATATCCTTGAGCGCGACAGCGTAATGGGCAAGCTGCTGACGCTGCAGCGCGCGCCATAACGCCGCGCGTTGTTCAGGGAGAAAAACAGGCTATGCTGGTGGGCGGATGACCGCCGGTCATCGCCGCTACAGGGATCTGAACATGCAGTTGATGTCCGAACGTTTAGTGATGCGCCCCGTTGTCGCGCAGGACCGAGAAATGCTGATGCGTATTTATGGCGATCCCGCCACTAATACCTTCAACCCCGCCGGGCCGCTGGAAAATCTGGACGAGGCGCAGCAGCTGCTGGAACGCTGGATTGCGCACTGGCAGCAGCACGGCTTTGGCAATATGGCGCTGATTCAGCGCGATGCCCCCAGTGAGATCCTGGGCTTTGGCGGTTTCAGCCTACGCGAATTTGGCGGCAAGCCGGTAAATAATCTGGGTTATCGTCTGGCGACTCACGCCTGGGGCCAGGGCCTGGCGACCGAATTTACGCGCACGATGGTGCACTATGGCTTTGAGGAGTGCGGGCTACACGTCATCGACGCCGCGGTGCGGGCAAACCATCTCGCCTCCCAGCGCGTGCTGGAGAAGGCGGGCTTTACGGTGAACGGGTACGTTTACGATGTGCCCGACGCGCCCGCCAGCCTGACCTTTGAGTTAACGCTTGCGCAGTGGCGCGATGCTCAGGGCACGCCGCAGTAGCGCAGTGCGGCCGTCATCACGGCGGCGCCGATGATCACTGCGATTAGCGGCGCCTTGCGCCAGGCGAGAAAGATGGCGAACGCCACGCCCAGCACCCGCGCCATGCCGGCAAAATGCTGGCCTTCGAACAGCGTGCTGGTCGAGGCAACTGCCAGCAGCAATATCGTCGCCGCATCCGACAGCATGGTTTGGGTTCGCTCGGCAATCGGCAGCCGGTTGCCGAGCTTAACGCCCGCCAGCCGCATCAGATATGTCCCGGAAGCCAGCAGCGCGATACCCGCAATTATCAGGGCCTGATGACTCATTTACGCATCCTCCACGACAGTAATCCCAGCAGTGAAAACAGCACCGGCATGCCCGCCGGAACGAAAGGCGTCGCCAGAATCGACAGCAGCGCGCCGCCTGACGCCGGGATCAGCGTGCGGCGCTGGCGCAGTGCCGGGAATATCAGCGCGATGAGAATGGCCGGAAACACGGCGTCCAGCCCGATGGCGGAAACGTCGGGAATAAACTGGCCGATGGCGGCGCCGGTGATTACCGTCAGCGGCCAGATCAGGCCGATGCCGATACCGCACAGCCAGAACGCGGCCCGACGCTGCGCCAGCGTCGACTGGGAAATGCCAAATACCACGCTTTCATCGTTCATGATGTGGCAGCCGAACAGGCCGCGCGCGCCGCTCCCCACCAGATCTTTCACCGCGATGCCGAACGGCAGGTGACGCGCATTGACCAGCAGACCTGCCAGCGCCGCGGTGATCGGACTGCCACCGCCCGCCACAATGCCGATAAACAGAAATTCCGAGGCGCCAGCCAGCACCAGCGTCGACAACGCTACAGGCACCCAGAGCGGGAAGCCGTCAGCGCTGGCCAGCGAGCCGTAGGATAAGCCGACGATGCCGTCGGCCAGACAGACCAGAATAATGGCTTTTACCACTTCCCGGCTTAACGGGATGCGCTGCCTCTGCATAAGAAATTCTTCCTGTAACGAACGAAACTTCCATTATAATGAACGCAGCCGAATCGTTTTACAATGCGAACGATTCGTTCGATTTATAAAACAGGAGTGAACGTGACCCCGATCACAATTATTGCCAATGGCCTGGTGCGCGAACGTCAGCGCGCCGGCCTTTCGCTGGCTGAAGTTGCGCGCCGTGCGGGTATCGCCAAGTCTACGCTGTCGCAGCTTGAAGCTGGCAATGGCAATCCCGGTATTGAAACGCTGTGGGCGCTGTGTGTTGCGCTGAATATCCCCTTCGCGCGCCTGATGGAGCCGGAAGAGAAACGGATGCAGATAATCCGACGCGGCGAAGGGCCGACGGTCACTGCCGAGCTGGCGGACTATCAGGCGGTGCTGCTGGCGACCTGTCCGCCCGGCGCGCGGCGCGACATCTATCTGCTGAATACGCAGCCCGGTAGCGAACGCAGCTCGCAGCCCCATTCGCCTGGTACTATCGAGCATATTATTCTCACCCAGGGCCGCGCGCTGGTCGGCCCGAAGGCATCGCCCGTTGAATTGCATCCCGGCGACTACATCTGTTACGCGGGCGATGAGGAGCACGTTTTTCGCGCGCTGGAGCCGGATACGCTGGCGGTGCTGGTGATGGAGCATAGCTGAGCCATCACTTTTTCCTATGGCTCGCGCTGCTGCCGACAGGGTAGCGCAGGTGTAGTATGGCGTTATCAAGGTTGCTTACGAGAACGTTATGCGCATTCTTCCCGCCACAGCCCATCATATACCCGCGATTCAACATATCTACGCCTGGCATGTGCTGCACGGCAGCGCTACTTTTGAAACCGATCCGCCTGGCGTCGAGGAGATGCAAAACCGCCTCAACGCGCTGCTGGAGAAAGGCGGGATCTGGCTGGTGGCAATGGAGGAGGATACCCTGATCGGCTACTGCTATCTTGCGCCCTATCGTCCCCGTTACGCCTATCGCTTCACGCTGGAAGATTCGATCTATCTCGATCCTGAGCATATCGGCCGCGGCGCAGGCCGCGCGCTGCTGACGGAAGCTATTCGTCTCGCCGAAGCGCGCGGTTTCCGTCAGATCGTCGCCGTGATCGCGGGCAACAGCAACCAGGCGTCGATTGGCCTGCACCGCGCGCTCGGCTTTCGCGCCACCGGCGTGCTGAAAGCAGTAGGATTTAAGCATGGTAGCTGGCTGGATACGCACCTTATGCAGCGTGAACTTGGCGAAGGCGACACCACTTCGCCGGAATAAAGCGGATTTTAGCGTTTCATATTTTAATGTTCGCTAATGCTTTCAGCTTCTCTTTTTCAGCATAGTTTTGAGGTTAATACAGAGACAGGTTCAACGTTGTCTGCGCACGGCAATTTTTCGCGCCAGACTGCATAAAGAGAGTATTAACGCCTCATCCTGTATGACCCTTAAAAATATCGCGCCATTTATAACCAGCGTCCTCTTTATGAACCAGCTGGTCCGATTTTATTTCCTGGATTCATTATCAAATTAATCATTGGTTTAAGTAAATAACACGATGGTCAGCGCGTAATCAACTAAGAAGTAAGCCGGCAAGGCCGATATACCGGCTAACCTTAGTAAACTGGAAATTTGATATGTCGCTGAAAAAATCTTCGCTGCTCGTGTTTTCACTGATGATAATCCTCTTCCTGACCAGCGTTTCGGTTAGCATTTGGTTGCTGGTCCGCTCCAATGAATCTCTTAATGCTGTGAATAAAGAGATTCGCGTCGTGCTCTCCGTTATCGATCCCATAAACCACAGCCGCACCCTGCGGGTCCGGTTAATGGAATACATGAAAGAGATTGAGGTCAATGACGGTCAGTCGGCCGCGTCGCTGGAGGGAGTGAAAGCGGCCGCAGAGAAGGCGGACGTGGCGTTTCACGCCTATCTCGACAGCCCTCGACTAAAGGGCGAAGAAGCGGAGGCTGATGCCTATCGTCAGGCTTTTCTGGCATACAGAAATCAGGGCATTCAACCTCTGATAGAGGCTGCTGAAGCCCGGGATCAGGCTCGATTCAGGGAGCGTCTGCCTGATGTCATTCGTCTTGATCGCGCCTACGAAATCATCCTGGATAAAGTGCTTGCGCAGCATGAAGCCTACGCGAAAAAACTGAATGAAGATGCCCAAAGCCATTTCAGCTCAGGCGTTATGCTGCTGCTGTTAATTGGGAGTTTATTTGGCCTGGTGGTGATTTCTATATCGATACTGATGCATCGCTTTGTGCTTATGCCTTTAATCAACGCAGGAAAACACTGTAATTTAATCGCTGATGGCCATCTTGATACGCCCGTTCCGGTTAAGCCAGCTTCGCGCAGCGAAATTCAGAGCCTGATGGGTTCTCTCGAGGCCATGCGCTTGTCGCTGACGACGATTATTATGCAGGTGCGCGATTCCGCTCATTCCGTTTCCTCCGCCTCCAGCGAAATAGCAGCCGGAAACGTCGATCTCGCTTCTCGTACCGAGCAGCAGGCGGCTGCATTAACGCAAACGGCTGCCAGTATGGAAGAGCTTGGCGCAACGGTAAAACAGAATACAGATAATGTGTATGAAGCCTGTCGTCTTACAGGTGAAGCGGTTGAAAATGCGCATAAAGGAGAAAATGTTTCGCGTGAGGTGATTAATTCAATGGACCTGATTAATTCAAGCTCGAAGAAAATTGAAGATATTATCAGCGTGATAAACGGCATTGCTTTTCAGACCAATATTCTGGCGCTGAACGCAGCCGTAGAAGCCGCCCGCGCTGGCGAGCAGGGACGAGGATTCGCCGTCGTCGCCGGTGAAGTGCGTAACCTCGCGCAGCGCAGCGCCGTTGCGGCGAAGGAAATAGAAAGCCTTATTGCCGAATCGGTCAACATCATTGGCAGAGGCTCTGAGCAGGTCAGCCGGACAGGAGAAGCGATGAATGCCATCATCTCTTCTGTGAGTCGCGTAAACATCCTGATGGAACATATTTCAACCGCATCCGATGAGCAGAGTCGCGGTATCGCGCAAATTGAAAAAGCGGTCACTGAAATGGATTCCGTTACCCAGCAAAACGCGGCGCTTGTACAGGAGTCGGCTGCGGCTGCGGCATCGCTTGAAGACCAGGTGCAACATTTGACCCACTCTGTTTCAACCTTCCGCCTTTCGACGGGCTAAGGCCGGCCAAACCACACGCCTCTTCAGGGGAAATTGCCGCTGATTCCCCTCGCCTGCTCTAAGTCTGGCTGGCTACAGCCAGACTTTTTCAAGCCGTAGTCTGGAAAATGCTTTTCTGTTCACCCTCCAGGCCCATGGAAATCATCAATAATTAAAGCGCTGCTGGTACGCGACAGCGGCTTGCTACCAATCGTAGCCATCAGCAGGGATGATTAAAGATTGTGAGTCGGTTAGCCGATAATAACAGACTCATACTTCTGACCCTGCATCGCGTCACCGATAGATCGCTGCGCATCTGTACGCGCAAGAAGATGCGATATAAAGCGGTCAGACAAGCCGCAGCATTCGCCACCGCTGATGACGCTCGTTGCCGCAGCACAGCACGCCTTAAGACGCATTGCCTGGTCTTCAATTGCGGTAAACAAGGCGATTAGGAGGTTTGTCACGTCGGGTATCGAGGTTATCCAGTATTGTCAGCCAACAATGGAGCCGACCACTATGCATCCTGTGATCCAACCTACCTTTTCCGCTGTTTGGACCACGGACGCCCGAGGCATTTGCATCGTCAGTCAGGAATGCCCTGCAGGCCTGATCCCCGCGCTGAAAGGCGTTACCTTGTGCGACTGGCTGAGATTCGCCCAGGCTGATGATGATGCACAAATCGCGCTGCAGCTTACTGCGGCGTTAGAGTGCGTGACCCCTTTTCATATCGAAGTGCCGATTCAGTGTCTTGATGGGACAACGCGGCGCGTGCTGGTGTCAGGCTTGCCGAATGGCCAGCCTGCGGCTTCCCGCCTGCAGTACAACGGATTCATTCTTGATATTACCGGGCAGCGCAAAGCGCTTGAAGATGCGCTGCGCACGGCGGCGGAATACCGTCTGCTGATAGAAAACAGCACTGACCTTATCGCCCATTGCGACGCAGAAGGCAGATACGTTTCGATCTCCCCTTCCTACAGTGAAATGATTGGCTGGTCTGCCGAAGAGGTAATTGGTCAACGGGTGGTGGATTTCCTGCATCCCGACGACCGCGCACCCGCTGCCGAGGCGCTGGCAAGCCTGTTTAAAGGCGGCGTGCTGCCGGACGTGGTCGAAGTGCGTAAGCTTCATCGCGACGGCCATTATATGACGCTTGGCACCAAAGCCTGCGGCGTCAGCGATCCTTCCACAGGCAATAATATCGGCGCGGTGCTGGTTTCACGCGACATCACGCGTGACAAGGAAAAAATACGCATGCTGGAGACGCTGGCGACCCGCGATGCCTTAACCGGTTTACCTAATCGCGCCTGGATCAACGACCAGATTCGCTCCATGCTGGCGCAAAGCAACGATCCGGCATACACCGCTGTGCTGTTTATCGATCTTAACGGATTTAAGGCTGTGAATGATTCAATGGGACATGCCACAGGGGATGCCCTGCTGCTGCAGGTAGCCGAGCGGCTTCAACGCTGCATGCGCCCGGGTGATTCGGTGGCGCGGATGGGCGGAGACGAATTTGTGGTTGCTGCGAAATGCGGCCATCGCGATGCCGCGTCCGCTATCGCTCAGCGCATCATAGAGAGTCTGAAAGAGCCGTTTGTTATCAACAGTATGGATGTGTGGATCGGGGCAGCTATCGGCATAAGTCTCGCACGATTTGGTACCGCATCGGCTGAAACGCTATTTGAAAACGCCGATATCGCGATGTATCAGGCGAAAGCGCGACGTGATGGTTCATACCAGTTTTTCTAGCACTTTCGTCCTCGCAAATCAGAAAGCAGAAGAGCTCATGACGAGCTCTTCTGGCGGCCATTAGTTTTTCAGGTTGTCCGGGAAATTGGCGGGCAGTTCGCTGGCCGGGCAATCAATCACGCTGTCGTTGTTTTCTCCTGCGTCGCGCACAAAGGTCAGCGTCGCGAACTCATCAATCACTTCGGTGGGATAAGCCGGGCCCGCTTCGCGATAGCTGGCCATCTCTTCCAGGTGATCGTTCTGGAAGCAGACGGTTTTTTTCCGGATTGTTCATCACCCAACGCGGGAAGAAAATGGTGCCGTGGAACACCTTATCGGCCATGTTAACAGCCAGGCTCACGTCGGTGCCGGTAGGCTCGGTCCAGGAAACTTTATAGACATCTTCTGCCAGGCGGACGATATAAGCGTGCTGATTTTTAACCCAGCGATTGCCCACCATACCGCTGTGAATACGGTAATCAACGGTGTGGGCATTTTTAATATAAAGCTCGTAGTTCCAGCCGTTGTCGTAGGTGTAGACCAGATGTTTGCCCACCAGACCAGACAGATTGTGTTTATCGAAAGTGCTCATTGTGGCCTCCTCATTTATTTGCCTTGAGGAGATTATTACTCGTTGCAAAAACGATTAATAACGCTATTTTTAGCGCTTACTCATCCAATTTTTAGATGAATGATCATGCACAAGACAACGCTCGAACAGTGGTATTTGCTTGATGCCGTCGTGAAGGAAGGCAGCTTTGCGCAGGCGGCGGAAAAGAACAATCGCAGCCAGTCGTCATTAAGCTATCAGCTTGGCCTGCTGCAGCAGCGGCTGGGCATGACGCTGCTGAGGCAGGAAGGACGACGTGCCGTTCTCAGCGCGGAGGGGCACCAGCTTCTCGCTCAGGTGCGTCCGCTGCTGGAGGGTTTCAGCGCGCTTGAAGCCCGGGCAAATGCGCTGCAACGAGGCGAACGCTCGCGTATCGATCTGATGGTTGATGCCATTATGCCGAAACCGCTGCTTTTCGATGTGCTGCAGGCGTTTCAGCAACGCTATCCCCATGTACGTATCTGGCTTAGTGAAATCGTCCGTAGCGAGACGGCTGACAGGCTGGCCGAACAGCAGGCCGATCTCTGGCTGGTGGCGCAGTATGGCGATGAGCAAATAGCGGGAGAAAGTCTTCTGAGCGTCGATTTCATTGCCGTCGCCCATCGCGATCATCCGCTGCACAGCGAGCCGGGGCCGCTAAGCGCCGCCACACTCGCGCGCTGGCCCTGCATAACGATCCTGGATCGTCAGCAGCAGCAACAGACGGCGTTGAACGGTGAGCAGGCCGAGAGCTGGTCCTTCACTACACTGTCGGCTGCCATTGAGGCGGTTCAGCATCAGTTAGGCTATGGCTGGCTGCCGGAGCTGAATATCGCTCCCTTCCTGAAGAGCGGCGAACTTCGTCCGCTGCCGTTGCTACAGGGGAGACGACGCTCAACCTCGCTTATGTTACGCATTAACGAGGAGAGACTGCCGGGCAATGGCGCAATTTCTGCGCTGGCTGAGATGTTTATCGAGCGGATAGCGCAGGCGAAATAAGCCGGTTTTGTCGCGCGGGAGCGAAACAGAGGTTTTAAGGTTACTACAAATCGGAAATTAACGCAGCGAAGCGTGAATTAAGGGTCTCAGCGCAGTGTGGCGCCCTTAAACGACAAAAGCGAGGGGCAATGCCCTCGCTTCTCTATCGTCGCGCAGCAGGCCTTAGCGGCGGTTTTTCCAGACGGTCTGAATGTTGCAGAACTCATGCACGCCAAAATGGGAGAGCTCGCGACCATAGCCGCTCTTTTTAACGCCACCAATAGTGACGCGAGGATCCGACGCGCCATTGCCGTTAATAAACACCGCACCGGTTTCGATCCGATCCGCCAGACGATCCGCCACAGCGTTGTCGTTGGTCCAGACCGTAGCGCTCAGACCGAATTCGCTGTCGTTGGCGATCGCCAGCGCATGATCGGCGTCGCGAGCGATAGCGATCGCCGCTACCGGACCAAACAGCTCTTCACGAAATGCCGTCATCTCGGTGGTGACGTCTGACAGGATCGTCGGCGCATAGTAATTGCCCTCGCCTGCGATCTTTTCGCCGCCCAGTACCAGACGCGCGCCTTGGCTCAGCGACTGCTGAACCTGATTATGCAGCTCATCGCGCAGATCAAAGCGTGCCATCGGGCCGAGATAATTTTTTTCATCCAGCGGATCGCCCATGGTTAATGCCTGTACCGCAGCGCTGAAGCGTGCTTCAAATTCCTCTGCGATGGACGCCTCGACGATAAAGCGTTTAGCGGCCATGCAGACTTGTCCGGTGTTCTGATAGCGGCCAGTCACGGCTGACTTCACCGCTTCGTCCAGATCGGCGTCAGCCAGCACGATAAAAGGATCTGATCCGCCCAGTTCGAGAACGGTTTTTTTCAGGGCCGCACCCGCTTGGGCGGCGATAGCTGAGCCGGCGCGTACGCTGCCGGTTACGGCGACAGCGGCGATGCGCGGATCCTTAATCGCGGCGGATACGCCATCATTATCGACATTCACGGAAGCGAAGGCCCCTTTAGGCAGATCTGTCGCGTCAAACAGCTCTGCCATTAACGTGGCGCAGCCCATGACGTTCGGCGCGTGTTTGAGCACGTAGGTATTTCCAGCGAGCAGCATGCCAACAGCGCCGCGCAGTACCTGCCAGAACGGGAAGTTCCATGGCATCACCGCCAGAATGGTGCCGACAGGTTTAAAGCGCTGCCAGGCGTCAGGCACCTGCGTGGGTTGATCTTCCAGCATTGCCGGGCCGTGCTCGGCGTACCAGTCGCTGAGAGTGGCGCATTTAAGGATCTCGGCACGCGCCTGCGCCAGAGGTTTGCCCATTTCCAGCGTGATAGTGCGCGACAGTTCCGGTTCGCGCTGGCGCAGCTGTTCAGCCAGCTGGCGCAGCACTTTCACGCGCGACGCCATATCGGTCTCGCGCCACTGTTTAAAGGCTGCAGCGCTGGCGTCAAGGGTATTTTCCAGCTCAGTCAGCGACTGCAGTGGGTAGCGAGCCAGAATTTCGCCGTTGGCGGGATTTTTTGAAACAGCGTAATCGGTCATGATGCCTCTCAGAATGTCTGTGGACGATGGGCTTACCCTACGCTTCTGCATTAGTGATGAAAAATGAATAATAGTGAGTAAGTTGTTTTCATATTATGAAGACAGGATTTGCACGGTGTGCAGTTTTTTAAGCGTTATGTAGCAGACGACACTTGTCAGGCATTATGGCGACGATCGTTTATCCACATATACAGAGAGAAGATCCTAATAAACGATCATAAAGAGATCTAAAAGAGATCCTAAGAGATCCCCGATCGTCGCAGGCCGCACGCCACAAGGGCTCAGAAGGTGATCGTGTTCACTATAATCAGTAAAGAGTTCACTGTAATCAGTACTTTATTCACTATACACAGTAGAATGTTCACTATAAACAGTGCTAGTGTTCACTGTAGTCAGAAAACGATCCCTTTCATCCACAGAATGAAGATCTCATGCTATGGCAGATAAAGAGAGTGAAAACAAAGCGTTACTTGAACCTTTTCTGTCGGTGACCAAAAACAGCGGTGAAGTTATTCAGCTTCACCCCAATAAGAACAATACTGTTCAGCCCGTCGCTTTGATGCGTCTGGGACTGTTTGTCCCGACACTGAAATCAACGGCGCGCGGAAAATCAGGTGCGATGGCTTCCACCGATGCGACTAAAGAGCTTAAAAACCTGTCGCTGGTGAAAGCAGAGGGTTACGAGAAGATTACCATTACCGGCGCGAGGCTGGATATGGATAACGATTTCAAAACCTGGGCCGGGATCATTCAGTCTTTTTCCCGTTACCCTACTCAGGGCGATACCGTTACCCTGCCCTTTATCGATTTCGTTAAGATGTGTGGTATTCCCTCAGCCAACTCCTCAGCGGCCTTGCGTAAGCGGCTGGACGCCTCGCTGCGTCGCATCGCCACCAATACCCTCTCTTTTGAGGGCAACGGCAAGGCTTACCATACGCACCTGGTGCAGTCAGCCTATTACGATCGGGAAAAAGATGTGGTGCGCATTCAGGCCGATCCCAAGCTGTTTGAGCTCTATAACTTTGACCATAAAGTTCTGCTGCAGCTCAGGGCGATATCCCGGCTTAAGCGCAAAGAGTCTGCGCAGGCGCTCTATACCTTTCTTGAGAGTCTGCCGACCAATCCTGCGCCTATCTCGCTGGCGCGCCTGCGTATGCGCCTGAACCTTGGCTCAAAAACCACGACGCAGAATCATGTTGTGCGACGTGCGATGGAGCAGCTAAAGGAGATTGGCTATCTTGATTACTCCGAAGTTAAACGAGGGCGCTCGGTGTTTTTTATCATCCATAGCCGCACGCCAAAACTCGATGGAATCAGTACGCTGGAGAGTATCGACTCTCTCGACGAGATCGATTTTGATGAGTCATAGGTATCGTTCACTGTAATCGGTATGCTGCCTGCGGCACTGTCACTTTTATGGAAAACGTGACAGTCGCCGCCACTGCATTAGCGTTCACTGTAGTTGGCTTTTCGCAGCGTTCACTGTAGTGGGTGCTGTTCACTGTAATTAGTAAATACGACCTAATGCGCTACTTTCCTGTCTTTCTCGTCTTTTTAAATACCTTTTAAAAACAATCATTTAATATGTAAGTTTGCGCTTACTAACACCCATTACCTCTTCCTTGCTATCTTAAGAATGCTGTCTACACTGATTACAGTGAATATTCTCTGGCGCAGCTCTGGGCTCTGTTTCTGCTGTCTACAGTGTATGGTTTTAAAAGAGTGTGTTACTGATTACAGTGAATAAAATTCATTAACCCTCTGAATTTCATATTTAATTTTTTGATCTGCCCTGCGGTGGTCTCCATCTTACTGACTACAGTGAACATTAGCGTGTATGGCGCAGCGAAACGTGACAGGGCCAGACTCCGTACTGATTACAGTGAACATATGCAGGATGGCGAGCTGATTTTGCAGGTTATCTGAGCGTTATTGCCCATTACAGTGAACCTTCCGTCTCACACGGTGAGAACCATAGCTCCGAGATACGGCTTATCTACTCGGTTCTGACTATAGTGAACACTGTGATTCCCTTTGATTGACCCTCCGTCTGTTGTCATTTGCTGACTACAGTGAATCTTTCTCGTTTCTCCTCCACGGTATGCATTCCTGCCTGCATTCTTTTAGTGCTGACGCGTATTCCTTTCGCCGGTTATAGCGCCATTTGCTGAATACAGTGAATGTTAGTGCCCTGCTCAGCCCGCCATTCTGCGCGTTGCTGATTACAGTGAATCCTTGCCGCGTAATGGTTCTGACATACCTGCTCGCGCTCTAATACGACGTTCGTTACTGATTACAGTGGATGTTTGAGCTCATTACTGATTACAGTGAATGTTCTGCTGATTACAGTGAACGTTTCTGCATTGAAATCCCCAGCGTGTGATTTTCGGACGCGGATACTGATTACAGTGAATGTTACGGCATCATATCGCGTCCCTGCCCTCTTCAACTGACGACAGTGAATGCTTCCAGGGGCATCAGCTGATTACAGTGAATGTTTTGCTGAGTAATACCGACATAAAAGAGCCAGAAGCGTGCCGTTGCTTCAGGCTGTGCCCGGTTGCTGATTACAGTGAACGAACGTCTGATTACAGTGAATGTTTTGGTTGCAAATTTAACATCTCAACCATCTGGTGCTGATTACAGTGAATCTTTAAAACAACTCCTTATCCTTGCAGCCAAATTTGGATCCTCCTTTATTTCGGTATGAAAGATATTTTCTTGCCCGACATGCAGGATTTATGTATAAAGTCACAAATCCTACATGTGTGGAGCAAGTATGGCTAACGACGAAAAGCAGGTGCTGAAGGTCGCACAACGGTCTGAGAGAATGCTGCTAAGCCTGACAGAACAGATTCAGGCGCAGAAAGAAGAGCTGCATGAGAATACTTTTTACCAGGTTTACGCCAAAGCTGCGCTGGCTAAACTGCCCAAGCTGACGCGCGCCAGCGTTGACTATGCTGTCAATGAGATGGAAGAAAGCGGCTACCAGTTTGATAAGCGCGCAGCGGGTAGTTCGACCAAGTACGCCATGTCGATTGAAAATATCATCGATATCTATCACCACCGCGGCGTGCCTAAATATCGCGATCGCCATCCAGAAGCCTATACGATTTTTGTTGGTAACCTTAAAGGCGGCGTATCTAAAACGGTTTCGACCGTCTCTCTTGCCCATGCGCTGCGAGCGCATCCACATCTGCTTTTTGAAGATTTGCGCATTCTGGTTATCGACCTCGATCCTCAGTCTTCTGCGACGATGTTCCTCAACCACGAACGCTCAGTGGGTATTGTCGAAGCGACAGCCGCACAGGCGATGCTGCAAAACGTCAGTCGTGAAGAGCTGATAAAAGAATTTATCGTGCCGTCAATTATCCCCGGCGTTGATGTATTGCCGGCGTCCATTGACGACGCCTTTATCGCTTCTCGCTGGGATGAACTCTGCGCCGAACATCTTTCCGGACAGAATGTGCATGCGGTGCTGTATGAAAACGTCATCGCTAAACTGAAGAAAGATTATGACTTCATCTTTATCGACAGCGGCCCGCATCTGGATGCGTTTTTGAAAAATGCTATTGCGGCATCAGATCTGCTGATGACGCCCGTGCCGCCTGCGCAGGTCGATTTCCACTCTACCCTGAAGTATCTGACGCGCCTTCCTGAACTGATCGATATCATTGAACAGTCCGGCGCGCCCTGCCGCTTACAGGGCAATATCGGCTTTATGTCCAAGCTGTCAAATAAGGCGGATCACAAACTCTGCCACAGCCTGGCGAAAGAGATATTCGGCGGCGATATGCTGGATGCCGCTCTGCCGCGCCTTGACGGGTTTGAGCGCTGCGGCGAGTCCTTTGACACCGTTATTTCAGCCAACCCCTCTACCTACGTTGGCAGCAGCGAAGCGTTAAAAAATGCGCGTTCAGCTGCGGAAGATTTTGCGAAAGCGGTTTTTGACCGTATTGAATTTATTCGCCTGAACTGAGGTCGCTATGAGTGCAAAAAGAATTACTATCGGCAGAACCTTCAGCCAGACGCCTGTACAGGCTGAAGCGTCAACAGATACGCCAACACAAACCTTTGTTCTTTCAACCGGCAAGCGCGCCGTGTTTCGTCTTGAGCGTATTGAGGCCAGGGAGATAGAAGATAAAACTTTTGTGGTGATGGAAACCAACGGACGCGATCAGGCTGGATTAACGCCCGATTCGCTACGCGACATTATCCGCACCATTAAACTGCAGCAGTTCTTCCCGGCTATAGGCGTAAAGCGGGATGGGCGCATAGAAATCCTGGACGGTTCGCGTCGTCGCGCTGCCGCGCTCTATTGTAAAACCGGGCTAGATATTCTGGTTTCTGAAACTGCGATCACCACCGAAGAAGCACGTCGGCTGGCACAGGATATTCAGACCGCGCGCGAGCATAACCTGCGCGAAGTTGGCCTGCGTCTGCTGACGTTGAAAAACGGCGGCCTGTCGCAAAAAGAGATCGCGGAGAGTCAGGGCCTGTCGCAGGCGAAAGTGACGCGAGCTTTGCAGGCGGCTAGCGTGCCGACAGAGCTGATTTCACTTTTTCCCAACCATTCCGAACTGACCTATCCTGATTACAAGGCGCTGCTGATGGCCGCCGATAAACTTTCCGAGAAAGGACAGCCGATTGAGCGGCTCATCGAAACCGTTTCTATGGATGTGGATAGTATCTGCGCCCGCGAAGGGCTGGCAGAAGATGAGGTGAAAAACCATATCCTTCGTCTGGTGCGTAACGGCAGTCAGACGCTGATGGAAGTCCCCGCAAAAGAGAAACCTGTCTCAGAAAACCTCTGGACCTTTGCGGATAAGGATCGTTTTGCCCGGAAGAAAATTCGCGGCCGCATGTTCAGCTACGAGTTTAACCGACAGTCCAGAGAGCTGCAGGAAGAACTGGACAAAGTGATTGCCGAAACGTTACGCAAATATCTGGGCGACCAGTAAGCTTCTACATCCGGGTAAATCTCTGCCCGGATGTGTTTTCTCCCCCCTCTTCGCGCCTCTCTGTTCGCCATCAGTAATTCAAAGCTAACCTACTGTTTTTGCGATTTTTAAAAAAAAATTTCAGGCTGAAATCGCCAGAATTTCAATCTGATTTAAAGTCAAAAGCTATCAGGCAAAGCGCTAGCTATAAAAGGCGCAAGATCTCTCGCTACACTTTGCCCGTGATGAAAACTAAACAACCTTCTCCAGTGAAATTTCATATGTAAGTAATTGAATAAAAATATTTTTTAATCAGAATTTCAGGCTGAAATCGCCAGGCTTGGCGATAAGTGAGTAGATGATTGCCCTAAGGTCAGGGCAATAGCACATTATTACTTATCAGCTGACCAAGTAGCCGATCGCACATCTACTTTAACCGGCAGCAGCTTCACACGGGTAAAGGTATCCGCCAGCGTTTGCTGTTGCGAAAATGCGCTTTCGGACATGCGTTCCGCTCCATAAGGCAGACGTGTCAGCGTGGTGCGCCAGACCGCTTTATCCAGGCCGGTGGACTGCGCCAGAATTGCCGCTGCCTCATCCTGATGCTCATTTGCCCAGCGGCTTAAAGTACTTAACTCCTGGAGCACTTTCTTGGCCGTATCAGGCTGGCTGTCGGCAAATTTCCGGCTGGCGAGATAAAAGGTGTAATGCGGAATCAGTCCCTCCGCATTGCGCACCTGACGCGCGCCAGTGCTGGCTTCAACTTCTGCGAGATAGGGATCCCAAATCACCCAGGCATCCACCGCGCCTTTCTGAAAAGCAGCGCGCGCATCGGCTGGCGGCAGATAAACCGGTGTAATATCTTTATAGGTCAGCCCGGCTTCTTCAAGCGCAGCGATAAGCAGATAGTTAACGTCTGAGCCTTTATTCAGCGCCACACGTTTCCCTTTAAGGTCTTTAACGCTGCGAATAGCAGATGAGGAAGGCACTACAACTGCTTCGGTTTTGGGATTCGCAGGCGAATGTCCCAGGTAAACCAGATCGGCTTTTGCCGCCTGAGCGAATGCGGGCGGCGCATCGCCGGTGGCCGCCAGGTCGATGCTACCTACATTCAGTCCTTCAAGCATTTGCGGTCCGGCGGGAAACTCGACCCAGCGAACGGCGATATCCTCTTTTTTTAAGGCGGCGTCGAGCGTGCCGCGATATTTAAGCAGGGCAAAGATATTCGCTTTCTGATAGCCGATGTTTACCTGCTCAGGTGCTGCGTGACTGGCGGCACTCAGGGCGCAGGCCACTATTGCCAGCGTTAATCCATTTCTTTTCATCTGTTGCTCTCCGTTTTTTTCGCTAACTTAGCAAATAGCGGATATAACCAATAAATAACCAATTGCATTGACTTATGCTGCAAGAGAATAGTTAGCACGTTAATAATTTGTAGTAATAATCAAAGAGCATTCCGCCAGGCCTTCTGCCAGGATACGGCCAAAAATGCCTGTCTGAGGTCCATTCACCGTATGAAGTGGTTTTCAAAAAGCGCGCTACTCTTTTCCAGCAAAACCTGCCTGGCCGCCTTCTTAGCGCTCTTTATCGCATTAGAACTCAACCTTGATAAACCTGCCTGGTCACTGACCACCGTCTATGTCGCTTCACAGCTTTATTCCGCCTCCACTATCTCAAAATCTGTTTTCCGGTTTTTAGGCACGATGCTGGGCGGGCTGTTCGTATTGCTGATCTACCCCGCCACGGTGCAGGACCCAATGCTGTTCAGCCTCTGCATCTCGCTATGGGTCGCGCTCTGTCTCTACCTGTCGCTACACGACCGCACGCCTAAAAGTTATGTCTTTATGCTGGCGGGATATAGCGCGGCAATTATGGGCTTTCCTGACGTCACCGCTCCGGCCGACATCACCTATACGGTTATCTCGCGCGTGGAGGAGATTAGCGTCGCTATCCTCTGCAGCAGCCTGGTGCATCGGCTCATTATGCCGGTCTCGATGAGCAGCATGCTGGAGCAGAGCGTCAGCAACTGGTATCAAAATGCCAGAAAGCTCTGCGCCGAGCTGATTACAGTGATGCCTAAAGAGAAGTCGCTGGAACGGGAAGATATCCTTGTCCAGATGGCGAACTACCCGCTGAATGTTGAGACCCTCATTACCCACTGCGTTTATGAAGGCGAAGCGGCTCGGCGGCTAATTCGGCTGGTCAGCGTGCAGTATCAGCATCTCTCCTATCTAATTCCCACGCTCACGGCGATTGAGGCGCGCCTCAGCCTGCTGGCGGAACAACAGATACGCTTTCCAGAGCATGTCGCGCAGACGTTTCAGCAGTTTTTGTGCTGGCTGAACAGCGACGAGCACGGCGCCGAAACGCAGGCTATTAAGGAAAGGCTGGCGATAGCGCAGCAGCAACTTAAGGCGGAGTGGGAAAGCGGTGAGCTGCCAGTTGAGGAGAGCATCCTGCTCGCCGGTCTGCTGGAAAGGCTGTTGAATTTCGTGCGTATCGCAGAGTCTTACCAGACGGTGGGCGAGCGCGTCAGCGATCTGACGCCGAGCACGAAACCTGGCAAGGTGGCGCGCAGCCATAAACATGTCGATAAAGGCATGCTGCTGCTCTCCTGCCTGACCGCTTTTCTCGCCACCTTTCTAACCTGTCTGTTCTGGATAGGCAGCGGCTGGGTGGATGGCGCCACTGCCCCCATGATGGCGGCGGTTCTTTGCTCCTTCTTTGCTGCCATGGACAGTCCGCTCGCGCCGATGAAGATTTTTCTCAAGGGCGTGGTGGTAGCGATCGTTATCAGCATGCTTTACACCACCTTGCTGATACCGGAAGCGACCTCCTTTGAAGCGCTGGTGCTCTGCCTGGCGCCAGGGCTGATGGCGTTAGGATTGGTGATCGCTAATCCCTCCACCAATCTGATCGGCCTGATTGTGGCGACGCAGATCCCTGGCCTGATCGGAATGAGTCATCACTTCAAACCCAACCTGCTGCTTATAGTGAATGCCTCCCTCTCTACCCTCAGCGGCATTGCGGCAGCGGTAATGGTTACCGCGGTGATCCGCAACAAACGGCCAGCCTGGACTGCTAAACGTGCGCTGCGCAAAGGATTGAAAGAGCTGCTGCAGTTTATTACTGCGGTTCAGCTCAACAGCGCTTCGCTGCTGATGCGTCAGCAGTTTGTGGCGCGCACGCTGGACAAGGTTAACGTTATCCTTCCTCGTAAGCGTATCGACAACGATGCCGAACTGGCGGCGGGTGGCAATCTGATTACCGAAGCCTGGCTGGGCGCCAACTGCTATGACTTCTACGTCCGTCATCAGCCACTGCTGTCCGAGCAGCAGATTAGCTGCGACCCGCTATTCGGCGAGCTACGGCTGTTCCTTAAAAGCCGTATCAGGGTGTTACAGACGCCGCCGCATCAGGCGCTGCTGGGTGAGCTGGACAGGCTGGTGCTGGCGCTGGAAACCCTGGCGCAACACGATAGTCGCTTTTATGCGCCGTTGTTGTATCTGTTCAACGTACGACTCTCGCTGTTTCCTCAGGCCCGCTGGCCACAGCAGGCGTAATCCATTCCCGGAAAATAAGCACAGCCACATCCGTGGCTGTTTTTTTGTGCTCAAGCGCACCCGCCTGCCAATAAAGCCGCGCCAGCGCGGCCTGTTATCAGGCATGCTATAACAATCATCATCTGAAGAAGCGAGGCGTAATGTGAAAACGATCGGCTTAATTGGCGGCATGTCATGGGAATCGACGGCGCTCTATTACCGCATTTTAAATGAAGAGGTTAAGCTTGCCTTGGGTGGCCTGCATTCAGCGCGCGTGGTACTTTACAGCCTGGACTTCGACGAGATAGAGAAGCTGCAAAGCGCGGGACGATGGGACGAAGCCGGCCTGATGCTGGCGCAAGCTGCGCAGGCGCTTTCGCGTGCAGGCGCTGACTTTCTGGTGCTGGCGACCAACACCATGCATAAAGTTGCCTCTCAGATTGAACAGGCTGTGGCGATCCCTCTGCTGCATATCGCCGATGCGACTGCGCAACGCATACATGATGAAGGATTAAAAAAGGTCGGGTTGCTAGCCACGCGCTTTACCATGGAAGAAGCTTTTTACCGCGGACGGCTCACGGACAAAGGGGGACTGGAAGTTATAACGCCTGAGAAGGATGATCGCGATTTTGTCCATCAGGTGATCTATCAGGAGTTGTGTCAGGGAGTGATCAATCCCGAATCGCGGGCGCGGTTTCGCGAGATAATGGCCACACTTGCCGCGCAGGGTGCTGAAGGGATTATCCTCGGCTGTACTGAGATCACCATGCTGGTTACAGTGAACGATGCCAGCGTGCCGCTGTTTGATACCACACAAATTCATGCGCAATGGGCTGTTCATCAGGCGTTAAAAAAAGAGTGATCAAGATCGCACTTTTTGTTAGTCAGGTAATAGTAACTTTGGTTATTATAACGCTCATCGAAGGCATGTTGCCTTGCACTAACAAAAGAAGGATTTTGACCATGAAAAATGTAAAAACTCTCGCTATTGCTACCGTCGCCGCACTTTCTATGATCTCATTCGGCAGCTTTGCCGCACAAAGCATCTCTGCGCACGGCAGCACGCTGGACAGCGCTGAAGCCCATATCGCCGCGAAAGCGCAGGCTGAAGGCGCTTCAGGCTATAAAATTACCAGCGCCCGCGCCGATAACGGCGTCTACATGACCGCTGAACTCTATAAATAACGGATGGTCGTACAGGGACGTGCCAGAAAAGGCTGCCGCAAGGCAGCCTTTTTTGTTGTCCTGCGTTAACCGCTGACGCCTCATTAATAGGGCGAGCGGGTAGGGCGCACTACAATCTCGCTCACGTCGACATCGTCAGGCTGCTCGATGGCGAAGCGGACGGCGCGACCAATCGCCGCCGGCTGGAGCGCGATAGATCGATAGTCATCCATCAGCGCGGCGGCGGCGGGGTCGGTAATGGTAGAGGCGAGTTCGCTTTCCACTACGCCAGGGTGAATACAGGTCACGCGCAGTTGCGTATTCTCCTGACGCAGACCGTCTGAGATCGCCCGCACGGCAAACTTGGTCGCGCAGTAAACGGCTGCGGTGGGCGAGACGCTCAGCGCGCCAATAGAGGCGATATTGATGATATGGCCCGCTTCACGCGCCAGCATCGGCGGCAGCACGGCGGCAATGCCGTACAGCACTCCTTTAATATTGACGTCAATCATTTGATCCCACTCATCAACCTTCAAAGATGCCAGCGGAGACAGCGGCATCACGCCCGCATTGTTAATCATCACGTCGATCCGCCCCCATTTTTCCAGCGCGACTTCTGCAAACTGCTGCACGGAAGCGCGCGAGGTGACATCGAGCGCGGCGACGGCGACTTCTGCACCTTGCTGCTTAAGCTCCGCCGCCAGCGTCTCTAAACGATCGATGCGGCGTGCGCCCAACAGCAGAGTTGCGCCGCTCGCCGCCAGCTCACGTGCGATGCCTGCGCCTATGCCGCTTGAGGCGCCGGTGATTAAGATCACTTTATTGCTCATGGTTTCGCTCCTGTCGTTAAGTGTCTGGCGATCTTATGCCTGCTGCTTTATAAAGAGAATCCATCCATTCCTTACCTGACTGGTAACAGAGACTAACCAATGATGCTGGACAAAAACGCGCTGGAGGTTTTCGTCACTCTGGCGCAAACGCGCAATTTTCGCGTGGCGGCAGAGAAGCTGGGCGTGACGCGACCGGCAGTGAGTCAGGCGTTAAGACGGCTAGAGGATCGGCTGCAGATATCGCTTATCCGTCGCACTACGCGCAGCCTTAGCCTGACTGAAGCGGGGGAAAGGCTCTACGTCGAGGCAGCGCCGGCTATTTCGCAGCTCAATCAGGCTGTAGTGGACGTCAGCGCGCTGGCGGGCGAGCCGCGAGGGCTGCTGCGGCTCGCCGTCTCTTCTATTGCCGAACGCTTTATCAATGGCGAGCTGCTGGCGTCGTTTCTCAGCCGCTATCCGCATATCGAGCTGGATATTTCAGTGACTGACGAAGAGTTCGATATTGTGGCGCAGGGCTATGACGCTGGCGTCCGGCTGGGAGAAATAATCGCGCAGGATATGATTGCGGTGCCTGTCTCGCTGCGCCAGCGGCAGATCGCCGTCGCCTCAGCCGATTATCTGGCGCGCTGCGGCACGCCGCGCCATCCCCATGAGTTGCTGCAGCACTGCTGCATCGGCTGGCGACGCGAGCCGGGCGTGGCCCCCTATCGCTGGGAATTTGCGGAAGAGGGCAGGGAGTTCGATGTGGCGGTTAACGCGCGGCTTAATACCAATGACATGGGAGTCATGATCCGTACCGCCTGCGCGGGCGGCGGCATCGCATTTGGCATGGAGGAGACCTATCGGCCCTATATCGCGCGCGGCGAGCTGGTGCCGCTGCTGGCGGACTATCTGCCGACCTTCGCCGGGTTCTATCTCTACTTCCCCAGCCGAAAAAATCTGGCGCCCAAGCTACGGGCGCTCATCGATCATATGAAGATCTGAGCGGCGGTTCAGCGCGACGCGACGCGCGTTACCGCGACCCCTTGTTCCTCTAGCTGCGCCAGCGCCTCGGCGTTCAGTCCGCTATCGGTAATCACCTGCGCGACCCGATAGCCCGACGACAGCGGATAGGGATGGATCTGTCCGAACTTCGAGGCGTCTGTCAGCGCCCAGGTCGGCACATTCTTCGCCAGTACCGCATCCACCACATCGCAGCGCAGCATATTGCGGCCGGTAAAACCGGTTTCCGCCTGCCAGCCGTCAACGCCGATAAAGGCTTTATGGAAGTGTATTTGCTGAATGCAGTAGCGCGTCAGCGGGCCGACCATCGACTGGCTGCTCTTTTGCAACAGCCCGCCTGGCACGATCACGTCGCACGCCGCGTCTTTCAGCAGGTGCGCGATGAAATGGCTGACGGTTATTACCGTAATATCGGCGCGATCGGCCAGCAGGCGTGCCAGCAGCGCATTGGTGCTGCCGCCCTCGATAAAAATCGCCTCGCCGGCGTCTATCAGGCCTGCGGCGTGGCTTGCCAGCGCCTGTTTGAGTTCGTAACGCGTATGCATACGCATGCCAACGTCATCGCTGTCCAGCGCCATCGCGGAGCCATGAACACGGCGCAAAAAATGGTCGCGCTCCAGCAGGTTGAGATCCTGACGGACGGTGACTTCGGAAACGCCGGTCAGCTGGGCCAGTTCGGTGACCGTCACGCTGCCGCGCGTGTTAACAAGTTGAATAATCTGTTGATGACGAGCGTTCATGCGGGCCGTTTAGTGGAAAAGGGTGGCGCCAGTGTAGCAGAGAGAGGCCGCGCAGGGGACGCTGCGCGGCAATGATCAGGCCAGACCGAGTGCGCGGCGGCCGTTGTCGTTGAGATCGTCGAACGTGAAGCGATCGCGCCAGCCCGTTTCGTAATCCTCAGGCGGGAAATCTGCGGGCGACCGGCCGAGCGCCAGCGCTTCGGCGACCTCCTGCGCGCAGGCGCGGTTTTTGGCGCACATCGGCGCGGCGGGAATATACATCACGTTTCCCCAGCCCTGTTGATTTTCCACCGGCGCAACGGAATGGATGACGTCGCAGTGCCACCATACCGAATCGCCCGCTTCCAGCGGCGGGATAGAGCAGAGGCCGTTAATCAGCAGCGGATGCCACTTCTCGCTAACGGGCAGCACCTTGCCGGGCGCGACGCCGCACAGCTCGTCGTCCGGCACGTCGTCGAGCAGCGGACGCAGCAGAATATAGGCCATCGCCTCCGGCACAGGTACTACATGCAGCAGACCCTGTCCGGCGAGCATATCTGACAGTGCGGTCCAGCCCTGGAATGTGCGAAACGCGGAGCATTTGGTGGTGTCGGGCACGTCATATTCATTCACCTCGGTGCGCCACGCCGCATCCCAGGGATCGTAAGCCTCTATATCGCCACGGAAGACGGCGGCGAACACCTGCTGATAAGCGGGCAGCAGCCAGCGCTCCAGCGCGCCGGAATCGGTATGCGCGCCCAGCCCTTTCGAGGTAGTGCCCGGCGGACGACGACGGATTCGGTCGGGATAAATAATGCTGACGTCAGGATCGAACCATTGCTTGCCCTGTGAAGAGAAACGCCACAGACGATTCAGGAAAGACTGCACCTGCGTGGTGGCGTCGCTCTGACGCGCCTGCATCTGCGCTTGTGACCAGTAAACAGGAAAAATTTCCGGACGCGACGCTTCGAGGCTGCCAAAGAAATTATCGCCGGGGCCGCGATACTGCGCGTCGAAGTCGTTCAGATCGAGATAATCCAGCAGAGATTGATCCCACGCCAGCGCCTGCTCGCGAGGAAACTGCTGCTTCACCACTACGCAGCCGCGTCGTTTAATGCGCGCCAGGGTTTCATTCGAAACCTCTCCCTGGGCGATAGCTTGCTGCGTTACGATCGGCCACGCCGTACCGTAACGTCGCTCTTCCTCTTTCGCTTCCGCAATTGCGCTTTCGATGCGCTGGCTGACGCGGGCGAAAAGCGCCTCGACATCGCCGACTTGCTTACGAAGCTGCTGTTTAAAGGTGCGAATCGCTACGCTGATGTCGTCGGGCAACGGCGTAGCCTGTGTGTGTAGGGTCATTTTGGCCTCCGTAGGCTGGTAAGCGTTTTTCATTTGTAATAAAATTGTGTTTCGTTCGTAAGTTTAAGCAGAGCAGTTATGATTAGGCAACCCCCAGTTGCGTGATCGTCTGCACACTGCGTCAGGAAAGCTCCGAAAGCCCTGAACATTCTTATTATTAGAATTCTCATTAATCCACACTGCGGGTAAGCTTTACCCATTGAGTGGGCATCACTGAAACAACAGCCTCAGCAAGGAGATGACAATGGCGGTAAAGATGATCGCGGTGGATATGGATGGCACCTTTCTCGACGACAACAA
>Ga0157361_1000072_pt1 | contig 59397 bp, 53 predicted proteins | sample AttlaeALBM2_FD_111481 | JGI IMG/M metagenome (GOLD analysis project Ga0157361, IMG submission 111481) | Fungus gardens microbial communities from leaf cutter ant in Ribeirão Preto, State of São Paulo, Brazil - Atta laevigata ALBM2 | ecosystem: Host-associated > Fungi > Mycelium > Unclassified ...
GTCTCCGAGGCTGGTGTAAAGGCGGTTGGCAATACGTTGTGCTAGTTCCGGGGTGGCGTTACCAGCAAATAGCTTCATATCAGGCACGAGAAGAACCTCAGGCTTGGCGTCCAGAGAATGAACGGCGTTACGGTAACCGGCGCATACCGCAGCGCATGTTCATACGGGTGTGTTAATGCACAGCGTGCAGCGTCTGGAACAGGGTGACACTGTCACACATGCGCTTACAGCCCGGAAAGGGTGCGATGCAGAGGCGAGACGTTAACGCCTCGCGCGACAAATCCGCATACCCATTTCGGGGCGAGTTCCAGCACCTGACGAGCGGCTGACTCGGTGTCAAATTCGGCAAACACGCAAGCGCCAGTGCCAGTCAGGCGCGACGGCGCGTATTCTAGCAGCCAGGAAACAAGCTCATCAACCTCGCGAAAACGTTTTCTTACCACTGCCTCACAATCATTGTGAAAGGGTGTCGATAAAAGCGCCGCCAGCGAACGTACCGGCGTATCGCGCGTAAGCTGCGGATCGTTAAACACCAGCGGCGTCGGCACGCTTACGCCGGGATGCGCCACCAGGTACCATTTTTCCGCCGGATCGGCGGGCTGGAGCTGCTCGCCGACGCCCTGCGCGAAAGCGGCAAAACCTCTGACGAACACCGGCACGTCCGCGCCAAGCTTAATCCCTAGCTCCGCCAGCGCCCCCAGAGAGAAACCGACGTCCCACAGGTGATTCAGCGCCACCAGCACGGTGGCGGCGTTCGAGGAGCCGCCGCCCAGCCCGCCGCCCATCGGCAGCCGCTTTTCTATGGCGATCTGCGCGCCAGCGTCGGCCGGCAATCGGTGCTGCGCCTGCGCCGCCTGGCGCAGCAGCATTGCCGCGCGAACAATCAGGTTGTCGTCATGGGCGACGCCGTCCACCGGCGTAGTCAGGCTGACGCGACCGCTGCTGTCCGGCGTGATATGCAGGCTGTCGCCGTAGTCGAGAAACTGAAACAGCGTCTGCAGGTTATGGTAGCCGTCTGCGCGACGGCCGGTGATATAGAGAAACAGGTTGAGCTTTGCCGGAGCGGGCCAGGTGGTGATCATTGCACGGCCCAGCTATCCATACGCAGTTTGATGCGCTGGTCGCCTTCGCGCAGCTCCAGGTTCGCCGGCAGCGGCGGGGTAGATTTGCTGTCGTAATCCTGAATCGCGACCTGCCACTTCTGGCCGTTGCTGCTGTAGTTCAGGCTTTTAAGCTGATAGTTGCTGTTGAGCTGATAGTCGCTGGCGTCGCCCGGCAGGCCCATCATCCACTGGCGCAGGTTGGCGAGCGGAATATCCATGCCGGTCAACTGAGAGATCATCTTCTCCGCGTCGTTGCTGACGTAGCGTTTGCCTTTGTTATCCACGATCTGTACGGTGTCGCCCTGAGCGTCGAGCTGCAGCTCGGTGCTGCCCAGCGGGTTGGTCAGCAGCAGGCGATAGCGGTCCGGGGCGGTCTGCTGCCAGTTAAAGCGCGCGTAGACTTTCTGCTTGTCAGAAAGATAGGCGAAGGCGCCGCGTGTCTGGTAGTGCGTGACTTTCGCCACTTCCTGCTGATGCTGCTGCCACTGCGGCGCGGTCGTGCTCGGGCCTGGGCCCTGAGGCTGATTAACGGCGCAGGCGGTGAGCAGAACGCTCGCCAGCGGCAAAAGGCGCAACATAGTGCGTGGTGAATAGGTCATCACGTGGTCATCTCCTCGGACACGTTTTTAATTCGTAACGGTTAACGCTAGCGATCCGCTTATAAACCGTCAATGCCGATTACAGTAAAATTGCGCACGATCAGTTTAATCTTATTACAGTCATAGCCTTTGTATGGCTTTTCATGATCTGCCGCATCTTGTAGAATGCGCATCACAAAACCCTGACATTATTGGGACATCCCAACTTTTATCGCCATGACGCTGCTCGCTCTCGGAATCAATCATAAAACTGCACCTGTCGCGCTGCGCGAACGCGTCGCGTTCGGGCCGGACGTGCTGGAACAGGCGCTCGACAGCCTGCTTTCCCAGCCGATGGTGCAGAGCGGCGTCGTTCTCTCTACCTGCAACCGCACCGAACTCTACCTGAGCGTAGAGCAGCAGGCGGATCTGCAGGAGCGCCTGGTGCGCTGGCTGTGTGACTATCACCATCTCAATGAAGAGGACGTGCGTCAAAGTCTTTACTGGCATCAGGACAACGCGGCGGTCAGCCATTTAATGCGCGTGGCGAGCGGTCTCGACTCGCTGGTGCTGGGCGAACCGCAAATACTCGGCCAGGTGAAAAAAGCCTTCGCTGATTCGCAGCGCGGCCATGCGCTGAGCAGCGAGCTGGAGCGGATGTTCCAGAAAACCTTCTCGGTCGCCAAACGCGTGCGCACCGAAACGGAAATCGGCGCCAGCGCGGTGTCGGTCGCCTTCGCCGCCTGTACGCTGGCGCGCCAGATCTTCGAATCCCTCTCGACCGTCAACGTGCTGCTGGTCGGCGCGGGCGAAACCATCGAGCTGGTAGCGCGCCACCTGCGCGAGCATAAAGTGCAGAAGCTGATTATCGCCAACCGCACGCGCGAGCGCGCCGAGCGGCTGGCGGAAGAGGTCGGCGCGGAAGTGATCGGCCTCGGCGACATCGACGCACGCCTCGCCGATGCCGATATCGTCATCTCTTCCACCGCCAGCCCGCTGCCGATTATCGGCAAAGGGATGATGGAGCGCGCGCTGAAAGCGCGCCGCAACAAACCGGTGCTGCTGGTGGATATCGCCGTGCCGCGCGACGTGGAGCCGGAAGTGGGCAAGCTGCCTAACGCCTATCTCTACAGCGTCGACGACCTGCAGGCGATCATTGAGCAGAATATGGCGCAGCGCAAAGCCGCCGCCGTACAGGCCGAAAGCATCGTGGTGCAGGAGAGCGGCGAATTTATGTCCTGGCTGCGCGCTCAGAGCGCGGTCGAGACCATACGCGAATACCGCTCTCAGGCGGAAAGCGTGCGCGCCGATCTCGAATCGCGCGCGCTGGCTGCGCTGCAGCAGGGCGCCGATCCGCAGAAAGTCCTGCAGGAGCTGGCGCACAAGCTGACCAACCGTTTAATTCACGCACCAACCAAATCCCTGCAGCAGGCCGCCCGCGACGGCGACACTGAACGCCTGCAATTGCTTCGCGACAGCCTCGGTCTCGAGTAGACTCCCGGGCTGTTGCCCTCTGTGACGAGAATCCCATCACGACATGAAAACCTCTATTGTTGCCAAACTGGAAGCGCTGCAGGAGCGCCACGAAGAAGTGGAAGCGATGCTCGGCGACGCCAGCGTTATCGCCGATCAGGACCGCTTCCGCGCGCTCTCGCGCGAATATGCGCAGTTAACCGACGTGACCCAATGTTTCCGCGCGTGGCAGCAGACGCAGGAAGATATCGAAACCGCCCAGATGATGCTGGACGATGCCGAGATGCGCGATATGGCGCAGGAAGAGCTGCAGCAGGCGCGCGCCGAGAGCGAGCGCCTGGAGCAGCAGCTGCAGGTGCTGCTGCTGCCGAAAGATCCTGACGACGAACGCGCCTGCTTTATCGAAGTGCGCGCCGGCACCGGCGGCGACGAGGCGGCGATTTTCGCCGGCGACCTGTTCCGCATGTACAGCCGCTACGCCGAAGCCCGCCGCTGGCGCGTAGAGATCGTCAGCGCCAACGAGGGCGAGCACGGCGGCTATAAAGAGGTCATCGCCCGCGTCACCGGCGACGGCGCCTATGGCCGCCTGAAGTTCGAATCGGGCGGCCACCGCGTGCAGCGCGTGCCGGAAACCGAATCCCAGGGGCGTATCCATACCTCGGCCTGTACCGTGGCGGTGATGCCGGAGGTGCCGGAAGCGGAGCTGCCGGAGATCAATCCGTCCGATCTGAAGATCGATACCTTCCGCTCGTCCGGCGCGGGCGGCCAGCACGTCAACACCACCGACTCCGCCATCCGCATCACCCACCTGCCGACCGGCATCGTGGTGGAGTGTCAGGATGAGCGTTCGCAGCACAAAAACAAAGCCAAAGCGCTGGCGGTGCTGGGCGCGCGCATTCGCGCCGCGGAGATGGCGAAGCGCCACGAGGCGGAGGCGAGCACGCGCCGCAACCTGCTGGGCAGCGGCGACCGTTCCGACCGCATCCGCACCTACAATTTTCCGCAGGGGCGCGTGACCGATCACCGCATCAACCTGACCATCTATCGCCTTGACGAGACCATGGAAGGCAAGCTGGATAACCTGATTGAGCCGATCGTGCAGGAGCATCAGGCCGATCAGCTGGCCGCGCTGGCTGGTCAGGAGTAATGGAGTTTCAAGGCTGGCTGAAAAGGGCTGTCGCCGCGCTACAGGGCGGTGAGAGTCCGAAGCGCGACGCGGAGATCCTGCTGGGGCACGTTACCGGCAAATCGCGCAGCTGGCTGGTAGCGTTTGGCGAGACCGAGCTGCTGCCTGAACAGCTGACGCACCTCGACGCCCTGCTGGTGCGGCGCGTGCAGGGCGAGCCGGTGGCGCATCTTATCGGCGAGCGCGAATTCTGGTCGCTGCCGCTGCGCGTTTCCGACGCGACGCTGATCCCGCGACCCGACACCGAAGTGCTGGTAGAGCAGGCGCTGGCGCACCTGCCCGTCGCGCCGTCGCGCATTCTCGATCTCGGCACCGGCACCGGCGCCATCGCGCTGGCGCTGGCGAGCGAACGGCCCGACTGCGAGGTGCTGGGCGTCGACCGTATTGAAGCCGCCGTGGCGCTGGCGCAAAGCAACGCCGACCGGCTGGCGATCCCCAACGCCACGTTCATCCTGAGCCACTGGTTCGACGCGCTGCCCGCCGTGCGCTTCGACCTGATCGTTAGTAATCCTCCCTATATCGACGCAGACGATGCGCATCTGTCGCAGGGCGACGTGCGTTTCGAACCGCGCAGCGCGCTGGTGGCTGACGAGGCGGGGCTGGCAGATCTGCGCCTGCTTATTGCTCAGGCGCCGCAGTGGCTGGCGCCCGGCGGCTGGCTGCTGCTGGAGCATGGCTGGCAGCAGGACGCGGCGGTGCGCGCGCTGATGCAGCAGCACGATTTTCTTCAGGTCGCGACCGTGAATGACTACGGCGGCAATCCCCGCGTCACGCTCGGTCGCATTCCCTCTTAAAAAGGACGTTACATGGCCGCTTACTATCCGCTTATCAAGCAACTGCATCTGCTGACGGTGTTTATCAGCATTGCGCTTTTTATCCTGCGTTTTTACTGGCTGCGCAGCGGCTCGGCACTGCTGCAGCGCCGCTGGGTGCGCATTACGCCGCACGTTAACGACACCTTCTTACTGCTGACCGGCGTGCTGCTGGTGATGATTACCCACTTTTACCCGTTCTCGCCGCAAGGAAGCTGGCTGACGGAGAAGCTTTTAGGCGTTATTATCTACATCGCCTTAGGTTCCGTGGCATTGAGTCGTCGCCCGCGCACCAGCCGTACGCGCTGGATCGCTTTCCTGGTCGCGCTGGTCGCGCTGGTAACAGTGATTAAGCTGGCGGTGACCAAAATGCCGTTATTGGGGATAGTATGACCTCCACAGAGCAATTAGATTTTAGCCAGACGCCGCTGTGTGAAGCGGTGATTGGCGCCACCCGCGCGATTCGCGCCGATTTTCCCGCCTCGTCCGTGCAGGAGCAGCTGGCGGCGCTGGTGGCGGAAGCCCGCCGCTATGTGAGCAGCGAACAGGACGCCGACATGCAGCTGGAGAAGCTGCTGGAGCTTTTCTATCGCCAGTGGGGCTTCGGCGGCGCCAGCGGCATCTATAACCTTTCCGACGCGCTATGGCTGGATAAAGTGCTCAAGACGCGTCAGGGCACCGCGGTGTCGCTGGGCGTGATCCTGCTGCATATCGCGCAGGCGCTCGACATTCCGCTGATGCCGGTTATTTTTCCCACGCAGCTGATTTTGCGCGCCGACTGGATCGACGGCGAGATGTGGCTCATCAACCCGTTCAACGGCGAGACGCTGGATACCCACACGCTGGAGGTGTGGCTGAAGGGCAACATCAGCCCCACGGCGAAGCTCTACGACGACGATCTGGAAGAGGCGAAGACCATCAGCGTGATGCGCAAGATGCTCGACACCATGAAGGCGGCGCTGATGGAGGAGAAGCAGATGGAGCTGGCGCTGGGCGTGAGTCAGGTGCTGTTGCAGATCGATCCGGACGACCCTTACGAGATCCGCGATCGCGGTTTGATCTACGCGCAGCTGGAGTGCGATCATATTGCGCTAAACGATTTAACCTATTTCGTTGAGCAGTGTCCTGAGGATCCGGTCAGCGAGATGATCAAAGTACAAATTCACGCAATTGAACAGAAACAGGTGACGCTGCACTAAGCGCACCACACCATTAAGGAAAGGGCATGACTCAGAAAGTCGTCACTATTGGTGATATCAAGGTCGCTAACGATCTGCCATTTGTGCTGTTTGGCGGCATGAACGTGCTGGAATCGCGCGATCTCGCCATGCGTATTTGCGAACACTACGTGAAGGTCACCGACAAGCTCGGCATTCCGTACGTGTTCAAGGCCTCTTTTGACAAGGCGAACCGCTCTTCCATTAAATCCTATCGCGGTCCCGGCCTCGAAGAAGGCATGAAGATTTTCCAGGAGCTGAAGCAGGCGTTCGGCGTGAAGATCATTACCGACGTGCACGAGGCGGCGCAGGCGCAGCCGGTGGCCGATGTGGTCGACGTGATCCAGCTGCCCGCCTTCCTGGCGCGTCAGACCGACCTGGTAGAAGCGATGGCGAAGACCGGTGCGGTGATTAACGTGAAGAAGCCGCAGTTCGTCAGCCCAGGCCAGATGGGCAATATCGTGGATAAGTTCGCGGAAGGCGGCAACGATAAGGTGATTCTGTGCGATCGCGGCAGCAACTTCGGCTATGACAATCTGGTCGTTGATATGCTCGGCTTTAACGTGATGAAGAAAGTTACCAACAACAGCCCGGTTATTTTCGACGTGACCCACGCGCTGCAGACGCGCGACCCGTTCGGCGCCGCTTCCGGCGGTCGCCGCGCTCAGGTAGGCGAGCTGGCGCGCGCCGGTATGGCGGTCGGCATTGCCGGTCTGTTTATCGAAGCGCATCCGGATCCGGATCACGCGAAGTGCGACGGCCCGTCCGCGCTGCCGCTGGATAAGCTGGAGCCGTTCCTGGTGCAGATGAAAGCGATTGACGACCTGGTGAAGAGCTTCCCGGAGCTGGATACCAGCAAGTAATCGCGCTTCACGCGGCCAAATAAAAAAGAGCGACGTTAGTCGCTCTTTTTTTTGTCTCTTGTTCAGAGCATGATCGTCATCAGATAGCCGGCAAAAATCGCCAGGTGCGCGGCGCCGTTCAGCACGTTGGTGCGCCCGGTTGAGAACGAGATATGGCACAGGATCAGCGCCGCTGACATCATCACCATCTGCGGCGGCTCAAGGCCGAACACCAACTGCTGGTCGGTGAGGGTGGCGATGATGGTCACCGCCGGCACGGTTAGCGAGATAGTCGCCAGCACCGAGCCAAAAAAGAGATTCATGGCGCGCTGGACCTGATTCATTAGCACTGCCTTTAGCGCCCCCAGGCCTTCCGGCGAGAGGATCAGCAGGGCCACCAGGAAGCCGGTGAACTGCGCGGGCGCATTAAACTCTGACAGCAAATGCTCCAGCGTATTGGCGTTCATTTTGGTGACGCTGATGACCGCAATCAGATGCACGATCAGCCAGACGGTGTGCCAGACGCTGCTGTGCGCCGAGGGCTTGCCGTGGTGCGGGTCGCCATCGTCGCTGTCGTCTTCATGCTCGTAAACAAACAGACTCTGGTGGGTGCGCGTCTGAATCAGCAGGAAAACGCCGTACATCGCTGCTGAAATCGCCGCGATCAGCAGCGCCTGCGTGGTCGTGAAGTTGCCGCTCGGCAGCGCGTTGGGGAACACCAGCACCAGGATCGCCAGCGGAAAGATGGCGATCAGATACTGCTTTACCCCGGCAAGATTCACATACTGCGTGGCGAACTTGCGCCCACCCAGCAGCAGCGAGAAACCCACCAGCCCGCCTGTGACGATCATAATAATAGAGTAGAGCGTGTCGCGCATCAGCGCCGGCGCGGCATCGCCCGTGGCCATCAGCGCGGAGATCAGGCTGACCTCGAGGATAACCACCGACAGGCTGAGGATCAGCGAGCCGTAAGGCTCGCCCAGCCGATGCGCCAGCACGTCGGCATGGCGCACTACGCTAAAGGCGCTGCTGAGGATCGCCACCAGCGCCAGCAGGTTGATGCCGATAACCGCGGGCAGGGAGGTTTGTCCGCCAAAGAAAAACAGCACGGCCAGAGCGGCGAGAGGAAGTATCAGCGAGAACTCTTTGTGACGTGTTTTTTCATGTGTGGTCATTCACCATCCTCTTCAGAGAAATGCGTCGGCGAAACCCAACGGGGTTTCACAAAATAGTAGAACTTTTATTACATCTGAAAGTGTAACTTTTCACCGCTTAACGTGGGTAAAATTTACCGGTTTTTACTTTTTTCACAATAAAGACCGAATTTAGCGAAAATAGTATTCATCCCCTTTTATCGCTTTCTATTCATCATATTAAATTCATGACTTACGCAATAATCAGGCTATTAAACGCAAATTATTACACTGCTAATGTTGTTTTTAAGGCGCTTCGACTGATTTTTATGAAGGGGCGGGCTGAATAACAAGGTTGTAATTTTTTCTCTATACGCCAGGCTTAAAGCGGGCCCTTAATGGAGGAAATGCAATGCCTTACAAAAATCGCGAAGCGCTGCCGGATAACGTGAAACATGTACTGCCGCCGCATGCGCAGGAGATCTATCAGAAGGCGTTCAACAGCGCCTGGGATCAGTATAAAGACAAAGATGAGCGACGCGGCGACGAGTCTCAGGAAGAGGTCGCGCATAAAGTCGCCTGGTCGGCGGTGAAAAAAGAGTATGAAAAAGGAGACGATGATAAGTGGCACCCTAAAAAGTAGCCATGGGAAGGGGGCCGGCGCGGCCGGCCTGACGCGGCGCTTTTTTACTTTCTCGCCTGGCCGCGGCCTTGAAAGCGGTGCGGAAAATGCATACTGTCAATGCATGCTGCGGCTCAAGAATGTCGCCCGCTAGCCGATTTTATAAGGGAGCCCGTCGGACAGGACGTTAAAAAGGTCAGGAGGTCGCATTGTTAACCCGAGAATTTTTATTAAAAGCAGACTGCAAAACGTCATTCGGCGATATTGAAGAATCCCTGCTCTGGAGCTGCGAACAGCGCGCCGCGTCGCTGGCGGCCACGCTCGCCTGCCGTCCCGACCAGAGCCCGGTCTGGATCTTCGGCTATGGTTCACTGATGTGGAATCCTGTTTTTGAAGCGGACGAGGTCGCATCCGGCACGCTGGACGGCTGGCATCGCGCCTTCTGCCTGCGCCTGATCGCCGGACGCGGCACCTCGTCCCATCCTGGCCGCATGCTGGCGCTGAAAGAGGGCGGTTCAACCAGCGGCCTGGCGTTTCGCCTGCCGGAGACGCGCCTGCATGAAGAGCTGGAGCTGCTGTGGAAGCGTGAGATGATCACCGGCTGCTATCTGCCGACCTGGTGCGAATTAACGCTGGAGGATGGGCGCAGCGTCACCGCGCTGGCCTTTATTATGGATCCGCGCCATCCGCTCTACGAATCGGATTCCTGTCCTGAGGCGATCGCGCCGCTGATCGCAGCGGCGAGCGGTCCGCTGGGCAGCAACGCGCAGTATCTTTTTTCGCTTGAGCAAGAGCTGGCGAAGCGCGGCATGGAGGAGGAGAGTCTAAGCCGCCTGGCGCACCAGGTGCGCGCGCTGCAGGCGGGCGTTCGCTGCGCGCAGGGCTAAAGGGTAAGGCTCGCGGCGTGCTCATCCACGCCGCGAAAGCGCGCTAATTCCCCGGATTCAGCAGCCAGGTGCCTGGCTTGTCGATCACCAGCGACTGCGCGCGCATGCTGGTGCCTGAATGCACCTCGATACGATACTGACCCGCCGCCAGGTTGAGCGCGGCGAAACCGTTGCTGCCGGTTTTCACCTCCACCGGCTGGCCGTTGAGCACTACGTTGGCGCCGCGCTCCAGCTTGAGGTAGACCGTCGCCAGCGCAGCGGGCGTCGCCGGCGGCGCGCTATTCACCACGGGATTGTGCGCCACCGCTGGCGTCGCATTTTCCGGCGTTGCGTCGCGCCTGTTGGTCAGCCAGGTGACCACCACTACCGCCAGCAGCGCCGCGGCCGCCAGCGCTACGAGCCCAGGCGACAGACGACGCACGTTGCGCGGCGTAACCGGCTCGACGCTGGCCGAGGCGTGATTCACCGCCATCACGACCGGCGCGGGCGTCGCCACTTCCTCTTCCTCTTTCTCGACCACGGGCGTCGGGGCGGGCACAGCAGGGACCGGCGACGGCTCCGGCGCAGGCTGCAGGCTATTGACCACCGCCTCCACGTCGCTGACGGGCAGATCGATAAGCGCCGCGAAGGCGTCAATCGACTGCGGGCGATCGGCAGGCTTCATCGCCAGCGCGCAGTCCACCGCGTGCAGCAGCGGCAGCGAATAGCCGGGCGGCTGACGCTCGACCAGCGGCTGGTAGTTATCCTCAATGCAGCGCACCACGCTCACCGGCGGCGGATTGCCGGTGATCAGACTGTGCAGCACCGCGCCGAGCGCGTAAATATCGGTCCAGGGTCCCTGTTCGTTTTCACCCTCTTCGCTGTACTGCTCAATCGGCGCGAAGCCGGGCTTGAGCATAATTTCGGTTTCGTCAGACAGGTTGCCGATCTCTTTGCGCGCCGAGCCGAAGTCGAGCAGCACCGGCAGCTGGTTTTCCTGAATCTGAATATTATCCAGCGAAATATCGCGATGCAGATAGCCCGCCTGATGGATGGTGCTGATGGCGCCGAACAGCGGCGGCAGCAGGCGGCGGATCCAGGCCTCGCTCACCGCATCCGGGCTGGTCTGCTGCCACTCTTTCAGCGTCATGCCGCTGTAGTAGAGCGTGCCCATATAGGCGGTGCCGTTCTGCTCCCAGAAGCGCAGCACGTGCAGCAGGCCGGGATGGTTGAAGCGCGCCAGCAGACGCGCCTCCTGGATAAAGCTGGTCAGGCCGGCGTTAAACAGCTTTTGATAGCGTTCGCCACGCAGCTCCAGCGACAGATCCTCAGCGCGCACCGCCAGCGACACCGGCATATACTCTTTAATAGCAATGGTGCGTTCAAGCTGATGATCCCAGGCGCGGTAAACGATGCCAAACCCGCCGCCGCCAATCACTTCCTTGATTTCAAACTCGTTAAATCGGTATCCCGCAGGGAGCGCGTTGGGCACCGCTTTCTGATTATCATTTGCCGACATAGTGAACTCTCTGAACACCGCCTGGCAGCCAGGCTGCGCTGTAATTAATTGATGTTACGCCACGCACCTATCGCCGGATCAACCAGATCGGCGTGCAGGGTGTCGATCAGTAACACATTCACTTTTTGCTGTGGCATAAACTGCGGTCCCCAAAGACCACGCAACGTTTCCACCCGCGATTTCACGGCGTCCGGATCCTGCTGCGCCGTATTTTTATCCATTTTCACCAGCAGCGCGCCGTTAAAGCGCCAGACGTGGCTCGCCTCGTCGAAAGGCAGCACCAGCCAGCTGTCCGCGGCATCGGCGCGCGTCACGATCATGCGCTCTTTATTCGCGGCCACTACCTGCAGCGAGTTGCCGGAGATTTGCAGGTTCGCGATAGGATAGCCCTGATAGAAGGTGACCGGCAGAGGCGTGTTTTTGCCCTTGCTTGCTAAGATTAACGCGCTTTTGCCTTCCAGCCAGCCGTCGTGCGGGCACTGCGCCTGCGCGACGTCGGGAATAAACAGCGACTGGCCGTCGGCGTCCCACGAGGTGCGGAAGCGACAGCCGCCGGGCAGATCGAAATGCTGCAGCGGCGCGCTGTTGGCCGGACGCGACAAATCGAGCGGCGCGGCATTGGCGGCGCTGGCGCTGGCGGTCGCGTCGGCCATCACGATCGGCCGCCAGTTTTGCAGCTTGCTGGCGCTGCCGCTGGCCAGCACGCCGCCCTCTTTGTTGGTCATCTGCCAGGGCAGCTCATCCAGCGTGCCGCACTGGTTGGACAGCAGCGTGCCGACGCGCGGCAAAAAAGTCGTCAGCACGGCGGAATCGGTGCTTTTGCCCGAAACGATGCGCAGCGGCAGCGACTCTTTGCACCAGTCGTCGGGCGCTTTGCTTTTCACGCCGTCGATAAACACCTCCAGCGCCAGGCTGGGGGAGTAAACCACGCGATAATCTTCGGCCTGCGCGCTGAAAGCGATAAGCAAGGTCGCAATGCCGGACAACCACAATTTCATAAGGATCCTTGGTATCAGTCGCGGGGCGGCAGAAAACGTGCCGAATCCGCCGCAGAATAAAGCAACGTGGCGTCCTGAGGTTCGCCGATCCACACAGAGAGCGCGCTGAGATTATCCTTTTTCACGCTGCGGCTGACCGCTTTTTCCATCAGCGCCAGCCACTCTTCGCAGGCGTTTACCATGCGCAGCGCCTGCTCCATCTCTCTGGCCGTCAGGTTAAGCCAGAAACCGTCGGTGCAGACCAGAAAGGCGTCGCCATCCTCCAGCGCCAGCTCGGCGGAGAAGGTCACCGGACGCGCCGGATCCGCGCCGAGCGCATTATAGAGTAAATTACTGTTAATGCCGGTATTTTCATAGCCCGCATCCTTTAACTGCTGCGCCAGACTGTGATCGCGCGTGACGTCGAACAGGGTGCCATGGCGAAAGTGGTAGACCCGGCTGTCGCCGGCGTGCGCCCACCAGGCGCGCCGCTGCGGGCGATCGATAAACAGGGCCGCCAGCGTGGTGCTCATGCGGGAGAAACCGGGCTGTTGCGTCTGAGCCTCGCGCAGCGCCGCGCGGCAGCGCTCAATCGCCGCGTGCGTGTTTTCCGGTGTCAGCCGCGGCTGGTCGCGCAGATCGGCGAGCAGGGTATCGCGCACCAGCTGCGCGGCGCGATCGCCGCCTGCAAGGCCCGCTACGCCGTCGCAAACCACAAAGCAGGCTTTCTCGTCGGTGATTTCCGCGCCGGTGCGGTCCTGGTTTTCATCGCGCAGCCCCTGCTGGCAGCGGCTGGCAAATACAATCTTCATGCGTCGTCCGTCCGGGTCTGCGAATCTTTGTACTGGTTTACCTCCACATCGTAGGCGTGCAGAAAGGCTTCGCCGAACAGGGTGTGGAAGTCATCTTCGATCTCGCCGGCGGTGCGCTGATAGTTACGTGTAAAGTAGTCCCAGAGCGCGGCTTTTCGGGCGACGGAGAAGGGGAGTTTAGGCAGCACGCCCTCGCTGCGCGCCTGCTCTTCCAGACGCTGCGGGTTAAACGACTGCAGCATAGCGGCGATAATGGCGCGAATACCGGCGATCATGCCGAGCTGATGCGCCTGCAGATCCACCAGCGCGTCGCGCACCGCCTGCTCCGGCGGCATAAAGCCGGGCATCTGGCTCTGGTACATCTGCATCAGCACGGTTTTGCCGGAGGGCAGGATCTTAAAGGGATTGTTCGCCTCGTTCAGGATCATCGTCATATCCGCTTTGACGCCGCGCTTCAGGATCTGACGCGACGACAGCAGCGCGACCGTGCCCTGCGAGAAGAGGCTCAGCATCCGTCCCGTGACGCGCATCTGCTCTTCGTCGATCGGCGTGGCGTGGCCGTTGTTCAGCCCCATGCCCTCCAGCAGCGCGGCGATCAGCTTCTCCTGATCCTGTAATGCGATGCCGGTCGGGCGCGGCGCCTCGCTTTTTTGCGGATCGATCGCCAGCCGCGCGTCGCTGTGGCGCGACGAAGCAGGCGGTGCTGAGAGAACGCTTTCCGTGGGTTCGACCTCAAACATGCCCAGCGGATCGCCCTTCAGCTGCAGCTCGCTGACGAACAGCGCCAGCGGATCGTCCTTCGCCGCGTCAGCGCGCGCCGGATCCTGCACGGCAAGCTGATATTCGCCAATTTGCAGCGCGTCCCCATGGCGCAGCTGAACCTGCATTCCCCGTTCGAGCGCGACGCCGTTATGCACCACCGCGGTCACGCTGCCCTGGTTGGTCAGGCGGCACTCGCCGTCGGCGGAAAGGTGCACCAGCGCCTGCAAACGCGAAATGGCGCGCGATTCGTCCGGCAATACCAGATCGTTATCCTGGCTACGGCCGATGGTGCCGCCGGGCGGCTGAAACGCCACGGTTTTTACCGGAACATCCGTATTGCACTGCACAATGGTAAATTGCATGAGTCATCCCGTGTCTGATGGGCAAACGCAAGGCCGTTATTCGAACATAGGCGGATAGAGGCCATTACGTCCCGGCTGAGTACCTGCCGCCGGGTTAAAAAGTAATAAAAACAGTTGCGCCGTCAGGTTGCCGCTGTGCTTGTGGGTCGCATGGGCGAAGCCGTCGCAGCGGTTGGTCCACCAGTAGCTGATATGCTGCTGGGGATCGAAGCGGTCCGCCACCTCGCGCCAGCTCAGGGTGCAGGGCAGGTCGCTAAAGCCGATAACGTCCATAATGTCGGAACGCTGCTTCTCAGGCACCAGCAGCGGCGGCAGCGCCTGCATCTGCTGCTCCAGCTGGGCCGGCGCGATCTGCACCTGCACCGCCTGATAGAGCGTGGCGCCTAAGTCCTGAAACCAGTCGCCGGAAATCGCGAGCTGCGCCGGATGCCACTGGCTGAGCGGAAAGGTGCGCAGCGCCAGCAGCGGCCAGGCGCGGCCCACGCGATCGCACGAGGGCATCAGGCAGCCCATCTGTACCTGCTGCACGCCCGGCGTGATCGGCAGAACGAAGTTCCATACCGGCGCCTGTAAAAACCAGCTGGTGGCCGCCTGCTCCTGGCTGTGCCAGTGCATCAGCCCCTGCTGAAACCAGTGGGTCCAGGGCGCGATATGTTTCTCGCTCAACCGGTGACGAAGGAAATCGCCGGTTGAGGGGAGCTTCCCGTACCAGCCGGGGGCGACGATCGCAGCCATACTCACCTCATCATTACTCGCTATGCGCGGTCAATCGCTGCGCGTCCGCCGCTGGCGTCACGGCCAGCGCGCTGCCTTCGCGACCCGCATTTTTAAGATTTTCCGCAAGCTTGCGCATCATCAGCGCGTTGTCGCGCGCATAGGGCGAAGACTGAATCTGCTGATCCAGCAGCTGACTGAGGTGCCAGTCGAGCTGCTGCAGGTCGCGCGCGCTGACGTTCTCAGGCAGCGAGCGCTGCAAATTCTGCATCAGCCAGGCGCGTAAAAATTCGCCGTCGTAGTTGCGCGGCTGATAGAGCATCTGATAGGCGCGCAGCGCATTACGGCTGTACTCATTGTCGTCGCCCTTGTCGTTTCGCAGCAGGTTAGTGATCTGCTGCGCGACGCGCGGTAATAGCAAAGACTTTAGCGCATTTTGATAAAGCGCCCAGGCGGCATCGCTCACCTGGGTGCCGCGATAAAGCCCGGCGCGCATAGTAACCGGCGGATTATCCAGCGAAAAGTGGTCAGAGAGCGGCAGTTTCACCAGGTTGTTCAAAAAGGGAAGCAGATCAAAAATATTATCCGCCGGCTGATGGATCACCTGCTGGCTCTGGGTGGCGATAACCGGCACGCGCTCCGCCACCTGGCTGAGATAGCGCTGGTTCTGGAAAAAGCTGATCAGCCAGAGTCCCGAGGCGATGGTTAGCGCTCCCGCCAGCACGCCGTAGCCAATCCAGTGGAACAGCTGGTTGCGGTGCTCCCAGTGGCGGTTGCTGCCGGCAAGGCCGCTTTCGCGGAACACCAGGTCGCTGAGCAGATCGCGGATAAAAAAGCTCTGGCCTTTGTTGCCGGGGATCGGGCTGTTGCGGTTGACGCTGTCCCAGGCGGCGATGGTCTGACCGCCCGCCTGCGGCAGCTGCAGCTTGCGGCTTAGCTCGCCCATAATACGGTCGAAGGGCAGACCTTCCTGGGTGCCGCTGGTAAAGAAGAGCCCGCGGGCGCTCCAGGCGATCGACTCCTGCTGGTCAGAGAAAACCACGTCGAGATACTCGCTCAGCAGCGGGCGCAGCGAGGCGAACTCCTGCGGAAAGAGGAAACAGTCGGCGCGCTGGCCGAGATCGCGCTCTTGCGCCATCTTGTGGCTGAGCTGCTGCTGAAGCTGCTGTTCCAGTCGGTGAAACTGCTGATGAAAGCTGCGGTGCCAGTCATCTTTATGCGGCTTGCCCGGCTCCCAGGGAAAGGTAAAGCCCCAGATGGCGTCGCGCTGGCGCTTCTCCAGCGCGCCGAAATAGCCCATAAAGCCTTTCAGCAGATCGGTTTTGGTCACCATAACGTAGACCGGAAAGTGGATGCCGGTTTGCTGATGCAGCTCGCTCAGGCGGTTGCGCATGGCGCTCGCCTGGGCATAGCGCGCCTCGGCCGATTCGCTCAGCAGATCCGCCACGCTGAGGGTCATGATCACGCCGTTAATCGGCTGGCGCGTGCGGTAGCGCTTCAGCAAATTGATAAAGCTGTGCCACTCGCCGGCGTCGCGCGCGCGCTGGCTCTCCTGCAGGGTATAGCGTCCGGCGGTGTCAATCAGCACCGCCTGGTCGGTAAACCACCAGTCGCAGTGGCGGGTGCCGCCTACGCCGCGAATCGCGGTCTTACCGACGCTGTCGGTCAGGGGAAAGTCGAGTCCAGCGTTGAGCAGCGCGGTGGTTTTGCCCGCGCCGGGCGCGCCGATCACCAGATACCACGGCAGCTGATAGAGATAGCTCGCCTGCATGCGCGCCAGCCAGCGGCTGTTGCTTTTGCGGCTAAGGGGCATGCGTTTCAGCTGCATCACCGCCTCGCTGAAGCGCTGGGTGAGCAGCTCCTCGGTCGCCTGGCGATCGGAGAGATCCTCCGCGCCCGCCTGCTGCAGGTTATTGAGCAGCTTGCTGTTGAACCAGGCGCGATAGAGCGAAGGGATAAACTGAAACAAAATCCAGATGAAAAAAAGCAGGCCCACGGTCAGCTGGCGCGGCAGCGCCTGCTCGAGCGGGCGGGTCTCTCCCCAGCTCCAGAACGGGCCGAGGATCCAGACGAGACAGCTCAGCGCCGTCACGCCGATAAAGCTCCACAGCAGGCGATGGGTGAGAGCAGGGCGTAAGGATGCGCGCATTACTGGGTTCCCTGATGATTACTGAGCGTTTCCGGCGCGGCGAACAGCGTAATTTCGACGCGGCGGTTGCGAGTGCGGTTTTCGTTGCTGTCGTTAGGCAGCAGGGGGTCGCTGTCGCCGCGTCCTTCCGAGCGGATCGCATGGCCGTCGGCAAGCTGCGACTGCAGCAGCTGGGTCACGGCGCGGGCGCGGGCAAACGAGAATTCATAGCTAGAGGCGAAGCGGCTATTGTCCACCGGGCGATTGTCGGTAAAGACCGACACCAGCACCGTGCCTTTGACGTTCTTCATCGCCGTGGCGACGCGCGCCAGCAAGGCGCGTCCGACCGGATTGATGGCGGTGCCCTGTTCGGCGAACAGCTTGTCGGCGGGAATAATCACCTTGCTGCCGAACGCGCCGTCGCTGACTTCAAGCTGGCCGGCGGCGATAACGTCGTTAAGGCGCTGGCGCAAATCGAGCAGCGCCTGCGGCGAAGAGGGACGGCGCCCGACGGTGATCTGCGGCAGCGGCGTCTGATAAATGGCGCGCAGCAGCGGTTCGGCATCGTTGCCGAGCCGCCAGTTCAGCGCGCTGTAAAGCAGGCAGGCGAGCAGCGCGGCGACGGTAGCGCAGGCCCAGAGCGGGATCATCGGGCGCGAGATGCTGCTGACCAGCGGATGCACCTCGACCAGCGGCCTGGCGCTCTCGCTTTGCGGCTGACGGGTCTCCTCGATCAGTTTCGCGAGACGCTTGCGAATGGCGTCGCACTGCACGCGTCCGCTGTCGCTGCCGCGATAGCGGCCTTCGTAGCCGAGCAGCAGGCAGTAGTGCACCACCTCCAGCAGCCAGAGGTGCTGGGTCGGGCTCTGCGAAATGCGCGACAGCAGCTGGAAAAATTTTTCGCCGCCCCAGCTTTCGTTGTGAAAGGTAACCAGCATGCCGTTGCCAGACCAGACGCCACGCGTGCCCCATGGGGTTTGCGCCGCGGCCTCGTCCAACGCGCTGCACAGGCAGTAGCGCGCGCCGATAATCATCTCGAACGGCAGTCCCGCCTGCTTGCAGCGCTGCTCGAACTGGCGGATTTCATCAATCAGCGACTGACGCAGGCCGGCGGGATCGTCGTGCGTCACCGCCTGGCGAAGCTGCACCACGGCGTTCAGCAGCGGCGCCGCAGCCTGCAGTAAAAGATTATCGTTGCCCGAGGCGTTCACCTCTGCGGCCTGCGATTCCTGAGTCATTAACGGGGATTCTTCCAGACAAGAACAGATCCCTGAGTGGCGAGCTCAGGGATAACAAACTGGCAATATGCGCCGGATTTCATTATCAGTCTAAGATCCAGGTCGCGGTATCGTTGGTGCGGCACGCTTTGCTGGCGCCGCCGACGTCGACACAGACCTGCTTATTTTTACCGCGCGGCCGCGGGCGATCGCTGCGCAGCGTAGCGTCGTAGCGGCTGCTCTCCACGCCCGCTTTCAGCGGAACATAGCCGATCAGCGGGCCGTCAGCCTGGTCGGCGATCGCCAGCCAGTGGTTTTCGACGCTGCCCAGCACTTCGAACGGCTTGCCGGTTTCAAGGTAACGCACCACTTTGCCGCCGTAGTCGGGCGTGGTCATCACCGACGCCGCATAGAGGGCGCGCCAGGTTTCATTAACCGGGGTAAATTCGGCAGGCGCGGCGACCGCATGACGATGCACTAACTTAACGCCATTGACTTCGCTGGTGACCAGCGTGTCATCGGTGACAGACGGCGGCGGCGCTTTACAGCCCGCCAGGGTCAATGTCGCCAGCAGCATTAACGCAAGACTCTTTTTCACCATGTTCCTCGATTTCATCAGAGTAACTGCATAATACGTCGCCATCGTCACGCTGGTGACGACCCGCAACCTGCATCATGCCTTCACAGCATCAGCTAAAAAAACAGACAAATTACATCAGGATAGTACTGCATCCAGTCTACCTAAGACTTTTGAGAATTCAAACCATTGCGCTGTTGCTAAAGCCATGCTAACCAGCCTGGCGCGCGGCGCGCAAAGATGCCGAAAAAGGTCGCCGGGTAGTTCAGTTAAGCGAAATTTACAAATGAATGACGTAACGTGATGAATTATGAAGCACGCTATTTTGTCATGGGCCACCGGTAATAGGAAATTATTAAATTTTTTTAATTGCTTTAGCTCTTTGTGATGACCTTTCCGGCTCTTTAACGGCCACGCTTTTCAGAATATCCGGGTGAGAGCGATCGCACTTTTTCTATAAACCGGCATGGCTTTTGCTTCGTTTTGCCCAAATAAGGCGACTCTGATCAAAAGGTGATCCCCATGACCGACGCGCTGGCATACCTCCAGGCATCGCGCGACAGCGACATCGCCAGCCTGCAACGGCTGCTGCACACCGGCCAGCTGATTGCGGCGCTGAGCGAGCTGATCCATCAGCTTCAGCGCGAGCGCGGCGCCAGCAATATCTGGATCTGCTCTCAGGGGCGGCTGTTTGCCCAGGAGCGTCTGGCGCGCGAGGACGAGGTGAGCGCGGCGATCCGACGCTTTACCCGGGCGCTGCCGCCCGCCGCCGCCCATCCCGGCGACAGCCGCTTCTGCAATCTGATTGCCGCCGCGCTGCAGGCGCTGGCGGCGCTGCCTGGCCTGCGCGCGCAGATGCTGGCGGGCGAGCGCGATCAGGCGCAATCGATGCAGGCGTTCAACCAGGTGATCCGCACCCTGCTGAACCTGGTGTTCGAAGCGGCGGATACCGCCAGCCATCCCGATATTTCCCGCGCGCTGATTGCGCTGTTCAGCTTTATGCAGGGCAAAGAGCTGGCGGGACAGGAGCGTGCTACCGGATCGGCAGGTTTCGCCGCTGGCCGCTTCAGCGAAGAGCAGCGTCAGCGCATGGTGGCGCTGATCGCGGCGCAGGAGCAGAGTTTCGCCACCTTCAGCCAGTTTGCCGACGCCGACGCGCTGGCCCGTTGGCGTCCTCTGGCGTCCGCCAGCCGGGAAGTGGAGCGACTGCGGCGCATCGCCTGCACGCTCGGCCAGGCGGAGGAGTCGGGCACGCTGCGCTGGTTCTCGCTGCTTAGCGCCCGCATCGATCAGATGAAAATGCTGGAGGATCACCTTACCGCTGCGCTGATGACGCGCTGCCGTCAGGCGATTCAGGCGGCGCAGAGCGAAGCCGCGCAGCCCATGCTGGCGGCGGATCAGAGCTTCAGCCTCTATATCGCCGGCGCCGACTGGCTGCCGGAAGAGCAGACCCGGCTGCACAGCGACGGCCTGGCGCATCAGCTTGGCCGCTCGGTTCTGTCGCTGGTGCGCGAGCAAGCGCAGCGTCTGCAGCGTCAGGCGGATGAGCTGGCGACCATGCGCGCTACCTTAGAAGAGCGGCGGGTAATCGATCAGGCGAAGGCCTGGCTAATGCAGCAGCACGGCTACGGCGAACAGGCGGCGTGGCAGGCGCTGCGCAAAAGCGCCATGAACCAGAATAAACGCGTTATCGACATCGCTCAGGCGGTGCTGGCGGTGGCCGCGATGGCGCAGCCGCCCGCGACGCAGTAAGAGGCGCGGCGCGGCTACCTCTCCGGAGGTAGATGCACAACCGCTGTGCGCAGGCTGCGTTAGTAAAGTGCATCCGACCCGTTTCACCGCGCAAAAAGCCGTGCCGACGTAGGTTTCCTGACCTGGCACGCTCCTTGCTGTACTTTCAGGGAATTCGCACTTCTTTCGCCAACGGCGGTGAAACAGTGCTTTGGATAAAGGCGTCCATCCGCATGCGCAGGCATGTCGGTCGGACGCCTTTTTTTATTCTCTTTTTTCAGGAAGCGAGCGATGAGCCACTCCTCTTTTTCCGCCTCACGGCGCAAGTTGTTACTCGCCGGCGCCGCCGCTGGCGGCGCATATCTGCTGCCGGGGCTGCGCAACGCCGTCTGGGCCGCCGGTTCCGACGCGCCGGAGAAGGCGAGCCTGCGCGTCGGCTTTATCCCGCTCACCGACTGCGCGCCGGTGGTGATGGCGGCGGTGAAGGGCTTCGATAAAAAGTACGGCCTGACGCTGCAGCCGAGCAAAGAGGCGAGCTGGGCGGCGGTGCGCGACAAGCTCACCTCCGGCGAGCTGGACGCCGCCCACGCGCTCTACGGCATGATCTACGGCCTGCAGCTGGGCGTGGCGGGGCCGCAGCACGACATGGCCAACCTGATGACGCTCAACAACAACGGCCAGGCGATTACGCTCTCCAGCCAGCTTAAGGCGCAGGGCGTGACCGACGCCGCCAGCCTGAAGCAGGCGGTGGCGGCGCAGCCGAAAGGCGCCTTCAGCTTCGCCCATACCTTTCCCACCAGCACCCACGCCATGTGGCTCTACTACTGGCTCGCCAGCGCGGGCGTTCATCCCTTCGACGACGTCCGCACGCTGGTGGTGCCGCCGCCGCAGATGGTGATGAACATGAAGATCGGCAATATGAGCGGCTTCTGCGTCGGCGAACCGTGGAACCAGCGCGCCATCAGCGACGACATCGGCTTCACCGCCGCCACCTCGCAGCAAATCTGGCCGGATCATCCCGAAAAGATCCTCGCCACCCGCGCCGAGTGGGTGAAAAGCAACCCTAACAGCGCCCGCGCGCTGACCGCGGCGGTGCTCGAGGCGGCGCGCTGGATCGATGCCTCTGACGACAACCGACGCGAAACCGCCGCCGTACTGGCACAGCGCGCCTGGATCAACACCAAAGTCGAGACGCTGGAGGGGCGCATGCTCGGGCAGTACCAGAACGGCCTCGGCAAAAGCTGGCAGGACGCACACGCCATGCGCTTCTTTGGCGACGGCGCGGTGAGCTTTCCCTGGCTCTCCGACGGTATGTGGTTTCTGACGCAGATGAAACGCTGGGGCATGCTCAGCGTCGATCCCGACTATCTGGCGGTGGCGCGGCAGATTAACCGCATCGACATTTACAAACAGGCGGCGAGCGCCGTCGGCAACGTCGCGCTGCCGCCAGGCGAACTGCGCAGCAGCACCCTGATGGACGGCAAAGTGTGGGACGGCAGCGATCCTGCCGCTTACGCCGCCGGCTTCGCCCTGAAACGCTAAGAGAGGCAGAGATGAAAAAAGTTGCGCAGATCGGCGCCCCAGTCGCCGTCGAACCCGGCACCGTCGTCGCCCTTAACCTGAAACCGAAAAGCGTGGTCCGTTCGCCGCGCCTGCGGCCGTTGATGCAGCGGCTTATTCCGGCGCTGTGCGGCCTGCTGCTGATGCTGCTGGTGTGGCAGATCGCCGCGCTGTGGAGCAGTGGCTTCCCAACGCCGTACGCCACCTGGCAGGCGGCGCTGACGCTGTTTGCCGATCCCTTCTATAACGCCGGACCGAACGATCAGGGCATCGGCTGGAACGTGCTCGCCTCACTGCAGCGCGTCGCCGTCGGCTTTGGCCTGGCGGCACTGGCGGGTATCCCCGCCGGATTTCTGCTTGGGCGCTTTACCTTTGTGTCGCGCATGTTCAGCCCGATTATCGCGCTGCTGCGTCCGGTCAGCCCGCTCGCCTGGCTGCCGATTGGCCTGCTGCTGTTCCAGCGCGCCGAACCCGCCTCCAGCTGGACCATTTTTATCTGCTCGATCTGGCCGATGGTGATCAACACCGCCGAAGGGGTGCAGCGCATCCCGCAGGACTATCTCAACGTGGCGCGCGTGCTGCAGCTGTCGGAATGGACGGTGATGCGCCGCATTCTGTTTCCCGCCGTGCTGCCGGCGGTGCTCACCGGCGTGCGTCTCTCGATCGGCATCGCCTGGCTGGTGATCGTCGCCGCTGAAATGCTCACCGGCGGCCTCGGCATCGGCTTCTGGATCTGGAACGAGTGGAACAACCTCAACGTCGAGAACATCCTCATCGCCATTCTGATTATCGGCGTGGTGGGGCTGTTGCTGGAGCAGGGCCTGATGCTGCTGGCCCGCCGTTTTAGCTGGGATAAATAAGGAGCCGCTATGTCACCGATTATTCGCGTTCAGCAGGTCAGTCAGCGTTTCACCACTGCGGGCGGCGACTTTCTCGCCCTGGATAACGTCTCCTTCGATATTCACGAAGGAGAGACCTTAAGCCTGATCGGCCACTCCGGCTGCGGCAAATCGACGCTGCTCAACCTGATCGCCGGACTCACCGCGCCGAGCAGCGGCGTGCTGCTGTGCGACAACCGCGAAATCGTCGGGCCCGGCCCGGAGCGCGCGGTGGTGTTTCAGAACCACTCGCTGCTGCCCTGGCTGACCGCCTGGCAGAACGTTGAGCTGGCGGTGCGGCAGGTGTTTAAAGGCCGCATGAGCAAAGCGGAGATGGCGGAGTGGATTGAGCACAACCTGAACCGGGTGCAGATGAGCCATGCGATGCACAAACGCCCCGGCGAGATCTCCGGCGGCATGAAGCAGCGCGTCGGCATTGCGCGCGCGCTGGCGATGAAGCCGCGCGTGCTGCTGCTCGACGAGCCGTTCGGCGCGCTCGACGCCCTGACGCGCGCGCACCTGCAGGACAGCGTGATGCGCATCCAGCAGGAGCTGAACACCACCATCGTGCTGATCACCCACGACGTCGACGAGGCGGTGCTGCTCTCCGACCGGGTGCTGATGATGACCAACGGCCCGGCGGCGAAAGTGGGCGACATCCTGACCATCGATCTCGCCCGACCGCGCTCGCGGGTCGCGCTGGCGGATGAGGCGCGCTACCACCAGCTGCGCCAGCAGATCCTGCACTTTCTCTATGAAAAACAGACCGCAGCCTGAGGAGCCGCAGATATGAAGCAACGGCTGCTGGTGGTGGGCAACGGCATGGCGGGGATGCGCATGGTGGAAAGCCTGCTGCGCCTTGCGCCGGATCGTTACGCCATCACCGTGATCGGGCGCGAGCCGCACGGCAACTACAACCGGGTGCTGCTCTCGCCGGTGCTGGCGGGCGAGCAGCCCTTCGAGGAGACGCTGATCCACACGCCGGACTGGTACCAGCAGCACGGCGTCACGCTGCTGGCGGGCGAAACGGCGCTAAAGATCGACCTCGCAGCGCGGCGGCTAGAGACCGATCGGCGCGCGCTGGCGTGGGATCGGCTGGTGTTCGCGACCGGATCGCGCCCGCGGCTGCCCGCGATACCCGGCGTCGACCGGCCGCAGGTCTTTGGCTTTCGCAGTAAAGCGGACGTCGACGCGCTGCTGGCTGGAACGGGGCCGGTGGTGGTACTGGGCGGCGGCTTTCTCGGCATCGAAGCCGCCGCCGCGCTGCGCGCCCGGGGGCGCGAAGTGACGCTGCTGCATCACAAAAGCTGGCTGCTGGATCGCCAGCTCGACGCCCAGGCGGGCGCGCTGCTTCTCGCGCAGCTCAGGTCGCGCGGCCTGCACGTCGTGCTCAACAGCGGGCTGGTGGCGGTGACGGAAAGCGGCGTGCTGCTCGCTGACGGCCGCGCGCTGCCCGCCGCGCAGGTGGTGATCGCCATCGGCGTCGAGCCGGAGATCGCCGTCGCGGCGGCGGCGGGCGTGCCCTGTCATCGCGGCATCATCGTTGATCGCCAGCTGCGCAGCGGGCTGCCCGGCGTTTACGCCCTCGGCGAGTGCTGTGAAACAGGCGGCGAGACCTTCGGGCTGGTGGCGCCCTGTCTGGCGCAGGCGGCGGTGCTGGCGGCGCAGCTGGCGGGGCAGCCGGTTGCTGATTTTCGCCATCAGGTCGACGGCACCCGCCTCAAGGTCAGCGGCATTTCGCTGTTTAGCGCTGGTGATATCCGCGAGGCGGAGAGCTGCGTCAGCGTCGATCCCATCGCCGGCGACTACCGCCGTCTGTTTCTGCGCGACGGCCGGTTGAGCGGCGTGCTGCTCTACGGCGACTGTCGCCAGGCCGCGCCGCTGCTGGCGAAACTGCAGGCGGGCGAACGCGCCGCACTGCACACTCTTTTTGATACTTCACCCGAAACGCAGCCGCAGGCTGCAGGAAGCCCGATGATGAGTAAACCGGTATTAGCCGTAGTCGGTCACGGCATGGTCAGCCACCATTTCCTCGAACAGCTGGTGGCGCGCGCGCTGCACCAGCGCTACCACATCGTGGTCTACGGCGAAGAGCGGCTGCCCGCCTATGACCGCGTTCATCTCTCATCCTGGTTCGACGGCAAAAGCGCCGCCGATCTGTCGCTGGTCGGCGAGGACTTTTTTGCGGCGCACGGCATCGAATTGCGCAGCGACTGCCGGGTGGTGGCGATCGATCGCCAGCAGCGCAGCCTGCGCGACAGCCGCGGCGACGAGCTGGCGTGGGACCGGCTGGTGCTCGCCACCGGCTCGCGTCCCTTTGTGCCGCCGATCCCCGGCCACGACGACCCGCGCAGCTTCGTCTACCGCACGCTGGACGATCTCGACGCCATCGCCGCCTGCGCGCGCCGTAGCCGGCGCGGCGTGGTGATTGGCGGCGGCCTGCTGGGGCTGGAGGCGGCCAACGCGCTGCGCCAGCTTGGGCTGGAAACCCATGTGGTCGAATTCGCGCCGCGCCTGATGGGGGTGCAGCTGGACGAGGGCGGCGCACAGATGCTGCGGCGTAAAATCGACGCGCTCGGCGTGCAGGTGCACACCGCGAAGCAGACGGAAAGCCTCGTGCGCGAGGCGGACGACAGCCTGACGTTGCGGTTCGCCGACGGCGAGACGCTCAACGTCGACATGGTGCTCTTTTCTGTGGGTATCCGCCCGCGCGACGAGCTGGCGCGCGCGGCGGGATTAACCCTCGGCCCGCGCGGCGGCATCGCCATCAACGATCTGTGCCAGACCAGCGACGAGGCGGTGTTCGCCATCGGCGAGTGCGCGCTGTGGAACGGACAGATTTTCGGCCTGGTGGCGCCCGGCTACCAGATGGCGCGCGCGCTGGCCGGACACCTTGCCGGCGAGACGAGCCAGTTTACCGGCGCGGATATGAGCACCAGGCTCAAGCTGCTGGGGGTTGAGGTCGCCTCGTTCGGCGACGCCCACGGCCGCACGCCGGGCAGCCAGAGCTACTACTGGACCGACGAGCCTAAAGGGATATACAAGAAAATCGTGGTGTGCGGCGAGGGCAAAACCCTGCTGGGCGGCGTGCTGGTAGGGGACAGCGCCGACTACAGCTCGCTGCTGCAGATGATGCTTAACCAGATGGCGCTGCCCGCCGCGCCGGAGAGCCTGATCCTGCCCGCGCTGGCGGGCGCGCCGAGCCGGGCGCTGGGCGTGGCGGCGCTGCCGGACAGCGCGCAGGTCTGCTCCTGCCACAGCGTCAGCAAGGGGGATATCTGCGCCGCGGTGCAGGCGGGCTGCGGCGATATGGCGGCGATTAAGCAGTGCACCCGCGCCGCCACCGGTTGCGGCGGCTGTTCGGCGCTGGTGAAACAGGTGATGGAGCATCAGCTGGCGACCCTCGGCGTCGAAGTGAAAAAGGATATCTGCGAACATTTCGCGTACTCGCGGCAGGAGCTTTATCATCTGATGCGCGTCGGCGAGCTGAAAAGCTGGGAGGCGCTGCTGGCGGCGCACGGGCGCGGCCACGGCTGCGAAGTCTGCAAGCCGCTGGCGGCATCGCTGCTCGCCTCCTGCTGGAACGACTACCTGCTGAAGCCGGCGCATCTGCCGCTACAGGAGACCAACGATCGCTACTTCGCCAATATTCAGAAAGACGGCAGCTACTCCGTGGTGCCGCGCGTGCCGGGCGGTGAGATCACGCCGCAGGGGCTGATCGCCATCGGCGAAGTGGCGGCGCGCTACGATCTCTACACCAAAATCACCGGCGGCCAGCGTATCGATCTCTTCGGCGCGCGGCTGGATCAGTTGCCTGCTATCTGGGAAGCGCTGCTGGCGGCGGGCTTTGAGACCGGCCACGCCTACGGCAAATCGCTACGCACGGTGAAATCCTGTGTCGGCTCCAGCTGGTGCCGCTACGGCGTGCAGGATTCGACCGCCTTCGCCATCGCGCTGGAGCATCGCTACAAAGGGCTGCGCGCGCCGCACAAGATCAAGATGGCGGTGTCGGGCTGCACCCGCGAGTGCGCCGAAGCGCAGAGCAAAGATATCGGCGTCATCGCCACCGAGAAAGGCTGGAACCTCTACGTCTGCGGCAACGGCGGCATGAAGCCGCGCCACGCCGATCTCTTCGCCAGCGACCTCGACGACGAAACGCTGATCCGCTACGTCGACCGCATCCTGATGTTCTACGTGCGCACCGCCGACCGACTGCAGCGCACCAGCGTCTGGATGGATAACCTCGACGGCGGGCTCGACTATCTGCGTCAGGTGGTGATGGAGGACAGCCTCGGCATCGCGGCGACGCTGGAGGCGGAGATGCAGCGCGTCGTCGACAGCTACCAGTGCGAATGGCAAACCACGCTGGCGGATTCGTCGCGTCGCGCGCTCTTTACCCCCGCCGTAAACGGCGCGGGGACGGACGAGGCGCTGCGTTACGATCGGGTGCGAGATCAGCGTCAGCCCGCGACGCCGGCGCGCATTGCGCTGCGCGAGCTGCCGGCCGAACCCTGGAGCGCGCTGTGCGATCTCGCGGCGGTTCCGCCGCAGGCGGGCATCGGGGCGCGTCTCGGCAGCGAGCGCATCGCGCTGTTCCGCTTCGGCGACGATCTTTACGCGCTGGAGGATCGCGAGCCGGGCAGCGAGGTCAGCGTGCTGTCGCGCGGCATCCTCGGCGACGTGGCGGGCGAGCCGGTAGTGATCTCGCCGCTCTACAAGCAGCGCGTGCGCCTGCGCGACGGGCAGAGCCTCGACAACCCGCAGCATCAGCTGCGCTGCTGGCCGGTGAAGCTGGAAGCGGGACGCATCTGGGTAGCGAACCGGCCGCTCAACCTGATGGCGGAAGCCTCATGAAGAGCACCTGTCCCTACTGCGGCGTCGGCTGCGGCGTCAGCGTGCGCGCCGACGGCGCCGTTACCGGCGACGACTGCCACCCGGCCAACTTCGGACGCCTGTGCGTCAAAGGCGCGGCCCTGGGCGATACCCTGCACGCCAGCGGACGACTGCTGCGGGCGCGGGTGGACGGCGAGCCGGTAGCGCTGGAACATGCGCTGGAGAGCGCCGCCGCGCGCCTGCGCGCCGTTATCGAGCGGCACGGTCCGGAGGCGGTGGCGATCTACGCCTCCGGCCAGCTGCTCACCGAGGATTACTATGTCGCCAACAAGCTGATGAAGGGCTATCTCGGCGCGGCCAATATCGACACCAACTCGCGTCTCTGCATGGCCTCGGCGGTGGTAGGCTACAAGCGCGCCTTCGGCGCGGACGCGGTGCCCTGCTGCTATGAGGATTTCGCCGAGGCGGATCTGGTGGTGCTGGTGGGCTCCAACGCCGCCTGGACCCATCCGGTGGCCTATCAGCGGCTGGCGCAGGCGAAGCAGCAGCGTCCGGCGATGCGCGTGGTGACGATCGATCCGCGCCGCACCGCGAGCGCCGACCTGGCGGATCTGCATCTGTCGCTGCGGCCGGGCAGCGACGGCGCGCTGTTCAGCGGTCTGCTCAACTGGCTGGCGCAGCATCGCGCCATCGACAGTAGCATGCTGCCGCACCTGAACGGCGTCGAGGAGACGCTGGCGGCGGCGCAGTCATGGACGCTGGCGTGCGCGGCGGCGGCCTGCGATCTGGATAGCGACTTGCTGGCGCAGTTCTACCAGCTGTTTACCGCCAGCGATCGCGTGCTCACGCTCTGGTGTATGGGCATTAACCAGTCGGCCGCCGGCAGCAACCATAACAACGCCATTGTCAACGTCCATCTGCTGAGCGGCAAGCTGGGCCGCGCGGGCTGCGGGCCTTTTTCGCTGACCGGACAGCCTAATGCCATGGGCGGACGCGAAGTGGGCGGACTGGCGAATCAGCTGGCGGCGCATATGGGCTTCAGCGACGCCGAATGCGACCGGCTGCAGCGCTTCTGGCGCAGTCCGACGGTGGCGCGGCGGCCCGGCCTCACCGCCGTCGCGCTGTTCGAGGCGGTGGCGCGCGGCGAGGTGAAGGCGGTGTGGATCCTCGGCACCAATCCGGCGGCGTCGATGCCGGAAGGCAACCGCGTGGCGCAGGCGCTGGCCGCCTGCCCGCTGGTGATCGTCTCCGACGTGATGGCGAACACCGACACCACGGCGTTTGCCGATATTCTGCTGCCTGCGCTCGGCTGGGGCGAAAAAAACGGCACCGTGACCAACTCCGAACGGCGCATCTCGCGCCAGCGCGCCTTTGTGCCGCCGCCCGGCGAAGCGAAGCCCGACTGGTGGCTGCTGGCGCAGGTGGCGCAGCGACTCGGCTTTGGCGACGCCTTCGGCTGGCAGCATCCGGCGGAGATTTTTCGCGAGCACGCCGCGCTCTCCGGCTTTGAAAACTACGGCCAGCGCGCTTTCGACATCAGCGGGCTGGCGCAGCTCAGCGACGACGCCTGGGAGCAGCTGAAACCGGTGCAGTGGCCGGTCAACGCACGCTTCCCTGACGGCTGTGCCCGGCTGTTCGGCGATCGCCGCTTTTATCATGCCGACGGCAAAGCGCGGCTGCTGCCCTGCGCCGCGCCGCTGGAGACGGCGGGCGACAAAGGCTATCCGCTGCTGATGAACAGCGGACGTATTCGCGACCAGTGGCACACCATGACGCGCACCGGCGCAGTGCCGCGCCTGATGCAGCATATCGACGAGCCCTTTATCGCGCTGCATCCCGCAACGGCGCAGCGCTGGGGCCTCGCCGATGGCGATCTGGCGCGGGTGCAGTCGGCGCGCGGCTGGATGGCGGCGCGGGTGCGAATCGACAGCGGTATGCGTCTTAACGAGCTGTTTGCGCCGATGCACTGGAACCGTCAGTTCGCGCTGCAGAGCAATGTCGATGCGCTGGTAGCGGCGCGCTGCTGTCCTGCGTCGGGCCAGCCGGCGCTGAAGCAGACGGCGGTGCGTATCCAGCCGCTGCGTACCGGCTGGCAGGGCTGGCTGTGGCAGCGCCATATCGAGGCGCCTTCCGGGCTGCGCTACTGGGCGCGCGCGCCGCAGGCAGGCGCGCAGCGGCTGACGCTGGCGGGTGACGGCGCCGCGCGCGACTGGGCGCAGGCGCAGCTGGCGACGCAGAGCATGCAGCTGCAGCAGGCGGTGGGCGCTGCGGGAGAGTACCGGCTGCTGGCGTGGCGCGAGGGCGAGCTGCAGCTGGCGTTCTACGCCGCACCGCGCCTGCCGAGGCTCGACCATGAATTCATCACCGCGGCCTTTCGCGCGCCGCCCGCCGACGCCGCCGGACGCTTTGCGCTGCTGGCGGGCAGCAGCGCGCAGGGCAGCGACGCCGGGCGCATCATCTGCAGCTGTTTCGGCGTCGGCGAAACGGCGATCCGGCAGGCGATGACGCAGGGCTGCGACTCGCCTGCGGCGCTCGGCGCCGCGCTGAAGTGCGGCACCAACTGCGGCTCCTGCATTCCTGAACTGAAACAACTGTTAATCACGCCAGCCACGGCGTAACGGAGAAGGCTATGACCTTTGCTATCGATTCACTGAATAAACTGCTGTCGAGCGGCGACGGGCAGGGACGCGTCTGGCTGGTCGGCGCGGGACCGGGCGACGTCGAGCTGCTGACGGTGAAAGCGCTGCGGCTGCTGCATCAGGCGGAGGTGGTGGTCTATGACCGGCTGGTGAGCGAGGCGGTGATGGCGGAGGTGCCGGGCTCGGCGCTCTGCATCGACGTCGGCAAACAGCCCGGCCGTCACGGGATGAAACAGGGCGAGATCAACCAGCTGCTGGCGGATCTGGCGCGCGGCGGCCGCGAAGTAGTGCGGCTGAAGGGCGGCGATCCCTTTATCTTCGGACGCGGCGGCGAAGAGCTGGCGTTTCTGCAGCAGGCGCAGGTGCGCTGCGAGGTGGTGCCGGGCATCACCGCCGCCGTGGGCTGCGCCGCTGCCAGCAACATTCCGCTGACGCACCGCGACTGCGCCCAGTCGCTGCGGCTGATCACCGGCCACGGCAAGCTGGGCGAGCCGCAGCTGGCTGAGCGGGCCTGCGGCGACCCGCACGAAACCCTGGTGTTCTATATGGGGCTGCGCTGGAGCGCTTCGATCGCCGCCCAGCTTCAGAAGCAGGGGCGGGCGGGCGATACCCCGGTGGCGATCGTCGAGAACGGCACGCGCGCGGACCAGCGGGTGCTGATCACCTCGCTGGCCGGGCTGGCGCAGACGGTATCGCAGCAGCGGCCGGTCTCGCCGTCGCTGCTGATTGTCGGCGAGGTGGTGCGCTACGCCACCGCGGCGCGACAGGCCGCCGCCGCACAGGCCTAGACCGCGCGCCGCTGCGCCTGCGGCAGCGACGCTACCAGCACGTTGACGCCGAGCGCCTCGAAGGCGGCGATCTGCGCCGCGCTAATGCCGTCGTCGGTGATCAGATAGTGGATATGGCTCCAGTCGCAGGGCAGCGCGAACATCGACACCTTGTCGATTTTGCTGGAGTCCGCCACCACGTAGACCGTGCTGGCGGAGTTGATCATCGCCATTTTCACCTTGATGTCGGTTTCGCTGGGGAAGCTGAGACCGAGGCGCGGCGAAATGCAGGCGGTGGCGAGAAACAGCTTCTGCGCCAGCACGTTTTCAAAAAAGCTCGCCGCCTTTTCGCCGGAGGTGGAGAGGGTCGGGAATTTAAAGGTGCCTCCGGTGAGCAGAATGTTAATGCCCGGCTCGCCGCCCAGCTTGAGCGCGATATTCACCGCCGTGGTCACCACCGAGAGGCGGCGAATATGGCCGATCGCCTCGGCGATGGCGGTAGTCGTGGTGCCCGAATCGAAAATCACCGTATCGCCGTTTTCGATATGCTGCGCCGCCAGTCGGCCGATCGCCTCTTTTTCCTCCAGATGGGTCTGCCGCTCCAGCAGCAGCGCGCCGGTATTCTGCTTGCCGGTCATCAGGGTCGCGCCGCCGTGATAGCGCTGCACAAACCCCTGCTTTTGCAGCACTCTCAGGTCGGTACGGATAGTGGCTTCCGTCAGGCCGAACGCTTCCGTCAGCGCCTTAACCGTCACCGTGCCGTCTTCGCGGATCATCTCCAGAATCTTTTCGCGGCGCTGCTGCATATCGGCAAGCTGCTCACTTTTGCTTTTCAATCGAAATGCTCCCTCTTCTCAACCACGGTCATATCCGGCGAATTGATGCCTGACGCTGAGTTTACCCCGCACTTTTAGCGAATGCGAGGCGACGCAGTGCGCTATTTATTTTCGAACGAAAATGAAAGGCCCGCATCCCTTTGAAAGTGCAGGGTTCACATAGCGCCTTTGTCCATGCCCGTTTTACACTTCTTATGCTATATCACGCGAAAACAAAGGGATAAAAATAATTTTCACGAGGTGTATGAAATTTGATCTCACCCACATACCATTGCGATTCGATAGCTTATATTTTTGTTCGAAAATCAAATATCCCGTAAGCCCGGAAAAATCCGTTTTTAACTGGAGCGGCCGCCGGCAACGACACAAGTGAGGAACAGATGAGCAGCGAATATGACGTAAACCTGCGCTACGGCGTCGACAGTGCGATGGATCTTGGCGGCAAAGTGGCGGTAGTGACCGGCGGGATCGGCGGCATCGCTATGGCGAGCAACGAAATGCTGCTGGCGAAAGGGGCGCGTCTGGCGCTGCTCTATCCCCCTTTCGAAGCGGAAAAGGTCGCCAGCCTGCGCGACAGCTTCGACGCCGACAGGGTGCAGTTCGTCACCTGCGACGTCACCGATCCGGCGTCGGTGGAGAGGGCGTTCGACGAGGTGGCGCAGCACTACGGCCAGATCGATATCCTGGTCAACTGCGCCGGCTACGTGATGCTGCAGCCGGTGCTGGAAACCGATTTCGCCGAATGGCAGAAGCAGATCGCCGTCAACCTGACCGGACCGTTTCTCTGCGCGCAGGCGGCGGGCAAACGCATGGTCGCGGCGGGCAAGGGGGGCAAAATCATCAATATCGCCTCGCAGGCGGCCTCTGTCGCCATCGATAACCACGTCGCCTACACCTCCGCGAAGGCGGGCCTGCTCGGCATGACCAAAGTGATGGCGAAAGAGTTCGCGCCGCACCGCATTAACGTTAACACCCTGTCGCCCACCGTGGTGCTGACGCCGATGGGCGAAAAAGCCTGGCGCGGCGAGAAGGGCGAAGAGATGAAAAAGCTGATCCCGTTAGGCCGCTTCGCCTACACCGACGAAATCGCCGCCGCCGTGCTGTTTTTCGCCAGCAACGGCAGCGACATGATTACCGGCGCCGATCTGATGATCGATGGCGGTTTCACTATCTGGTAATGCAGCACCAGCCCCAAAGCCTTACCCCCTACAAATAGAAGAGAGAATATCGCCATGAAAATCCGCTCCCTGCTGTGCACCGCGATCGCCGCCAGCCTCTTCTCCAGCGCCGGCTTTGCGGCGGAGAAAGGCACCATTATGATCCTCGTCAACTCGCTGGATAACCCCTATTACGCCTCGGAAGCCAAGGGCGCCAACCTCAAGGCGCAAGAGCTGGGCTACAAAACTTCGGTGCTGTCACACGGCGAAGACGTGAAGAAGCAGAGCGAGCTGATCGACGCCGCCATCGGCAAAAAAGTGCAGGGCATTATTCTCGACAACGCCGACTCCACCGCCAGCGTCGCGGCGATCAAAAAGGCCAAAGAGGCCGGTATTCCGGTGGTGCTGATCAACCGTGAAATCCCGGTCGACGACGTGGCGCTGGAGCAGATCACCCATAACAACTTCCAGGCCGGTTCCGACGTCGCCACCGTGTTTGTCGAGAAAATGGGTGAGAAGGGCAAATATGCCGAGCTGACCTGCAACCTGGCGGACAACAACTGCGTAACGCGTTCAAAATCCTTCCATCAGGTGCTGGACCAGTATCCCGATATGCAGAGCGTGGCGCGCCAGGATGCGAAAGGCACCCTGATCGACGGCAAGCGCATCATGGACAGCATTCTGCAGGCGCATCCCGATGTGAAAGGGGTGATCTGCGGCAACGGACCGGTGGCGCTGGGCGCGATCGCCGCCCTGAAGGCGGCGGGTCGCGACGACGTCACCGTGGTGGGCATCGACGGCAGCAACGACGAGCGCGACGCGGTAAAGGCGGGCACGCTGAAAGCTACGGTAATGCTGCAGGCGCAGGCGATCGCCGCGCAGGGCGTCACCGATCTGGACAACTTCATTCAGAAAGGGGTCAAGCCGGCGAAGCAGCGCGTGATGTTCCGCGGCATCCTGATTACGCCGGATAACGCCAGCGGCGTGCAGGACTTCAACTTTAAGTCGTAACCCCTTGCAGCGGCGCCCGTCCTGGACGGGCGTCAGGAGAACCCCATGGACAGACGACTCTGGCTTCTGCTTCCGATGATTGTGCTCAGCGGTTGCCGCATTGTGTCGCAGCAGGAGCTGGCGGATCTGAAAAATCCGCCGAACCCGAAGATGGCGAATATCGCCCAGACCTGGCGCGAACAGCTGGTGCCGCAGGTGCGGCGCGACGCGAAACCGGCGGCCGAACTGCTGAAGGCGCTGCAGGCAGCGAAAGATTTCGACACCGCCTGCAGCACGCTGGGCTATCGCAGCCAGGCGGAAAACCCCTGCGTGTTTAGCGTCAGCGTCAGCGGCGAAGTGACGGCGGTTAATACCACGTCGCGCAGCGGCCGCATGACGGTCAAAGACGCCTCTGGCGCCAGCATCACAGTGCAGACCGGACCGATTATTCCCGGCACCGCGCTGCGCGACGCCTATAAAGGGGCCAGCTATCAGGACTTTAACGATCAGGTGCTGTTCGGCGACTACGGCCGCGCCATCAATCAGCAGGCCTCCAGCATGATGACCGCCTTCAAGCCGAAAGTGGGCGACAAGGTGCAGCTGACGGGCGTATTCAGCAGCTGGGATGTGCCGCAGCAGATCCCGAACGTGACGCCTGTCGCCATCGCGCGGCAGTAAGGAGCGGTTATGCAGCATCCACAAGCGGACGGCGAGGTGATTATCGAAACGCGCGGCCTGTCGCGCATCTATCCCGGCGTCACCGCGCTCGATCAGGTCAACTACCGCGTCTATCGCAACAAGGTCAACGTGCTGATCGGCGAAAACGGCGCGGGCAAATCCACCATGATGAAGATGCTGGCCGGGGTAGAGACCCCTTCCAGCGGCGAAATCCTGCTCGACGGCGAGCCGGTATCGCTCTCCTCGACGCACCAGGCGGAAAAACAGGGCATCAGCATTATCTTTCAGGAACTGAACCTGTTTCCCAACATGAACGTGATGGACAACATCTTTATCGCCAACGAATTCTTCCAGCGCGGCGTGATCAACGAGAAGTATCAGTATGCGCTGGCGAAGTCGCTGCTGGAGCGGCTGGAGCTGGATGTCGATCCCTACGCGCCGCTGGGCGAGCTGGGCATCGGCCATCAGCAGCTGGTGGAGATCGCGCGGGCGCTGTCGAAAGATACGCGCGTGCTGATCATGGACGAGCCGACCAGCGCGCTCAGCCAGTCGGAGGTAAAGGTGCTGTTCAACGTGATCGAGCAGCTGAAGCGGCGCGGCGTCACCATCATCTATATTTCGCACCGGCTGGAGGAGCTGATGGAGATTGGCGACCACATCACCATCTTCCGCGACGGCCGCTTTATCAGCGAGCGCGAGGTGCGCGACGCCAGCGTGCCCTGGATTATCGAACAGATGGTCGGCGACAAAAAAAAGCACTTCGACTATCAGGCGGCGGCGCAGGGCGAAACGGTGCTGGAGGTGGACGGTCTGACCGCGCTGCATCAGAACGGCGGCTACCGGCTCAACGACGTCAGCTTCTCGCTGCGCAAAGGAGAAGTGATCGGCATTTACGGCCTGCTGGGCGCCGGGCGCACCGAACTGTTCAAAGGGCTGATCGGCCTGATGCACTGCCAGTCGGGCAAGGTGCGGCTGGCGGGCAGCGCGCTGGAGCGATGCAGCTTTCAGCAGCGGCTGAAGCGCGGCATTACGCTGGTGCCGGAGGATCGCCAGGGCGAAGGCGTGGTGCAGCTGATGTCGATCACCGCCAACATGACGCTGACCGACCTCAGCCTGCGCGGCTTTCGCCGCGCGCTGCGGCTGCTGCATCCGGCCAAAGAGAAGCGGCGCGTCGACGAGATGATCCAGCATCTGGCGATCAAGGTCAGCGATCCCGAGCTGCCGATTACCTCGCTGAGCGGCGGCAACCAGCAGAAGGTGGTGCTGGGTAAGGCGCTGATGACCGGGCCGCAGGTGGTGCTGCTGGACGAGCCGACGCGCGGCATCGACGTCGGCGCGAAAACCGACGTCTATCACCTGATCGGCACGCTGGCGCAGCAGGGGCTGGCGGTGATGTTCTCCTCTTCCGAACTGGATGAGGTGATGGCGCTGGCGGACCGCGTGCTGGTGATGGCTGACGGCCGTATCACCGCCGATTTACCCCGCGCTGAGGTTACGCGCGAAAAACTGATTACGGCCTCGACGCCGCATGACTAAGCCGCCGGTTTACCAGGCATGACGGGCGACGTCGATCGCCCGCAGGAGAGATGATGAACCAAAAATACCTGCTCTATATGTACCTGCTGAAAGCGCGCACCTTTATCGCGCTGCTGATCGTCATCGGCTTTTTCAGCGTCATGGTGCCGAACTTTCTCACTCCGTCGAACTTGCTGATTATGACGCAGCACGTCGCCATTACCGGGCTGCTGGCGATCGGCATGACGCTGGTGATCCTCACCGGCGGCATCGATCTCTCGGTGGGCGCGGTGGCGGGCATCTGCGGCATGGTAGCGGGCGCGCTGCTCACCAGCGGCGTGCCGCTGTGGAACGGCAATACCCTGTTTCTTAACGTGCCGGAGGTGATCCTCGCGGTGGCGCTGTTCGGCGTGGTTATCGGGCTGGTGAACGGCGCGGTGATCACCCGGCTCGGCGTCGCGCCCTTTATCTGCACCCTGGGCATGATGTATGTGGCGCGCGGCGCGGCGCTGCTGTTCAACGACGGCAGCACCTACGCCAACCTGGTCGGCCTGCCGGCGCTCGGCAATACCGGCTTCGCCTTTCTCGGCTCCGGCACGCTGCTCGGTATCTATCTGCCAATCTGGCTGATGGTGGGCTTTCTGCTGCTCGGGCTCTACCTGACGCGCAAAACGCCGCTGGGGCGCTATATCTACGCCACCGGCGGCAACGAATCGGCCGCGCGGCTGGCGGGCGTGCCGATCGTGAAGGTGAAGATTTTCGTCTACGCCTTCTCCGGCCTCTGCGCCGGGCTGGTGGGGCTGGTGGTGGCGTCGCAGCTGCAAACCGCCCATCCGATGACCGGCAATATGTTCGAGATGGACGCCATTGGCGCCACGGTGCTGGGCGGCACGGCGCTGGCGGGCGGCCGCGGCCGCGTCTCCGGCTCGATTATCGGCGCTTTCGTGATCGTCTTCCTCGCCGACGGCATGGTGATGATGGGCGTCAGCGACTTCTGGCAGATGGTGATCAAGGGGCTGGTGATTGTTACCGCCGTGGTGATCGACCAGTTCCAGCAACGGTTGCAAAGCAAAGTGGTGCTGCTGCGTCGCCATGAAAAAAAGCAGCAGTCAACATCGGTATCTGAAGTCAGTCATGGATAAGCGGAGGGCAACATGACGCGTAATTTTCAAGGACAAACCGTAGTTATTACCGGCGCCTGTCGCGGCATCGGGGCCGGCATCGCGACGCGCTTCGCGCGCGACGGCGCCAGCCTGGTGATGGTCTCCAACGCCGAGCGGGTGTTCGCCACCGCCGAAGCGCTAAAGGAGAAGTACGGCAGCGATATTCTGGCGCTGCAGGCGGACGTCACCGACGAAGCCGCGGTCCAGCAGCTCTATCAGCAGGCGTTTGACCGCTTCGGGCGCATCGACGTGTCGATTCAGAACGCGGGCGTGATCACCATCGATCGCTTCGACGCCATGCCCAAAGCGGATTTCGACAAGGTGCTGGCGGTGAATACCACCGGCGTCTGGCTCTGCTGTCGCGAGGCGGCGAAGTATATGGTGAAGCAGAACGGCGGCAGCCTGATCAACACCTCTTCGGGCCAGGGGCGCCAGGGGTTTATCTACACGCCGCACTACGCGGCGAGCAAGATGGGGGTGATCGGCATTACCCAGAGCCTGGCGCTGGAGCTGGCGCCCTGGCATATCACCGTGAACGCCTTCTGTCCCGGCATTATCGAGAGCGAGATGTGGGACTACAACGACCGCGTCTGGGGCGAGATCCTCAGCACCGATGAGAAAAAATATGGCAAGGGCGAGCTGATGGCGGAGTGGGTGGAGAATATTCCGCTGAAGCGCGCCGGCCAGCCGGAGGATGTCGCCGGGCTGGTGGCGTTTCTCGCCTCTGACGACGCGCGCTATATTACCGGCCAGACCATCAACGTCGACGGCGGACTAATCTTTTCCTGACTCCGTCTTCAGGCTGGATAAATCTGAGTTTATCCAGCTTTTCCCCTGATTTTTCCGCATTTTCCCGTCATTCTCTGCAAATTCATCACGATGTGTTAAAGTAAATTCAAGCCATTTTGTGAGACAGGTCTCGTTAATCAGCCGAAAAATTCGATAAGACGCTATGTTTTTTCACCGCTTTGCCCACGCTTTTTTCACCTCTTCGCCCCTTGTCGCGGCGATCCTTTCCGCTGTGCCTGCGGCGCAGGCTTTCACCGGCACCGCCTCGGTGGCGGAGACGCCTTTCGAGGATCCGGCACGCTTTAACCAGCAACTGGCGGCGCTGCCGTCGCTGGGCAACGCGCAGAGTGACGACGAGTGGAATAAGCGGCTCGCCGCTATCGCCAAAGACATCGGCGAAGCGAGCCAGAACGGCGACAGCAACACCAGTTTTGGCCAGCAGGCGGGCGTCTGGGCTTTCAACCACTTTCGCGACGAGGTGGCGAATCGCGTTGAGAGTGAAGGGCAGTCGCTGCTGTCGCCCTACGGCAACGCTCAGCTCGATCTGATGGTGGATATGCAGGGCAGCTTTACCGGCACCGGCGGCGATCTCTTCACCGCGCTGGCGGACGAGCGCAGCCATCTCACCTTTAGTCAGGTGGGGGTGCGCGACACCAGCGACGGGCTGGTGGGCAATGTCGGTTTGGGTCAGCGCTGGGTGACGCCGAACTGGCTACTCGGCTATAACGCCTTTCTCGATCGCAGCTTCGATATCGGCCAGCAGCGCGCCTCGCTCGGTACTGAAGCCTGGAACGAAAATCTGCGCTTCTCCGCCAACTATTATCACCCGGTGGGCGGCTGGAAGAACAGCGGCGACATCGAGCAGCAGCGCATGGCGCGCGGCTACGATATTACCACCCAGAGCTATCTGCCGTTCTATCGTCAGCTCGGCGTGTCGCTGAGCTGGGAGCAGTACCTTGGCGATAACGTCGATCTCTTTCACAGCGGCAACCGCTATCACAACCCCTCCGCGCTGTCGCTCGGCTTCTCCTATACGCCAGTGCCGCTGGTAACGCTGTCGGCCAGCCACAAGACCAGCAGCGCGGGCGAGACGCAGGATCAGCTGGGGTTAAAGCTCAACTATCGCTTCGGCGTAGCGCTGAGCAAACAGCTGGAAGCGAGCAACGTCGCCGAGGCGCGTTCGCTGCGCGGCAGCCGCTATGACCGCGTCACTCGTTCCGATACGCCGGTGCTCGATTTTCGCCAGCGCAAAACCCTGTCGGTGTTTCTCGCCACGCCGCCGTGGCAGCTGTCGCCAGGCGAAAGCCTGCCGCTGAAGCTGCAGATCCGCCACAGCAACCCGATCAAGGCGGTGAGCTGGCAGGGCGATACCCAGGCGCTGAGCCTGACGCCGCCCGCGAATAACAGCCAGCCGCAGGGCTGGAGCCTGATCGTGCCCGCCTGGGACGACTCGCCAGGCGCCAGCAACGAGTACCGGCTGTCGGTGACGCTGGAGGACGACAAGCAGCAGCGCGTCACCTCGAACTGGATCACCCTGAAGGTGCAGCCGCCGATGCAGGTCGATGCCGGTGCGGCGTCCGATCGCTTCGATATTATGGCGCCCTGAGGCGCTGTTGAAGAAAGCGTGATGCAGCGGGCGTTATAATCCCTGCAGTTTGCTTTCACTGCCGAAGAGTCATAAATGAAACGTTGTTCTATGCTGTTGGCCTGCTGCTGTTTATGCGGCTGCGCAAATCTGGGCCAGGTGACGCTCCATCCTGAGACGACTACGGGTTATTTCTCCGCTCATCGCACTGGCGTTGAACAGTGTCTGGAAACGGAAGCGCTCAACCAGCGGCTGCGGTTAGAAGCCGACGATCCGCTGCCTGGCGGCGTGGACCGGTTCAACCTACTGAATGCGCAGGCGGAAGTGGTGGCATGGATCGAGGTGGCGGGATTTAGCCATCATGAGACCAGCGCGCAGTTCTATTACGCGCCCGATCGTCCCGCCATCGCGCAAGCAGTGGCAACGATGATTGCCCGCTGCGGCAGCGTGAGCGGCTAACGCGACGGGCTGCTTAAGGAGAGTGAATTGTGACAATTGTCACAATTTATAGCTGGTAAGGCGTGCGGGAAAGTCGCAGAATCGCCGCAAAATCCCTTGTCACCTGCACATCATGATCGTTCGTCCCCATCGCCACTGGTTCGTTCGTTTGTTCGCCTGGCACGGCTCTGTGCTGCCTGTTATTTCATTTCGCTTGTTTCTCAACCTGCTGATGTCGCTGCTCGCGCTCTGGCTGCTCAACTGGTACGAAACGCTCGGCATAAAGCTGACGCTGGCGCCTTTTAGCCTGCTCGGCGTCTCCATTGCGGTGTTTCTCGGCTTTCGCAACAGCGTCTGCTTCGCGCGCTTCAGCGAGGCGCGCCATTTTTTCGGCGCGCTGCTGATCGCCTGCCGTACGCTACAGCGTCAGGTGCTGGCGCTCTTCCCTGAAGATGCGCCGCGTATTCAGGCGCTGCTGCTGGCGTTCTGCTACAGCCTGAAGCACCAGCTGCGGCGCAGCGACGCCCGCGCCGATCTGCAGCGGCTGCTCGGGGAAGATGCCGACTGGGTGCTGTCGCGCCGCTCGCCGACTAATATGCTGCACCTTCAGCTTTCGCACTGGCTGGCGGATCAGCGTCGCCAGGGCAAAATCAGCGATCTGGTGTGGAGCAATATCGACGAGAGCCTGAATCAGCTGGCAGCGGTGCTCGGCGGCTGTGAACGGCTGGCGAGCATGCCGGTGCCTTTCGCCTACGGCCTGCTGCTGCACCGCACCGTCTATCTCTTCTGCACGCTGCTGCCGTTCGCGCTGGCGCCCGATCTGCACTACATGACGCCGCTGGTGTCGATGTTTATCTCCTATACCTTTTTGTCGCTTGATACGCTGGCGGAAGAGCTGGAGATGCCGTTCGGCTATCAGAACAACCATCTGCCGATGGATGCGATCTGCGCCAATATCGAGATCAGCCTGCGGGAAATGGCGGGGGAAGAGGAGACGCTGCCGATGCCGCTGCGCCCGGACGCCTACTACCGTCTGACCTAGCCCTGGTGGCGCGCCTCAGCGGAAAGCAAAAAAAGGCCGCTTGCGCGGCCCTGCGCGCCCGGTTGACACGGACCGGGCGCAGAGTGAGGGTAAAAACCTGTCAGAACTGGTAGATCAGGCCGACGGCAGTGATATCGTCGGTCTTCAGGCCCAGCGGGTTGTTGTCATCCAGCAGGTTGATCTTGTACTCCACGTAGGTCGACATGTTTTTGTTGAAATAGTAAGTGGTGCCCACCGCAACATATTTGAAGATGTCGGCGTCGCCGATATTCTCAATCTCTTTGCCCTTTGATGAAACGTAGCCTATCGACGGGCGCAGGCCGTTCAGGAACTGATACTGTGCCACCGCTTCGAAGTTCTGCGCTTTGTTGGCGAAGCCGCCGCTGATCGGCGTGGCGTTCAGGGTTTCGCCATACATCGCCGCCAGATAGATCTGATTCGCATCATATTTCACCGCTGTCGCCCAGTTCTGCGCTCTGTCGCCGTCGCCGCGCGCCGCCGCGTTCTGCGTCTCGGTGCGGTCGAGGCTGGCGTAGGCGCCGGTAAAGCTCAGGCCGAAATCGAAAGCGTAGCTGGCGGAAAGGGCGTAGCCGTCGCCGTTGGAGCGGCGAACGCCGTCGGTGTTGCCAGCGCGATCGTTTTTACCTTCATACTGCGCGGCCAGGCTCAGCCCCTTAATCAGGCCGAAGAAATCTTTATTGCGCCAGGTGAGCAGGCCGGTGGAGCGTCCCGCCAGGAAGGCGTCGGTGTAGCCGGAATCGCCGCCGAAGAAGGGCAGCATATCGGTATAGGCGAACGCGTCGTAGACCAGCCCATAGTTGCGGCCATAGTCAAGCGAGCCGGCGTCGCCAAACTTCAGGCCGGCATAGCCGAGACGGGTGCGGTTGCCGTTCTGCGCGTCGCTGCCCTCTGAGTTGCGCAGGCTGTACTGATACTGCCAGAAGCCATAGCCGGTCAGCCGATCGGTAATTTTGGTTTCGCCTTTAAAGCCGAGGCGCGTATAGGAAGAGGTATCGCCATCGTTGCCGCTGTCGTTGGAAAACAGATGCGAGACGTTAATTTTTCCCACTAAGTCGAGTTTATTGCCATCTTTATTATAAATTTCCGCTGCCTGGCCGGCAGATATTCCAACAAGAGACGACAACACTGCCGCCGCTAACGCGCGCTTCATCATTTATATTTACCCTGTCTTTGTTAGTTATTATTCCCCGCTATCTGGGGTGAAAGAAAAATGACACAAAAGGATAAGTTGACCTAGTGCAATAAGTGTAACTGAATATTGCAATACCCATTTTGTCATTCTTGCTGCTTGTTTTTTGAACTATCCAACGCTGCATGAATAAGCGTGAGTTAAAGAGGTAATGAAATTTTTAAATTATAATTAACTGATTTTAATTGCTTTTAATGCAGTGGCTCGTAAGGTTTATTCGTGCGTCTGCGCTTTGACGATCGGCTAGCCAATCCCAATTGAAAATCAAGCTTTACCGAAAAAGTTCAAATGCCAGACTAAAGGTAATCCTCTAATAATTAGCTTACTTACAAATTACTCAGGCATTATTAATTCTTATTGCTGCATTGATAATAACGTCAGTAATAATTGTTTTAACGAATGCTATTTATTTACTGAAACCAGATTAATAAATCGCCTGGCATTTTTACGCAGGGGACTATGCCCTCAGTTTGATCAGACCTATTTTCCTTGACATAAAATCTGGCTCCCGCATTTATGCGATCGATCTGCCCTGAAACAGAGCGCGCTGCACTTATAAAGTGCGTTTTTTGCCTGAATTTGAACATAAAAGTCAGGAGCGATCACAAAAGCAATATTTACTCTGGCAATTGCATAAATCTGCTGCGGAATATGCGGCGCAGGCGCGGCGCTAACGAAATTATTCACTATATATGCATTTAAAGTGAATATTGAATGGTCATAAGTTATTGATATTTCGTTGCCATCCCTCTTTTATGCATTTATTCGCTTTGCTGGCACGCAAGCTGCACTTTACAGTAGGGCTGTGTTCACCCGAATTTCACAAATTTAAAACATTCGCTTTACTCACCCGTGCGTCGGGCGGGAAGGCAGGAGAAACAGTTATGTCACTGCAGGTTTCGCGTCACGATTTCGATCAATGGATGGTGCCGGTCTATGCGCCAGCGAACTTTGTACCGGTACGCGCATCGGGCTCGACCCTCTGGGATCAGAACGGCAAAGAGTATATCGACTTTGCCGGCGGCATTGCGGTTAACGCACTGGGTCATGCACACCCGGCGCTGCAGCAGGCGCTGACCGAACAGGCGTCGCGCCTGTGGCATACCGGCAACGGCTACACTAACGAGCCGATCCTGCGGCTGGCGAAGCAGCTGATCGACGCCACCTTCGCCGACCGCGTCTTCTTCTGCAACTCCGGCGCCGAAGCCAACGAGGCGGCGCTGAAGCTGGCGCGTAAAACGGCGCACGATCGCTTTGGCGCGCATAAAAGCGGCATCGTCGCCTTTAATAACGCCTTTCACGGCCGCACCCTGTTTACCGTTTCCGCTGGCGGCCAGCCCGCCTACTCAAAAGATTTCGCGCCGCTCCCGCCCGATATCCGCCATACGCCCTTTAACGATCTGGAAGCGGCGGCGCAGCTGATCGACGACAACACCTGCGCGGTGATCGTCGAACCGATTCAGGGCGAAGGCGGCGTACTGCCTGCCGATCCCGCCTTTTTGCGCGGCCTGCGCGCGCTGTGCGATCAGCACCAGGCGCTGCTGATTTTTGACGAAGTGCAGAGCGGCGTGGGCCGCACCGGTTCGCTCTACGCCTATATGCATTACGGCGTGACGCCGGACGTGCTCACCACCGCCAAGGCGCTGGGCGGCGGTTTCCCTATCGGCGCGATGTTGACCCGCGAAGATCTGGCGCAGGTGATGAATGTCGGCACCCACGGCACCACTTACGGCGGCAATCCGCTGGCGGGCGCGGTGGCGGGCAAGGTGCTGGAGTTGATCAACCAGCCTGCGACCATGGCGGGCGTCACTGAACGCCATCAGTGGATCGTCGAGGCGCTGGAGGAGATTAACCAGCGGCTGCATCTGTTCAAAGAGGTGCGCGGCCTGGGCCTGCTGATCGGCGCGGTGCTGAACGAGGACTATGCCGGTAAAGCGAAGCAGTTTAACCTGGCGGCCGCTGAGCAAGGCGTGATGGTGCTGATCGCCGGCGCTAACGTGGTGCGCTTCGCGCCGGCGCTGAATATCAGCGAAGAGGAAGTCAAAACCGGCATGGCGCGCTTTGCCGTGGCCTGTGAACACCTGGCGCGAGGGTCGACATCATGATGGTGATTCGTCCTGTTGAACATGACGATCTGCCGCAGCTCCTGACGCTGGCCGGCAAAACCGGTGGCGGACTGACCTCGCTGCCGGTCGACAGCCCCACTTTGCAGGCGCGCATCGAGCGTTCGCTGCAAACCTGGCAGGGCGCGCTGCCGCGCGCCGAACAGGGCTATGTCTTCGTGCTGGCCGACAGCGAAGATAATCGCGCCGTGGGCATCTGCGCCATTGAAGTGGCGGTCGGACTGCAGGAGCCCTGGTACAACTTTCGCGTCGGCACCCAGGTACATGCCTCAAAAGAGCTGAACGTCTATGCGGCGCTGCCGACGCTGTCGCTGAGTAACGACCATACCGGCAGCAGCGAACTCTGCACGCTGTTTCTCGACCCCGACTACCGCGACGGCAAAAACGGCTATCTGCTCTCGAAGTCGCGCTTTCTCTTTATGGCCAACTTTCGCCATCAGTTTATGGATCGCGTGGTGGCGGAGATGCGCGGCGTCAGCGACGACGCGGGGCATTCGCCTTTCTGGGAGAGCGTCGGCAGCCGTTTTTTCTCGATGGAGTTTCGCAAGGCCGACTTCCTCAGCGGCACCGGCCAGAAGGCTTTTATCGCCGAGCTGATGCCGAAGCATCCGCTCTATATCGACTACCTGTCGCCAGAGGCGCGGGCGGTGATCGGTCAGGTGCATGAGAAGACCGCGCCCGCGCGCGCGGTGCTGGAGGCGGAGGGATTCCGCTATCGCAACTATATCGACATCTTCGACGGTGGGCCGACGCTGGAGTGCGAAATCGACGACATTCGCGCCATCCGCAAAAGCCATGTGCGCAGCGCCGTGCTCGGCGAACCGGACGAACATGCGCCGCTCTGTCTGGTGGCGAATCTGGACTATCACCGTTTCCGCGTCGCGCTGCTGCCCGCGCGCATTGAGCAGCATGACGTGGTACTTAATGAGAATCAGCTCAGGGCGTTGCACGTCGAGCCAGGCGACAGCCTGCGCGTGGTGACGCTGGGCGGCGAGGAGAAAAAAGCATGACGCACATGATTAACGGCGAATGGCAGCCGGGCCGCGGCGATACCCTGCGTAAAATCGATCCGGTGTTCGGCGAGACGCTGTGGCAGGGCGAAGCCGCCACGGCGGAGCAGATCGCGCAGGCTGCGGCGGCCGCCCGCGAGGCGTTTCCAGGCTGGGCGCGCCGACCTTTCGTCGAGCGTCAGGCGCTGGCCGAGCGTTTCGCCGCGTTGCTGGAGAGCCACAAAACCGAGCTGGCGGAAACCATCGCCGCCGAAACCGGCAAGCCGCGCTGGGAGGCGCTGACCGAAGTGCAGGCGATGATCAATAAGATTGCTATCTCTGTGAAGGCTTTCCATACGCGCACCGGCGAACAGCATGAGGGCGAAAGCTCGCTGCGCCATCGCCCGCACGGCGTGCTGGCGGTATTCGGCCCCTACAACTTTCCCGGCCATCTGCCTAACGGCCATATCGTGCCGGCGCTGCTGGCGGGCAACTGCGTACTGTTCAAGCCGAGCGAGCTGACGCCCCTGACGGCGGAGAAAACCGTGCGCCTGTGGCTGGAAGCGGGGCTGCCGCGCGGCGTGCTGGCGCTGCTGCAGGGCGCGCGCGCCACCGGACAGGCGCTGGCGGCGGAAACGCAGATCGACGGCGTGCTTTTTACCGGCAGTGCGGGAACCGGCTATCAGCTGCACCGCCAGTTCGCCGGCCAACCGGAGAAAATGCTGGCGCTGGAGATGGGCGGCAACAATGCGCTGATCGTCGAGGATCCGACGGATATTGACGCGGCGGTGCATATCGCTATTCAGTCCGCGTTCATTACCGCCGGGCAGCGCTGCACCTGCGCGCGCCGTCTGCTGGTGAAGCGCGGCGCGGCGGGCGATGCCTTCCTGCAGCGGCTGCTGGAGGTCAGCGCGCGGCTGCAGCCCGGCGCGTGGAACGCCGAGCCGCAGCCCTTTATGGGCAGCGCCATCTCCGTCGAGGCGGCGGAAAAGATCTATCAGGCCTGGCAGCAGCGCGTCGCGCTCGGCGGCACGCCGCTGCTGGAGATGCGCTGGCCGCAGCGCAGCAACGCGCTGCTGACTCCCGGCATCATCGACGTCACCCAAGTCAGCGGCCTGCCGGACGAAGAGGTGTTCGGCCCGCTGCTTAACGTCATTCGCTACGACAGCTTCGATGAGGCGATACGCCTCGCCAACGAGACGCGCTACGGCCTGTCGTGCGGTTTAATCTCACCGTCGCGCGCGCAGTTCGACCAGCTGCTGCTGGAGGCGCGCGCCGGGATCGTAAACTGGAACAAGCCGCTCACCGGCGCGGCGAGCAGCGCGCCGTTCGGCGGCATCGGTGCATCCGGCAACCATCGCGCCAGCGCCTGGTATGCGGCGGACTATTGCGCCTGGCCGATGGCGTCGCTGGAGACGCCCGATCTGACGCTGCCCGCCGCGCTCTCGCCGGGACTCGATTTCTCCGCGCGCGAGGAGCAGGCATGAAAACCACAGAAGCGAACTTCGACGGGCTGGTCGGCCTGACGCACCACTATGCCGGACTCTCATTCGGCAACGAGGCCTCGACGCGCCACCAGCATCAACCGTCGAACCCGCGGCTCGCGGCGAAGCAGGGGCTGCTGAAGATGAAGGCGCTGGCGGACAAAGGCTTTGTGCAGGGGGTGATCCCGCCGCACGAGCGGCCGAACCTGCCGCTGCTGCGTCAGCTCGGCTTCCGCGGCAGCGACGAACAGGTGCTGGCGCAGGCGGCGAAAGCGTCGCCGGGGCTGCTGTCGGCGGTCAGCTCCGCCTCGGCGATGTGGGTTGCCAACGCGGCGACGGTGTCGCCTTCGGCCGACAGCGCCGACGGGCGCGTGCATTTCACCGTCGCCAACCTGAACAACAAATTCCATCGCGCTATGGAGGCGCCGCAGACCGCCCGGCTGCTGCGCGCCATCTTCCGCGATCCGCAGCATTTCGACGTGCACGACGCGCTGCCGCAGGTGGCGCTGTTCGGCGACGAAGGGGCCGCAAATCATAACCGCCTCGGCGCCGAGTATGGCGACCGCAGCCTGCAGCTCTTCGTTTACGGGCGCGACGACAACGGCGGCATCGCGCCGGGACGTTATCCCGCGCGCCAGACGCTGCAGGCGAGCCAGGCGGTGGCCAGGCTGCATCAGCTTGACGAGCGCCACACGATCTTTGCCCAGCAGAACCCGCAGGTCATCGACCAGGGGGTGTTTCATAACGACGTTATCGCGGTCAGCAACCGCGAAGCGCTGTTCTGCCACCAGCGGGCGTTCGTCGATCAGCCTGCGCTGCTGGCGACGCTGCAGCGTCGCGTACCCGGCTTTACCGCCATCGAGGTGCCTGAAAGCCGCGTCTCGGTGGCGGATGCGGTCAGCACTTATCTCTTCAATAGTCAGCTGCTGAGCCGCGACGATGGCGCGATGCTGCTGGTGCTGCCTGAAGAGTCGCGCCAGCATCCCGGCGTCTGGGGCTATCTGAGCGAGCTGGTGGAGCAGGGCGGGCCGGTGCGCGAGCTGGCGAGCTTCGACCTGCGCGAAAGCATGCAAAACGGCGGCGGTCCCGCCTGTCTGCGGCTGCGCGTGGTGCTGACGCCGCAGGAGCGGCAGGCGCTGAATCCGGCGGTGATGATGAACGATCGTCTGTTCGCCACGCTTAACGACTGGGTAGATCGCCACTACCGCGACCGCCTGACGCAGGCGGATTTGGCAGACCCTCAGCTGTTAACCGAGGGCCGCGAGGCGCTGGACGAGCTGACCCGACTGCTGGATTTGGGCAACGTTTACGCGTTTCAGCAGTAGCGGAACGGCGCTGACATCGCAGAAAGGAGGTTTAATGCACGATTTTCTTCAGCAGACGCTGTCAGGCGAGGCGCCACATCAGCTGTGCGGCGAAACGCCCTGGCTGCGCTGGCGATGGATCGACCACGGCATTCTCCAGCTCGACCCGCTCGGTGAGCCGCAGCAGGCGCTGGTGTTGTCGGCCGGCATTCATGGCAATGAGACCGCGCCGGTAGAGATGATGAATGCGCTTATCAGCGCGCTGCTGCACGGCGAGATGCCGTTACGTCATCGCGTGCTGGCGATCCTCGGCAATCCTGCGGCGCTGCGCGCCGGAAAGCGCTACCTGCGCCATGACGTGAATCGCCTGTTCGGCGGCCGCTGGCAGCAGATCGATGACTGCGACGAGGCGCGGCGCGCGCTGCGTCTGGAGCAAGCGACGGAGGCCTTCTGGCTGGAGAGCGGCAAAGCGGAGCAGCCGCGCTGGCATCTCGATCTGCACACCGCCATTCGCGGCTCCTGGCATACCCGCTTCGGCGTGCTGCCGCTCAATCCGCATCCCTGGCCGGCGCCGTTTATCCACTGGCTGACGGCAGCGGGGCTGGAGGCGCTGGTCTTTCACACGGCCCCGGGCGGCACCTTTACCCATTTCAGCTGCGCGAACTTCCGCGCCGCCAGTTGTACGCTGGAGCTGGGCAAGGCTCTGCCGTTCGGTGCCAACGACCTGACGCAATTCGCTGCCGCGCATCAGGCGCTGGCGGCATTGCTGAGCGGCGAACCGCTGCCGGAGGCGCGAGAGAAGCCGCGCCGCTATCGGGTGGCGCAGCAGATTACCCGCCTTAGCGAGCAGTTCCATCTGCATATGGATGCGGAGACGCGCAATTTTACCGCCTTCCCGCAGGGCGCGCTGCTGGCTGAGGATGGCGCCACGCGCTACGTTGTGCAGCAGGCGCGCGAATATGTGCTGTTTCCCAATCCCGCCGTCGCGCTGGGGCTGCGCGCCGGTCTGATGCTGGTAGAGGAGGACGCGCCCGTCGAGGCGCAGCCGGGCTGACATCCTGTCCGGCGGCGAGGCGGAGAATTTTCCTTCCGCTTTGCTGCCGGAACCCTTACACTCCTCCATAATTCCTGCCAAATCCGCTTTGAATTCATATTCTTTTGCAATTCCTCACCTGATTCTTCTTATTCTCTTCATGATTGCCCGATTTTTGTCTTTTATGCTTTCACGGCTTTACTCACTCTCTGAGAGATTGACATTCAGCAGCGTAATCTTGTTCTCGAAGACGCGACAGGCTGCTGTCGTCATTAACTGAATGATAAGGACAACTATTATGCGTAAACTGACTTCTCTGATTCTCGCTTCTACCCTGGCATTCGGTGCGGCAAGCGCGGTCCATGCAGCGGCCGACAACCTGACGCCGCCGCCGGCCGGTAGCGAAAAAGCGATGCATAAGCCGCCGATGCACCACGGCATGATGATGTTCAAAGGTTTGAACCTGACCGATGCGCAGAAGACCCAGATTCGCGACATCATGAAAGAGAGCCATAAAGACTTTAAACGTCCGTCGCTGGAAGAGCGCCGCGCCGGTCACGCGATTATCGCCTCTGACACCTTTGACCGCGCGAAAGCGGAAGCGCAGGCGGAGAAAATGACCGCCGATGCGAAAGAGCGCGCGGTGGCGATGATGGAAACGCAGAACAAGCTCTATAACGTGCTGACGCCGGAGCAGAAGAAGCAGTACAACGCTAACTTTGAAAAGCGTCTGACCGAGAAAGGCCCGCACGACGAGAAAATGGCGCCGCCAGCCGCTGAATAACCGGCTGAGGTAAGGCAGTAAGACCGCCGACGTTGTCCAGACAAGCAGAAAGTCTGGGCAGCGTCGGCGGTTTTTTTATAGCGGTTCGATGGGGTAGTGACCGGAAAGCAGCGGTCGACACAAAATTTTATAGCCGTCATGGTCGAAGCCGCTCGGCGCGCGCTTCAGCCGACGCGCCTCTTCCATATCGCTGACCGATCCCAGATAGAACCAGTGGTCGATCACATGGATCTGCGTCATCAGTTTCCCCTCTTCGATCAGCGCGACCGGGCCCTGCCACGGCCAGCAGATCACCCGCACGCTCTCCAGCGCTTCCAGCAGCCGCGCCTGATGATCGTCCAGCGTTTCACGGCCGCAGCAGGCGCCGGCGCAGCGGCGCAGCGCGGCGCGAAAACAGGCTCGGTTGGCGCTCAGCTTCTCCAGCCCCAGCAGCCCGTGGCAGAGCTGATGTTCGTCGGCGAGATACTTCAGCGTCTCCAGCGCCTTGTGGCGGCTACGATAAAGGCCGAAGAGGTTGGGGGAGTGGGAAAAATCGACGTCGCGCGCGTAGACCACCTCAGGCTTGCCCTCGGCGATCTGAATCGAACAGAGCTGGCGATTTTTGCGTAGACGCTTGTTGAACAGCGGCTGCTGCGTCTTAATCATCTGCGCTTCCAGCAGCAGCGCGCCGAGATCGCCCGCGGTAGGGATCCAGCTGACGCGGCGCGCCTGGCGCAGCATGCGCGCTTCTTCCGGCGTGCGGAAGTGCGACATCACGCGCGAGCGCAGATTGATGCTTTTCCCGATATAAAGCGGCAGCGTCTCGCTGTCGCCGTGAAAGGTATAGACGCCGGGCTGATTGGGCAAACCTTCCAGCCATTCGCGTAGGTGTTCGGGATATTCGTAGATGGCAGCCGCGTCGAACTCGAGGCGGTGCGTGGCGGCACGTCGAACCAAGACAGACTCCTGTAACTGTGTATTCATACAGCATATCAGGCTGTTCAGACTTTCGCCAGCAGGTTAATCGGTGAACATTGAGGCAGGATAAAATTTCCCCTGCCGGGCAGCAGGGGAAAAGGGGGCATTATTTCCAGAAGTCGTCGAACACCGTAATCGGCGGACGACGCTTGTGCTCGGTCTTCACATACCAGTTTTCGATGATCTTCGCCGTTTCCGGCGCGACGCTTTTGCCTTCCAGGTAGTCGTCAATCATCTCGTAGGTCACGCCGAGCGCCACTTCATCCTCCAGGCCGGGACGATCGTCTTCCAGATCCGCCGTGGGGCGTTTCAGGTAGAGGTGTTCCGGACAGCCCAGGGTTTTCAGCAGTAGCTTGCCCTGACGTTTGTTGAGGCGAAACAGCGGGTTGATGTCGGTGCCGCCGTCGCCATATTTGGTGAAGAAGCCGGTAATCGCTTCCGCCGCGTGGTCGGTGCCCACCACCAGACCTTTGGTCATGCCGGCGATGCTGTACTGCGCCTTCATGCGTTCGCGCGCTTTTTCATTGCCGCGCACGAAATCGGAAAGCTCAACGCCCGCTTCTCTCAGCGCGCGTTCGCTGGCCAGCACCGACTCTTTGATATTGACCACCAGCGAGCGATCGGGCTGGATAAACGCCAGCGCGTCCTGACAGTCCTGCTCATCCGCCTGGACGCCGTAGGGCAGGCGAACGGCGATAAAGGCGTAGGCGCTGTCGCCGCTCTCTTCGCGCAATTCGTTAATCGCCAGCTGTGACAATTTGCCCGCCAGCGTCGAGTCCTGGCCGCCGCTGATGCCGAGTACCAGGGTCTTCAAAAACGGATTGCGCTTCAGGTAGCTTTTGAGGAAATCGACGCTGCGGCGAATTTCCTGTTGCGGGTCGATAACCGGGTTAACGCCGAGTGCTGTAATGATTTCCTGCTGCAGTGACATGAATCTCTCCTCAAGACAGTGGCCTGTTGGCCCGTGCGAACCATTTATTAAAGCTAACGCGCATCGGCGAAAACAACAAGCCAAAGCGCCAGTTGTTTCCGGTTAACTGTTGCCAGATCAGGCAGTTTATTCGCGCGGCGCCGGTTTCTGCGCCAGGAAAATAAACATCAGGATCGCCAGCATAAAGCAGCCGAAGATGGTGACGGTCATGCTGACGAGCGAAGTGCCGCCCAGCCCGGTGATGGGCACCGAGATCGCGCCGAATGAGAACATGCAGACGCCGATGACCGCCGACGCGCTGCCGGCGCGATGGCCCTGGCTCTGCATCGCCAGCGACGAGGCGGTGGTGGCGATCACCCCGTTGCTCGCGATGGTGAAAAAGAGCGCCACCAGCACCAGCGGCAGCGGTGCGGCGAAGAGGCCCGCCAGCAGCAGCAGGCTGGAGGCAGCAAAGGCCAGCGTCAGGCCGCCCTTCAGCACGCGATATTCGCCCCAGAGCGGGCAGAGGCGCGCGCTGGTCTGCGAGGCGATCACTAGCCCGACGCCGTTCGCGGCGAAGCAGAAGCTGAACGCCTGCGGCGACAGGCCGTAAATCTGCTGCAGCACGAAGGGCGAGGCGCCGATATAGGCGAACATGCCAGACATCATAAAGGCCTGCGTCAGGCAGAAGCCCATAAAGGGACGATGAACCACCACCTGGCCCAGCGCTGCCCAGGCGGAGAAGACCGAGCCCTGGCTGCGGCGCTCGGGCGGCAGGGTTTCGTGCAGCTTCCAGCGCGCCAGCAGGATCAGCAGTAGCGCCGTCGCGCCCAGCACCACGAAGATGCCGCGCCAGTTAAGCAGCGTCATCAGCACGCCGCCCAGCACTGGCGCGCCGATCGGCGCCAGCCCGTTCACCAGCATCAGCAGCGCGAAGAAGCGCGTCAGCTCATGGCCGCTGTACATATCGCGCGCTACCGCTCGCGACAGCACCGCGCCGCCCGCGCCCGCCAGCCCTTCGAACAGGCGCGCCAGCAGCAGCTGGTGGATATCTTGCGCCAGCGCGCAGCCGATCGAGGCGATAAACAGCAGCGCCAGCGAAAGCGTCAGCGGACGCAACCGACCGAACTTATCGCTCATCGGCCCGAACAGCAGCTGCCCGGCGCCGAGGCCGAGCAGGCCGGCGGTAAGGCTGAGCTGCGCCGTGGCGGTCGAGGTTTGCAGATCGTGCGCCAGTTCAGGCAGCGCAGGCAGGTAGAGATCGATGCAGAGCGGGCCGAGCGCCGCCAGCAGGCCCAGCGTGACGGCATAGACCAGTCGGTTGTTGCGTGCAGGTGTCATTTGTCCTCTGAGGGGTTAACTAAGTTGTGGATCATCTGTTTGTAGAGGGTATGAAGCAGACCCGCAGACGCTTTCTGCGTCGTCAGGCGGCGAAAAGCGGTGCCTTCTATCAGCACCGCCAGCACTTCGACGCAGGCGGCGCGCTGCGGCTCGGTAAGGTGCGGATAGTCCGCGCGCATTTTTTCACAGGCGTTGTGAAACAGACGCGTCTCGGCGGCCTGCAGGATATCGCTGACGCGCGGATTGCGGCTCGCCTCAGCAGCAACCTCCAGCATCAACATCTCATCCTCGTCGTGCAGGGTTTCGCGGCGGGCGATCATATCGGCGATATGGCTGGCGTCGCTCTGCGCGCTCATCGCCGCCACGCGGCCGTCGACGATGCGTTTCACCATCTCTTCGATCAGCGCGTCTTTACTGGGAAAGTAGCGGTAGATCTGCCCGACGCTGAGGCGGGCGGCGCTGGCAAGCTGCGCCATGCTGGCGCCGTGGAAGCCTGACTGACGAAAACAGCGTCGCGCTGCCGCGATGATCTCATCCTGGCGCGTGCGATGCCGCGCGTCGCGCGCCTCACGCTGTGGGTTCATCCTGCCTCCAGAAAGTAGTTTTGAGAGTGCTTATTCTCACGCCGGATTATACGGGGCGATCCCATTAAGAACAGCTTTTTTACGCTAGCCTGACAGTTCAGACTGAATTTAAAAATGCGCCATAAAGTTGATTAATCTGCATTTCTGTTCCAGGCTTAAGCTTACATGGACAATACAATGAGGAACAACTCGATGAATAAAGCAATGGGATGTATCGCTGCGGCGCTGACGCTGGTCGCACTGTCTGGTTGTACGGCTTACGATCGTGCTGAGAGCTACGTGAGCAAGCCCGTGGTTAAGGATGTGAAAAAAGGCATGACGCGCGATCAGGTTCGCCAAATTGCGGGCCCGGCTTCTACTGAAATCACCATGGTTCACGCACGCGGCACCTGTCAGACCTATGTGCTGGGCGAGCGTGACGGCAAACCGCAGACCTACTTCGTGAGCTACAGCGACACCGGTCGCGTTATGAACTACGGTTTCCAGAGCTGTAAAGAGTACGATACCGATCCGCAGGCTGCTCAGTAAGCCGCGAAGCGCCAGAACAGAAAGCAAACGGCCCGTCATTGACGGGCCGTTTTTCGTTATGGCTGCTCAGAGTCCTGCGGGACGCGGCACCTCGATATAGTTGCCGCTGATATCACGCTGATAGTAGTGGCCCTCCTGCACGTAAAAACGACGGCCGTTAAAGTCGAGCACGCGCAGCGCGCCGTCCGGCTCGGCTGGCGGCTGCACAACCACATAATTTTCGCCCTGACGCTGATAGTAAGCGCCGTTGAGCATGTAGTAGGTCAGGCCGCCAATCAGCACCGCGGTCGCCGCTTCCGGCAAAAAGCGCAGCGGGCCTGGACCGCCCCAGCCGCGGCCATGGCCGCCCCAGTGTGGACCCGGGCCGGGACCCCAGCCGCCGGGGTGAGCAGAGACAAGCGCTGGCGACAACAGCGTTAACGCCAGCAGCGAGGCGATAACTTTTTTCATGGGTTTTCTCCTGCCATAACTGCCTGAAGCATTCTCTTTTTCCGCTGTGAAAACAAGCGCAGAGGCGCGACTTTTTCCTCTCTTTACCACGCTTAACGCTTTCTTAACGGCGTCGCCATAAAGGGGGCGGATTGTGAAGCGCGGACATAAAAAAACCGGGCGCGATGGCCCGGTTTATCGTCATACAACGCGCGCTTAGCGGTGCGCCAGCTCTGCGTGCTCGTCACTCTCCAGCACCGATTTGTCGGTCATGCCGAGCCAGCGGCTGGTAAGGGAGCCAGCGGTCATCGAGCCGTTGACGTTGAGCGCGGTACGGCCCATATCGATCAGCGGTTCGATAGAGATCAGCAGGGCGACCAGCGTCACCGGCAGACCCATCGCCGGCAGCACGATCAGCGCGGCGAAGGTCGCGCCGCCGCCTACGCCCGCCACGCCTGCCGAGCTCAGCGTAACGATACCCACCAGCGTGGCGATCCAGACCGGATCGAATGGGTTAATGCCGACGGTCGGCGCAACCATCACTGCCAGCATGGTCGGGTAGAGGCCAGCGCAGCCGTTCTGACCAATTGTCGCGCCGAAAGAGGCGGAGAAGCTGGCGATCGATTCCGGTACGCCCAGGCGACGCGTCTGAGTTTCCACGTTAAGCGGAATGCTCGCGGCGCTGGAGCGGCTGGTGAAGGCGAAGGTGATCACCGGCCAGACCTTGCGGAAGAAGCGCAGCGGGTTAATACCGTTGACCGACAGCAGCAGCGCGTGCACACCGAACATAATCGCCAGACCCAGGTAGGAGGCGACGACGAAACCGCCCAGTTTGATAATGTCCTGCAGGTTGGAACCGGCGACCACTTTGGTCATCAGCGCCAGCACGCCGTAAGGGGTCAGCTTCATGATCAAACGCACCAGCTTCATCACCCAGGACTGCAGGGTATCGATCGCCACCAGCACGCGCTGGCCTTTGGCTTCGTCATCCTTCAGCAGCTGCAGCGCGGCCACGCCGAGGAAGGCGGCGAAGATCACTACGCTGATGATCGAGGTCGGGCTGGCGCCGGTCAGATCGGCAAACGGATTTTTCGGCACGAAAGAGAGCAGCAGCTGCGGTACGGTGAGGTCCGCCACTTTGCCCGCGTAGTTGCTCTGGATCGCGGCAAGACGCGCGCTCTCCTGCGCTCCCTGCACCAGCCCCTCGGCGCTGAGGTGGAACAGACCGGTGACCAGCACGCCGACCAGCGCGGAGATCGCGGTGGTAAACAGCAGCACGCCGATAGTGAGCAGGCTGATTTTGCCCAGCGACGAGGCGTTATGCAGGCGCGCGACGGCGCTGAGGATCGAGGCGAACACCAGCGGCATCACGATCATCTGCAGCAGCTGCACGTAGCCGTTGCCCACGATATTGAACCAGCTAATAGAGGTCTTCAGCACATCGCTCTGCGCGCCGTAAATGGTTTGCAGCGTCAGGCCGAACAGCACGCCGATCACCAGACCGACCAGCACTTTTTTCGACAGGCTCCAGCTATCACGGCCGAGGCGCGACAGCAGCAGCAGCAGCGCGACGAAGGCTGCGAGATTGAGAATCAGAGGTAGATCCATGTTGGCTCCCGAAAGACACGTCCGGCGACAGCTATTAGCGCCGAAACGCCAGATATTGTGACGCACGAATTAAGTGTCGGTATGTTACCAGCTCACTCGGGCGTCGACTTATATCCAAATGGAATGCCTTATAACCAGACAGCGTTTTCTGCTGCTTTAATGCGCTTTTTGGGTGGAAATCAGGCGAGAGACGCCATTTTGTAGCGTATCGAACAGCTGAGAGGTCCAGCCCTGCGCACCAAATGAGGGCGCGCCTGCCGGAAACCACAGCGAACAGCCGACCAGTATCAGGCAGAGCGTGCGCTCAAGCTGGTTACCTTTCTGGCTTCTCAGGATCGGCAGACGAAAGCGCCAGCGGCACGGCCACAGCAGCGGCACGCCGGCGGGCGTCAGCATATCGGCAACGATATGGCTGAGATAACCCAGCGTCATTCCCTGTAGTACGTCAGCGGGCAGCAGCCAGTCATCGGGTACGTTTATCTGAAACAGCCACAGGCTGGCCGCAACGGCCAGCAGGCTGTGGGTAAAGCCCCGGTGACCAAACGCGCGTGCTATTGGGTAGGAAAGCCACTTTAGCCTCTGGCCGAGCAAAGATTTGGGGTGGTCAATATCGGGTAGCAGGCAGGTAAGCAGCGTGGCAGGGATAAGATGCCACCAGTCGGCCTGCGCCAGCACGGGCGTCAGCTCCGCGCGCTTAGCGAAAATAGCGGTGGCAATAGCGAAAATTACGTGGCCTTCGCCCGTCATGATAAAACCTGGCTGCAAACTGTCGATGCATCCAGTATAGGGATTTATCCAGTAAATGAGAAGTTGTGACGCTGTAACGAAGCGTGAATTTTTTTAGCGAAACGGCGGCATTGCGCCGCCGTTTCGTCGTGTTTGTCAGCCGCAGACCGAGAACGCAGGCTATCAGGCCGCGACTTATGACCTGCGAGACGCTAGCGCGCCAGCCAGCCGCCGTCGACCGCCAGCGTGTAGCCGTTGACATAGTCAGAGGCTGAAGAGGCGAGGAAAACCACCGGCCCCATCATATCTTCCGGTACGCCCCAGCGCGCGGCGGGGATGCGTCCGAGGATCTCGGCGCTGCGGCTTTCGTCGCTGCGCAGCTGTTCGGTATTGTTGGTCGCCATATAGCCCGGCGCGATGGCGTTAACGTTGATGCCGTGTTTCGCCCACTCGTTCGCCATCAGTCGCGTCAGGCCCATCACCGCGCTTTTTGACGCCGTGTAGGAGGGAACGCGAATGCCGCCCTGGAAAGAGAGCATCGAGGCGATGTTGATAATTTTGCCGCCCTGGCCCTGTGCGATAAACTGGCGCGCCACCTGCTGCGACAGAAAGAAGACGCTCTTACTGTTGATGTTCATGACGTCATCCCAGTCCTGTTCGCTGAAGTTCAGCGCGTCTTCACGGCGGATAATCCCGGCGTTGTTGACCAAAATGTCGATTTTGCCTGCGGCGGCCACTGCTTTCTCCACCACGCCCGGCACCTGTTCGGTGCGGATAAGATCCGCCTGCAGCGACCAGAAGCGACGGCCCAGCGCTTCGACGCGCTGCTGCGTTTCCGTGGGATCCTCGCGGTTGACGCCGACGATATCGCAGCCGGCCTGCGCCAGCCCCAGCGCCATCCCCTGGCCGAGCCCGGTGTTGCAGCCGGTGACCAGCGCGATTTTCCCTTCCAGATTAAATGCGTTGAGTATCATGAGAGCGCCTCCTTTGTTAGCGCAGATCGCGGATGTTGACATGATCCATGTCGTCGAATACCTGATTCTCGCCGACCATGCCCCAGATAAAGGTGTAGCGTTCGGTGCCGACGCCGGCATGAATCGACCAGCTGGGCGAGATAACCGCCTGTTCGTTATGCACCAGCAGATGACGCGTCTCCTGCGGCTGGCCCATCATATGAAACACCGCGCTGTCCGGATTCATATCGAAGTAGAAGTAAACTTCCATGCGACGTTCGTGGGTGTGGCACGGCATGGTGTTCCACAGGTTGCCTTCGTCCAGACGGGTCAGGCCCATGGTGAGCTGACAGGTCGGCAGCACGTCCGGCACCAGATATTTGTTGATGGTGCGGCGGTTTGAGGTCGCCGCATCGCCCAGCGTGGTGCGAACCGCGTCCTCTTTGCCGACTTTTTTATCGGGAAAGCGGCTGTGCGCGGGCGCGCTGTTGAAATAGAACTTCGCCGGACGTGAAGTGTCGCTGCTGCGGAAGCTCAGCGTCTGGGCGCCTTTGCCGACGTAAAGCGCCTCTTCCGTTCCTATCTCCCAGACCTTGCCGTCTACCTCGATGGTGCCTGGCCCGCCGATATTGATAACGCCCAGCTCGCGGCGCTCCAGGAAGTAGCTGACGCCCAGCTGTTTGCCCATCTCGTTGCCGAAGGTCACGCCGTCGGCGACCGGCATTACGCCGCCGATAATAATGCGGTCGATATGGCTGTAGGTGAGCGTATAGCGGTCAGCTTCAAAGATCTTTTCAATCAGAAATTCGCGGCGCAGCGCGGCGGTGTCGAGCTGACGGGCATGCTCGCTGTGAATGCTTTGACGAACGTCCATTCTGGTCCCCTCTGGCGAAACAGGTGCATAGGCCCCGCAGGGCGTCTGAGGGCATCTTA